>OFHG01000111.1_pt1 | contig 37129 bp, 26 predicted proteins | sample 1521931 | NCBI WGS metagenome assembly OFHG01 (sample SAMEA2468438, study PRJEB22500) | soil metagenome | biome: Glassland; feature: Farmland; material: Clay | place: Australia | collected 2013-01-31 | depth 0.55 m
CTGCCCGCATTCGCGCGCCATGGAAATGGCATCCTCCACCTCGATGGGCCAGGGATGGTAAAGATCGAGGTCCGCCACCGAACCGGCGAGCGCCTCCTCGTCCGGCAGGCCCGCCGCCTCGTCCGCCGCGGTATGGCGCGCAATCGCCAGCGCCGCATCCACCGTGTCGCGCATCGCCTGGCTGGAAAAATCCGACGTGCTCGCATTGCCGCGGCGCTGGCCGAGATACACGGTGACGCTCAGGCCCTTGTCGCGGTTGTATTCTATGGTCTCCACCTCGCCGCGGCGCACCGTGACCGTCTGCCCGAAACCATCGGAAACCTCGGTCACACTGGCGCTGGCCCCCTGCTTGCGCGCATAGGCGACGATGTCGCGCGCGATCTGGTTCAAGTGGTCCGCGGAATGGGAAAAACGATGCCCGCTGCGTACCGGGCTATTCCCGGCGGATACTGGGTTTTTCATTGGACAGGACAAACGGATGGTTCGGAAAGGCGTATCATAGCAATATCCTCTCAATTTTTCGCTACCATGCACCGCGAACACCACGACAGGCGGGAGGCCGACGACGAAGAACGGCCGCTCAGCAAGACCCGGATCAAGCAGCAGATGCACGACCTGCAGGCCGTCGGCGAGGAACTCGCCGCGCTGGGCAACGACAAACTGGCCGAACTGGACCTGCCGGAAAACCTGCTTGACGCCATCCGCGAACTGAAGCGCATCAGCAAATTCGGCGCGCAAAAGCGCCAGCGCCAATATATCGGCAGGCTCATGCGCGACCACGACGCCGGTCCCATCATCGCCAAACTCGAAGCCTGGAAGGGCGTCTCGCGGGAGCACAACGCCTGGCTGCACCAGATCGAACGCTGGCGCGACCGCCTGCTGGAGGAAGACGACGCCCTCACCGAACTCCTCGCCGCCCACCCGACGGCCGATGCCCAGCACCTGCGCGCGCTTATCCGCAACGCGCACAAGGAAAAGGAACAGAACAAACCGCCCAAGAGCGTTCGGGAAATCTTCCAGGTGCTGCGCGAAATCATGCCGGAGCCTTGATATGGCGGCATAAACCTGCTGCGCGGACCGTCATCGGGGTTGCTCCGTGCTCGGCATCCTCATGTACCATGAGTACACTCCGGTGCCTGCGCGCGGGGCGCCCCCAATGGTGGCCCGCTCGCGACGGTTTCTGCCGTCATATCCGCACGGCGTGCAAGCTGGGCCCGCGCGCCATACCACCACTATAACGATTTTGTAGACATCAGATCCGACATGAGTGAACTGCTCCCTCACATCCAGCTCGAAACCGGCAAGAACCCCAACCACGCGATCATCTGGCTCCACGGTCTGGGCGCCGATGGCGAGGACTTCGTCCCCGTCGTCGACGAAATGAATCTCCCCGTCCCGGTGCGCTACATCTTTCCGCATGCCCCCAAGCGCCCAGTCACGCTGAATGGCGGCTTCGTGATGCGTGCGTGGTATGACGTCTATGCCGCCGCCCCCAACGGCGGGCTGGGTCTCGCAAGGGGGCGGGCGCAGGGCGGGGGGGGTGGCAGGACAGGGCCCCCGCCCCAGGAGGCGCCCCCCCACGATCCCGGCGAGTCGGCCGGCGCGGGGGGGCGCCGCCACTACATCGCGCCGCTCGGCGTGCAGCGGCAGCCTCTGTTCACGGGCGTCGGCGGCGACCCTGTCGACGGCTACAGTGGAACGGTCCCAGGCCACGGTGTCGAGACCGCGGCGCGCGAGCAATCGGCCGTTGGCACCCAGGCCGCAGGCGAGGTCCAGCGCCCTGCCCCGCTGCGGCAACAGATGCTGGAATTGCTCCAGTAGCGCGGATGGCCGCGCCGCCTCGATATCGGCGGCGGCGTAGCGTTGATCCCATTTATCCTGCACAGATGGTGGCATGACGTGCCGATACTCCCCGGTCGATATCGCTCCATTGCAGCGTCCAGGAGGGTGCGCTAGCGCAGCTTGAAGTGTTGCACCAAGTCGAGCAGACCGTTCAATTGACCGCTCATGCCGGCTACCGCGTGCTCCGCCTGGTGCGCACCCTCGGCGGTTTCATAACCGATGGCGCTGATGTTGACCACGTTGCGGTTGATGTCCTCGACCACCGCTGCCTGCTCCTCGGCGGCGCTGGCGATGTGGGTGTTCATGTCGTTGATGGTGTTGATGGCGCTGACGATGGATTCCAGCGAACGCCCGGTCTGCTCGGTGCTGGCGACGCTCGCCACCGCCTGTTCGTGCCCTTTCTGCATCGCGTCGACCGCCTGCCGGGCGCCGTCCTGCAGGGTGACGATCATGGTTTCTATCTCTTCCGTCGCCTCTTCGCTGCGTCGTGCCAGGGTGCGCACTTCATCGGCGACCACCGCAAAGCCGCGGCCCTGCTCGCCGGCGCGTGCCGCCTCAATGGCGGCGTTGAGCGCCAGCAGATTGGTCTGGCCGGCGATGCCGCGAATGGTGTCGAGTATGGCGCCGATGTTCTTGCTGTCGGTCTCGACCCGTTGAATGGTGTGTGTCGCCTGCTCCATCGACTGATTGAGGCGCCCGATGATGTCGCGGTTTTCCTGCACCACCTGGCGGCTCTCGCCGGCGAGGCCGTTGGCGTCATGCGCCGCCGTTGCCGCATTGGAGGCCGCCTCGGCGACGCTTTGCGCGGTGCTGCTCATCTCGGTGACTGCGGTGGCCACCTGATCGGTCTCCGAGTGTTGCCGTTCCACGCCGCCGCCGGTGGCGGTCATCACTGTGGAGACTTCATGGGCGGCCGCGGTGAGGCCGTCGATTGCCTCCGACACCCGTAGCAGCAGCGCGCGCAGCTTGTCGACAAAGGCGTTGAATTCGCCTGCCAGCGCGCTCACCTCGTCGCGGCCTTCCACTTGCAACCGCTTGGTCAGATCGCCTTCGCCGCTGGCTACTTCGTGCATGGCCGCCACGGTCTTGTTGAGGGGACGCACGATGCTGTGGGCCAGCAGCACCGTGACGGCCACCAGGCCGGCCGCCACCAGCGCGCCGATGGCGAGCATGCGCAGCAGCATCGCGTGGAACATGGTGTCGACGTCGTCGACGTAGATGCCGGAGCCGACCATCCAGCCCCACGGCTTGAAGCCCAGCACGAAGGAGACCTTCGGCACCGGCGCCGCGTGGCCCGGCTTGGGCCAGAGATAGTGGACGAAGCCGCTGCCGTGCTCGCGCACCACATTGGCCATGTTGACGAACAGAGGTGTGCCCGCCGCGTCCTTTAGGTCGCCCAGCAGCTTGCCGTCCAGCGCCGGCTTGATCGGATGCATGATCATGCGCGGTTCCAGGTCGTTGACCCAGAAGTACTCGTTGTCGCCGTAGCGCAGGCTGCCGATGACCTTGAGCGCCTGTGCCTTGGCGTCGGCCATGCTCATCGAACCCGCGCCGGCGAGGCTGTCGTAGTACTGCAACACGCCGGTGGCCGTTTGCACCAGTTGTTCCGTCTTGAGTTTCTTTTCCTGCATCATCTCGCCGCGCAGATTGTAGGCATCGAGCGTGATGACGGCAGCCAGCACGATGACGGCGCTGATGACGATAAGCGACAGGCGCCGCGAGATGGACAGGCGGGACAGCAGGGCGGTCATGGCGAAACCTCCGATATCTGGGGTACCAGGCAATCCGCCCGCAAAAACGCATGCCACGATGCGGCGCGAGGACGGATCCTTGCGTCCAACCGGGCTTTCGTTCCTTCGAGAATATAGAAACTATAGCCCGTAGCGACGGTTAGACCAGACCCTGATCGGAGAACGGTTATTTGCGCCAGAAGGCCGGGCTGACCAGCACCAGCAGGGTGAAGATCTCCAGCCGCCCCAACAACATGGTGGCGGAGAGGATCAACTTGGCCTCGGCACTGATGTGCTGGAAGTTGGCGGCGACCTTGCCCAGGCCGGGGCCGGCGTTGTTGATGCAGGTGACCACGGCGGAGAAGGCGCTGAGTTGATCCATGCCGTCGGCGACGAGCAACAGCATCATGAAGGCGCAGGTGGCGACGTAGACCGCGAGAAATCCCCACACCGCGTCGACGATGCGCTCAGGTACCACCCGTCCCGAGAGCTTAAGGCTGTCGACCCTGCGCGGATGGCCGAGCCGGCCCATGTCGCGTAGTCCCTGCTTGAACAGCACCAGGAAACGGATCACCTTCATGCCGCCGGAGGTGGAACCGGCGCAGCCGCCGATGACGCTGCCGATCAGGATCAGCGAGGGCAGGAACATCGGCCACACGGAAAAATCGGTGCTGGTGAAGCCGGTGCAGGTGATGATGGAGATGGCCTGGAACGCCGCGTAGCGCAGGGCAGTGAAAAAATGATGGTAGACGTGGTTGCCCAGCAACACCCAGGTGCACAGGGCGATGACGATGGCCACCACGATGAGGTAGGTGCGCACCTCCAGGTCGCGCAGATAGGCGCGCGGCTGGCCCTTGGCGAAGGCGACGTAGTGGACGCTGAAGTTGATGCCGCCGGCCAGCATGAAGACATCGGCCACCGCCTCGATGGCGGGACTGTGGAAGTAGCCCATGCTGGCGTCGTGGGTGGAGAAGCCGCCGGTGGAGAGGGTGGCGAAGCTGTGGGTGATGGCGTCGAACCCGTTCATCCCGGTGAGCCAGAAACCGACGGCGCAGGCGGCGGTGAGGCCGGCGTAGATGTACCACAGGGTGCGGGCGCTGGAGGCGATGCGCGGCGCCAGCTTGTCGTCCTTCATCGGTCCTGGGGTCTCGGCGCGGTAGAGCTGCATGCCGCCGATGCCGAGCATCGGCAGGATGGCGACGGCGAAGACGATCAGCCCCATGCCGCCGAACCATTGCAGTTGGGCGCGATAGTAGAGCAGCGACTGGGGCATGTGATCGAGGCCGGTGAGTACCGTGGCGCCGGTGGTGGTGACGCCGGAGACCACCTCGAAGATGGCGTCCGCCACCCCGATGCGGGCGCCGAACAACAGCGGCAGGGTGCCCAGGGCGCTGAACATGATCCAGAACAGCGCCACCACCATGAAACCCTCGCGCCGCCGCAGGTCGCCGCGCAGGCCGCGGGTGGGCAGCCACATCAGGATACCCAGCACCAGGGTCAGGGCGAAGCTGACGGCGAACGGCGGCAACTCGCCGTCCCGGTAACCGATGGAGACCAGCATCGGCGGGATCAGGGTGAGGCTGAAGATCAGCAGGAAGATGCCGAGGATGCGTTGGATGAACTGGCGCCGCATGGTCGTCGTTCTCCGTTCAGCCGCGCCAGAAGGAGGGGCGGAACAGCGCCAACAGGATGAATACCTCCATCCGCCCGAACAGCATGGCGGCCGTCAGCACCCACTTGGCGCCGCCGGAGAGGGCGCCGTACTGGTGGCCGGAGCCGGCCAGCGACGATCCCATGTTGTTGAGGCAGGCGGCAGCGGCGGAGAAGGCGGAGACCTGGTCCAGGCCGAAGGCGGTGAGCAGGATCAGCAGCAGGGTGAAGAGCGCCACGTAGGCGGCAAAAAAACCCCAAATGGCGTCCAGCACCCGGTCCGGCAGTACCCGGCCGCCGACCCGGATGGCGATCACCGCATTGGGATGGATCAGCCGGCCGACCTCGCGCCATCCCTGCTTCATCAGCAGCAGAAAGCGCATCGCCTTGAGGCCGCCGCCGGTGGAGTTGGCGCAGGCGCCGATGAAGCTGACGAACAGCAGCAGCACCGGGACGAAGGCCGGCCAGTGGCTGGAGGGTTCGCGCACGAAGCCGCTGGTGGTGCCGATGGAGACCGCCTGGAACAGCCCGGCGAGCAGGGCGTGGCCCGGCGTCGCGCTGTGGCGGACGGCCAGATAGAGGGCGATGACCAGCGCGGTGAGGCCGATCACCGCGATGTAGGTGCGGAATTCCGCCTCCTGGAGATAGAGCCGCAGATCGCGCCGGCGCCAGGCGAAATAGTGCAGGGCGAAGCTGGCGCCGCCCAGCAGCATGAATACCATCGCCACCGCCATCACGCCGGGGTGGCCGTCGAAGTAGCCGAGATTGGCGTCGTGGGTGGAGAAACCGCCGGTGGAGACGGTGGAGAGGCTGTGGGCCAGGGCATCGAACGGCGTCATGCCGGCGAGCCAGTAACCGACCGCGCAGAGTGCGGTGAGACTGACGTAGATATAGCCGAGCGAACGGATCGCTTCGGTCAGGCGCGGGGCCAGATGGGTCTCCTTGGCGGCGCCGGGGATTTTGGCGAGAAACATCTGCATGCCGCCGACGCCGAGCAGCGGCAGGATCGCCACCGCCAGCACCAGGGTGCCGAGGCCGCCGATCCACTGCAGCTGCTGGCGGTAGAAAAGCAGCGAACGCGGCAGGGCGTCGAGGCCGGTGAGTACGGTGGCGCCGGTGGTGGTGAGGCCCGACACCGATTCGAAGATGGCGTTGGTGGCGCTCAGGTGCGGCCGCAACGCCAGCCATAACGGCATGGCGCCGAACAGCCCCAGCACGATCCAGAACAGCGCAATCACGGCGAAGCCGTCGCGTATCCGCAACTCCTGCCGTACCCGCACCACCGGCAGCCACAGCAGCAGGCCGGCCGCCAGGGTGATGGCGAAGGCGTGGAGATAGGGGGCGTGTACCCCGTCGTGAAAGCGCCAACTCACCAGCAGCGGCGTCAGCATGGTGAGGCTGAATGCCATCAGCAGAAGAGCTACGACCCGTTGGATGGCGAGGAACTGCATGGTGTGATCGCTGCGCGACGGTTAAAGGAAGGTCGCACCGACCTGGAACAGCCGCTCCACCTCCGGGATGCGTTTCTTGTCCACCACGAACAGAATCACATGGTCGCCCGATTCGATGACGATGTCGTGGTGGGCGATGAGCACGTCATTGCCGCGCACGATGGCGCCGATGGTGGTGCCGTGGGGCAGTTTGATCTGCTCGATGGCGCGGCCGACCACCTTGGAGGCGTTGCGGTCGCCGTGGGCGACGGCCTCGATCGCCTCGGCGGCACCGCGCCGTAGCGAGTGTACCGCCGCTACGTCGCCGCGCCGTATGTGGGTGAGCAGTGAGCCGATGGTGGCCTGTTGCGGCGAGATGGCGACGTCGATCTCGCCGCTCTCCACCAGGTCGACGTAGGCGGCGCGGTTGATCAGCGCCATCACCTTGCGCGCGCCGAGGCGCTTGGCCAGCATCGCCGACAGGATGTTGGCCTCGTCATCGTTGGTCAGGGCGCAGAACACGTCGGTGTCCTCGATGTTCTCTTCCAGCAGCAGGTCGCCGTCTGCGGCGTCGCCGTGCAGCACGATGGTGCGCTCCAGCTCCTCCGACAGCGACCGGGTGCGTTCTGCGGTGTGGTCGATGATCTTCACCTGATAGTCGTTCTCAAGCGCCTTGGCCAGGCGCCGGCCGATATTGCCGCCGCCGGCGATGATCACCCGGCGCGCCGGCCGCTCCAGCCGGCGCAGCTCGCCCATCACGGCGCGAATGTCCTTCTTGGCGGCGATGAAGAACACCTCGTCATCCGCCTCGATGACGGTGGTGCCTTCCGGGATGAGGGGGCGGTTGCGGCGATAGATGGCGGCGACGCGGGTGTCGACGTTGGGCATGTGCTGGCGCAGCTTCTGTAGCTCCTGTCCCACCAGCGGACCGCCGTAATAGGCCTTCACCGCAGCCAGCTGCACCTTGCCCTCGGCAAAACTCAGCACCTGAAGCGCGCCCGGATATTCGATCAGGCGGTGGACATAGTCGGTGACCAGTTGCTCCGGGCTGATCAACACGTCGACGGGCAGCGCCTCGTTGGCGAACAGCTGTGGGCGCAACAGGTATTCCTGGGCGCGTACCCGCGCGATTTTGGTCGGCGTGTGGAACAGGGTGTAGGCTACCTGGCACGCCACCATATTGGTTTCATCGGAGTTGGTGACGGCAATAATCATATCGGCGTCCTCCGCTCCGGCCTGCGCCAGCACGTCGGGATGGGAGGCCGGGCCGACGACCGTGCGCAGATCGAGCCGATCCAGCAACGCCTGCAGGAGCTGGGGTTCGGTATCGACCACGGTGATGTCGTTGGCCTCCCTGGCCAGGTGGTTGGCGAGGGAGGAACCAACCTGGCCGGCGCCGAGAATGATGATTTTCACAGACTCTCTCCCTGTGCGTTACCCTGGCGGGCGCCCTGCGGGCGCGCAAATCACCCGTGCCGCCGATTTGCCGTGACTGTGCTGCTCCGGTTGGGCGGTGGCGGCGCATTTTAGCCGTAAATACCATACCCGCAAACCGCCGTCAGCTATCGCGTCGGGCGCCGGACTTGGGTTCGATGCCGAGGGCGCGCAGCTTGCGGTAGAGATGGGTACGCTCGATACCGGAATGGTGTGCCACCTGGTTGATGTTGCTGTCCAGGCGCGCCAGCAGCTCCATGAAGTAGCGCCGCTCGAAGTTCTCGCGCGCCTCGCGCAGCGGCAGGTCGACGTCGGGGACCACCGCCGGCGTCTGGGCCTGAGCGGCGGCCCGCACCACGCCGAGCGCAGCCTCCACCTCGGGGGCGTCGATATCGTCGCCCACCCCGACGATCAGCAGGCGCTGCACCAGATTTTTCAGTTCGCGCACATTGCCGGGCCAAACATAGTTGCGCAGCCGGTTCTGGGCGGCAACGGAGAAACTGCGGTACGGCAGGTTTTCCTGGCCGACGAAGAAATCGACGTAAAAGGTGAGCAGGTCCGGCACGTCCTCGGTGCGCTCGCGCAGCGGCGGCACCCGCAGCGGGACCACGTTGAGGTGGTAGTAGAGATCGTTGCGGAACACCCCCTCCTTCACCCGTTGCGTCAGGTCGTAGCGGGTGGCGGCGATGATACGCACATCGATCTTCACCGGCTCAGTAGCGCCGACGCGATGATAGCTGCCGGTCTCCAGCGCTCCCAGCAGCCGCGCCTGGATCGTGCCGTCCATATCGCCGATGTCGTCGAGAAACAGGGTGCCGCCGTTGGCCTGCTCCAGCAGGCCATAGTGGACTTTGCCGTTTTCCTCGTTGCCGAACAGCTCCACCGCCGGGTTGTCGCCCAACAGCGAGGCGATGCCGATATCGACGAAGGGGCCGTCGCGGCGCGGGCTGACCGCGTGCAGGTAACGCGCCATCACCCCTTTGCCGCTGCCGGGTTCGCCGCTGATCAGCACGGTGGTGTCATGTTGCGCCACCCGCTTGATCTGCTCGCGCAACTGCTGCATGACGTTGCTGCGTCCGACCGGCTCGTTGACCGGTTGGGCCTGACGGCGCAGGCCGATGTTTTCGCGGTACAGATTGTAGGCCTCGAGGGCGCGCTCGACCGTGACCAGCAGCTTGGCCAGCGACAGCGGCTTTTCGATGAAGTCGTAGGCGCCGAGGCGGGTCGCCTCCACAGCCGTCTCGACCGTGCCGTGGCCCGACATCATGATCACCGGATAGGTGAGCGGCCCCTCTTCGGTCCACTCCTTGAGCAGCGAGATGCCGTCGATGTCGGGCATCCAGATATCGAGCAGTACCAGGTCGGGGCGGCGGGTGCGCCGCGCGTGGCGGGCGGCGGCGCCGTTCTCCGCCACATCGACTTCGTAGCCCTCGTCCTTGAGTATCTCCTGCAGCAGCGAACGGATGTCCGGCTCGTCGTCCACCACCAAGATGTAAGCGCTTGCCATCGTCTTATCCTTTTTCGTCGGAAGACGGGACGTCCGGCCCGTGATCATTGTCGGCACTCGGATCGCCGTCCTGCTGCGACGGCTGGGCCGGTAGCCGGATGATGATGCAGGCGCCGCCTGCGGCGGGATTCTCCGCCCATATCATACCGCCATGCTCCTCGACGATCTTCTTGACGATGGCCAGCCCCAGGCCGGTGCCTTTGGGTTTGTTGGTGACATAGGGTTCGAACAGGTTGCCGAGCAGCGCGTCGGGAATGCCGGGGCCGTTGTCGCACACCTGCAGTTCGACGAAGCGGCAGTGGGCCTCGTCGGCACAGCGGGTCTGGATCTCGATGCGGGAGCCGGCGCGAACGCCCGCCTCCAGCGCATTCTTGATCAGATTGTGCAGCACCTGGCGCAGCTTGCCCACGTCCGCCTCGATCGGCGGGGCGCGCTTATCCAGGCGCAGCTCGAAATGGACCGGGCGGTGGTCGGCATGGTAGAGGTCGACCACCTCATTGACGATGCGGTTGAGTTCCAGCTGTTCCAGCCGCATCTTCGGCGGGCGGGCGTAGTCACTGAACGCCTTCACCATCTCCTTCATCGCCTCCACCTGCTGCACGATGGTGTGGGTGGAACGGTCCAGGACCTCCGCGTCCCCCGGCGGCATGGTCGCCAGATATTTGTGGCGCAGCCGTTCCGCCGACAGCTGGATCGGCGTGAGCGGGTTCTTGATCTCGTGCGCCAGGCGCCGCGCCACCTCGCCCCAGGCGGCATCGCGCTGGGCCTGGATCAGGGCGGTGATGTCGTCGAACACGATGACGTGACCGCCGCCGATGCCTTCGGTGCCCGGCAGCGGCGCGCCGCGGCACATCAGCACCTGGCGGCCCTTCTGGCCGAACAGCACCACCTCGGCGCGCCACTCGCGTTCGGTTGGTTTGACATGCGACAGCAGGGCGTCGACGAACTGATCGAGGGTCGGGTGGTAGCCCGGCAGCGCCTGCAGCGGCTGGCCCAGCGTCTGTTCCAGATTGACGCCGAGAATATGTCCGGCGGCCGCATTGCTGGTGTGCAGGATGCCGTCGGCGTCGAGGGTGAGCACGCCGGAAGAGAGGTGCCCCAGCACCACCGCCAGGTAGGCGCGCTGTTCTTCGGTCTGCAACTGGCTGCGCCGCGCCGAATCCTGGCTTTGCGCGATCTTGTAGGTCATTTCGTTGAACGAACGCACCAGGAAGCCCAGTTCGTCGCGTCCGGGCAGCGGCAGCCGCTTGTTGTAGTCGCCGCCCGCGACCGCGCGGGTGCCCTCCGCCAGGTCGCGGATGGGCGCCACCAGCCGCCGCGCGGAAAAGAAGGCCGCCCACACCGCCGTGAGCAGCGACAGCAGCAGGATCAACGACAGTGTCAGGGTGAAGCTGTATTTCAACGGCTGACGCAGGAACGCCAACTCTTTGTATTGGGAGTAGGCCGCCTGGACGCTGTCGGCCAGCTCGTTGAGCCGCTGTGCGACCGGATAGAGTACATGCAGTACACGGATGTCCCCCCCCGGCTCCACCGGCGGCAAGGTGACTGCGATGCGCACTTCGAAGCCGCCGTCGCGGGTCGGCTCCAGCCGGGTGTAGTCGAGTCCCTGGCTCAGCTGGGTCAGCACCGCCTCGCTCGGCATGGCCGGGACGATGCCGCTGGGGTCGGCGCTGGAGCTGGCGATCACCCGGCCCTTGAGCGTCAGCAGCGTCATCTCCGACGCCTCGCTCTGTTCGCGCAGGTCATTGAGTTTGAGCGCGGCCATGGCGTCCGGCACCGGACCCAATTCCGATGCCATCTGCCGGGTCTGGCGCAGCAGTTCGCGCATGCGCCCGTCGAGCGAAGTGCGGCCCAGCTCCAGCGAATCCTGCAGGGCGCGTTCCACCCTCACGTCGAACCAGCTGTCGATGCCGCGGTGCAGGAACTGCAACGAGAAGTAGTAGACGACGGTGACCGGCGCCACCGCCAGCAGCACGAACATGGCCACCAGCCGCACCGTCAGCCGAGAACCGGGCGCGCGTTGCCGGTACTGGCTCACCACGTGGATCAGGTTGCGCAGGATCAGGGCGACGAGCAGCAGCAGGGCGAGGATGTTCACTCCCAGCAGCAGCGAATAGAGGCGGCCGAATACGGCGGAGTTCTGGGTCGCGCCGCTCATCAGATAGAACGACAGCAACAGCAGCACGAACAGCAGGATGACCGGCTTGGGTCCGGAGGTCAGGTGCTTTAGGGCTTTAACGAACATGTGTGCCAGTCGCTCGACAGCCGCCATGCAGGGGTGATGTAGGCGATCGGGCGCAGCGGTGCCGGCAGCGCCTCGATATCCAGGGATGAGCGCAATTCAACCTGGTACTCGTCGCCCGGCTGGATGAATTTGGCGTCCAGCAGCGGCAGCCCGCGCAGGTTGCCGAGTGCGTCGATGGCCATGCCGAGGGTCGGATAGGTGTAGAGCGCATCGCTGTTGAGATTGCGTACCAGATATTGCTCGGAGAAGGCGTGGTAGGTGAGCTGGTAACGCTGTTCCAGGGTGGCGACGGTGGCGTTCAGCCACCAATGCCGCACCCGCTTCACCTCGATATCGAGACGCAGAGTGATGGGGACGCCGTTGTTGAGCGCCTTCAGCACCTCTTCCGACAGGCGATAGTCGATGTGGGCGTGGAGTTGATAGACCTGCTGATTGAGCTCGGTATAGACGTCGCTGACGGTGAAATCCTCGGCGTGCGCAGGCAGCGGCCGAAGCAGGGCAAAACCGAAGGCGACCAGACACAGCAACAGGCGCCCGGTGCGATGCCGGACGGCCGCAGTTGCCGTCGGCGGCAGCACCGCACGGACGGACTCAGATCTTGCAGAGACAGGCGTAATAGAAGCCATCCATTCCATTCTCGCCGGGCAATATCTGGCGCCCGGCCTCTACGGCATGCCCCCAGCCGACGTCGATAACGTCCTCGCGGGCATTGAGCTGCGTTTGCAGGAACGTGGCCACCTGGCGGCCATTTTCGGCGGGCAGTATCGAACAGGTGACGTAGACAAGCATACCGCCAGGTTTGAGCAAGGGCCACAGCGCGTGCAGCAGACGTTGCTGTTCCGCGGCCAGCGTGGCGATATCCTCAGGCCGGCGCAGGGTCTTGATGTCGGGGTGGCGCCGGATCACGCCGCTGCCGGAGCACGGGGCGTCGAGCAGGATGCGATCGAAGGGCTGGCCGTCCCACCATGCGTCGGGTGTGCCGGCATCGCCGCTGATCAGCTCCGCCTCCAATCCCAGCCGCGCCAGATTCTCGGCGACGCGCCGCAGCCGTTCCGGCTCGCGGTCCAACGCCAGCAGCGAGAGGCCGGGACAGCTCTCCAGTATGTGGCCGGTCTTGCCGCCGGGTGCCGCGCAGGCGTCGAGGACCCGCTGGCCGGGTTGCAGTTGCAACAGGCCCGCCGCCAACTGCGCCGCCGCATCCTGTACCGAGACGTCGCCAGCGGCGAAACCCGGCAGCTGTTCCACCGCCAGCGGCGTTGTCAGGGTCAGCGCAGTCGGCGCATGGAGGACGACGGCGGCGGCGATCCCGGCTTGTGTCAGGCGCGCCTGATAGCTCGTGCGCACACCATGCAGCGCATTGACGCGCAGCGTCAGCGGCGGACGAGTGTTGTTGGTCTCGACGATCGCCGGCCACTGGCTGGGCCACGCCTCGCGCAGTTGCTGGAGCAGCCACTTCGGGTGTGCGAGGGCGGCGGTCTCGTCCCGGTCAACGACGCAGAGCAGTGCGTCGCGCTCGCGCAGCAGCCGGCGCAACGCGGCGTTGAGCAGGCCCTTGGCCCATTCCTTACCCAGGGCAGCGGCAGCCTCCACGGTCAGCGATACGGCCGCATGGGACGGTATGTTGAGGTAGAGCAGCTGATAGAGACCGACCAGCAGCAGCGCATGCACGTCCAGGTCGCGGGCGCGCAGCGGTCGCTCCAGCAGGCGCGCGGCGACCGCTTGCAAGCGCGGCAGCCAGCGCAGCGTGCCGTAGCACAGCTCCTGCGCCAGTCCCTGTTCGGCGGTGGTGGTGGCGGCCAGGATGCGCGGCAATACGGCGGAAAGCGAATGCCCCTGCTCCAGCACCTCCGTCAGGACGCGTACCGCGGCGGTGCGGGCGTCGTGCGCCGCCGGGCGCCGCTTGCCGCGCCGCTCAGCCATTGCCGAGGGTAACGCCGTCGATGCGGTGGGCGTTGAGGAATTCGGCGCAGCTGAGCGGGCGGCCGCCCGGGAGTTGCACCTTCAGCAGGCGCAGCCGGCCGGTGCCGGTCTGCACGTCGATTCCAAGCTTGTTGGCGCGGACCACCGTACCGGGCGGTTCCGCACCGGTCTCACCCAGGTTGGCAGCCTCCCAGATGCGCAGTGTCTGCTCCCCCAACTTTGCCTGGGCCACCGGCCACGGATTGAAGGCGCAGATCTGGCGCACCAGCTCCGCGGCCGGACGCGCCCAGTCGATCGCGGCCTCGGTCTTGTCCAGTTTGCGGGCGTAATTGGCCTGGGCGTCGTCCTGTGGTTCGCCACTCAAAGTCCCTTGCTGCAACCGCTGCAGTGCCTCGACGACGGCCTCGGCGCCGAGGTCCGCCAGGCGGTCGTGGAGCGTCTGTGCGGTGTCGTCGCCGGCGATGGGGGTGGCGACTTTGTACAGCATCGGCCCGGTGTCGAGACCGGCCTCCATCTGCATGATGGTGACGCCGGTTTCGCTGTCGCCGGCGAGGATGGCGCGCTGGATCGGCGCCGCGCCGCGCCAACGCGGCAGCAGCGAGGCGTGGATGTTGAGGCAGCCGAGGCGCGGGATGTCGAGTACCGTCTGGGGCAGCAGCAGGCCGTAGGCGGCGACGATCATCACGTCGGGATGGAGCGCCGCCAGCGCCTGCTGCGCTTCCGGCTCTTTCAGCGATAGCGGCTGGTGCACCGGTACGCCGTGTTGCTGGGCCAGCTGTTTTACCGGACCGGCAGTCAGTTTGCGACCGCGGCCGGCCGGCCGATCGGGCTGGGTATAGACGGCAATGAGGCGATGGCGCGAATTCAGCAACGCTTGCAGGGCCCGCACTGCAAATTCGGGAGTGCCCGCGAAGACGATATTCAGGGGTGGCTGTGGGCTATCCATCGGAAAACGGTTTTAATCGGCGCCGAAGCCGGCCTAAGGCGGGCAAGGATACACCAAGCGCGGCGGCAAGCGGCGGCTACAGTGTCTTGCGCCGCAGCTTTTCCAGCTTTCGCTTGATCCGCTCGCGCTTCATGACTGAGAGGTAGTCGACGAACAACTTGCCCTCAAGGTGGTCCATCTCATGCTGGATGCAGACCGCCAGCAGCCCCTCGGTTTCCAGCTCGAACGGTTCGCCCGCGCGGTCCAGGGCGCGCACCCTGACCCGTTCCGCCCGTTCCACCGTCTCGTAGATGCCGGGTACCGAGAGGCACCCCTCGTCCATCTGCTCGACGCCGTCTTTCTCCATGATCTCCGGGTTGATCAGCACCACCGGCTGGTCCTTCTCTTCGGACACATCGATCACGATAATGCGCTGATGCACATCCACCTGGGTAGCGGCGAGTCCGATGCCGGGCGCGTCGTACATGGTTTCGAACATATCATCCACCAGCCGGCGTACCGTGTCGTCGATGCGTCCGACCGGGGCGGCGCGGGTACGCAGCCGCGGATCCGGGAAATGCAGGATGTTGAGGATGGCCATGGCGATTCCGTGACAAACCTATAGTATTTGCGCAAGACTTGCTGCTAAAGTAATGATCATACTGAATTCTCAGGACTACCCGCTACCAGCGGGACGGGGTTTTCGCGAAACTCGGTACTAGACCTTCTACGGGACGCCCATGGAAAAGACACCGCTCCGTATCGCCCAACTGGCCGCTGTATTGACGGCGACCGTACTCTTCGCCGGTTGTGCCGGCGCGCCGCCCAAACAGCCCGCCCCTGCCCCGGTGGTGGAAAAGCCGGCGCCGCCGGCCCCCCTGGTGCTCAAACCCGATTATCCGCAGCGCTATGTGGTTGTCAAAGGTGACACCCTGTGGGATATCGCCGCGCGCTTCCTCAAGGATCCCTGGCGTTGGCCGGAGCTGTGGAACTACAACCCGCAGATCGCCAATCCGCACCTCATCTATCCGGGGGACGTGCTTACCCTCATATATATAGGAGGAAGGCCGGTGATCCAAGTGCAGCGGGCCACGGCTGCACCGCAGCCGACCACGCTGCCCGAGGTGACGCTGGAGCCGAAGATCCGCGCGGAGTCCCTCGATCTGGCGGTACCGACCATACCGCTCGATGCCATCCGGGCCTACCTGACGCGCCCGCGTGTCGCAACGCAGCAGGAGCTGGACGACGCCCCGTACATCATATCTACCGAAGAAGAGCACCTGATCGCCGGTACCGGCAACAAGATATACGTGCGCGGCCTAAAGAGCGGCAACCAGGTACGCTTCGTTGTGGTGCGCCCCGGCGAGACCTACCGCAACCCCGCCAACCCGGACGACATCCTGGGTCATGAGGTGCTCCACGTTGCCGATGCCACCCTGCTCAAGGTCGGCGACCCCTCGACGCTGCGGATCACCAGTTCGGACATGGAGGTGCTGAACGGCGACCTGCTGCTGCCGGCCGACCAGACCATTCCCAATACCCGCTTCCTGCCGCACGGCCCCGCCAAGCAGGTGACGGGCCAGATCATCGGCGTGCCCGGCGGCGTGTCGCTGATTGGCCTGCATCAGGTGGTGGCCATCGACCTGGGTGCGGATCAAGGCATGGACCCCGGTACCACGCTGGCGGTCTACCAGAAGGGCGAATGGGTGCGCGACCCCCGGCAGGACAACGAACGGGTGAAGATGCCGGACGAACAGGCCGGTATCTTGATGGTGTTCCGCGTGTTCGACCATGTGAGTTATGCCCTGGTCATGAATGCGACGCGCACGCTGCACGTGCTGGACAGGGTGACCAACCCGGACTGAGCACGGCGTTCGGATGCGACCGGACGGCGCCTGCGGGCGCCGTTCTTTTTTCCGGGTAGAATGGGAAGGGCTATAGGGACATGGCTTTATCTATGAACGTACATGACGAATTGCACTACTGGCTCGCCCTGCTGCACCTGCCGGAGGTGGGGCCGGTGCGGAGCCGCGATCTGCTGGATCGCTTCGGTTCGCCCGCGGCGTTGTTTGCCCAGGGTCCCTCCGACGTGATGCTGGATGCGCCGCTGCGGGCGGCGCTACAGGCACCGGATTGGGACGCCGTGGAGCGCGACCTGGCGTGGAGCGGTGGCGGCGGCCGGATCGTCACCTGGGGCGGAGCCGATTACCCGCCGCTGCTGGCCGCCATCGCCGATCCGCCGCCGGTGCTGTTCGTCTACGGCGACCCCGCGGTATTGGCGTTGCCGCAGTTGGCCGTGGTCGGCAGCCGCAACCCGACCCACCTCGGCGAGGAGATCGCCACCGATTTCGCCCAGGTACTGGCGGCGGCCGGCCTGGTGATCACCAGCGGGCTGGCGCTCGGCATCGACGCCGCCGCCCACCGCGGCGCCCTGGCGGGCGGCGGCACCACGCTTGCGGTCCTCGGCACGGGGCCCGATCGCATCTACCCGGCGCGCCATCGCGATCTGGCGCATGCCATCGTCCAGGGAGGCGGCGCCCTGGTGTCGGAATATCCGCCCGGCACCCCGGCCCTGCCGGGCAATTTTCCGCGTCGCAACCGCATCATCAGCGGCCTCTCCCTGGGGACTTTGGTGGTGGAGGCGGCGTTGCGCAGCGGGTCGCTGATAACCGCAAGAAGCGCCTCGGAGCAGGGGCGCGAGGTATTCGCGATCCCCGGCTCGATCCACAACCCGCTGGCCCGCGGCTGCCACCGCCTGCTCCGGGACGGCGCCAAACTGGTGGAGACCGCGCAGGACGTCGTGGAGGAGCTGGCCCCCCAGTTGCGGGCCGCAATTGAAGACCATGATGTTGAAAATAAAGAACAATTTTCGTTGGATACGGATTATTGCCGGCTCCTCGACTGTGTTGGCTACGAGCCGACGCCGGTCGATCGGCTGGTGGAGCGCAGCGGATTGACGGCCGATGTGGTTTCCTCCATGCTGTTAATACTGGAACTTGAAGGGTATGTAACGGTGGCCCCAGGCGGCGGCTACAGCCGCACCAGCAAAGAGACCTGTAGATGAAGCAAAATGTGTTTGATGTCCTGATGTACCTGTTCGAGAACTATATGAATGACGATAGTGAAATCGACCAGGATCAGGACGAGCTGAAAGAGGTTCTGCTGGAGGCGGGTTTCAGACAGCATGAAATCCGCAAAGCCTTCGACTGGCTGGAAGGCTTGACGGAGCTGCAGGACGATCCGCCGACCCATGCGGCGGTGCCCTCTAGCGCGATCCGTGTCTATTCGGATCAGGAATGCGAGAAGATCGACACCGAATGTCGCGGGTTCCTGTTATTTTTGGAACAGATGGGCGTCCTTGACCACACCACCCGCGAGATGGCGATCGACCGGGTGATGGCGCTGGAAGAGGATGAGGCGGATCTGGAGCAGCTTAAGTGGGTGATCCTGATGGTCCTGTTCAACCAGCCCGGCCGCGAAGCCGCTTTCGCCTGGATGGAGGACCTGGTCCTGGATGAGATGGCAGGTGTGCTGCACTGACGTAGCGCTGCCGTCGCCATAAGGTATGCCCGCGAAATGCGGGCATTGTTTTTTTAATGGAGTGTCATGAGCAAGCATCTCGTCATCGTTGAGTCGCCGGCCAAGGCCAAGACCATCAAGAAGTACCTGGGCAAGGACTTCGAGGTATTGGCCTCCTACGGGCACGTACGCGACCTGTTACCGAAGGAAGGGGCCGTCGATCCCGAGCACGGCTTTGCCATGAAGTATCAGCTCATCGACAAGAATGAAAAACATGTCGATGCCATCGTCAAGGAGCTGAAAAAGGCCGACAGCCTCTATCTGGCGACCGACCCGGATCGCGAGGGCGAGGCCATCTCCTGGCATCTCTACGAACTCCTGCAGGAGCGGGGACTGTTGCAGGACAAGGAGGTGGCGCGGGTGGTGTTCCACGAGATCACCAAGCGGGCGATCCAGGAGGCGGTCGAGCATCCGCGCGAGCTTTCCTTGGATATGGTCAATGCGCAACAAGCGCGCCGGGCGCTCGATTATCTGGTTGGGTTCAATCTATCGCCGTTGTTGTGGAAGAAGATCCGCCGCGGCCTCTCGGCCGGCCGCGTGCAGAGCCCGGCACTGCGTTTGATCGTGGAGCGCGAACTGCAGATCGAGGCGTTCAAGACCCAGGAGTACTGGACCATCGAGGCGGATGCGCTTGCCGATAAGCAGCAGTTCAAATCCAAGCTGACTCACCTCGCCGGTGAGAAACTGACGCAGTTCTCCATCACGGCGGAGAAAGAGGCGCGCGCCGCGCAGAAAACGTTGCGCGATGCCGCCGACGGCCAGCTGTTGGTGACCAAGGTCGAAAAGAAGCAGCGCAAGCGCAATCCCGCTGCGCCGTTCACCACCTCCACCCTGCAACAGGAAGCCGCACGCAAACTCGGCTTCACGGCGCAGCGCACCATGCGCACCGCGCAGCAGTTGTATGAAGGCATCGACATCGGCGGTGAGACGGTAGGTCTCATCAGCTATATGCGTACCGACTCGGTGAATCTGGCGCAGGAGGCGCTCGATGAGATCCGCGAATACATCGCCGGACGCTACGGCAAGGAGAACGTACCGAAAGAGCCGCGCGCCTATAAGACCAAATCAAAAAATGCCCAGGAGGCCCACGAGGCGGTGCGTCCCACCTCGGTGCTGCGCGAGCCCGACACCCTGGAGTCGCACCTGAGCAAGGAGCAGTACAAACTCTATGAGCTGATCTGGCGTCGTACCATCGCCTGCCAGATGGTCCATGCGACCATCGACACAGTAAGCGCCGATCTACAGGCCAGCGAGGGCAATCTGTTCCGCGCCACCGGTTCCACCGTGGTCAACCCCGGTTTCATGGCCGTCTATCAGGAGAGTGTCGACGACGCCAAGGAGAAGGAGGACGATAATCGCGTGTTGCCGCCGCTGAAGGAGGGCGACAGCGTCAAGGTCAAGGCGATCCACTGCGAACAGCATTTCACCGAACCGCCGCCGCGCTATTCCGAGGCCAGCCTGGTCAAGACGCTGGAAGAGCACGGCATCGGCCGCCCCTCCACCTATGCCTCGATCATCTCCACCCTGCAGCAGCGCGAATATGTGGAGATGGACAAGAAGCGCTTCATTCCCACCGACGTCGGCCGCGTCGTCAACAAGTTCCTCACCGACCACTTCACCAAGTACGTCGATTACGACTTCACCGCCCACCTGGAAGACGAGCTGGACGAGATCTCCCGCGGCGAGCGCGAGTGGGTGCCGGTGATGGAGGCGTTCTGGGGGCCGTTCAAGGAGCTGGTGGATGCCAAGGAAAAAGGGGTCAGCCGCAAGGATGTGACGCAGGAAGAAATGGAGGAAGTCTGCCCCAAGTGCGGCAAGCCGCTCTCCATCCGGCTCGGCCGGCGCGGCCGCTTCATCGGCTGCAGCGGTTACCCGGAGTGCGACTACACGCGCAACCTCAACGAAAGCGCCGAGGAGAAGGAGGAGGCCGCTGCGCCGGAGGTGGTGGAGGGGCGTACCTGCCCCAAGTGCGACTCGCCGCTGATCATCCGCCAGGGCCGCTACGGCAAATTCATCGGTTGCAGCGCCTACCCCAAGTGCAAGTTCATCGAGCCGTTGGAAAAACCGGCCGACACCGGCGTCAGCTGCCCGCAGTGCCACAAGGGCACCCTGGTGCAGCGCAAGTCGCGTTACGGCAAGTTGTTCTACTCCTGCAACACCTATCCGGACTGCAACTATGCCGTGTGGAATCCGCCGATCGATGAGCCGTGTCCCAAGTGCGGTTGGCCGATCCTGACGCTCAAGACCACCAAGCGGCGCGGCACCGAAAAGGTCTGCCCACAGAAGGAGTGCGGCTACGCGGAACAGGTCGAGCCGCCGGAACCGAAGGAGTAACGCTAGCGCCGACACCCCGACACACGGCAGCCGATGGTTGCCGTGTCAGGCGTTGGCGGTTTCCGCGGCCGGCCGGAATCATAAGCTCCGGCAGCGCGCAGCATAAGAACTCCTGACGTGAGTATCAGGGCGGTTTGCGGTAGATTTGCGCCAAATTGTTTTATCGAGGATCTACGCCATGTCCGAGCCGTTTGTCGCCATTTTGATGGGTTCCGATTCCGACCTGCCCACCATGCAGTCCACTTTTGACGTATTGAAGTCGTTCGGCATTCGCTATGAGGTGCGTATCCACTCGGCGCACCGTACGCCGGAGGCGACACACGCCTACGTGAAGGATGCCGAACAGCGCGGCTGTCAGGTGTTCGTTGCCGCTGCCGGTCTTGCCGCACACCTCGCGGGCGCGGTCTCCGCCATTACGGTGCGCCCGGTGATCGGCGTGCCGATGGACGGCGGCCCGTTGAAGGGCGAGGACGCGCTGCTCTCCACCGTGCAGATGCCCGGCGGTATCCCGGTGGCCACCGTCGCCATCGGCAAGGCCGGCGCCAAGAACGCCGGCTACCTGGCGGCGCAGATCATGGCGGTCTCCGATGCGGCGTTGGCGCAGAAGTTGCGCGACGAACGTAAGGCCAACGCCGAGAAGATCCTGCGGCGCAATGCCGAGGTACAGAAGGAGCTCGGTCTGGATTGATGGATAACCTTATCGATCGTACACAAAACATTAACCACGGGGATCACCGGGGCACGGGGTCGGTGAAGATGAGTCGATGTCGTTATTGACGACATTGGCTTTAAGTTTCCCCGTCTCCCCTGCTGTTTATTCCTGTTCGTTGTATTTGATCTCGACGCCCTCTGCTATGAACGTCTTTGCGGTGAATAGGTGTTTTTGTCATGACGCCCTTCCGGCTGCGTGAAGCGGCGCGCGTGCTGCGCGACGGCGGGCTGGTCGCCTATCCCACCGAGGCGGTCTACGGGCTCGGATGCGATCCGCTCAATCCCGCTGCAGTGCTGCGGCTGCTGGCGCTGAAGCGGCGGCCGTTGCAGAAGGGGCTGATCCTCATCGCCGCCGAGTTCGCGCAACTCATTCCCTTTGTCGGTGTGCTGCCTCAGGCGCTGGAGCAACAGGTGCGCGCCACCTGGCCCGGTCCGGTCACCTGGCTGTTGCCGGTCGATGACGCGGTTCCGCGCTGGTTGCGCGGCGGCCACGACAGCCTGGCGGTGCGCGTCACGGCGCATCCGACGGCGACCGCTCTATGCCGCGCCTTCGGCGGTGCCATCGTCTCCACCAGCGCCAACATCGGCGGGCGTGCGCCGGCCCGTTCGGCGCTGGCCGTGCAGCGCATCTTCGGCCGCAGGATCGATTGCATCCTGCATGACCCCCTCGGCGGTCGCCAACGTCCGAGCGAGATCCGCGACGGCCGCGACGGCCGCATCGTCCGTGCTTGACGCCATCCTCGCGGCGGTGGAAACTCGTTCCATGCCGACTCTCGTTATCCAATCCAACCGTAGCACCCGACGCGCACGCGCCGGCATAGGCCTGCGCGCCGATGAGGTGAGCGTTGCGTAGCGGATAACCGAAACAAGACGAATTCCCCGAAAAGGCCGCAGGTCGACAGACCTGCGGCCTTTTTGTTTGCGCGTTCCTGGATGGAATGGAGGGAAGAAGCAAGGAACCAACGAAGAGACTGAAAACACCGAACAGGACGGTAAACGGTTTTGGTGCATTCGGTGTCGCCTGCATTCCTGATGTCTTTTGTGATGTGCTTGAGCGAGGAGCCTGCGATGGAGTACCCCGGTGAGTTGAGTGCGGTGATGTATGTGGCGGAGCGGCCGTCGGTGATGTTCGCGGCCGGGCAGGGTTCATGGCTGACGGCGGAGGACGGCCGCCGCTTTCTCGATTTCGTGCAGGGCTGGGCGGTGAACAGCCTAGGTCACGCACCGCCGGCGATCGCCGATGCGGTGGCGGCTCAGGCACGCACCCTGATCAGCGCCAGTCCCGCCTACTTCAACCGGCCGATGGTGGAGCTGGCGAAAAGTCTGGCCGGGCTCAGTGGCATGGAGCGCGTCTTCTTCGCCGGCAGCGGCGCCGAGGCCAACGAAGGGGCGATCAAGCTGGCGCGCAAGTGGGGTGCGCTTCATCGCAACGGCGCGTGGCGCATCGTCACCGCCAACAACGGATTCCACGGCCGCACCCTCGCCTGCATGTCCGCTTCGGACAAGCCCGGTTGGAGTTCGCTGTTCGAGCCGAAGATGGCCGGCTTCGTCAAGGTGCCGTTGAACGACATCGACGCCATGGCGGCGGCGCTCGGCGACGATGTGACGGCGGTGATGCTGGAGCCGATACAGGGTGAGGCGGGGGTGCTGCCGGCGGAGTTTGACTACCTGCGCGCGTTGCGCGCGCTGACCCAGGAACGCGGCGTGTTGTTGATCCTCGACGAAATACAGACCGGCATCGGGCGCACCGGCACCCTGTTCGCCTACCAGCAGGCCGGAATTACGCCCGACATCCTCACCCTCGGCAAGGGGCTGGGCGGCGGCGTGCCGCTGGCGGCGCTGCTGGCGACGGCGGCGGTGAGCTGTTTCGAGCCGGGGGATCAAGGCGGCACCTTCAGCGGCAATCCGCTTACCTGCGCCGCCGGACCAGCAGTGCTGGAGGCGGTGACGGCGCCCGGATTCCTGGCGCAGGTGCGTGACCGTGGCGCCTACCTGGCCGAACGGCTGCGGCAACTTTCTGCACGTCACGGCCTCGGCAGGGTGCGGGGCGGGGGTCTGTTGCTGGCATTGGAGCTGCCCGCGGGTGACGCGGCGGCGATCGCGGCGCGTGCCTTCGAGGCGGGCCTGCTGATCAACGCACCGCGGCCCCACACTTTGCGCTTCATGCCTGCCCTCAATGTAAGCCGCGACGACATCGACACCCTGATCGAGCGGCTGGAGAGCGTGCTTGCCGGCGGCAAAACCCCAGCGACTGCGCGTGGTTGAGCGCCGGCCGGCGGGTTAGAGTGGGAGACCCGGTACTGGAGGAGAGAACGTGGATATCGAGGCCGTTGCCGCCTACCTGATCGCATTGCAGGAGCGCATCTGCGATGCCTTGGCCGCCGTCGACGGCGGTGCGCCATTCGTTGAAGAGCGCTGGCGGCGCGATGCGGGCGGCGGCGGCCGCAGCCGGGTGCTCGCCGAGGGGTTGGTGTTCGAACAGGCCGGGGTGAATTTCTCCCGGGTGAGCGGCGACGCCCTGCCGCCGGCGGCCACCGCCCGGCGTCCGGAACTGGCCGGGCGCCGCTGGCAGGCGCTGGGCCTCTCCCTGGTGGCGCACCCGCGCAATCCCTACGTGCCCACCTCGCACATGAACGTGCGTTTCTTCGTCGCCGAACGGGAGGGGGAGACGCCGTTGTGGTGGTTCGGCGGCGGCTATGATCTGACCCCCTACTACGGTTTCGAGCAGGACGTGATCCATTGGCACCGCACGGCACAGCGCGCCTGCGCCCCGTTCGGGGACGATCGCTATCCGCGCTGCAAACGCTGGTGCGACGACTACTTCTTCCTCCCGCACCGCAACGAGCCGCGCGGCGTCGGCGGGATCTTCTTCGACGACCTGAACGAGGGCGGCTTCGAGCGCTGTTTCGACTTCATGCGCAGTGTCGGCGACAGCTATCTGGACGCCTACCTGCCCATCGTCCGGCGCCGCCGCGATACGCCCTACGGGGAGCGCGAACGCGACTTCCAGCTCTACCGGCGCGGCCGCTACGTGGAGTTCAATCTGTTGTGGGATCGCGGCACCCTGTTCGGGCTGCAATCGGGCGGGCGTACCGAGTCGATCCTGATGTCGATGCCGCCGTTGGTGAAGTGGCGCTATCAGTGGCAGCCGGAACCTGGTTCGTCCGAGGCCGAATTGTACGAGCGGTTCCTGCCGCCCCGTGACTGGCTGGCAGGAATGTAGGCCGGACATGGCCGCAGCGGTGTCCGGCGTGCGCTGCCCGACACCGCTGCGCTATATCGGGCCTACGTGACAGCGTCCTGCGCCTTCTCGGCGGTAATGCCTTGACGTGGTTCAGTCCGGCCGGTTGCGCATGAAGTCGGCCACCTTCAGCAATGCCTGCTCCAGCTCGCGCCGCAGTCCCTCTTCGACGCCCACGTCGGTCATCGCCTGGCGCATGCAGGCCATCCACTGGTCGCGGGCCGCGCTGTCGATGGCAAAGGGCTGGTGCCGCATGCGCAGCCGCGGGTGGCCGTATTTTTCGACATAGAGCTGCGGGCCGCCCAGCCAGCCGCTGAGGAACAGGAACAGCTTCTCCTCGGAACCCTTCAGGTTGCGGGCGTGCAGCGACCGGATGCCCTCGGCCGCCGGCAGGGTATCCATCAACTCATAGAAGCGTTTGGCCAGGGCGCGCAACGTGGCTTCGCCGCCGATGCGGATGTAGTGCGGGTTTTCCATGGGCGGCATGTTACTCTTAACGGTAAATTTTGGTTAATCGATTGGTCACCAAGCGATAGCTCGCCAGCGGACGGCTCTGACAACCGGGATGTAGACCACTTCCCGATGATGAGACCGTGATCAGCAGAACATTCAAGCGATTCATGCGGCCGTTGCGTTACGTCCTGCCGGGCGTAGTGTTGTCGTTGCTGGCGCCGACGGCAATCGCCGCCAGTTACAGTTTCGGCGTGGCGCCGCGGCAGGAGATCCCCGTCCTGGCCCGTCACTGGTTGCCGCTGTTTGCCTATATCAAAGCGCACGCGGGCGTTACCCTGAAGTTCCGTACGGCGCCCGATTGCGGCGTATTCGGCGAACGCGCCGCGCTCGGCCGTTACGATTTCATCTACGCCAATCCCTATGAATATACCCAGCAGGACAGCCGCGTCGGTTATCGCGCCTTCGCCAAGGAACGGCACGGCTCTATCCGCTCGCTGCTGGTGGTGCGCCGCGACGGCCCCATCCACACGGTGCGGCAGCTGCAGGGCGCGACGGTCGCCTTTCCGGTGCCGACGACTTTCGGTGCCGCCATGCTGCCGCGGGCGATGCTGGCGGCGGCCGGCATTCGCATCACGCCCCGTTTCGTACACTCCCACGAGTCCACCTACTTGGCGGTGGTGCATGGGCTGGCGGCGGCCGGCGGCGGCGTCATGTCGACGTTTAGCGCGCTTAAGCCGCAGTTGCGCCGCCAGTTGCGGGTGCTGTGGCGTTCGCCCGGCTATCCGCCCAGCGTGTTCGCCGTCCATCGCCGGGTGCCCGCAGCGGTGATCGGGCGCGTGCGCAAGGCGCTGGTGGCAATGGCGCACGACCCCGAGGGGCGCCGGATATTGGCGCGGCTCCATTTTCGCGCCATTGTCGCCGCGGACGACGGCGATTGGGCGGGCATGCGCCGCATGCAGTTGCCGGCAGGTATCGCCGGCCAGGACCATTGATCATGTCGTTCCGCCTCAAGACCATTCTCGGTATCGCGCTGCTGCAGGGGTTGCTGCTGGTAATCCTGGTGTGGAGCAGCATGCGGCTGCTGTACGACTCGAGCCAGGAGCAGTTCGTCAAACGCGCCTACAGCAATGCGCAACTGTTGGCCCATTTGAGTGCCCCGGCGGTGATCGCCACCGATCTGGCAACCATCAACACCACCGTCGACCAAGTCGTCTCGGCGCCCGGCGTCGTCTACGCGCGGGTGCGCGGAACGCACGGCGTGCTGGCCGAACAAGGCGACCGCGCGGCCCTGGCGCGGCCCTATCGGGAAGACTATCGGTTGCGGGATGTGGTGGACGGCGTATTTGATGCGGGCGCGCCGATTATCGTCGACGGCCACCGTTTCGGTGCGGTGGAGATCGGTCTTTCCGTCGCGGCGTTGCGCCAGCGTCTGCACAGCGCCGCCGAGCGCATCGCCGCCATCGCAATCAGCGGCGCGTTATTGGTGCTGCTGTTTTCCTATCTGCTTGGCAGTTACCTCACGCGGCAATTGCTGTTGCTGCGACGGGGTGCCCAGCGGATCGCCAGGGATCAAGGCAACAGTCCGTACGTCGGCGTGCAGATTCCCGTCTATGGCCGTGACGAGCTGGCCGAGACGGCGGCGGCGTTCAACGCCATGTCGCAGCGCATCGAACAAAACCACGGCGCGTTGGTAGTGGCCCTGGAAGAATCTCGGAGCGTCAATCAACGATTGCAGCAGAGCGAGGAACGCTATCGCCAATTGTTCGATCGCAGCCGTGCCATCGAATTGCTGATCGACCCGGAAGACGGCGCCATCGTCGACGCCAACGACGCCGCCGTCGATTATTACGGCTACGCGCGCTGCGAGTTGCGGCGGCTGACCATCAACGACATCAATATACTGACGCCACAGCAGGTGGCGGCGGAGATGGCGCTGGCTCGCAGCCAGCAACGCGATCACTTCTATTTCCGCCATCGTCTCGCCTCCGGCGCCGCGCGCGATGTCGAGGTGCACTCCGGCCCCATCGAGATCCGCGGCCGGCAGCTGCTCTATTCCATCGTCCACGACATCACCGAACGGGTCGAGGCGGAACAGGCGTTGCGTAGCAGCGAGGAAAAGTACCGCGCCATCGTCAGCGGTACCGCCGAGGGCTATCTGCTGACCGATGCCGCAACTCAGCGCATCATCGAGGTGAACGACGCACTCTGCGGCATGTTGGGATACGACCGCGCCGACATGGTTGGCAGGCAGGTGCTGGAGTTCGCCGCAGCGGACAGCCAAGCGGTGATGGCTCAGCAGTTGGGCCATATCGCCAGCGAAGATCAGCGCTGCTACGACGCCGGGATGGCGCGCAGCGACGGCATCACGGTGCTGGTACGCATCAATGCCGCCACGCTGCGCGATGCCGATGGCGCGGCGCGCTACGCCTTCGCGTTTCTCACCGATATCACCGAGCAGAAGCGCAGCGAGGAACAACTGCGGCTGGCGGCCAATTTCTTTGCCAATACCTCCGAGGCGATCGTCATCACCGACGCCAATAATTGCATCGTCACGGTCAATCCGGCCTTCAGTTATATCACCGGCTACGTAGCGGAGGAGGTTATCGGCCGCGATCCGAAGCTGTTGCACTCGGGGCGCCACAACGACGCCTTTTATCGGCAGATGTGGGTGAAGCTGGAGCGTAGCGGCCATTGGCAGGGCGAAATCTGGAATCGGCGCAAGAGCGGCGACATCTACCCCGAATGGCTTTCCATCGTGGCCATCAAGAACGACCACGGCGAAGTGTATCAATACCTGGCGATCTTCTCCGACATCACGCGGCGCAAACGCGACGAACAGAAGATCTGGCACCAGGCGAATTTCGACGCCCTCACCGGCCTGCCCAACCGTACTCTGTTCATGGACCGCCTCAATCAGGCGCTGCAGACGGCGCACCACGAAAAGTGGCCGGTGGTGCTGATGTTCCTCGATCTCGACCGCTTCAAATGGGTCAACGACACCATGGGACACAGTGCCGGCGATCACCTGTTGCTGGAAGTGGCAAAACGGCTGCGCAAGTGCGTCAATGAGATGGCCACGGTTGCGCGCCTGGGCGGCGACGAGTTCACCGTTGTGCTGCCCAACGGCGCGGGCGATGCGGAACACACGGCCAACGAGATACTGCAACGATTGGCCGAGCCGATCCTCATCGACGAACACGAAACCTTTGTCTCCGGCAGTATCGGCATCACCGTCTATCCGGCCGATGCGCGCACCATCGAAGGGTTGATGCGCAACGCCGATAGCGCCATGTATCGGGCCAAGCAGGCGGGGCGCAATACCTACCGCTACTTCACCCAGGAGATGAACGACGCGGCGCGGCGCCGGTTGGCGCTGGAGCACGACCTGCGTCGCGCGCAGGAGCGCAACGAGCTGGAACTCCATTTCCAGCCCATCGTCGACGGACACACGGCCGAACTGGTGGGCGCCGAGGCGCTGTTGCGCTGGCGCCACCCGACCCTGGGCATGATCTCCCCGGACGAATTCATCCCGCTGGCGGAGGAGATCGGCGCCATTATTCCCATCGGCAAATGGGTATTGCAGCAGGCGGTGGCGGCGTGCGTGCGCTGGCGGCGGCGGCGGCCGCAGTTGCTGGTTTCCGTCAACGTCTCCAGCGAACAGTGCCGCCAGGCCGATTGCGCGGCGGTGGTGCAGCGCACCCTGGAGGCCCATGGCCTGCCGGCGCAGGCGCTCAAGCTGGAGATCACCGAGCGGCTGATGCTCGACCATACCGAGCATGTGCTCACGATGCTGGGGCGGCTGCGTGAGGCGGGTGTACATCTGGCCGTGGACGATTTCGGTACCGGCTATTCCTCGCTCAGTTACGTCAAACGCTTCCCGGTGGATCTGCTCAAGATCGATCGCGATTTCGTCGACGGCCTGCCGGACAATGCCGACAACGTCGCCCTGGTGGAGGCGATCATCGCCATGGCCCACAGCCTGGATCTGAAGGTGGTGGCGGAAGGCGTCGAGACCGTGGAGCAGGAAACCTTCCTGCGTGGCCTCGGCTGCGACCTGATGCAGGGTTTCTACTACGCCCGACCGCTCGCCGCCGCCGCCTTCGAAGCCTATATGGACGGAAGCGCCGGCACCGAGAGCCCCTGAGGGTCTGCCGGGCGATTTGTTACAATCGCCCGATGGACGTCTCCGACCTGCTCGAAAATCTCAATCCCGCCCAGCGCGAAGCCGTCTGCGCGCCCCCCGGCAACCTGCTGATCCTGGCCGGCGCGGGCTGCGGCAAGACCCGCGTGCTGACCCATCGCATCGCCTGGCTGATCCGTGCCGATCACGTATCGCCTTACGCCATCCTCGCGGTCACCTTCACCAACAAGGCGGCGCACGAGATGCGCGGCCGCATCGAGGCGCTGTTGCAGGCGCCGGTCGGCGGCATGTGGGTCGGCACCTTTCACGGTCTGGCGCACCGCCTGCTGCGCGCCCACTGGCAGGAGGCCGGGTTGCCGCAGTCGTTCCAGATCATGGACAGCGAGGATCAGCAGCGGCTGATCAAGCGGCTGCTGCGCGAGCTCAACGTCGACGAGGCGCGCTGGCCGCCGCGCCAGGTGCAGGGTTTCATCAATGCGCGCAAGGACGAGGGGGTGCGGCCGGAGGCGGTGGAGCACTACGGCGATCCCTACCTCAAGACCATGGGGCAGCTGTACCAGGCCTACGAGGAGGCATGCCGGCGCAGCGGCCAGGTGGACTTCGCCGAGCTGCTGCTGCGTGCCCACGAGCTGTTCCTCAAGCGGCCCGACGTGCTGCACCACTACCGCGAGCGCTTCCGCCACATCCTGGTGGACGAGTTCCAGGACACCAATGCCATCCAGTATGCCTGGCTGCGGCTGCTGGCCGGCGAGAGCGGCAGGGTGTTCGCGGTGGGCGACGACGACCAGTCCATCTACGGCTGGCGTGGCGCCAAGGTGGAGAACATCCACCAGTTTCGCAAGGACCTCGCCGACGTGCAGCTGATCCGCCTGGAGCAGAACTACCGCTCTACCGCGACCATCCTCTCCGCCGCCAACGCGCTCATCGATCACAACGAGGATCGCCTCGGCAAGGAGCTGTGGACCGACGGCGCCGAGGGCGAACCGATCCGCCTCTACGGCGCCTTCAACGAACTGGAGGAGGCGCGCTTCATCGTCGACCAGATCCGCACCTGGTGCGACGAGGGCCAGCGCCGCTCCGAGGCGGCGATCCTCTACCGTTCCAACGCCCAGTCGCGGGTGCTGGAAGAGGCGCTGATGCAGGCGCAGCTGCCCTACCGCATCTACGGCGGCCAGCGTTTCTTCGAGCGCCAGGAGATCAAGGACGCCCTGGCCTACCTGCGCCTGATCGCCAACCGTCCCGACGACCCCTCGTTCGAACGCATCATCAACACCCCGACCCGCGGCATCGGCGAGCGCACCGTGCAGGCGGTGCGCGACCATGCGCGCGCCTTCGGCCTGTCGCTGTGGGCGGCGGCGCAGGCGATCGTCGCCAAGGAGATGCTGGCGGCGCGCGCCGCCAACGCCCTGCGCGGCTTCGTCGAACTCATCGAGGCCCTGGCGGCCGACAGCGAAGGGCTGGAGCTGCACGAACAGGCACAGCACGTGGTGCAGCTGAGCGGCCTGATCGAACACTACCGCAAGGAGAAGGGCGAGAAGGGCCAGGCGCGCATCGACAACCTGGAGGAGCTGGTCAACGCCGCCCGCCAGTTCGAGTTCGACGCGGAGATCCACGGCGAGATGCGGCCGATCGACGCCTTCCTCGCCCACGCCGCGCTGGAGGCGGGCGAAGGCCAGGCCGACGAATGGGACGACGCGGTGCAGCTGATGACGCTGCACTCTGCCAAGGGGCTGGAGTTTCCGCTGGTGTTTCTGTGCGGCATGGAGGAGGGGCTGTTCCCGCACCAGTTGTCGTTGGAGGAGCCGGGGCGGCTGGAGGAGGAGCGGCGCCTCGCCTACGTCGGCATGACCCGCGCCATGCGGCGGCTGTTTCTCACCTACGCCGAGGTGCGCCGTCTCTACGGCGAGGAGCGCTACACCCGGCCGTCGCGTTTCATTCGCGAGGTGCCGGCCGAATATATCGAAGAGGTGCGGCTGCGCGGCAGCGTGAAACAGCCGGCGTTCCATGGCGCCGCCGAACCGGCCGCGGGCGGGATGCGCCTGGGCCAGCGGGTGCTGCACACGAAATTCGGCGAAGGGGTGGTGCTCTCCTGCGAGGGGCAGGGGGCGCAGGCGCGGGTGCAGGTCAACTTCGATCACGTCGGCAGCAAGTGGCTGGTGCTGGCCTACGCCAATCTGCAGGTGATATAGCCTTATAATCAGGCAAAATGGTCTCAACGAAAGAAAACGGCGGGAACAATACAATAATGCCCGCCGGTCTGAATGTCCGGGTACACGATTAGAGGGAACTACGCAGCGTGTCGCCATTTGCGTCGAATTTTGAATTTCTCAAAGCGCACGACGCGCTGCTTTATCAGCTCGCCTTAACGGCTGAGAAGTCATTCGTCCCCGATCCCAATACGACCCTGGTCAAGCTGCGTCAGCTCGGCGAGGCGCTGGCGCAAGAGATCGCCGCGCGTATCGGTATCGACGTCGACAGTCAGACGCGGCAGCTGGATCTGTTGCGCGAAATCGACCTCAAGCTGCGCCTGGATCGCAGCGTTACGGAGGCATTCCACCAGATCCGCAAGCTCGGCAACAGAGCGACCCACGATTTCTCTTCCGCCTCGCACAAGGATGCGCTCAACTGCCTGCAAATCGGGTGGACGTTGGCGGTCTGGTTTCATCAGACCTTCGGCGCCGACAAAGCGAAAGGGTTCAAGTCGGGCAGCTTCATTAAACCGCAGGATCCGAGTGAAGACGTGCGCGAGCTGGAGCAACGCATCCGGTTGTTGGAAGCGCAGCAGGAGCGCACGGTGGAGCGGCTGCAAACAGTCGAGTCGCTGAAGCAGGCGGAAGCCGACCGCGCCGAGGCGCAGCGGCGACGTGCCGAGGCGATGCAGGCAGAGGGGGACATCTGGGCCGAGCTGGCGCAGGAGCAGGAGCAGGCGTTCAATGCGCTCAAGCGCGAGTTTGAGCAGGCCAATAGGGACCGCGTCGTCGACTTCGCCAATCAGCCCGGCGAGATCCAGCAATCGCTTATGCAGGCGGTGGAAGCCGCGCCGCTCGACCTTTCCGAGGCCGAAACCCGCCTGCTGATCGATCAACAGCTGGTCGAGGCGGGCTGGCAGGCAGACTCCGAAAATATGCGCTTCAGCAAGGGCGCGCGCCCGGAACCCAATACCTTCAGGGCGATTGCCGAGTGGCCGACCGCATCCGGTCCCGCCGACTACGTGTTGTTCGACGGCCTGAGACCGGTGGCCGCGATCGAGGCCAAGAAAAAGGCCAAAGACGTATACGGCGCGATCGATCAGGCCAAGCGTTATGCGCGCGGCTTCGAGCATCGCGATGCCTGCGAACCCGATGCCGACGGCTGGGGTGATTTTCGGTTGCCGCTGGTATTCGCCACCAACGGTCGGCCCTACCTGAAGCAACTGGAGCAGAAGAGCGGCATTTGGTTCATGGACGTGCGTCAGGCCGACAACCAGCGCCGTGTGCTGCAAGGCTGGTATAGCCCTAGCGGATTACGCGCCTATATCAAACAAAATCGTATCCATGCCGAACAGCGCCTGGATGAGATGGGCTTCGAGTTCGATTTCCCTCTGCGCCCCTATCAGCGCGACGCCATCGTTTCCGTCGAATCGGCCATCAAGGACGGCAAGCAAAAATGCCTGGTGGCCATGGCCACCGGCACCGGCAAGACCAAGACCTGCATTGCCCTCATCTACCGCCTGCTCAAGGCGGAGCGTTTTCGCCGCGTGTTGTTTCTGGTGGACCGTTCGGCCCTGGGCGAACAGGCGGCCAACGCGTTCAACGAGACGCGCATGAAGAATCTGCAAACCTTTGCCGACAGCTTCGGCATCAAGGAGCTGGCCGACAAGGCCCCCGACGACGACACCATGGTGCATATCGCCACGGTACAGGGCATGGCCAAGCGCCTCCTCTATAGCGACAACGCCCCGAGCGTCGACCAATACGACTGCATCGTGGTCGACGAATGCCACCGCGGCTATCTGCTCGATCGCGAACTGAGCGACACCGAGCTGATGTTCCGCGACCAGCGCGACTACATCTCCAAATACCGCCAGGTGATCGAATACTTCGATGCGGTAAAGGTCGGCCTTACCGCCACGCCTGCCCTGCATACCGTCAACATCTTCGGCGAGCCGGTCTACACCTACAGCTATCCCGAAGCGGTGATCGACGGCTATCTGGTCGACCATCTGCCGCCCGTCCGCATCAAGACCAGGCTCTCCGAAGACGGCATCCATTACGGCGTCGGCGAAGAGGTGCAGGTTTACACGACCGGGCAGGAGCAGCTGGAGATCTTCAAGGCGCCCGACGAACTCGACTTCGATGTCGCCCAGTTCAACCGCCAGGTGCTCAACGACAATTTCAACCGCGAGGTGTGCAAGTACCTCGCCGGTGAGCTGGACCCCTACGGCGACGAAAAGACGCTCGTCTTCTGCGCCACGGACAGCCATGCCGATACCGTCGTGCGCCTGCTAAAGGATCAGTATGCCGAGCAGGGCGGCGTCAACGACGACGCCATCGCCAAGATCACCGGCCAGTCGGACAAGCCGCTCGATCTCATCAAGCACTACAAAAACGATCGTTGGCCCAACGTCGCGGTGACCGTCGATCTGCTCACCACAGGCATCGACGTGCCGCCCATCTGCAATCTGGTGTTTCTGCGCCGGGTCAACAGCCGCATCCTCTACGAGCAGATGCTCGGCCGCGCCACCCGCCGCTGCGACGAGATCGGCAAGGAGGCGTTCCGCATCTACGACGCCGTCGATCTCTACGACTCGCTGCAGAAGGTGAACACCATGAAGCCGGTGGTCGCCGACCCTACCATCACCTTCACCCGGCTGGTCGAAGAGATGCGCCAAGGCGCGGCGCCCGATTTGCAGCAGCTCGCCCGCGACCAGTTCCTCGCCAAGCTCAACAGCAAACGGCGCCACATGAGCCCCGACCGTCTCGCCGATTTCGAGGCCGTCACCGGCAAGCCGCCACAGGCGTTCGTGCAGGAGCTGAAGGCGATGACCCTGGCGCAGGTGGCCGAGTGGTTCACCCGGAATCCGGCGTTGGGCGAACTGCTGGATGCCAAGAGCGGCACGCCCCGCCCGGTGGTCGTCTCCGGCCATGAGGACGAGTTCACCGGCGTCGAGCACGGTTACGGCACCGGCCAGAAGCCGGAGGACTACCTCAAGGCGTTCGAGAAATTCATCAAGGAGAACAGCAACCGCCTGCCTGCGCTGGAGGTGGTGATCAAGCGCCCCTGGGAGCTGACCCGGCGCGACCTCAAGGCGCTGGCGGTGGAGCTGGAGCGTCACCACTTCCGCGAGCAGGACCTCAAGACCGCCTGGCACGAACTGACCAACGAGGAGATCGCCGCCCGCATCATCGGCTTCATCCGCCAGGCCGCCATCGGCGAGGCGCTCATCCCGTGGGAGACGCGGGTGGACCGCGCCCTGGCCCTCATCCTCGCCCTGCAAAGCTGGAAGGCGCCGCAGAAGAACTGGCTGCAAGCCATCGCCAAGCAGATGAAGGCGGCCACCATCGTCGACCGCCAGGCCCTGGACGAAGGGGTTTTGCGCAGCGAACTGGGCGGCCGCCAGCGGGCGGACAGGCTGTTCGAGGGCGGCATCGACCAGGTGCTGGAGCGCTTCAACCGCGCCCTGTGGCAGGCCTGATGCGCCGCCTTGAGCCGAATAACCCGTTTAATCGGCTCACGCTTCGAGCTGAATGAAGGGTTACCGGAGGAATTTCGCGTGACCGCTGAGCCGAATAGCTGTTATATTCGGCTCATTCACTGATTCAAATAGGCCCCGTAATCGGCTCATGTCTATCTGGGAACGTCCCAACTGGCCCGAATTCACCTGGGATGCCGAGCTGTTGCAGCCCCGGCTCGATGCCCTGCGCCTGTTGCAGGGTCGGCTGCTCGGCCAGTCGGAGCTGCTGCCGGACGACGCCGACCGCCAGGCGCAGATGGACGCCCTGATCCAGAACGCCATCCGCACCAGCGAGATCGAGGGCGAGAAACTCGATGTCGAATCGGTGCGCTCCTCGGTGGCCCGCCGCCTCGGCCTGCTGCGCGCCGGCATGGCCGACAAGGCGACCGCGCAGACCAACGCCCTGGTCGGCCTGCTGCTCGACGCCACCGAACACTACGATCGGCCCCTCACCCCGGAGCGTCTCTGCCAGTGGCAGGCGGCCCTCTTTCCCGCGGGGCCGGGTCTGGCCGGCATCAACGTCGGCACCCTGCGCGGCGCGGACCCGATGCAGGTGGTCTCGGGTCCGATCGGCCGGCGCACCGTCCATTTCGAGGCCCCGCCGCGCGACCGGCTGGAGGCGGAGCTGCAAGGCTTCCTCGACTGGTTCAATTACGTCCCGGCCGGGCTCGACCCGCTGCTGCGCGCCGGCATCGCCCATCTCTGGCTCGTCACCCTGCACCCTTTCGACGACGGCAACGGCCGCGTCACCCGCGCCGCCACCGACATGGCGCTGGCCCAGGCCGAGCGCCAGGCGATCCGTTTCTATTCGCTGAGCGCCGCCATCATGGCCCATCGCCCGGAGTACTACGCGCAGCTCGAAGCGGCGCAAAAAGGCGACCTCTACATCACGCCCTGGCTCGCCTGGTTCCTAGACGTGCTGGAGGAGGCGATGCAGCAGGCGCTGCGGCGCTTTCGAAATGTGTTGGCCAAGAGCCGCTTCTGGCAGCGCCACGCCCAGAGCCAGCTCAACGAACGCCAGCTCAAGGTGCTCAACCGCCTGCTCGACGGCGCCGGCGAAGAGTTCGAACACGGCATCAATGCCCGCAAGTACATCGCCCTCACCGGCGCCAGCAAACCGACCGCCACCCGTGACCTCGCCGACCTGCTGGAAAAGGGCTGCCTGACCAAACTCCCCGGCGGCGGCCGCAGCACGCGCTACGCCGTTGCGTTGGATGAAATGTAGAAATGTAGGTTGGGTTAGCGGCCTCATCGCGTAACCCAACAAACCCGAATCGAACACGTTGGAGCAGAATGCATGACCGCCCAGGATATCGTCGCCAAACTCTGGAACCTCTGTAACGTCCTGCGGGACGACGGCGTCACCTACCACCAGTACGTCACCGAGCTGACCTACCTGCTGTTCCTGAAGATGGCCAAGGAGACCGGTCACGAGGACCGCCTGCCCAAAGGCTACCGCTGGGACGATCTGGAGAAGAAAAATGCGGTGGACCGCCTGGAGTTCTACAAGCTCACCCTCATCCACCTCGGCTCCCACGGCTCGGCCATCACCCGCCAGATCTTCGCCAATGCCGCCACCGTGATCCGCAAGCCGGCGACGCTCACCACCCTCGTCACCGAGATCGACAAGCTCGACTGGTACGACGCCAAGAAGGAGGGGATGGGCGACCTCTACGAAGGGCTGCTGGAGAAGAACGCCAACGAAAAGAAATCGGGCGCCGGCCAATACTTCACCCCGCGCGTGCTCATCGACGTGATGGTCGAGCTGATGCGCCCCGAACTGGACGACACCGTCTGCGACCCCGCCGCCGGCACCGGCGGCTTCCTCATCAGCGCCAACCACTACCTGCGCGCCAAGAACGACATCATGAGCCTCGCGCCGAAGGCCTACGACCGCTACAAGCACCACACCTTCTACGGCATGGAGTTCGTGCAGGACGCCCACCGCCTCGCCCTGATGAACATGATGCTGCACGACCTGGAGGCCATCGACGACGACTCCGGCATCCTCTTCGGCGACACGCTATCGAACGAAGGCAAGGCGCTGCCTGCCTGCTCGCTGGTGCTCTCCAATCCCCCCTTCGGCACCAAGAAGGGCGGCGGCCTGCCCACCCGCGACGACCTGGTCCACTACACCAGCAACAAGCAGCTCGCCTTCCTCCACATCATCTACCACCGCCTGCTCAAGCCCGGCGGCCGCGCCGCGATTGTCTTGCCCGACAACGTCCTGTTCGAGGCCGGCATCGGCAAGACCCTCCGCCGCGACCTGATGGA
>OFHG01000112.1_pt1 | contig 37099 bp, 36 predicted proteins | sample 1521931 | NCBI WGS metagenome assembly OFHG01 (sample SAMEA2468438, study PRJEB22500) | soil metagenome | biome: Glassland; feature: Farmland; material: Clay | place: Australia | collected 2013-01-31 | depth 0.55 m
CCGGCCTTTGTCTTGCCTCACCGGCGCGAACGCTCTTATCCCCGCGCCGTCAAACGCCGTCCACAGAAATATCCATACCTGAAATCCAAAAATGAAAATGCCAGTCAGCTTAACTGACTGGCATTACCTGCCTGCCGGCCCTTTCGAATGACGAGCGGCACCTTGAGCGAAGAGGTAAACAAATGCCGACGCGCTGCCGTTAGCCGAGTGGTTACCCGGGGCATACCCCCACCGGGAACAGGTGCGAAGCAAATTGTGCGCTGCCGTTGAGAGAGGGGCTCGCTGCCCGATACAGGTGGTTTTCGGTACCGCTGTCATGCTTACCGGTGGCCAGGTGGACCCCTGCCGCTGCGTCTTGGCCTGTTCCAGGCTCCCTGACCTAACGCGAAACGCCTCTCACCGGATTGCGATCACCCCGTCAGCAGGCTTCGCACCTGCGCTGTTCCGGACGGCCGGAACACGCTCCCTTCGGCTAAGGCTGTGCGCCTTCTCGCCGCTGCTGGCGTCGTCTGGCCTTTTCCAGTTCGTCGGCCAGACCGCGGAGATCCTTCAGGTCGCGGATGGTGATCACCTTGTTGGGCAACTCTACCGGTGTCCCGGACGCCGGCGCAGCCGGTTTGACGGCCGTCACTGGCGGCGCAGCGGCAGAGTGGGATGCAGGCGGTGTCGCGGAGGGGGGCGGCGCCGGCTGACCTTCGGTTGCCGCAGAGGGTGTTGACGGATTGGACCCGGCCGCGGGCGGGTTTGCCGGCGACCGTTGCTGCTGCTGATACGCCTGTTCCAGCATGCGGCGGACGTTGGCCACCACGTCGACCGGGGCGATATGCACCCCCACCACCGGCAACACCGGCGTCGGCACGACGGCGGGCGCCGCGACCGCCGCCAACGGCAGACACCACAACAGCATCGCCATCAGCCGCCGATGCAACCCACATTGAACAAAGCGGTTCACCCACACATCCTATCGCGGAGAGGGCCGACGCGTCCTTCCCCTGGGACGGACAGGCGTCCACAATTAGCGCATCGACCGATAACAGGATTGCGGCCTCTCCCTTCCGACCGCCTATGAACGCGCAGTATAAAGCACACGTGGACAGAGTTCTGGCGCAATTGCAGCCGCAGCGGCTGCTGTGCCTGGGCGCACCGTGCCACTCGTTGCTGGGCGACTATGTGGAGAACCGGACCGGAGGCGAACTGACGCTGCTGGCCGGCGACGCCTCCGGCGAAACCCTGGACCGGCTCGGCCGGTTCGACCTGATCGTCGTCACCGCCACTCTAGAACAGCGGACCAAGACGGCAGCGGAGCAGCTGCTGGCCCGCCTGCGCGATCGCCACGGCACACGCATTCTGGCAGTGGTGCCGCTGATTCAACGACCCGGTCATGCCAGCCGCTGGGAAGCGAATGAACTGCTGGCCTTCGGCATGACCTCGCTGGGCGTGGCGCACCAGAGCGACGGCGACTATCAGGTTTACCTCTTCGACCTGTTTGACTACAAGACGGTGCCGGACTGGTTCAACGCCCGTTTCTGGGCCCATCCGGAGCGCTGGGACAAGGAGTCCTGGTAAGCGGAGATGGCAATCGCCGCTCCTGGTCGCCTCCGCGGCATAAGTACATCCTTGTAATCGCCGCTCCCGGCCATCCATGGCCTCCGCGGCATAAGTACATCCTTGTAATCGCCGCTCCCGGCCATCCATGGCCTCCGCGGCATAAGTACATCCTTGTACAAAAAAACGGCCCCGCAGGGCCGTTTCTTACTACCGCATGAGGTGCCGAGCGCTCAGGCCGCCATCTTGCGCGCCATGAACTGTAGACCTTCGCGCATCTGCAACACCGTCCCCAACGCCGCCTCTGCCTGCACCTCGTCGATACCGATGGCGTCCAACAGTTCGTTCGGAAGCTCGATGCTGGCGGCATCACCGATACCGAAACGCTTGAGCAGCCGGTTGGCCAGATTCACCAGGTTGGGGTAGATGGCGTAATCGCCGCGATACTCGTCGTTGTGGTGCTCGCGCACCGTCTCGACGATCTCCTTGGGCATGTTCCAGGAATCCATCAACCACAGCCCCAACTCGGTATGGGTGACGCCCAACAGTTCGCGCTCCAATTCCAACACCGGACGCTCCGGCTGCTCCGCCACCGCCTTGTTGAGGCGCTCGAACTGCTGCGGAAACAGATGGCCCAGCAACAGGAAACCGAAATTGTGCAGCAAGCCGGCCATATAGGCGATACCGGGCGCGGGGCGGCGGCTGAATTCGAGATTGTTGCACAGCGCCTGGGTCAGCGCCGCCACATACAGCGCGTCACGCCAGAAATTATCCAGTCCCAGCGGACCGTCCTTCGGATTGCGGAACGACTTGCCCAACGACAGGCCGAAGGCGAAGTCCATGACGAAGTCCATGCCCAGCACGCGGACGATGGCCTGCTCCACCGAGGTCAGTTTGCCCTGATAGGCATAGAACGGCGATGCGGCATAGCGCAGCAGCTGGGCCGTCAGGCTCGGGTCCTGCTCGATGACCGCCGACAGCTCATTGGCGTTGGCGTAGGGATTGTTGCGCAGCTTCACGATTTGGATCGCGATACCGGGCATCGGCGGTAGAGTGGAGACCTTTTCCACTTGCCGCTTCATCGTTTCGCGCCCTGATTCCTGCGGTGCCACGGCCTTTGCCACCGGATTCGAAATGCGATGGCCACGCAGCGCCCCGTCGGTCAGGCGGATGAAGTCTTCGCCGTTGGCGCGCAGAAACAGATTGACGGCCCCGGCGCCGAAATAGACCTCGTCGAGATCCTCCACCGCCTGGTCGACGATCACCTTCAGTCCGTAGGCGGCACCCAGCGGCGGCGCCGCGGCAGCGTCGCAATCCTGCAACAAGCCGTTGGCCTCCGCCACGCTGCACGGGGCAAAATTGCGGCGCGCACCGCTGTTCAGCGTCGCCAGGTCCAACCGATGGGCGGCGGGATACACCGCCATCAGGTAGGTGGCGCCGTCCTTGAGCACGACGCTGCGTACCAGCTTCTGCACCGGGACACGGGCCGCCCGCACCGCTTCGGCGAACGACTGCCCCGCCGGCGCAGCGTACACCTTGTACTGCCCGCCTTTACGGGCCAGGTAATTACGCACTGAGGCAGGAATGTTCATCGCTATCACTCCTTACGGGGGCTATGTCGCGGACTGCCGCCCGAGAACTCTATGTGTATAGATTAAAAGAGCTATTTCCCGCAGGTTGCGATATCCATCACACATACGACAATTCGCAGCAAGGTGATCGGACATCGTACCGTCGGCGCAGCTAGGAACCGCCCTTCCTCTCGCTGCCTGCGCGGAACAATGCCTGGGGGCCGAAGCGTTCGGTCAACTGGTCCATCACGCTATCGATTCGACTCCCCCGCCGCCGCTCCGGTTCACCGAACAGGTCAATCTGGCCGTCGCCCTCTGCGTCGAAACCGCTGACGCCGATGCCGATCAGGCGCACCGGAGGCAGCGGCCGCGGCACACGCTGTTCGAACAGTTCCCGGGCGGCGCGCCACAGCTCTGCCGTAATATCGGTCGGTTGTGCCAGGGTTTGAGCCCTGCTGATCGTGACGAAGTCCGCAAAACGCAGCTTCAGTTGCACCGTCCGGCCCTTGAGACCGTGGCGCCGCAGCCGAAAACCCACCTGCTCCGTGAGGTCCAGCAGCCAGGCGTGCAGCACCTGAGGATCGTCGATATCGCGGGCAAAGGTGGTTTCGTGGGAGATGGATTTGGCCTCCTGTTCGCTGATCACCGGGCGCTCGTCGACGCCGTGGGCGAGCTGCCACAGATGCTCGGCGAAGTTGCCGAAATGCTGTTGCAGCAGGCGCCGCGAGTAGCCGCGCAACTGGCCGACGGTGGCGATGCCGAGCCGCTCAAACACCTTGACGCCGACCTTGCCCACCCCCCACAACCGCCCCACCGGCAGCGGTTCGAGGAAGTCGAGCGCCCGTTCCGGCGTCACCACCACGAAGCCGTCGGGTTTGTCGATGTCGCTGGCAATCTTGGCCAAAAATTTATTGGGCGCCACCCCGACCGAGGCGACCAGTTGCAACTCAGCGCGAATCTCGCGCTTGATGCGCCGGCCGATGGCGATGGCCGTGCCGAACAGGCGCTCGCTGGCAGTAACATCGAGAAATGCCTCGTCCAGCGACAGCGGTTCGATCTGCGGGGTATAGCGGGCGAAAATCGCGCGAATCTGCTGCGATACCTCAGCGTAATGAGCGTGGCGCGGCGGCAGCAGCACTGCCGCGGGACAGAGGCGCAGCGCGGTGGAGGTCGGCATTGCGCTGTGCACGCCGTAGCGGCGCACCACATAGTTGGCCGCCGCCACCACGCCGCGCCGCTCCGGCGCGCCGCCCACAATAACCGGGGCGGCCGCCAGCTCGGGACGATCGCGGATCTCCACCGAGGCGAAGAAGGCGTCCATATCGACATGAAGGATGACGCGCGGCATGGCGCTATTGTCCGCCGTCCGCCGTACCCTGACCAGCCTGCCGCTCCGGCGACGCCAATCCACCAGAGCGACACACTCATGCGGCGGGGGATCCCGCCGCCCGGTAGTGCGGCTTAGCGCTTGAGCCGGGCGAAGGCCTCCGCCATGGTGCCGCCGGGCGCGGCGGGGGCGTTACGGCCGCCGTTGCCGCCGCCCCTGGCAGGCCGATCGCCGCCGTTGCGACGGCCGACCGCCTCGGGCGCTTTCCCCGCGGCAGCACCGCTGCGTCCGGACGCCTCGTCGCTCATGCGCATGGAAAGCGCGATGCGCTGGCGCTTCACATCCACCTCCAGCACCTTCACCTTGACCACGTCGCCCGCCTTGACCACCTCGCGCGGATCCTTGACGAACTTGTCGGCCAGGGCCGAGATGTGGACCAGACCGTCCTGGTGGACGCCGATGTCGACAAAGGCGCCAAAATTGGTGACGTTGGTCACCACCCCTTCCAGGATCATCCCCGGCAGCAGATCCTTGAGCTGCTCCACTCCTTCCTTGAAGCTGGCGGTCTTGAACTCGGGGCGCGGATCGCGGCCCGGTTTTTCCAGCTCCTTGAGGATATCCTTCACGGTCGGCGCGCCGAAGCGCTCGTCGGTGAAATCATTGGCGGCGAGTTTGCCGAGCAGGCCGATGTTGCCGATCAGTTCCGGCATCGCCTTGCCCGTGGCGGCCAGGATCTTCTCCACCACCGGATAGGCCTCTGGATGGACGGCGGAGGCATCGAGCGGATTGTTGCCGTGGGTGATGCGCAAAAACCCGGCACACTGCTCGAACGCCTTGTCGCCCAGACGCGACACCTTGAGCAGATCCTTACGATCCCGGAAAGCTCCGTGTTCATCGCGCCAGGCGACCATATTGGCCGCCAAGCCGGCGTTCAGGCCGGCGACGCGGGCGAGCAGCGGCGCCGAGGCGGTGTTGACGTCGACGCCGACGGCGTTGACGCAATCCTCCACCACCGCGTCCAGCGTGCGCGCCAGGCGCAGTTGCGATACGTCGTGCTGATACTGGCCGACGCCGATGGACTTGGGATCGATCTTCACCAGTTCCGCCAGCGGGTCCTGCAGGCGGCGGGCAATGGAGACGGCGCCGCGCAGCGACACGTCCAGCTCGGGGAACTCCTTGGCGGCGAATTCGGAGGCGGAATAGACCGAGGCGCCCGCCTCGCTGACGGTCACCTTGGTCAGCCGCAACTCGGGATGGCGCTTGATCAGATCGGCGGCCAGCTTGTCGGTCTCGCGTGACGCCGTGCCGTTGCCGATGCTGACCAATTCCGCGCCGTGTTTCTGCGCCAACGCCGCGAGTACGGCGATGGAGGCGTCCCATTGATTTTTGGGTACGTGCGGATAGATGGTGGCGGTATCCAGCAGCTTGCCGGTACGGTCCACCACCGCCACCTTCACGCCCGTGCGCAGTCCGGGATCGAGGCCGATGGTGGCGCGCGGTCCGGCCGGCGCCGCCAGCAGCAGGTCGTGCATATTCTGGGCAAACACCTTGATCGCCTCCTCTTCCGCCGCCTCGCGCAGGCGCGTCTTCAGGTCGGTGTCGAGGTGGGTGAATATCTTCACCCGCCAGGCCCAGCGCACCGTCTCCCGCAGCCACGGGTCGGCGGCACGTCCCTGCTCGCTCACGCCGACGTGGGCGGCAATCATGCGCTCCGCGACGCCCAATGTCCCGGCCGGCAACCCCTCGTCCTCCGGCAACACCAGACCGAGATTGAGGAACCCTTCCTTGCGGCCGCGGAACAGGGCCAGGGCGCGGTGCGACGGCACACCCTTGAGCGGCTCGCGGTGATCGAAGTAGTCGGAGAACTTGGCGCCCTCCTCCTCCTTGCCCTCCGCCACCCGGGAGACCATCTGCCCCTGTTCCCACAGATATTCGCGCAGCCGCCCCACCAGTTCGGCATCTTCGGCAAACTGCTCCATCAGGATCTGGCGCGCACCGTCCAGAGCGGCGGCGGCATCGGCCACCCCCTTGTCGGCATCGATGTAGTTGGCGGCCTCGTGCTCGGGGTTCAGCGCCGGGTCGGCCAGCAGCGCCTGCGCCAACGGCTCCAGCCCCGCCTCGCGGGCGATCTGTGCCTTGGTGCGGCGCTTCTGCATATAGGGTCGGTAGAGATCCTCCAAGCGGGTCTTGGTGTCGGCCGCCAGGATCGCCGCCTTCAGCTCGGGGGTGAGCTTGCCCTGCTCGTCGATGCTCTTCAGCACCGTGGCGCGCCGCTCCTCCAGCTCGCGAAGGTAGGTGAGCCGCTCCTCCAGGGTGCGCAACTGGGTGTCGTCCAGGCCGCCGGTCGCCTCCTTGCGGTAGCGCGCGATGAAGGGCACGGTGGCGCCCCCGTCCAACAGCGCAATGGCGGCTTCAACCTGGGAGAGCTTGACGGAGAGTTCTTCGGCGATGCGTTGTGCAATATTCATGGGCAGGCGGCTAACGGCGGTCTGAAACGAAAGGAGGCGCATTGTAGCAAATGGCCGCCGCGGCGCATCTCTATCGACAGACGCAGACAAAGGCCTTTGTTATTTGGGACATTTCAGGTAAGTAATCACTTCGGTCCATGCCGCGGTCTAATGGCACGTGCAGGTCGTCGCCCCTCTTTTCTTTGCGCGGCGATAGCAGCACAATGCTTCACCTTTACCACAGCCATAAGGACGCCACTTTCGTGACAAGGAACCTGCTGTTCGCGCTGCTGCTGTTGCCGCTCTCCGCCTTCGCCGCCGCCCCGCATGCGGTGATCCTCATGTACCACCGCTTCGGCGAGGATCGCTACCCCACCACCAGCATCAAGCTCACGGAATTCGACGCTCAGTTGAGCTACCTGGCGGCCAACCACTATCACGTGTGGCCTCTGGCGCGGGTCATCGAGCATGTGGTCAAGGACCAGCCGATTCCCGACCACACCGTCGCCATCACCGTGGACGACGCCTTCCTGTCGGTCTACAAGGAGGCTTACCCGCGCCTGAAGGCACACGGCTGGCCGTTTACCGTATTCGTCAACACCGACCCCATCGACAAGCGGTTCCCCGCCTACATGACCTGGGCCGACATCAAGGAGATGGCCGCGCAGGGTGTCACCTTCTACAACCACACCGCCACCCACACCTCATTGACCCAACGGTTTCCGGGCGAGGACGAGGCGGCCTGGGCCAAGCGCGAGCGCGCCGACATCGACCAGGCGCAGCGGCGGCTGCAACAGGAACTGGGCCCGACCACCAACACCGACCCCAAGCTGTTCGTCTACCCCTACGGCGAATACGACGCCCGCGCCGCGGCGCTGGTGAAATCCATGGGCTACATCGCCTTCGGTCAGGAATCTGGCCCCGTCGGCATCCACTCGGACCTGCGCGCACTGCCGCGTTTTCCCATGTCCGAGCGCTTTGCCACGCTGGATCAATTCAAACTCAAGGTCAACAGCCTGCCGCTGCCGGTGACTAAGGCCGAGCCGTGGGATCCGCGTCTCGGCAAGGAGAATCCGCCGCTGTTGACCGTGACCCTGGAGCGGCCGATGTCCGGCGTGGCCTGCTACAACGCCGATGGCGACCGGCTGCCGATCCATTGGCTGCGCAAGGAGAAATTTTCGGTGCAGTCGCCGACGCCGCTGATGCCGCCGCGCAATCGCTACAACTGCACGGCGCCGGCCAAGGAGAAGGGCCGCTGGTACTGGTACAGCCACCCCTGGTTGATTACGACTCCTGCGGCGCCAACACCAGCGAGCCCAGGTTATCCAGCCCATTGACGCTGATCATGGTACGGATATCGTCCACGTATTGGACGCCGCGCTGCGAATAGCGCAGCAGGCCGCCGCTCAGGCGATAGGGATCCAGCTGTACACCGGCCGCCCGCATGCGCGCGCGCATGCGGCGCAGGTCGAGATAGGCGAAACTGATATTGATGTTGTGCAGGTAGGCGCGCACCGAACTGCGCAAATCGGGAAACACCCGCACATAGTGCTTTGCGCCCTCGTCCCGTTGCGCCGGCACGATGCCGAGATCCTGTTTGTAGGTCCACTGGCCGAACAGATTGTTCGCCTGGCGCGCAAAGCGGGAGTTGCCCCAGGCGCTTTCGTTGGCCGCCTGGGCCAGCACCAGCGCCGGCGGCACCTCGTCGACCCGGCGCAGCAGGATTTCCCGCACAGCGGCGTTATTCAGGTCGCCCGCCACGCGGTACATCTCCGCCAGCCGCTCCACCTGACCCCAGCTACGGCTACCGCGGGTCATCGGGCCGTGGGAAAACTGCTCCTTGAGGAAGCGCCGCTGCGCCCGGATACGTTCGTTCTCCGCCGCCACCATCGGCAGCAAGGCGCGGAAGAACAGCGACTTCTTGCGGCCGGGGTCCATCGACGCCATGTCCGCGGGGAAGTGTTCCACCAACAGCGGAGGCACGGATCCCTGCGGCGGCCAGTGGTAATCGTAACGGTCGAAGAGCTGTTCCAGCTGCTGCGCGCTGTCGGCATGAACCGGCTGCAGCGCCACGGCAAGATGCCAGCCGGCGGTATAGGGACGTGCCAGAGTCCATGCCAGCAACGCAGCGAACGCCAGAGGCGCCAGCGCAGCCAATAACAACAGTTTGAAATCCAATAGCTTGCGCCATAATTGTGGCATTCCATTGCTCTCCATCAGGCAAGTCCGGGCAGTAGTTGGCGCAAACCGCTGGCCATGAATTCGACGGCGATCGCCGCCAGGATCAGACCCATGATACGGGTCAATACGTTGATGCCGATCCGTCCCATCATATCCGCCAGACGCGGCGCCATGCGGAACACGACCCATACCAACAGGGCGATCAGCAGGATCTCGATACTGAGGATCGCGTAATGGCTGCGCGTCGGCACACGATGGGCATACATGATGATGGTGCTGACGGAACCGGGGCCGGCCAGCAGCGGTATCGCCAGCGGCACCACTGCCACCGATTCCTTATCCGCCGCATCCTGCGCCTCCTCGGCCGTCTGTTTCGCCGGACTGACCCGGGCGTGCATCATGGAGACTGCGATCAGCAGGATCAAAATCCCGCCGCCGACCTGGAACGAGGCGATGCCGATGCCGAAGAATCCCAGGATCGCCTCGCCGGTGAACAGCGCCGCCAGCAGCACAGCGCCGACCGATACGGCCGCCAGCGACGCGGTGCGGTAGCGCTCCGCTCTGGTCTGGTTCGTGGTCAGGGAAACGAAGACCGGGATGGCCCCGATGGGATTGACGATTGCCAGCAGCCCGGCGAAAAACTTGGCGTATTCGGCCCACTCGTGCATGGGTTGTCCTTCAAAATAATCACGTAGGGAATTATCGCTCAGACGGCGGTCCCGAGCCAGCTGTTCCATGGGGCAAACAACCCGGGATCGAGGACGGCCACTACCGAACGCGGCTCCAGCCCGACCCGCACCACCGGCTCTCCCGCCAGGGTGGCGGCCCGGCCGCCCGCCTCCTCCAGCACCAGACTGCCGGCGGCGTAATCCCACAGATTCTGCCGGCCGTGCAGGTAGAGATGGCCGCGGCCGGCCGCCACCATGCACCAGTCCAGCGCCGAGGCGCCGAAGTTGCGCTGGGAGGCGAACGGCGGTTCACACGCCAGGCGCTGTGCCAGTGCCGGCGGGAGCCGCTTCAGGTCGACCAGGGCGATGCAGCGCTGCAACGGCAGGTCGAAGCGGCGCGGCGGCAGGCGCTGCCCGTTGAGCCACGCACCCTGCCCGCGCGCGGCGGCAAAGCACTGATCGCGCAGCGGATCGTAGACCAGGCCGAGCCGGACCTCGCCCTGCTGCAACAGCGCCAGGGAGACGGCGAAGTAGGGAATGCCGGCGGCGAAGTTGCTGGTCCCATCCAGGGGGTCGAGGCACCATAGCGGCTGTTCCGGCTGCGCCAGCAACTCCAATTGTTGATCCGCCGCCATCTCCTCGCCGAGCAGCGGAATCGCCGGCCAGCGCGCCGCCAGCGCCGCGCGCAGTTCCTGTTGCAGGGCGAGGTCGGCCTCGGTGACGATGCTACCGTCGGCCTTGAGCGCCGCAGTAACGCGGGTGAAGCGCGATAGCAGTTCGCGCCGCGCCAACGGTACCACCACGGCCCGCAGCTGCTCCAGGTTCGGCAACATCAATCGTTCCGTGACCGCCGCTGGCATCCGACCGCCGCCGTTCGGGCATTCATCGGTTGTTGTCCTTGTGCCGCAACATGGCGTCGATCACCGCGCTCCCCTCGCCCCGCACCACCTTCAGCAGCTCCGTCCGCGCGCTGGCCGGCGTCAGACCACGGGCGATCAGCAGCGCGCTCATGCGCTGGAACTGTTCGCGCCGGTGCAACCCCGCCGCCGTTTCGTCGCGCCGCGACTGGGCCAGGTCCATCAGGGTCGAACCGCAGACGCAGTTGCGGAACAGCTCCACCATCGGCCGGTCGTCGTCGTCGCGCGACGCCTTCAACCCGCTCTTGCCGGCGATGGCGCGGGTCTGCGCCAGGAAATCGGCCAGGGTGTTGTAGACCCGGCCGCAGTTGGGACACACCTTGGGAAAGGCCGCCGCGTGCAACTCCTGCAAGCCATGGAAAAGTTCGTTATCGGGGGTATCGGACAAAGCCGGCCTCTGCTCAGCGTGCATGCTCGTCGTATATGGTAGCCGAAAAGGCATTGACGCCCTACGGGCGACCGTCATCGGGCAGGGTGGAGAGAGGCGCCAAAATACTGTATATATATTCATTGAGCCCACTGCCGCCAGGAGCATCCCATGGACGACCTCACACCACGCCAGATGGAGATACTGGCCCTCATCCGCGACACCCTGGAGGAGAGCGGCATGCCGCCGACCCGGGCGGAGATCGCCGACGCCTTCGGTTTCAGTTCGCCCAACGCCGCCGAGCAGCATCTGCGCGCCCTCGCCCGCAAGGGGGCGATCGAGATGATCCCCGGCGCCTCGCGCGGTATCCGCCTGACCGCAGCCGTGGCCGCCGGCCTGCCGATAATCGGCCGGGTCGCCGCCGGCAACCCGATCCTGGCCGAGCAGAACATCGAAGATCACGTCCAACTCAATCCCAAGCTGTTCCGCCCGCGCGCCGACTATCTGCTGCGGGTCCAGGGCATGAGCATGCGCGACGCCGGCATCCTGGACGGCGACCTGCTGGCGGTACACCGCGCCCGCGAGGCGCGCAACGGCCAGATCGTGGTGGCACGCCTCGACGACGAGGTGACGGTCAAACGGTTCCGGCGCCGCGGCAACAAGGTGCTGCTGCTGCCGGAAAATCCCGATTTCGAACCCATCGAGGTCGACCTGAAGCGTCAGCCGTTGGCGATCGAAGGACTCGGCGTCGGCGTCATCCGCAACCGTCTGTCATGAGCCTGGAGCAGCTCCTGCAACGCGCCGATCTGTGGCGCGGCGGGGAGCGCTCCCCGCGTCACCCGGTGGTCGCCAGCGGCCGGCCGCAGCTGGACCTGCAACTCGGCGGCGGCTGGCCGCGCGGCGCCCTGACCGAACTGCTCAGCGACCACCACGCCATCGGTGCGCTCGGCCTGCTGCTCCCCGCCCTCGCCGCACTAGGCCGCGACCGCTGGCTCGCCTGGATCGCCCCGCCCCATATCCCCTACGCCCCGGCGCTGGCGGCGGCCGGCATCGACCCGGCGCGCATTATCTGGGTCCGCCCCCGGACACCGGAAGAGGGGTTGTGGGCCGTCGAACAGGCGTTGCGTTCCGGCAGCTGCGGCGCCGTGCTCCACTGGCCGCAGGCGCCCGGCGCGCAGCGGCTGCGCCGGCTGCAACTGGCGGCGGAACAGGGCGACAGTCTCGGTTTCCTGTTCCGCCCGCGCCGTGCCGCGCACCACCCCTCGCCCGCCGCGCTGCGGCTGGAGCTCTACCCCACGGCGCAAGGCACCGAACTGCACCTGCTCAAGCGCCGCGGCGGCTGGGCTACCGCCCCCTTCACGCTACACGACGGCGATGCTGTGGCTTAGCATCCACCTCCCCCACCTCGCCCTCGAGGTGTTTCCGCGCGAAAACATCGACGGTCCCTGGGCGGTCCACGGCGGCCCGTCTCAGCGGCCGCTGATCCACGCCCGCAACCGTGCCGCCGCCGCGGCCGGCATCGCCCCCGGCATGCCGCTGGGGATGGCCCGCTCCCTCTGCGCCGCGTTGCTGTGCCAGCCGCGCGACACGGCGGCGGAACAGCAGGCGCTGACCGCCCTCGCCCTGTGGGCGCAGCAGTTCACGCCACTGCTACACCTGCAGCCGCCGGATGGCCTGCTGCTGGAGATCGCCGGCAGCCTCAACCTGTTCGGCGGCCTGGCGGCGCTGCGGCAGCGCGTCGCCGCCGGCCTCGCCGAGCTCGGCTACCACCCGCGCCTCGCCGTCGCACCGACGCCCTACGGCAGTTGGCTGCTGGCACGCAGCCGGCAGGAGCTGCTGCTGACCGAGCTACCGGCCCTGCGCCGGGCGCTGGAACAACTGCCCGTCGCCGTCCTGGAACCCGGCGCCAAGACGTTGCAGGCGTTGCACGACCTGGGGCGGCGCCGCATCGGCGACCTGCTGACCCTGCCGCGCGACGGCGCCGCCCGCCGCTTCGATCCGGCCCTGCTGCGGCGGCTCGATCAGGCCCTCGGCCAACTGCCCGATCCGCGCCGGCCGTTCGCCGTACCGGAGACCTTCGCCAGCCGTCTGCCGCTGCCCGCCGAGGTGACGGAGAGCGCCGCGCTGCTGTTCGCGGCGCGACGCCTGGTGCTGGAGCTGGTCGGCTACCTGCGCGCGCGTCACGCCGGCAGCATGGAGCTGGAGCTGACCCTGGAGCACCGCCAACGCCCCCCCAGCCGGCTGCCGGTGGGGCTGGTGCAACCGTCACGCGACACCGACCACCTGCTGCTGCTGCTCAAGGAGCGGCTGGAGCGCTTCACCCTGCCGGCCCCGACCGACGCCATCGTCCTGGAGAGCCGGCAGCTGCTGCCGCTGGAGCGCGACCACGGCGACCTGTTCGCCGCCGCCGGCGGCACCGCCCTCGGCCCGGCGGCCCTGGTCGAGCGGCTGCGCGCCCGCCTCGGCCACGACGGCGTCAGCGGCCTGCAAGCGGCGGCCGACCACCGGCCGGAACGGGCGGTGAAGAGTGCGGAACTCGCCGTGGGGAAACGTGCCGGCGGCGACACCGCTAACCCCGCCTCACCGCTGCGCCCCCTCTGGCTGCTGCCCGAGCCGCTGACGCTGACCGGAGCGACGGCCTGCGCCCTGCTGCACGAACCGCTGCAACTGCGCCACGGACCGGAGCGGATCGAAAGCGGCTGGTGGAACGGCGACGCGGTGCGCGACTACTTCATCGCCACCGATGCCCGGGGGGAACGCCTGTGGGTCTACCGAGAGCGCCCTGGAGAAAACTGGTATCTGCACGGCCTGTTCGGCTGAACGGCAAAAAAGCTATTAACCTTCTTGTTTTTCTAGCGCAGCTCGCGCCAGCCGATGCCGTTCGCCTGGTCCGCCGCCGCCACCTCGTCGGCGTTGCAGCCGAGGACGGCGCCGAGGGCGGCGCGCGCCAGCTGCGGGGTGTTGTTCTTTTCGCTCAGGTGGGCGGCGACCACGTGCTGCAACACGGAGAGGTCGAGATGGCCGAGCAGCTGCGCCGCCTGGTCGTTGCTGAGGTGGCCATAGCTGCCGCCGACGCGCGCCTTGAGCGGCGGCGGATAGACGCCGTTGGCGAGCATTTCGCTGTCGTGGTTGCACTCCAGAAACAGTGCGTCGCAACCATTCAGCTGCTGCTCGATGTGGGGGGTGAGGGAACCGGCGTCGGTGAGCAGGCCCAGCCGCACCGCGCCGTTGCCGAACACGAACTGGGCCGGGTCGCGGGCGTCGTGGGGCACCGGGTAGGGCTGCACCTCGATATCGCCGACGGCAAACGGCGTATGGCTGTTGAACAATTCGACCTGCGGCGGCAGGTCGCGGCAGGCGGCGCGGGTCCCCGCCGTCATCCAGACCGGCAGCCGGTACTTGCGTGCGAAGCGGGCCACGCCACCGAGGTGGTCGCTGTGTTCGTGGGTGACCAGTAGCGCGGCGATGCGCTCCGGCTCGCAGCCGAGGCGCCGTAGCCGCTGTTCGGTTTCACGAAGGGAGAAACCGCAGTCGACCAGCAACAGGGTCTCGCCCTGCTCCACCACCGTGGCGTTGCCGCGGCTGCCGCTGCCGAGTGAAGCGAATCGCATCGGCTTGCAATCGTCGTTCGGCCGGACACCGTGATGGTGTCCGGTTGGAGTCGTTCCGGACCGCTAGCGCAGCTCGGCCGTCAGCTGGGTGAGCAGCGCCTTCGCCTGCGCCGAACCGTCCGGCTTGCCATCGGCATCCTGCACGCTGATACGGGTGGTGACACCCTGGCCCTGCACTACGATCCGGGTCTGTGGCGGCTTCGCCTGCTGCCCGTTCTTGCTGGAGAACATCTCAGAGAAGAATCCTTTGTCGGACTCATGGGCATCGGCCACCATGTCCACTCGGTGGGTCTCATAGATCCCCTTGTCCCGGTCCTGGCTGTCGACCACCATGCCGGCGTGATCCAGGGCGATGCCGACCCGGGGCCAGGCGTGGGCAAAATCCTCGGCCACCACCACGGACGGCACACCGTCCGTCCCCGTTTCCAGCTGCGCGCGCGCCGCCGGCCGCTGTGCCTGCGACACCAGCGCCTCGGCCTGTTTCTGCGGTTCGCCCAGGAACACCAGCATACGGTTCAGCATCTCATTGACCTGCGCCGGGTCGCTGGGCTGGGTCTGCCACTGGGTCTGGTTGAAGCCTTCGGTGGAGCTGATGACCACCTCGCCAATCTTGTACTGGGTGAGGAAGATGTCGGTAGTGCCCGCCTGACTGCCGTGGGCCAGCCGCAGGTGGTACTTGTCACGGATCGACGCACCTTCAGCGCCGGCGAAGATCTTACTGAAAAAGCCCTGCGGAGCCTGCACCCGGTTCACCGCCCAGTCGGTCTCCATGATGCCGGTGGCCGGGTCCGAGCGCTTCACCGTCAGCCCCTGCTGCTTCCAGAAGGCGAGCAACCGCGGCCACATCTGTGCCGGCGTCCCCTGCACCACCAGCCAGCGCATGGCACCGTCGCGCATCACCCGCACGTTCCCCGACTGCGGCAACACCCCTACCGCCGCCGCGCCGCCAACCGTACCGCTTTGCTGACCGGCGGCAGCCTGAACCGTCGCGGACGGACGGCCCGGCACCGGCATGTCGCTGCCCTGCGTGTCGGGCGCAGTCAGGTCGGGCGGCACCTCCAGCGGCGGCAGGGTCGTCGCCTGCTTGTATTTGATATCGTGGGACGAATCGCTGGCGCAGCCGGCCAGCAACAGACAGACGATGGCGGCTGCGGCCGCGGTGATGATTAATTTACGCACCCGGACTCCTCGGTTGTTCAACAGTGCACACCGGCCTGCTTCAGGGCCTGGCGTACGGTTTCGTGGTGGCGCTCGGAGAGCATCGTCAACGGCAGGCGGATACCCGACGGGATCAGCCCCATGGCGTAGAGCGCCCACTTGACGGGGATGGGATTGGCCTCGACAAACAGGTTTTTGTGCAACGCCAGCAGCGGCGCATTGACGGCCTCGGCACCCTGGCGGTCGCCCGCGAGGGCCGCCGCACACATGTCGTGCATCGCCCGCGGCGCCACATTGGCGGTCACGGAGATGTCGCCCTTGGCCCCCATCAGGATCAGCTCCATCGCGCTGGCGTCGTCGCCGCTGTAGATATCCATACGATCGCCACAGCGTCCGATAAGTTCCTTGCCGCGTTCCAGATTGCCGGTGGCGTCCTTGATGCCGACGATATTGCTGATGTCGGCCAGCCGGTCCACGGTATCCACCTGCATGTCCACGGCGGTACGGCCCGGCACATTATAAAGGATTTGCGGCACCGGCACGGCCTCGGCCACCGCCTTGAAGTGGCGGTACAACCCCTCCTGGGTCGGCTTGATGTAATAGGGAGTCACCAGCAGGCAGGCATCGGCCCCGGCCGCCATGGCGCAGCGGGTCAGGTCGATGGCCTCGGCAGTGGAGTTGGAGCCGGTGCCGGCGATCACCGGCACCCTGCCGCCGGCCAGCTCCACCACCCGTTTGATCAGGCCGCAATGCTCGTCGTGATCGAGGGTCGAGGCCTCGCCGGTGGTGCCCGCCGCAACAATGGCGTCGGTACCGTTGGCGACATGAAATTCGATGAGTCCGCGCAGGCCATCGGCGTCGATAGTGCCGTCCGCCTGCATCGGGGTGACCAGGGCCACCATGCTGCCGTGAAACATGACCTACTCCCTGCTGGGGGCGCCGGTTGCGACACCCGACCGGAAAACGGATAACACCCGGCGCACCGATAGTAAAAAGTAACCGTGCATGGTACTGGCGCCACCGGCCGATGACAAGGGAGAGAGGCAATTTGGGCGGCGCTGCGGAACTGACCCGAACGGGAAACGGCTGGGTTACAATGCGCCATACGCATTGACCGGCACAGAGGCCCCATGAGCACCCAAACCAACCAACCGCAATATCTCGTGATCTCCGCTCTTGGGCAGGACCGACCCGGCATCGTCAACGACCTTGCGATGCACGTAGCCGACGCCGGCTGCAACATTGTCGACAGCCGCATGACCGTACTGGGCGGCGAGTTCGCCATCATGATGATGATCGACGGCAGCTGGAGTACGGTGGCCAAACTGGAAGCCCAGCTCAGCGGTCTACAGAAGAAGCTGGGGCTCACCATCATCTCCAAACGGACCGAAGAGCACGACAGCAAGAGCGGCGGACGGCCCTACATGGTCGAGGTGATCGCCATGGATCATCCCGGCATCGTCTACCAGCTGGCCAACTTCTTCTCCACCCGCAGCATCAATATCCAAGACCTTCACACCGACAGCTATCGCGCCGCCCATAGCGGCACCCAGATGTTTTCCGCCAACATCACGGTGAACATCCCGGCGCAGGTCCACGTCGCGCGTCTGCGCGAGGAGTTTCTCGACTTTTGCGAAGCCTTGAACCTCGACGCGGTGCTGGAGCCCGTCAAGGGCTGAAGTTCGCCTGACCATACAGGAGCCCACCATGACCAGCGTAGCCATCGGCAAAAAAGTGCCCGCGTTTTCTCTGCCCGCCACCGGCGGCCGTGAGCTCGGGCTGAAAGATTTTGAGGGCCGCAATCTAGTGCTCTATTTCTACCCCAAGGACAGCACGCCGGGCTGCACCCTGGAAGGCCAGGCATTTCGTGATCTCCACACGAAGTTCCAAAAGCTGAACACCATCATCATCGGCATCTCCCGCGACAGCGTAAAATCGCACGAAAACTTCAAGGCCAAGCAGGCATTTCCATTCGAACTGCTGTCCGACAGCAACGAAACCTTGTGCGGACTGTTCGATGTCATCAAAGAGAAAAACATGTACGGCAAGACGGTGATGGGTATCGAGCGCAGCACTTTCCTGATCGACGGCAAAGGTGTTTTACGCGCCGAATGGCGCAAGGTGAAAGTGGACGGCCATGCCCAGGAAGTATTGCAGGCTGCCGGCGCCTTGTAGCCGCATCGACTTGGATTTGCCGCGGAACGCCACGATTTATAGATTAAGCGACCACAAAACGACCATAGGGCTCCCATGAAAAAAACGACCGCTGCCGGAAAGCGCCTGTTTGTCCTCGATACCAACGTCCTGATGCACGACCCCACCGCCCTGTTCCGCTTCCAGGAGCACGACATCTACCTGCCCATGGTAGTGCTGGAGGAACTCGACAACAACAAGAAGGGCCACTCCGAAGTGGCGCGCAACGCACGCCAGACCAGTCGCTTCATCGACGACCTGATGGCGACCGTCGGCCGTGACAACATCGACCAGGGCATCCCGCTGTCGACCAACATCTTCAACGGCAGCGGCAAGGGACCGAGCGGCAACCTCTTTTTCCAGACCCGGACCATGGAAGCCAACCTGCCCACCACCCTGCCGGGCAGCAAGTCCGACAACACCATCCTCGGCACCGCCCTCGCCCTGCGCGACGAACGCGACGACGTCACCGTCACGTTGGTGTCGAAGGACACCAACATGCGCATCAAGGCGGCAATCCTCGGTATCCACGCCGAGGACTACCGCAACGACCAGGTACTGGAGGATGTCGACCTGCTCTACAGCGGCACCGCCGAACTGCACGCCGACTTCTGGGACAAGCACAGCAAGGCGATGGAGTCGTGGCAGGAACAGGGCCGCACCTACTACCGCATCACCGGCCCCGAGGCGTCCGAGTGGCACCCCAATCAGCTGCTCTATCTCGACAGCGAGGATGGTTTCGAAGCGGTGGTGCGCAAGGTGGAGAATGATATCGCCACCATCGAGACGGCGCGCGACTTCCGCACCAAGAGCCACGCCATCTGGGGTATCACCGCCCTCAACCGCGAGCAGAACTTCGCCCTCAACCTGCTGTTGGACCCGGATATCGATTTCGTCTCGCTGGTCGGCCAGGCCGGTACCGGCAAGACCCTGCTCACCCTGGCGGCGGGCCTGGCCCAGACCCTGGACGAAAAACGCTACAACGAGATCATCGTCACCCGCGTCACCATTCCCGTGGGCGAGGACATCGGTTTCCTGCCCGGCACCGAAGAGGAGAAGATGACGCCGTGGATGGGCGCACTGATGGATAATCTCGAAGTGCTCACCCAGTCGGAACACAACAGCGACTGGGAACGCGCAGCGACGCAGGACCTGGTCAACAAACGCATCAAGATCCGCTCGCTCAATTTCATGCGCGGCCGCACCTTCCTCAACAAGTACCTGATCATCGACGAGGCGCAGAACCTCACCTCGAAACAGATGAAAACCCTGATCACCCGCGCCGGCCCCGGCACCAAGGTGGTCTGCCTCGGCAACGTGGCGCAGATCGACACGCCTTATCTGACGGAAACCAACTCCGGCCTGACCTACGTGGTCGACCGATTCCAGCAGTGGGAACACAGCGGCCACGTCACCCTGACCCGCGGCGAGCGTTCGCGGTTGGCGGATTACGCGTCGGTGACGCTGTAACTGTCAGCCGACTTGTTGGTCGAAACAAAGAAGCCACCCGCGCGGGTGGCTTCTGTATAAATCCATCCAGCGACAACCGCTGAGCTGCACTTCGGGCCGGTTGTCATCATACTAAAAATAAATCTGTCACCTTTTTTTCGTTATACGCCTGGAGCTTTTTCGACCGCAACTGCAACGGCTATCTCGAATACTTTCACAACAGCTTCGGCGTCGGCGTCGGCGGCAGCGACAACACCTTCGCAGCGCTGCCGACGCCGCTAAGCGATCGACTGGCCCGCGGCGAACTGTTCACCGTCTCCCGCGACTACCTCGCCCTCGGCCTCACCGCCGAGTGGACCCCGTTGCTCGACATCAAACCGTTGCTGATCACCAATCTCAATGATGGCAGCGCGCTGCTGTTGATCCAGGTGGTACGCAGCCTCAGCGACACCGCCAGCCTCACCCTGGGCGCCCAGTCCGGCATCGGTCCTCACGGCACCGAATTCGGCGGACTGGAAACCGCCAACGGCTCCGGCATCTATCTCCCGCCGGATCGTTACCTGTACGCGCGCCTCGCCTGGTATTTCTGAACGTGCGGATCGCATAACCCGCCCCCTTCTGCGGGCGGTCCCCATTATCGTGGGCGGAGGAATTGTCCGAGCGGGGCGGCCACCACCAGGACGCCAACCAATGGCCGGTGGCCGAACAGGCCGTCTTGACCTATATTTCACGAAACACCGCTGCCGCTGTCGGGCATGACGGTGGGAACACTGGCCAGGAACGGCGGTACAACACAGGATGTTCGCACATGGACGTGCCGACGCGACAATCTCCCGCTACCCCAGCACATGACCACCGGGCTTTGCCCCGGCACTCCGCCTATTCCCTGCACGCGCCCCGCTCCCCGCCGCCGCGCCCGCCGCTGAATGAACCGTTTCAGACATGATCAACCACGGATAGGAGAAATTCTCATGTCGACCCAACTGGTAATACGCGATGGAACTCCCAACTGGTGGAGCAGCCCCGATATATGGGTGGTACCCGGCAGCGATCCCAACGGCGCCCCAGGCCAACCGGTGGCCGGCGAACCGTCTTTTGTGTGGGGACGGGTACACAATGAAGGCGAACAGGCGGTCACCGGCGCCAGCGTCAATTTCTATTGGTCCAACCCCGCGACAGGGGTGTTGCGCAGCAACTCCACGCCCATCGGTTCGGCCTTCGTCGATTTGATCGCCGGGGAAACCAAGGAGGTGCTATGCGTCATCCCCTGGATTCCGGTCGTCGTCAACAACGGGCACGAATGTCTGGTCGCCGAGATCGTCCACGGCGCCGATCCCCTGCCGTCCCCGTTGCCGGACGCATTCGGCCCGCCGGCCTACCGGCAGGTGGCGCAAAAGAATCTTTCCGTACTGGCGCTGCAGAAAAGCATGCGGGTGCTGCCCATCCAACTGACCGCGCCGAAGCGTGCCAAGAAGGCATTGGTGCTCACCGTCGAAACAGGAGGCGAACTCGACAAGGAGAACCTGCTGCAGGCCGGTTTGAGGGGTTTCGTCCCATCGCGCAAAGGCAGCTGCAAGACTGCTCTCGGCGTGGAAAGCGGTTGCGGCGAAGGGAAGCCGCAACAGGAACTGAAGATAGAACTCGAACCGGGTACCAGCCGCGCCGTCTACCTGGCACTTGCGCCGGATGAGCCGCTCGAACCCAAGAGCTATCAGTTGGTGCACGTCGTCTCGCACGAAGGCCGGAAGGTCGAAGGCGGCATCAGCTTCATCGTCATCAACGGACAGGAGGGCTAGGGAAATGGCCACCACACCTATGGATATCCAGCGCCGCCCGTTTTCGGTGGAACCCTACACCAAAGTCATGTTGCCGGACGGCATCTTCGACACCGCGCTCAAACTTCAGCGCATCACCTGCTACTACACCAACACCTCCACGAAGGTGCTCGACAACGTCACCATCTACCTGGAAGGCGTCGGCGATCCGGGCATCGTTCCGGTAGCGCAGAGCTACTTCTTCGGCGCCATCCCGGCCGGGGCCTCGGTGCGGGTCTCCTGGCTGGCCGACTTCGAGCACGGAACGCCGGGCAAGAAGATCGTCAGCGTCATCGCCCAGGCGGCGGGCATGGCCCCGGTCCGCACCATCAAGCAGATCTTCGTGTCGCAAACGACGCAGGACCCGGTCACCGGGGAATACAGCTGCACCGTCGAGGAGGGCACGCTCAAGATCAGCGATCTGCAGATGATCGGACCGCGCGACAAGTGGTTGCCGTGCAGCGAACGCAACAAGGAGTGCCGCCCGAGCCAGGGGCCGTGGGTGCCGTCGAAGATGTCGATGGCCTTCTATCCCAACCCGGCCTACGCCGGTGTCCACGGCGATCTGCCGTTCAGCGATCCCTGGTGGAAAATTCTCGCCTGGATCGTGGCCGCCATCGCAGCCATCGTGGCCATCGTGGCGGCGGCCCTGGGCGAAGGCACGGCGGGCACCGCCGTCGGCGGTACCTTCGACGAAACCACCGGCGACATCGAGTGCTGCACGCCGGATCCGGGCGGCATCCCCCACGACGACGGCATAACGGTGGCCGGTGTCGCCTCGGCCATCGCCACCGCCGCCGTTGCGGTGGGGCTCTCCGATGCCGCCGACCCGTGGTGGCGCGGCCAGGAGGCGACGCCGCCCAAGCCGGGCGAACTGACCCAGGCGGAAAAGGTCGACGTGGAGTTCGGTTATCCCCACGATGCGCCGGTGGCCGGCAAGCCCTATCCGGTCCATGTCGACTGGAAGTATCAGCGCATAACCACCGGCAACAGCTACGACTACGGCGTCGAGGAAACCCAGACCAACATCCACGTCAGCGACGGCGTCGAGGTCGAGGTGCCCGCGCTGCTGCACGCCTTCAGCCAACCGCTGGTGATCGCTGCCCGCTTCAAGCGCGAAGACGGGAAGCCGTTCTACGGGCCGGACCTCTACGCCTTCGCCTTGCTGCGCTCTCCGGGGAATGGCATGTACTTCCTGGTGGACCTGCTCGACGACGGCATCGCCCCCGACAAGAAGGCGAACGACGGCACCTATACCGGCTCGCTCAACCTGGAGGCCGCCTACCGCTTCCTGCTGAAAAACACATTGCCGCTGGAGGGCAAATGGCGGGTATACGTGTTCGCCCAGGACATCAACGACGCCACGCCGGACATGCTGCCGGAGATTGCCGCCCAGCACATCGGCGGTTTCATGGTGGCCAGCGCCCTGAAGATAACCTTCGACCCGACGCTGCCCTGCCCGCTTGAGGCCCAGGCCACGGTCGACGTCGTGATGTAGTTTGTTGTCGCCCTGTTGACGGCCCGCTCACGCGATCGCGAGCGGGCCGTTTTTTGCCCGGCTAAACGCGAATGATGCGGTCGCATCGCTCACCGCATCATTCGGGTTCTGACCGTCCGGCGTTGGCCGCCGCTAAACCACACCCTGGCTGCGCAGATAATCGTCGTAGCTGCCGTTGAAATCGACGATGCCGTTGGGCGTCAGTTCGATGATGCGGGTCGCCAGCGAGGAGACGAATTCGCGGTCGTGGCTGACGAAGATCAGCGTGCCGTCGTAGTTCTCCAGCGCCAGATTGAGCGATTCGATGGATTCCATGTCCAGATGGTTGGTCGGTTCGTCCATGATCATGACGTTGGGCTTTTGCAGCATCAGCTTGCCGAACAGCATGCGCCCCTGCTCGCCGCCGGAGATCACCTTGACCGATTTCTTGATCTCGTCCTGGGAGAACAACAGGCGACCAAGGGTGCCGCGGATCACCTGTTCGTCGTCGCCCTCCTTGCCCCAGGTCGCCATCCAGTCGAACAGCGGCATGTCGTTGGCGAAGTCGGCGGCGTGGTCCTGGGCGAAGTAGCCGAGGCTGGCGTTCTCCGACCATTTCACCTCGCCCGCGTCGCTCTCCAGATCGCCCACCAGGCAGCGCAGCAGCGTGGTCTTGCCGATGCCGTTCGGACCGATGACGGCGATGCGCTCGCCCACCTCGACCAGCAGGTCGAGGCCACCAAACAGCGGCTCGCCGTCGAAGCCCTTGCCCAGCTTGGCCACTTCCAGTGCGTTGCGGTAAAGCTTCTTCTCCTGCGAAAAACGGATGTAGGGATTCTGGCGGCTGGAGGGCTTCACCTCCTCCAGTTTTATCTTGTCGATCAGGCGCGCGCGCGAGGTGGCCTGCTTGGCCTTGGAGGCGTTGGCGGAGAAGCGGCTGACGAAGGTCTGCAACTCGGCGATCTGCGCCTTCTTCTTGGCGTTGTCTGCCAGTAGTCGTTCGCGCACCTGGGTGGCTGCCGTCATGTACTCGTCATAGTTGCCCGGATAGACGCGCAGTTCACCGTAGTCCAGGTCGGCCATGTGAGTGCAGACGCTGTTCAGAAAGTGGCGGTCATGGGAGATGATGACCATGGTGCTGTTGCGCGTGTTGATCATATCCTCCAGCCAACGGATGGTGTTGATGTCCAGGTTGTTGGTGGGCTCGTCGAGCAGCAGGATATCGGGATCGGAGAACAGCGCCTGGGCCAGCAGCACGCGCAGTTTAAAGCCGGGGGCGACGGCGCTCATCAGGCCGGTATGCTGTTCGATGGGGATGCCGACGCCGAGCAGCAGCTCGCCGGCGCGCGCCTCGGCGGTATAGCCATCGTACTCGGCGAACTGCACCTCCAGCTCCGCCACCTGCATGCCGTCCTCTTCGCTCATCTCCGGCAGCGCGTAGATGCGGTCGCGCTCATGCTTCACCTGCCACAGCTCGGCATGGCCCATGATCACCGTGTCGAGCACGCTGTACTCCTCGAAGGCGAACTGATCCTGGCGCAGCTTGCCGAGGCGCTCGTTGGGGTCGAGGCTGACGTTGCCGGCGGTCGGCTCCAGGTCGCCGCCGAGGATCTTCATCAAGGTCGACTTGCCGCAGCCGTTGGCCCCGATCAGGCCGTAGCGGTTGCCGTCGCCGAACTTGACGGAGATGTTCTCGAACAGGGGCTTGGCCCCGAACTGCATGGTGATATTGGCGGTGGTAAGCACGAAGATATTCCAGATACGTTGGTGAAATAGATAAACCGGCCCCGCCCGCCCGTGATCGGGGAGCGCATTTGCGTCGATGCCTGGCGGAAAAATACCGAACAGCCGGAAGGGTTAAACCAGAATCGCGGTGCCGCGGCGCTATTGTCGCACAACCGGCGCAGTCATCGCACCACCGAATCCACGGAAAAGAATTGAACCACGGGGGGCACGGAAAAATACTTCTGCAACTGTCAAAATCCCCGTGTTCCCCGTACCCAAAGGGCATAAATGTGCCCCGTGGTTATGACTTGTCGTTCAGTCGGTCACCTTGCCGCGCAGCGCCTTGACCTTTCCGCGTTTGTTCTTACCCTCAAGTCGCTGTTGCTGCGAACTGCGGGTCGGCTTGGTCGGGCGGCGTGTCTTCGGCACCGCCGCCACGCTTCTGACCAGATCCTGCAACCGCGCCAGCGCCGCCTCGCGGTTCTGCTCCTGGGTACGGTACTGCTGCGCCTTGATGACGATGACCCCTTCCTTGGTCAGGCGCTGGTCCGACAGCCGCAACAACCGTTCCTTGTAGAACTCCGGCAGCGACGAGGCCGCCACGTCGAAGCGCAGATGGATGGCGCTCGACACCTTGTTGACGTTCTGGCCGCCGGCCCCCTGGGCGCGGATCGCCGTCAGCTCGATCTCGCTCAGCGGGATCGAGACGCGGGCGGAAATGGCCAGCATGGAGTCGTCGGGGCTCATGGGGGCGATCGTCTCACGTCGCGCAGCGGCAATGCAAAACACAATTGCCGCCTCAGGAAGACCGCGCGCCGAACGAATCGTTTCGGCTATGGCCTGGAGGCTCAGCCGGGCACACGAACCGGGGACACGACCGGGTCGACATGGGTCATTACGCTGAGTACCGGATGGCGCTCCATCACCGTCTTGCGCGCCAGGACGGCGATCCTATGTCCCTCCTCCACCGTAAGGCTGCCGTCGATCTCCAGATGGACGTCCACCAGGACCATGTCGCCAGCTTTACGCGTCTTGAAGTCGTGCAATCCGAGCACACCCGGCGTGGCCAGCATGTCGGCCACAATATGCGCCACCTCACCCTCGGACGCCGCGCGATCCATCAGATCATGGATCGCATCCCAGAAGAAACGCCAACCCATGCTGGTCACCAGGAAACCGACAATGACCGCTGCGATCGGATCGAGCAATTCGAATCCGAGCAGATTGCCGCCGATGCCCACGGCCACCACCAAAGACGAACCCGCATCGGAGCGCGCGTGCCACGCGTTCGCCACCAGCAGGCTGGAGCGCACCCGGTTGGCAACCGCCAACATGTAGCGGAACAAAAACTCCTTGGCGACGAGCGCACCCAAGGCCACCCACAGCGCCGCCGCATGCACGGACGGAATCGTTGCCGGTGACTGCAATTTGTGCATCGCGCTCCAAATCATGCCAACGCCGACGGCCAGCAATAATCCGCCCAGAACCATCGACGCCACGTTCTCATAGCGACGGTGACCGTAGTGATGGTCATCATCCGGCGCTTTCTTACTGTGATGAACCGCGAGCAACACCACGAAATCGGCGACCAGATCGGAGAGCGAGTGGATGCCGTCGGCAATCAGGCCCTGCGAGCCGGAGAGAAATCCGACCATGACCTGCACCACCGTGAGCAGCATATTGACGAAAACGCTGACCCAGGTGCTGCGCTTGGTCGCGGCTTCGCGCTCCGGGGTGGTCTCGCTGTCAGGACGCTCAGCTGCCGTATTCATTCTCAAATTCTATCCTTCGCACTATCGCAGTGGTCTACGCCTTAAACACAACGAACAAGTACCGCAGCTGTGCGGAACCGCCGGCCTTGCGGCGCCCTAACGCACAGACTTAAACAGGCGATGCTAAGTGGCCGAGCCATACCACATTTGGTTCAGCACTCCCTGGAAGCCGTTCTGTGCAACGAAACCGAATAGCTTCATCGCTATCGGCAGCAGAACGACCAGCGTCACCGCGATCAACGCCAGCGCCGTCAACCCCACCAGCAGCAGCACGCCGGGATGTCGCGCCAGCCAATGGAGATAGGGCGCGTAGCGTTCGAAGTGGCTGCGCTCATGGCGATATGCGGCGCCCGCATGCCGATCCCACGGGGCCTGCTGGTGGTCCGGCGCATCATGAGGGTAGTCGCCGTCAGGGTGGCGTCCATGTCCGCCGTAGCGATAATCGTCATGGTGATGATGGCCGTGGCGGTACCGCTTGCCGTGTTTGTGATGCCGCTCGAACAGCTGGTCGAAGATTCCCATGCGCGCCTCAATCGTCTCCCTCGGGGTTATCGCCGAGAGTCTGCGCGCGCTCCCTTATGGGGGGCTTAAGGACAACACCGTCCTTGACGCCGGAGGATGGATGGCCGAGATTTCCCTGAGGCGGGAGGTATGAAACGAGCCGGCGCTATCGGCATGGCAATGAAACGCCGGCGTCTATCGAATCCAGCTTGTCAGCACGGGGGACAATGACGAATATTCATGACTAGGGTTTGATCTTCATATCGATCACCAAAGGATAATAAGGCTGGAACGTGTGTGCCAGATGTCGCACGGTCACCAGATACCCCGAAAAACAGATGGCGGTGGCGTTGCGGGGATAGACATAGATTTTTCCAGCAGCACCATCAGGCATCACCTGTTCGAGCAAATGGAAGTCTTGCAAGGCATCCCCCTTCAGGAACCCCGCACACTCCCGCATCGCCGTTGCCATGTCGTTACCCAGGTGGGTCATATCGCGCTTTTCATATGCGCTCCCCGCCGCCGTCTCCGACACATGGTCCGCCGCCAGCCACATCGTTTTGTATTGCGCGGCATCGAGTGCATGGATGCGCGCGAAGACGTTGTCGTAGGACTGCGCCAGACGAACGAACTGCGGCCAATAGTGCTGGAAGTGTGCCTTGTCCCGTGCCGAGTAGATGAGAAAGTTCAACGTCGCCTGTTCACGAAAATAGGCGCCGGCCTCGTAGTTGCCCCACTTGTCGCCCTGAAAATAGTAAACCGGCACCTGCCTGCCGTCCGGCAGTGCAATCGGCGCACCCGCCCGTGCCTGATAGTTGGGGCTGCCGTTGGCACGGAACTCGGCCACCGTCTTGTCGACCTGCTGCTGCGCCGACGTCGATGTCGATGTCGAACTCCAGTGGCTCACGTTGCCATAGACGATAACGGGGCTGTTTTCCCAGGTGAATCCTTGGGGATAGAAGGTCATATCGAGTCCCTGGGCAACGCCGCTCTCGTTATCCAGTACCCAACCGGCCGGCGCGGTGACCGCGAAAGCGTGGTCATCGCCGAACAGTGTGCCGCGACCGCCGTCGACGGCAGCGGCGAACACCGCCCGCGCCACGATCAATACGGACAACAACACCAGGAATCGTACGCAGTACGTGCCCATCAACTTCCCTCCGCCACCGTGCCCTGGTGATACAGCGCCCGCCAGCCGTCCGCTGTCCTACGCCAGAGGGTGGCGCGGCGAGTAACGCGTTCACCCTGAACGAGGGTGTAGGTGAGCAGGTAGTTGTCCTGGGCGATCTCACGACAGTGGAAATCCCTGCTCCTCCACCGGATACCGCTGGCGCTGCTCCAGGACATCGAGGACATACGCCCGGCTGTAGCGCGTCCCGACGCCCCCTCCTCCCAATAATCGGACACGATCATCCGCTCGAAGTCCGCCCGTGTGGTACCCAGCTCCGGCCGATGGAAGATCGGTTCGCGTGCCTCCAGCTCGGCAAAGACACCATGCAACCGCTCTTCTGTCATCAACACGGGTTCCATTTACGAAACTCCAGCAAAACGACTCGAAACTGAACCCTATTCGCTCGCCGCCTTTTCCGTTCCCTGCCACCGCTCCAGCCAGCGCAGCAGGCCGAAGGCGGCGGCGCCTGCGACGAAGGTGCTCAGCACCACGCCGAACGCCGGCGCCACATGCCAGAAATATTGGGTATAGCCCTGAATGATGAGAAAGGTGATGGCATAGCCGCGCAGCATGCGCAGGCGGAAGGTGCCGCCCAGCCAAAGCAGCAGCACGTTGCCGCCCGCCCACAACAGGTTGAACAGCCACAGCTCGGCGGCCGTGCTGCGATGATAGCTGTCGATGGCGCCGAAATTGCCGAACAGCGACAGCAGCCACAGCGCCATCTCCGCGAAAAACACGCCGCCGGAGAGCCAGACCAGGAAGAAGCCCTGGTAGCGCGACAGCAGGCCCGACTCGGCCCGGCGCTGGAGCAGACCGAACAGCGCGATGCCGCCGCCCGCCAGCAGGAAGCGCAGCGGGTAGTTCATGCCGAACCAGTAGGCGCCCCAGCCCGCGTCATAACCGGTGACGCCGCCGAACCAGCTGAAGAACAGCACCAGGGAGAGCACCAGCAGCAGCACGTTGTCCAGCAGGTAGGCCAACGGCAGCAGGATCGCGAGGTCGATCAACAGCAGGGCCGGCCAGTTACCCGAACCGGTGGAATAGAGGATGCCGAGGGTGAAGGTGAGGCCGATGAGCAGTAGCCCGCCGGCCAGGTCAGCGGCGCGCGGCGCCCAGTGCAGGCCGCGCGCACGCAGGCGCCAACCGCCGACGAAGGTACCGGCGGTGAGCACCGCCAGCAGCACCGCGAGCTTCGCCAGGGTGAAGCGGAACACCTCATGGGCCAGCAGGCCGATCCCGGCCACTGCGCTGATGGCACCGAAGATCAGGAACCAGCGGCCGAGAGAGCGCCAGTCCCAGCGCTCCAGAGGATAACGCGCGGCGATGGCCCCGTGAGCAGCGGCGTCGAGCACGCCTTCGCGGCGCAGGGCGTCCAGTTCGCGGCGGATGCGACGATGGAAACGGGCCGGGCTCATGCGCTCACCTCCGTAGAACGATGCTCGAACAGCACGCCGAGTACCACCGCGATCACGCCGGCGACGAGAAAGAACAGGCCAGCGGAGAGGCGATCCCAGAAGTGCTCGAACAAACGGGTGTAGAGATCGATGGCGAGGAACACGATACCGAAACCGGTGAAGCGCGCATCCTTCAGACGGGCACCGGCGACGATCTGCGCGACGCAGGCGGCGGTGAACCAGAGCACCCAGACCAGAGCGCCGTAGCGCAGCGACAGGATCCACAGCGAGAGATTGAAATAGAGCAGGCCGAAGACGATGTAGAGATGACCGAAGCCCAGCTGACGCCGCAGCGGCCCCGCCTCCCCCGCCAGCTCGTGCCAGACGCCGAAGCCGCAGGCGGCGAGCGCGGCCACCGCCATGGTGCGCTCGTCCTGGATGTCGAGAAAGTAGGCGCCGTCGCCCATATAGCCGCTACTGCTGCCCACCGCATGGAACAGCAACAGCAGGCCGAGGAACAGCGGCCAGCGCAGGCTGAAGCGGTAGGCGGTGGCGAAGGCCGCGGCGGCGGTAACGAACATGAACGAGGGGAAGACATCGGCATAGCGGCTGCCGCCGCCGGCCAGATAGATCAGCGACAATCCCGCATAGGCGGCCACCAGTCCAAAGGTGAGCAGCACACTGCCGGTGACCGCGTGGCGCAGGGTCGCGTCGCTCGCCATGCGCGCCCCCGGATACCAAGTGGCAACGCCGAGGGCCAGCACCAGAATACCGCCGAGCAGCGGTGACGCCTCATCGAGAAACCAGCCGACCGCCGACAGCACCGACAGCGCCAGCAGGAACAGCGCCAACAACCCCAGCCCACGCAGCAGCATCTGCCCCACGCCGGGCTGCGGCGCATAACGCTGCACCAACAATCCCGCCAGGCCGTCGTCGATCAACCCGGCATGACGCCACGCGGCCGCCTCCGCCGCCATCCGTTCACGCATTCCAGTTGCCACCGCTCCCCCATTCCGCACCGCAGGCGCGTCGTCCACTACCCACCTTCTCAACATGCCCCGCCCGATGTCGCTGCACTCTATCGGACCTACGACAACCGCCTCACCAGATTATCGTGATGTGTCTCGCGCATCAGGAACACCGCCAGCAGACTGATCGCCGCAGCGACCGAAATATAGCCGCCGACCCAGGCGAGGCCCCCGTGCAACACCAGCTTCTGCGCGATGTAAGGCGCGAGCGACGCGCCGAGGATGCCGCCGATGTTGTAGGCCGCGCCGGCGCCGGTGTAGCGCACCTGTGTGGGAAACAGCTCGGGCAGCAGCGCTCCCATTGGCGCATAGGTCGCCCCCATGATGAACAGTTCCAACGACAGGAAGATCGTTATCAGCAGCGGCGAGCCGCTGTCCATCATCGGCGCAAAGAGAAAACCGGAGAGCAAGGCCGCAGCGCCTGCAACGAGCAACACCGGGCGACGTCCGTAGCGGTCACTGGCTATCGCCGCCAGAGGCGTCGCCAGCGCCATGAAGAAGATGGCGATGCAGAGCATGCCGAGAAACTGCGAACGCGGGATGCCCAGGGTACCGACGCCGTAGCTCAGGGTGAACACCGTGGAGATGTAGAACATCGCGTAGCAGACCACCATGGAGAGCGCGCCCAGGATCAACGGCCAGGAATGGTGGGCCAGCAGTTGTGCCAGCGGCAGCCGCGCCGGCTGATGCGTCGCCAGCGCCTTGGCGAACACCGGCGTCTCGGTCAGCTTCAGCCGCACATAGAGCCCGACCATGACCAACAGCGCACTGGCCAGGAAGGGAATGCGCCAGCCCCAGGCGCGGAACTGCGCATCGTCGAGCACATTGGCCAGCAGCATGAAGCCGCCGACCGCGAACAGGAAACCGACCGACGGCCCGAGCTGCGGAAACATGCCGAACCAGCCGCGTTTACCCTCCGGCGCATACTCGGCCGCCAGTAACGCAGCGCCGCCCCACTCGCCGCCGAGCCCGATACCCTGACCGAGGCGCAGCAAACAGAGCAGGACCGGCGCCATCCAGCCGGCCAGCGCGTAACTCGGCAACACGCCGACCAGCGTGGTCGAAATCCCCATCACCAACAGCGACGCCACCAGCGTCGCCTTGCGCCCGACGCGATCGCCGAAATGACCGAACAGCAGCGAACCGAACGGTCGCGCAATAAAAGCGAGGCCAAAGGTGAGGAAGGCATTGAGCTTCTGCACCGCCGGGGCGTCGTGCGGAAAGAACAGCGGCCCGATCACCATCGCCACCGCCAGACCATAGATGTAGAAATCGTAAAACTCGATGGCCGTGCCGACGAAACTGGCGAAGGCGATGCGCGAGGTGGGACAATTCTCAGCATCACTCCGGGAACTGGACGAAATATCGGTCGCAGGTGAGTTCATGGCCTATTCTCGATGTTTTAATTATTCTCCGAGCATACCATGCTCATACATAACGAATCTTGAGGGCTGCAAGGCAGCTGTATTGTAGGATGCGGCGGGCTCGGGGGAGGGAAATTGGGGACACCCAATACCTGATAATCGCCACGTCTTTTTGCAGGCAAGCGCAAGCCGCCCCGTCCCTAGCTGTCATGGTACGGACTATTCGCCCTCTGACCTACCATCAACATTGACAACTTTGCCTTCGGAACAAACAGCCGTAATTACAATCGGGCGACAACAGACACTGCAATCCTCTACATACTCCTGGCACCTAATCGAGCAATCAACCTCTACCTCGATTTGCTCCCAGCAGTAGGGGCATTGCAAAGTCGCTGTCTGGGTATCCGCCATCAAAAAGCTCCTGCGATTGGGGAATGGTAGAAAATGGGGGACACCCAATACTCGCGCTCGACGACCTGCAACGAGGTCCAGGGGATTACAGGGGATTATATGGACACCGAGGATTATATGGACACCCACCCCAAGCTTGCCACCCAACGCGGTCTGTGCCAACCTTTGGGCATCATCCCGATATCAAGGACCGATATCATGCCCAAGCCAAGGAAAGCCCAGGTCTCCCTGGATGCCACACCCTATTATCACTGCGTCTCCCGCTGCGTCCGCCGCGCCTTTCTCTGCGGTGAGGATACCCATTCCGGCCAAAGTTTCGAACACCGCCGCCAGTGGATTGAAGAGCGCATGCGCCTGCTGGCGGACATCTTTGCCATCGATCTCTGCGCCTATGCCGTGATGTCCAATCACTACCATGTGATATTGCACGTGGATCAGAAACAGGCCGAGCAATGGAGTGATGATGATGTCATCCGCCGCTGGCATCAGCTCTTTACCGGCCATCCTTTTACCCAGCGCTTCCTGGCCGGCGAATCGTTGCTCAAAGCAGAGCAGCGCGTCGTTATGGAATTGGCCACCCGCTGGCGCTCCCGCCTGATGGACATCAGCTGGTACATGCGCTGCCTGAACGAGGCTATCGCCCGTCAGGCCAATGAGGAAGACCAGTGCAGCGGCCGGTTCTGGGAGGGGCGTTTCAAATCCCAGGCGCTGCTGGACGAAAAGGCGCTGGCCGCCTGTCTGGCCTATGTGGATCTCAATCCGATTCGTGCCGGGCTGGCGAAGACGCCGGAAACCTCAGACCATACCTCGATAAAAGAGCGGATTGCCGCGGCGACATCAACCATCGAGCAAGAGACTTTGCAACCCGCTCACCTGATGCCCTTTGTCGGCAATCCAAGAGAGCCGATGCCCAGGGGACTGCCGTTCCGGCTGGCCGATTACCTGCAATTGGTGGATTGGACTGGGCGGGCGCTGCGTGACGACAAGCGCGGTGCTATCCCGACAGATCTGCCACCCATTCTCGAACGGTTTCAGATTGACCCGCGCTATTGGCTCTATATGGCGCAGCACTTCGAGAGCCGCTTCAAGGGGCTGGTCGGCACGGCCTATACGTTGAAATCCGTCTGTACCAAGCTCGGCTATCGGCGAACACCGAATCTCGCCGTTTGCAGCGAACTGCTTTCCTGACATCACTTCCTTCGGATAGTGCGCTATCAGGCACGGCCTGAGGCGGCTTCACGCCTGTACTACGTGAAACGACTCCGAAGACGGCCTATGGACAATCCGAACAACCCGCTGCCCGGTCGTGCATGACCATTCACGCTGAAAACATCATTCGATTTACCGCCGCGACGCGAATTATCGTCTCTCTATTTGGAGTGGCTGTCCTATTAGTTACTTGCACACAACATCTATTAACACAGTCCTACCTTTTGCGTCGGGGTATGCCTCCAACAGCTCCCCGCTTTCAACAAAGCTCAAATAGGTGTTGAGTTTTTCTTGTAGTAACAGGAGGTGCTCATTATCGCTTCCTGTCCACTCAAGGTGATCCGCAATGGTCAATACCACATCGCCTGTCGCGTTATCAACTCCGATGGCATCAACTACATTCGTTTGGTCTATAGACATTCCGGCTACCTCCCCTTACGGCCTGATTATGTCGACCGTGGTCGGAGGTATTTGTGTGCCTCCTGGGAAGCCCGGCTTGCCCTTACCAACAACTACTGCACCTGTTTGCTGGATTTCAGGGAAAGTGCCGGGGTCAGGTCTTTCCTCTTGCCTGCCCACCAAACACAATCTCATGGCTAATGGTCTGACCAGTAGTCCGACGCGATAGACGCATGCAACAGGAAAGACCTGACCCCATTTTTCCTTAGCTGCTTTGCGGCAATAAGAAATAGCTTTCACTAAGAAACTCGTCCATTTCTTCGGAAATGTGCTCGCATTTCTTTAACTTCTCATCGATATCCTTATCAAGATTTTCCAATATGAATTTGGTTTCCTGAGCCTTAATAACGCCAAGAATATCCATTTTATCTATTAAATATGCGACCAACGACATTGCGATGGCGGTTAATGACCCAACAATTACCGCTGTCGCAATAGGGGCAAATGGCGCAAGAAATGGTACACCTAGAATTAGTTTTTCAATAAGTTCTTCAAGTGCAACACCAGCAATAACAATGCCTCCAACTGCTATTAGCTTCATAGCTTCATGCATCGTCTCGACAAAACTCATATTAGCGGGGGGAAAAAGAATAAGTTTAAGAGCTTTTAACAGAGAAAATACGCCCTCTCTGATCATCCTAACAAAGCGTTTTGCGGTGGTTACAAAAATATTCACAAGTGTTGTTATTAGATTTGATATGAAGCCAGATATAAAACCAGCAGAGAAACCTTCGACAGCCCCCTTCCATTTATCTGCAATGTTTCGGCCAATGCGAATCAAACGTGCTTTGATGTCCTTATACAAACTATCACCCTCAAGCCCATTATTGTATGCGTCTTTTATTTCAAGCATTGCACTTGAGAAAAACTCTACCAACAAATAACCAAATGCTTGCTGGCCTCCCATTTTCACACCTTCATTGACTCCTGTACTGAGAGTGGATTTAAGAAACTTCTTACTTGTGTAGTATTCCTTGTTGATATTTTTGTCGTACTCCTTTCTTGCATTTTTATCTATCTGACGCATTCGATCCGCAACGACAGCGTCATGTTCACGAAGTCTCTCAAGCTCACGGCTTTCTTTGCTTGTAAGTCCCTGCTTTCCAGAAAGCTCTTCAATACGCGTTTTCCGCTCAGGAGCTGTTCGTTCCAGTTTATCCAGGAACTCATTAGATGTTAATGCACCCTTTCCACTCTTATTATTGATGTGCTCAGATGTGGAATTCAGATTAGATTCTGAATTTGCGGCACTTGGGCCATCCACTTCGGCCAATATACGACCAGCATCATTATGTACTTCATTTGCGGAGATGGTGTGGTCGAGGTGTCTGTTTGAATTCCTTTCAAGCACATTGCCTGTATAGGAATCACTAAGCACCCCCTTGTCTTGTAATTGAGAATCCTCTCTGTTTTTGTTCTTATAGTCCTTGTGTCCGTGGAAATCACTCGAATTATATTCGCCGCGCTCATCATAACGCTGCTTTTCCTTGGTGGTAGCATAAACTCCCTCTCGAGCATTATGGACTGTATCAACGTTCCCCCCAGTTTTGTCATAAGCACTTATTATTTTTCCAAGTCCAAATGGACCTGCAATCGATGATATGACGCCGCGCTTCGTTTCATCTATGAGCTGTTCCAATCTGCCTTTGTGGAATGAGGCTCTAAGGTCAGAAAGCAAGGCATCGACCTCTGCGGCATTTACCTCCAAAGAAACGTTAGAATTAGTTGAATAATCAAGGCTTGCCACCCTATCACTATCTATATCTATGCCTTGGCGAAGAAGGTTGTCTACCAACTCTTGATCAGTCACGCCACGAACGAACGGCAGAGACTGATTTTTCTTTATTATTTCTTTCCTTTTTTTAAAACGATCAATTCTGCCGCTCATTATTTATTACTCCATGTCTTATGCAGTTTTAAGCTGATTCCAAGCGTGAACAAACGCCTCCTCTTCTGGCTTTATGCCATCTATTTCCATGACAAACCTGATTAAATCCTCATAGATATCTAGAGACATACCAGAGTCTTTTGCCAGTAAAAACGCCTCTTTAACAGTAGGTGGATTGTCATAAATACCTTGGATTTTTTCTTTTACATCCTTTGGAATGCTCTGAGCAATCATTCCTTTGACAAACTCACCAATTTCTTCACGCTCATTATCAGAGAAGTCACCATCGCACGCCGCACAAGATACCCCAACAGCCTCCATGGCAATAATAGCCTTGAAATGTTCATCATGAGACTTGAGTTTCTCTAGTGCTTGGGAAAGCTTGTTAACAAGCTTTTCTATCTGCAAAGCATTCTCAGCCTTTCCCTCAGCTCTTCCTTGCTCTTTTACCTGTTTCTTCTCTTTTTCATCACTGTCAGCCACAGCAGCACCAACAACCCCTCCTACGGCACCCGCCCCCACTGCTGCTGCAATAGTTCCTGCACCGGTGAGTGAGGCTATCAAAGATGCTCCACCCAATAATGAGCCACCACCTGTAAATGGTGCAGCAGCAACCGCACCTACACCAACAGCAACACCTGCTAAGATCTTACCCCACATATATATTTCCTTTATTAGAGTTAATTTAAATACACCTATTTTGATTTAGGCGGCTAACGTAGAAGTGAGCGGCCTGCGCGGCTTTTCGCGCAGGTCCGCTCGACTGCCGGGTTGGGCGGCAGACGCATTACCGACCAGGCTGCCATTCTTGATAGAACTGAGTGTTCTCGCCGTCCAGCAACCACGGTACGTCATGAGAACACCAGATGTGCATGACGGGCTTAGAGCCGGGGTCTTCGTCGAGCGTTGCCACGCGGACAATGACATGAGGCTGCGCGAGCCGTTCAGCCATGAGGTGAGAGCCGCAAACGGAACAGAAATGCCTGAGCTTTCCCGGCGATGACTCAAAGGCCGCCAGTTTCTCTGTGCCTTTGACCCAGCGAAAATGTTCTCGCATAACGCCGGCATTCGACGCGAAGGCCGCAGCATGGGCCTTGCGACAAGTGCGGCAATGACAGTGAGAAATTGGCATGTCCAGTTGATCGACTTCGTATTCGACAGCACCACACAGACAACTGCCCTTCATATTTCCCCCAATGTGAGTACCACGCGGACTGATGCCGCCCAACTACAATTCGGCGAATTATCCGCCGCATAAGCAGGCACCGCGCCCGCTTCCTTCTTCGAAATTACTACCAACATCAACAAATTACAATTATTCATTATAGGGTTTTCGACCGCCAATATGTCGCTGAACGACCGTATAACGGCGAATATGGAATATGCGCCGCATAGTTTCCGCCTCAGATTGCGGCTTGCTTCTTGAATTCAATAAGTTACGCCCTTCGCTCT
>OFHG01000113.1_pt1 | contig 36420 bp, 27 predicted proteins | sample 1521931 | NCBI WGS metagenome assembly OFHG01 (sample SAMEA2468438, study PRJEB22500) | soil metagenome | biome: Glassland; feature: Farmland; material: Clay | place: Australia | collected 2013-01-31 | depth 0.55 m
ATCTTTGACAATTTCGTATTGACGGTTGAAGGCATTCTTAACACCAAGGAACACATCAGCCTTTACACTTTGGCCGAACGCGACCGCCTGCGTGACTTTCCCATCGACTACGCTGTAGTGCCATGACGGATCGCCGGGCTTCACATAGTTCTTCACCCACCTGCCTTCAATATAAAAATTTGTCTTTGATGGAAGCGCCAGGTTGAGATAGCTCTTGATCTGATCCGAAGGGATAACATCGTAGATCCTCGCTCCGGTAGTTTTATCAACCGCATTCATGTAAGTATAGTTGACCGCCCACGTCAGCAGCTCAATGGGCGTGAACCTGGCCTCCGTTTCCGTTCCCGTGATGCGCGCCTTACCGATATTGATCGGGCTGTATATGAAGCTCGAATCCGGCACCCATTGGATAAGATTATTGACCTTACGTTCAAAAAACGTGAATTTGATGGAGTTTCCTTTCCCAAGGGGCTGTTCGATCCCGGCTTCGTATTCTTTCGAGGTCTCGGGTAGAAGGTCCCGGTTTCCTTTCTCAAAGCCGTCAAACGTCCAAAAGAGTTCGTTGAGCGTGGGCGCCCTGAATGCTTCGCCCGCCGAGGCCCTGATAATGGTTCCCGGCCCGGACACGAGGTAGCGCGCGCTCACCTTGGGACTGGCTTTGTCGCCGTAGAGCGAGTGGCTGTCGTATCGATCGCCGATAACGACAATGAGCGGTTCACCAAGGGAAATTTCATCCTGGAGGTAGGCAGATTGGAGCGATGCCGTGTGCACTCCCGCATCAGTGCTCGTGAGGTGGTCCTGCTTTGACTCTATACCGAAGGTCAACTGGTTCCAGGAGTTGGCGAGCCAATTGGTTTGGGCCTCTGCGCCGTTTGTCGTGCCGGTATGTTTGCTGTTAGCCGGGAACACCGGGTCAGGATTTATGTAGATAAGCTTGTCACGGGTCTGATACATGTTCAGCCTGAGGTCGAGCTCTTTGGAGATTTTAGTCTTATATGTCAGGGAGGAGCCCAGGTTGCGGTCCCACTGGCGCGCCAGCGGGCTCGGAAATTGGATGGAACCGGGCACGCCGATTTCTTTCCCGAGATAGTCTGTCGCGAATTCCAGGTTCGAATCCGGGTTGATCTCGTAGCCCAGCTTTGCTCCCACCCTACCCTGATCAAGGTCGTTGTTCACGCGAAAACCTGTGGACTTATCCCTGCCGGCGGAGAGCGTGTAATAAAACTTATCAAGCTTATTTGAATTACTAAGCGAGTATGACTCGTAGCCGTGGCTCCCGCCCTCGCCGGTTACCGTGGTCGATGCCCCTGTTGGTTTTTTCGTGATAATATTAACGACGCCTCCGACGGCGTCCGCGCCATACAGTGCGGAAGAAGGGCCGCGCGCGATTTCGATCCTTTCGATGTCTTCAAGAGGCACCGGCAGGTCGGCCATATCGAAACCCCCGGCACTTGCCGAGTTCAATCGTCTGCCGTCCAAAAGCACCAGGACCTGCTCGTAATTCGCGCCCCTGATATTGATGGTGCTCGTTGAACCCTTTGCTCCGTAGCTATTCACCTCAACTCCAGCCGTACGTTCGATGACCTCGGCTGCGGTCGTTGCCCCCGACTTCTGAATGTCATCGGCAGTGATGACGGTGACCGTCTGCGTCACGTCCTGCGGCTCTCTATCCGTTTTCGTGGCCGTAACCACCACTTCCTTTAATTGCACTCCTGAATCTTCCGCCATGACTGCCGGCACTGCCGATACTGACACCCACCAAATCATAGCCACTGCCATAACACTTCTCTTAATCATTATAGTACCTTCTCCTTCTCTCGAGGTTTTGGGAATGGAGAGGTCTCCTGGCTTAGGACATCCTACTCGCCCGCCTTCCCATCCCGAGTCCGGGACAGTGGCAAAACAGGCTTTCGTTTCCATCACAGTTGCGCGACAGCGGGGGAATCGCACCCCCTTCCGCTTCCGCATTCCCGTTTTAGTAGTTCATTACCGCATATCACAATGCCTTATTCATAAAAATTGTACGACCGATCACCTCCCTCATGCTCCTGCTGTCAGCGAATGAGCCTCTGTATGAAGTTCATATCAACACTCTCCTTCAGGACCCTGCCCCATCTGTCGAGAGCGATATCCCGTGCCTTTGCAAAATCCGTCACTTCATGCGCGTGTGCAAGACCCCGCGTTTCGCGAAGACCGTTGATAAGCCCGCGCCTGAACCGGTCATTATCGAAAATGCCGTGGATATACGTACCCCATACATTGCCTTTGGAAGAACCATCGGAAATAGTTTCGGATTGCGGTTTGCCGATTTCGGATTGAGAAATGATTCGTCGCAGCCGAAAAAGTCCGCAGTCACTAGAAGTCCTGCCCATGTGTATTTCATAGCCCTTGAGTATTTCGTTGCCGTTCCAATCCGAAATCCGCAATCCGCAATCCGCAATGAGAACCGCCTCCACTTGCGCCGTAACCTTTGTCTTCTCAAGTATGGCTTCGACGTCGAGCAGACCCAGTCCGTCGATCTCTTGCTGATCGCTCTCAATGCCGTCGGGATCCGGTATCTTTCTTCCGAGCATCTGATACCCGCCACAGATCCCGACTATTGGTATGCCCTTTCCCGCCGCTCTTTTACTGCTTGCCTCTATACCCGCTTCCCGCAGGAACAGGAGGTCATGAACGGTATTCTTGGACCCGGGAATGATGACGAGGTCGGCGTGTTCAATGTCGGCATCCCGCAAAGAATACACAAGCTCCACATCCGGCTCATACAGGAAGGGATCGAAGTCAGTGAAGTTCGAAATATAGCGAAGACGCACTACGACGATCTTGATCTTCGGTCCGGAGATTTTCCTGTTTTCCGACCACCAGAGCCGCTCCAGCGGAATCCCGTCCTCTTCATGAAGGCCGAGATCGCCGAGATAAGGAATGACTCCGAGGACCGGCCTGTTCGTCCTCTCACAAATCATAGTGAGCCCCGGCTTGAGAATATCGAGATCGCCCCGAAATTTGTTGATGATAAACGCCTTGATATAATCCGCGTCCCCGTCCAGGAGCGCGATGGTCCCGTACAGCGATGCGAACACCCCGCCCTTGTCGATATCGCCGACCAGGAGCACTGGCGCGTTTGCGTAGCGGGCGACGCTCATGTTCACGACCTCGTCGTTGCTGAGATTTATCTCAGCCGGGCTTCCCGCTCCTTCGATAATAATGAGCTCATGTTTCTTTGACAGTCGTTCATAGGCAGTCGTCACCGCGGCCCACGCGTGTTCCTTGAACGCGTAGTACTCGTCCGCGCGCATGTTCGCGTGGACCTTCCCGTTCAGGATCACCTGACAGCCGGCTTCTCCGGTTGCCTTCAGGAGCACGGGGTTCATGTCAACGCACGGTTCGACGCGCGCGGCCTCCGCCTGATAAGCCTGGGCGCGTCCGATCTCGCCGCCAGCTCTCGTGATGAAGGAGTTCAAGGCCATGTTCTGGGCCTTGAACGGGGCGACATCGATCCCCTGATCGCGAAAGATCCTGCACAGCCCGGCCACGATGACGCTCTTGCCGACTCCGGAGCCGGTCCCCTGTATCATGAGCGCTTTCGTCACTGCTGCTCCTTAGCGGTTACCATAGAGATCCGTTATTTTCTTCATGAGGATCCGGTTTTCTTTTCTCAATCGTACGGCGATTCGTATATAAGAACCATCCATGCCCCTGAAGTTCGAGCAGTTCCGTACGAGGATACCCTTCCGCTCAAGATCTGCCGTCACTTCCCGTGCATTTCCGCACCTGACAAGGTAATAGTTCACTCGGGAAGGGATGAACCCGAAACCTACCTTCCTGAGGTTCTTCTCGATGAAGGCTTTTTCCAGTCTCATTGCCTTCAGTGTGGCCTGCGCATAAGAGGCATCTCCAAGGACGGCGATCCCCGTTTTTTGCGCCAGCGTGTTCACGGTCCATGGTTCCTTATATCGTTGTATCGTGCCGACGATCGAATGCGGCGCGACGCAATATCCGATCCTCAGTCCTGCAAGCGCGTAGAACTTGGTCATGGATCTCAGAACGATAAGGAAGGGATTGTTCCGCACCTCTCTGATGACGGAATTACCCGGACAGAAGCAGGCAAAGGCCTCATCAACCACGAGGTAGCATCTCAGTTTTTTTGCGGCAGCTGCGATGCTCAGGACCTCCGTCTTGCTGAGGACCTGCGCTGTCGGGTTGTTGGGATTGCAGAGAAAAGCCATGTCGCCCTCTTGCAAGGTACCGCCGCGTCGCCGGGTTCGCATGTCCCTCATGGCCTGGATGTAGGCATCGGGCGAAACAACAAAGCTGTTTTCTGATTTCAGTGCATAATGCACGATCCGGGACGTCCCACCCGCCCTGCAGGCCTTTTCATATTCGGAGAAGGTCGGCGCGGGGATGAGCACATTCCCCGGACGCAATGCTCTCGGGATAAGGTAAATAAGCTCTGTGCTCCCGTTTCCGCAGATGACGGACCCCTTGTCGATCTTGAAGCGTTTCCCGATATGTGCGGAGAGCTGTTCTGAAAAAGGCTCGGGATAATGAGGCAGGCCCTTGACTTGTCTCTTCATGACACGCGCGGCCGATTCGGGCACTCCGCAAGGGTTAATGGATGCGCTGAAATCCAATATCCTTTCCTCGGGGATGCCGGTCCTTTGTGATGCCGCAGATCTGTCTCCACCGTGGCCTGTCATTTCAATCACAACCGTGCCCCTATGCTCAGGATACAGACAGCAGCCGATACCGCTGATGAAGCGGCAATGGCTACCAGCGTTAGCGCCCGGGATGCAGCAGTGCGGTAATTTTCGATACTCCTGTCACCGATGAGGGGCTTTTCAACAGGTTTGCCGCCGTACGTTGAAGTGCCTCCGAGCCTTACTCCCACGGCACCCGCCATCGCCGCCTCCGGGACGCCGCTGTTCGGGCTGGTATGATTTCTGCCGTCCCGCAGCATGATCCGGAGCGCGTTTCCGGCAACGGACATTGAACGAGGCGCATCCCTGAACAAATAATGTATGAATACGGCCGCAACAAGAAACATCCCAGTTATCCTGGCAGGGACATAATTGGCGATATCGTCGAGCTTCGCGGCAGCCCGGCCGAAGTTAATATACCTTTCGTTCTTATAGCCGACCATGGAGTCAAGCGTGTTGATCGCCTTGTAGGCGACGGCAAGGGGCAATCCTCCGATGGCCAGGTAGAACAAAGGGGCAATGAAACCGTCCGAGAGATTTTCAGCAAGGGTCTCGATGGTTGCGCGAAGCACCCCTTCTTCAGAAAGACTGCCGGTATCGCGGCCGACGATCATCGCAAGCTTTTTCCTGGCGCTCTCAATGCCTCCAGCCTTCACATCCTCGATCACCTGCCGCGCTGAATCAATGAGTCCGCGCAAAGCAAGGGTCGTTGATGCAAAATAGACGAGGATGATCGCTCCCATGATCATCATGATTTTCGTGGAAAACGAGTGTATCATCATTTGCACAAAAAAGGCGATCATGGCCGCGGGGACGACAATGGAGATGACCATAACTAAGCCTGCTGCTTTTTCGTTGTGGGTTCCGATCCGTCTCCTCAGGCACTTCTCCATGGCTGTTGCGCCTTGTCCGATGATCCTGACCGGATGCGGCAGCCATCGAGGATCGCCGATCGCGAGATCGAGCAGGAACGCGAGTATCAAAATCGTCGGGTCTATCATAGTACCAGCAGAAACCACGATGCTACTCTTTATCGGTCCCAACCATATCCTGAGCGAACATTCCCTTCAGCATGTCATTGGCGCAAAATTTCCCGCACATGGTGCACGAGTGCTCATCGCCATTGCCCCGTTTTGCCTTGATGTCTCGCGCCCGTTCCGCGTCGATTGCCAAAGAGAACTGCGTCTGCCACTGCATGTCCCGCCTTGCTTTTGCCATGGTCTTGTCTGCATCGCTGCGCCCGAGCTTTATCATGTCCCCGATGTGGGCCGCGATCCTCGAAGCGATGACCCCCTCCCGCACGTCCTCGGGATAGGGCAGCCCCAGATGTTCCGCGGGAGTAACGTAACAGATGAAGTCAGCGCCGTACGCCGAGGATAGGGACGCGCCGATGGCCGCCGTGATATGGTCATACCCCGGCGCGATGTCGGTCGTGATCGGGCCGAGCATGTAGAACGGCGCCTCCCCGCTCATCTTCTTTTGCATGATGATATTGGCCTCGATCTCGTTGATCGGTACATGACCCGGCCCTTCGACCATGGTCTGGCACCCCATCTCCCTGCCCCGCTCGGCAAGCTCGCAGTTGATGAGCAGCTCCTGGATCTGGACCCGGTCGGTCGCGTCATGAATGGCGCCGGCCCGGAAGCCGTTCCCGAGACTCAGGACCACATCATGTTTTTTGAGTATCCCAACCACCCGGTCGAAATGTTCATACAGCGGATTCTCCCTCTTGTTGTGCTCCATCCATGCAACGAGATAAGAGCCGCCTTTTGATACGAGTCCGCCGTAACGGTAATGCTGGTTCCTGAGCATCTCCACGGTTCTCCTGTTGATACCGCAGTGGATGGCCATGAAACCAACACCCTGCTCACACTGCTGCTCCGTGATCTCAAAGAGAAGTTCCGCCGGCATGTTCACCGCAGCACCGTACTTTTCGATGGCCGTGGCGAACGCTTCATAGAGCGGGACGGTGCCGACCGGCAGGGTTATGGCGTCCATGACCGCCCTTCGAATTCCCGCGATGTCGCCGCCCACGCTCAGGTCCATGAGAGTATCGGCCCCGTACTTTTCAGCCATTCGCGCCTTTTCCACTTCCATCGCGATATCGGCAATGTCCGTGGACGTTCCGATGGAGGCGTTGATCTTGGTGCGCAGCCCTTTTCCGATACCGACAACGCCGGACTTTCTCGCCGTATTGGCGGGGATCACGATTTTTCCGGAGGCCACCAGGTCTTTGATGATTTCAGGGGCAACCCCTTCATCCCGTGCTGCCGTATTGATCTCTTGTGTATATTCGCCTTTTGCCGCCCGTTCAAGTTGGGTCACCGTTGCCTCCCTGCAACTTTTTTATTTAGTCACGCGATATGCTTTTACATCCAGGAACCAGAACCCGTCCCTGCTCGTAACGTCCGACGCGGCGATCTCGATCTTTCCGCGAAAGAGCGGGCCGCCTGTTACGAACGTGTGAAACTCGCCGCTTTCGCCGCAGACGTCGAGGTTTTTTGATTTAAGGTAATCAATGAATTCCCGGTCCATTGTTCTGCCGATATATTTCTTATCGATCAGTTTCTGGTCCCCGCTTGCGACAATGGTCTCGAAACCCAGATCGAGGAAATCCTTCATGATGTTCTCCGTCTTCACTCCCCAGAGCGGCTCGATTGGTTCGATGCCGAGTTCGCCGCAGGTCCGGTCGACCCACTCCTTGTGCGGCTCGAGATAGATATCGCCGAATACCATACCGCCCACGCCGTTCTGCTTGAGTTCATTCACGGTCTGCTTGAACTCCCGCTCGAAATCCCTGGAATCAACCTTTCGTTGCACGATCGGAATGCCCGCAAGCTCCGCCTGAAGCCTGATCATCGCCGGATCGACGCCGTGAAGGTTGTTCGGCCGGTCGAAATGAACAAGATGAGATATTCTAAGCCCGCTCTTCACTGCCAGATAACTGGCAAGGCAGCTGTCCTTGCCCCCGCTCCATGACGCACAATACATCGTCTGTTTCTCCTTAAAGGTACTTTACTTCCTCACATCTTTAATTTAGGTCTATAGTTTTTGAACCAAAATTTTGAACCAAAGACAAGGCCTTTTTTCGCGCGGAGACGCGGAGGCGCAGAGAAACTTTTGCTTCACGCATTCTCAGCGTCCCTGCCCGTGCCCAGTCGCTTACGAGTGCGCTAGCGAGAGTGCAGGGTACGCCTCTGCGCGAGACCGGTTTTAAGATCTTGACTCGCTTCATGGGTCTGAGGCGTTGCCTCATTAAAAATTGTTTTCATAACTGATATAGACGCCTTTGTCACCAGACTTCCTTATCTCAACATCCACATCAAAGGCCTGCTTCAGCATGGATCTCGACAATACCTCGTCCGGCTTGCCGGAGCCGATGAGGTTTCCTTCCTTGATCAGCATCACGGTATCGAACCGGAGCGCGATGTTGATGTCGTGGAGCGCCATGATCACGGCGATATTCCTCGTTTCCCGGAGTTTCTTAAGGAGCCTCACCAGTTCGATCTGGTATTTTATGTCGAGGTTCGCCAGCGGCTCGTCCAGAAGAAGCAGTCCCGCTCCCTGCACAAGCGTCATGGCGATAAAGGTCCGCCGCCGCTCCCCGCCGGAGAGGTCCGTCAGGAGCGCGCCGGACTTTTCAGCGAGCCCGACCATGTCCAGCGCTTCATCAACGCTCATTGCAGGCGGAATATCATACGGATAAAGCCCCATGCCCGCCAGTTCCCTGATCGTAAACGGCACGGTGATGTCGAGCGCCTGCGGCAGATAGCTGATCAGCTTTGCGCGGTCCCTGCTGTTATATAAATGAAGGGCCTTTCCCCAGAGCGAGGCCGTGCCCGAGGACGGCTTAAGGATCCCGCATCCGAGTTTCATGATGGTCGACTTGCCGGACCCGTTTGCTCCCAGAAGGCCGATAAAACCGCCCTCGCCAATGGCGAATGACAGGTCGCGAATGAATGGCCTGTTCTTCTCATAGGAGAACGAGACCCTGTCAAGCCCGAGGATAGCGGATTTAGATGCTGAGGACATTCTTCCTCCTGAGCAGATACAAAAAATACGGCGCGCCGATGATGGCGGTGATCACTCCCGCCGGCAGTTCCATGGGTGGCAGCAGCGAGCGGCTGACCAGGTCGGCGATACAGAGGAGCGCGCCGCCGCCCAGGGCCGAAGCGGGGATCAAAAGCCTGCTGTCGGCCCCGAGAAAGAACCGCATGATATGCGGGATGAGCAGGCCGATAAAGCCGATCATGCCGCCGAGCGAGACCGAGGCTGCGGTCATGAGTCCGACGGAAATAAAGATGACCAGCCGCTCGCGCTGGGGAGCGAAACCCAGGCTGTGGGCAAACTCGTCGCCGAGGATGAGCGCATTCAAGGCCTTGGCCCGCGTTGCCGACAAGAGCATTCCCGCTGCGACAAAAGCGAGACCGTACGGAATGCGGGACCACTCGGACATGGACAGGTCTCCGAAGATCCAGAGCATGGCCCGTCGCAGGCCCTCGTCGGTCGAGACGCTCATCATGAGCATGAGGAGCGCGGAAAAAAGAAAGCTCAGTCCCACGCCCGCCAGAAGCAGCCGCTCGGGCCAGAGCCCGCCCCGCTTCCACCCCATGATGCCGACGATGCCTCCGGTGACGACAGCGCCGACAAAGGCAAGGGCCGGCACGGTAAACGACCCCAGAAAGAAGAAACCGCCGATGATGCCGAGCGCCGCGGTGAGCGACGCCCCGCTCGATATACCCAGGATGTAGGGGTCGGCAAGCGGGTTCCGCAGGATCCCCTGCAAGAGCGCGCCCGATGCCCCGAGCGCCATGCCCATGAGGAGCGCAACCAGGACCCGCGGCAGGCGGATGTTGACCAGAATTTCCCGGTCCGTGCCGGACATTCCGAACGGGCTGATAATGCGCGGCCCGAGAAATACGGACCCTGCCGCGATCAGGACAACGAAGACGACCAGCAAAGCGATCCTTACTTTAGACATTCGGCAAGCTCCTCGATGCCTTTGACGACCCGCGGACCGAGCCGGAACAGCTTATCGCTCACGTAGAAGACTTTGCCGTTTTTGATCGCCGGCACTGAACCCATTCTGGACAGGACCCCTTCCGAGACGGAACGCATGTCCACGCCCATAGATTTGCCGATGAAGATGACATCAGGCGCCTGACGAATGACCTCTTCAAGGGAGTACTTCGGATAACTGGTCTTCGCCGTTCCAGCGATATTCTCGCTGCCCAAAAGCGTGATGGCGTCGTCGATGACCGTGCCGGGCCCCGCCACCATGAGCGGCTCGGGCCAGACTATGAACAACACCTTCTTGCGTGAGGCGTGAGGGGTAAGGGGTGAGGAGGACGTCTCCCGTTTGAGTTTGTTCACGCCATCCTCTATCGCGCGAGCCAGCGTATCTGCCCTGCTCTTCACTCCCAACGCCGCGCCCAGTTCTCTGACGCCCTGCGGAAGCTCAGCGAGTCTGCGCGCCTGAAATACGAAGGTGTTGATCTTCAACGACACGAGCCGCTCTTCGAATTCCTTGGGATTGCCGTCGGTGGTCAGTACGACCATGTCGGGCTTGAGCGATATCACCGCTTCCAGAGACGGATTCGACATGCCGCCGATCTTGGGTTTCATTTTCGCTTCAACAGGATAATCGCAGAACGTCGTCACGCCGACGATGTTGTCCCCGAGCCCCAGGGCATAGAGGATCTCCGTCATGCTCGGGGCGAGAGAAACAATCCTTTTGGGCGGCATTGCGGAATCAGCAGCCGCAGCGATCCCGCACAAAAAGAGAACAAGCACTATGATCGTTATTTTTATTTTCATTTTGTCTCAGCCCGGAGGCCGCCTTCAGACACGTTCCGAACGACGCAAATTGCGAGAAACGCGCAAAAATGATTTTCTAGGGTTTGCCGGCCGACTTGTTGCGGTGCAGATAATGCGATATCTTTTCAGCGGTTTCAATGACTCGCGGTCCGGGCCGGCACATGAGCTCGCACGGAATCACCAGTATCGAGTCGTTTTTCACTGCCGTCAGTTTGCTGTAAACAGGGCTTTCTAGCAGGCTTTGCCTTGCCGCCCTTTCATCATCGCCGCAGATAATCACGACATTCGGGTCACGCTTGATGAGCTCTTTGGCATCAACTTCGAAATAATCCTTCTTCACGTCGGCAAAAGCATTTTTCCCGCCGGACAGATAAAAGACGTCGGATTGGAAAGAATCGGCCCCGACAGTCGCAGGCGGATTTATCCCCATGACCCTGAAGATCGAAGGACGCTTCTCATCAGGAATGGCGCCCGATGCGGAACGAAGAGCGTCGGCCTTGCGCTCCGCAGTGTCGCGCAACCGTTTTCCCTCCTGCACCTTTCCCGTTATTTCGCCCACTCTCTCGATGGAGGCCAGAATATCGCTGACGGTATGCGGATAAATCCAGAACACTTTTTTCCCCTTCTTTTCGAGCGCCTCTACTGTCGGAAGCTGAACAGAACCAAAGGCCAGAATGAGATCAGGATCTAATGCGATGATTTTTTTGATGTCGAATTCAGCAAACCCCCCGACCTTTTCCTTGCTTTTGGCGGATTGCGGGTAGGAGCAATAGGAGGTTACCCCTACCGTTTCTTCTTCGAGTCCTAAAGAAAAAAGCAGCTCCGTCTGGGTGGGGACCAAGGATACGATCCGGCGAGGCGGCTCGGTAAACTCAAATTCTTTTCCCCGATCGTCTTTTGCTTTTATCGGAAAACAAAAAACCTGGCTGCTGACGCCAGCGAGGATCACTGCGACAAGAAAACCTCTCATAAGTGCTGTTCGTAGGTACGCCATTCTTCTCCCCCAATTCTTCGATCTTTCCGTTTATTCCCTATATGCAAAAAAAATCCCCAGTCTTCTTCTTGAGAAGACTGGGGATTAATAGTTGCTATTAACCCACACAGGATCTTAACGCCGAAGACTGTGCGAGAACATCCAAACAGGTCTTCTGGCTCTCCCATCCCTGCCTGCCTTCCCAACCCATAAAGGTCAGTGGCCTGTTTCGGCAGAGACATAAGACCCCGCTTACTGCGGGGCCGGGATTACAGCGGCGGGTCCGCTCCCGATTTTAACGGGATTCCCTTCGCCTGGATGTGATCGTTCGTGACTATGTAAAAGTTTTATAGCACAGCACGGCTCCAAAGTCAAAGTGATTTTTGATTTTTTGTGGTGAAAAAAACCTTTTTTACCACAGAGGCACGGAGAAATAACCTTAATAATAAATAGGCTCTCTCAGTCCTCTGAGACTCTATGGTTAAATCTGCTTTTTTACTCCTATCGTCTATCCGAGCGACTTTATTGACCGGAGGAACTCCGTGGACTTGAGGCGCTTGCCGAGGATATGGAAGGTGTGCGCGGAGAAGATCTCGTCCAGCTCGTGAACAATGCCGTTCGACGGCTTAAGCCGGGATATTTTATCCATTTCCATCCGAAGCGCCTGGTAATAAAAAACGACAGCGCCCGGGGAAAGCCTCACTTGGGGTTCTCCGGAAGAGACCATGCAGTCCGGGCAGAGGATGCCGCCCTTCATGCCGAGAAACACCATCTCCCCCCTGGGCTGGTTTCCGCAGGAAAGGCAATGGTCCAGCTTGGGCTGGTAGCCCAAAAGCGACAGGAATTTGATTTTGAAGATATTGAGCAGAAAGAGCGGGTCTTCGCCTTCGTCCAGAAGATGCAGGATGTGGGACAAGAGAAGGAACGCCTGTGCATTGCGTTCACCCAGGGGAGACAGTTCCCGCACCAGTTCGAGCATCACGGCCCCGCATGCAGCCCCGCCCAGATCGCTGCCGATGGATGAGTGCTGCTCGATGATGTCCACGGACTCGATCCGCGCAAGTTCCTGGTATTCCCGCTCATAGAGATGGGCGCGCACAAGGGTGAAGCTCTCGAGACCAGCGCCGAAGCGTTTGAAGGACTTGCGGGCGTTCTTGGCAACGCCTTTGAGCATGCCGCGGTCGAGGGAAAAGAACGTGACGAGCTTGTCCGCCTCGCCCAGGTTCAAGCTGCTGATGATGATGGCTTCGGTTTTGGATTTCATGCATTATCCCGAAAACGGCAATCGGCCGCAGATATCCAGAAGTAGGCGCCTCTAGGCAACGCAGATGAACGCGGATTACCCGACCTTGGATGAAGGCATTATACACTGTCGGGCGCGGAGAAAAAAGAAAGAATCGGGAACCGGAACAAAATTCCCCCTCCCCTTGTCTAATGATGTAAGCCCGGACAGAACGGGACAACCGAGGAGAAAGGAGAAGACCATGAAACGCATCATAGTGGTAGTACTCGCAGTCATTATAGCAGCAATAGGGGGAGCGCCGGCTTACTCGTACGGCAGGCCGGTCCTCCCCGGTGAGGTCGGCATCGAGGTGGTTTCGGACAGGGGAACGGTTTTTCAGGCCATCCCACACAAAGACTTCTGGACAGGAGGCACGCGCGTGAGCAAGAGGTATCTTAAGGCGCTGAAAGGAGAGAAATACGGGATCGTCATAACGAACAAGACGTCAGAACGGGTCGGCGTGGTCATTGCCGTGGACGGCAGGAACATCATCACCGGCAAGCGCTCCGAGCTCAGAAACAACGAGGGCATGTACATCGTGAACGCGTGTGAGACCGCGCGCTACAACGGCTGGCGGACCAGCAATGACCAGGTGCACCGCTTCTATTTCACTAACGAAGCAGATTCGTATACCGTCAAGACCTTCGGTGACTCGTCGGCAATGGGCGTGATCGCCATGGCGGTCTATCGGGAGAAAGAGCAGCCGCGGCCCTTAATAGAGGAGAAAAAACGTGAAGGATCAAACGCCCCTGCGGCCCCGTCCGCGGGCAAATCGTTGAATGGTACAAACCGGGCATTGGCCAAAGAAAGCGCAGGAACGGGTTTCGGCGATGCCCAATACTCGCCGGTCGTAACCGTGCAGTTTGAGCCTGAACGCAACCCCGTCCAGAAGACGCTTGTTAAATATGAATGGCGCGAGGTTTTATGCAGGAAAGGAATTTTATCGTGCAACCGGGAAGCCGGAAACCGGCTCTGGGATGAAGACGGATATGCGCCTTATCCCCCGGGATATCCGAGAAATTAATCCAAGCGCATTTGAAATCTTATGAATATCCCCTCATCTTGTCCCTCTCCCCCCGGGGAGAGGGTTGGTCTTGCACCCGCGTTTTATCGAGAACAGGGTGTGCGAGGGGGAACACATAACACATGCTGTTGACATCCGAGGATCGTTGTTATACAATATGTGCAGTTAGTTAAACCAATTGCCCGAATAAGGAAACCGCCATGCCGACCGTTAAAACGCTGGCAAAGGGCCAGATCGTCATTCCCGCTGAAATGCGGAAGAAATACCACATCGACCCGGGAACGGAAATGCAGATCATGGAATACGGCGGGATCATCTATCTTATCCCTCCGGTTGCCGACCCAATACAAACGGCGCGGCGTTCGCTGCGCACGCGGCCGTCTCTCGCCGGCCAGCTTCTGCGCGAGCGCAGGGGCGACTACAAATGAACCCCAAAGGCCCGCTCCTCTTCGACAACCACGCGCTCCTCAAATTTTTCCAAAAAGAACCGGGCCACGAACAAGTGGCAGGCCTCTTGAGCCACGCCCGCCGCGCCAAAACGCCGCCCCTCCTCTGCGCCATCAACCTGGGAGAAATCATCTATACGATAAAAAGAAACTTCGGCGACCAGAAGAAGATAGAAATCCTTGCGCACATCGAGCGCATGGGCTTCACCATCCTTCCGGTGCTGAACAACTTGATCTTCCAGGCCGCGGAATTCAAGGCCGAGTACAGCATCTCCTTCGCCGACTGCTTCGCCCTTGCCTCGGCGCTGGAGCACAAGGCCGTCATCGTGACCGGCGATCCGGAATTCAGGAAGGTCGAGCACCTTGCCCGTGTTGTTTGGATTGAGTAAAGATACTCTGTACCGCGACGGCATCTTTAAGCAGGCCGAAGCGCAGTGCCCTTCGACACACGATTTCGCCTCCGCTTGGCGCATTTGCAATCCTTCACCTGGCGCTTTGAAGGGAGCCGCTCACGATCACGGAGACGGCCACCTTCAACCACTCCAGTTCTTTGGGCGAGAGCTTCTGCCCGCTGATGCGCATGATAAGTTTGTCCGACCTGATGACAAGCTGTTTCTCATTGTTCCGCTCCGGCACCGGTTTGATGGAAACCTCTTCCACCTCTTTTTTCCTGGCCCGCCTGGGCCTCACGCGCAGTCTAAAAAGCAGCAGGCTGAACGCGATGTCCCCGCCCTTCTCTTCGATCAGTTGTCTCCCTTTCATCCCTGCGATGCCGAATAGGACGATGTAAAGCCCCACGAGCATGAACAGCGGCGAAACGATGAAGCCGGCAGCGATGCTACCCTGCACGCGCGCCCGGTCGAACAAGAGCGACCATAGGAAAAAACCGCCCAGGGAAAAGAACGGGAGCCCGAAGAGAACAAGCATAATCGCTCCCAGGGAGAATCCGTTTGCCGGAAGCAGGATCGATCTCCTGCCGGGTCCGGGCGTGAACTCGATTGCGCTGCCGTGAGGAAGGGGCGGGATCGAAACAGGATGGTCCGGCTGTTCCGCGAGTGACTTGTCCACGTCCGCCCATGATGCGGCCCGCTCCTCCGCGCCCGTGCGATCGATCACGGGAACGCGGAGTTTTTTCTCGTAATGCTCCAGCGCCTGGTAGGCCGCGGGTTCGTTCGTCGATTCCTTGATGGTAACGGGCTTGCCCCAATGCCTGAATCGCAGGCCCACCATCCAAATCGTCGTCGTCCTCTTGTCGTCCCGGTCCACGCGCGAAGAAAGGACCACGCCCTCCAACTCGTCCAGGGAACCGCGCAAGGGCTTGGGATTCGGCAAGAAGCCTTTTCTTCCCGAATAGGTCCGCGCGACGAGGTCCAGCCGCAGCTCATAGCGCCAAAGAGCGCCCGCGAACCCCGCAAGAGCAAAAAGCGCTCCGGCAGCGCTGAAGATCCAGCGCACCTGCTCCTCGACGTGAAAGGCGAAGAAATAAACGACCCCTATGCCGATCAGCATGATGACAATGCCGGCCATGGGCCGGTGCGCGAAGTACATCTCGCGGTCGTCTTCGCTTATGAGATTCACTTCAGGAGCGATCATGGAATCCTTATCTTACTCCTTGTATTATGCAGTTTCGCAGATCGTTTGCAGGATTTTTGATACAAGCAAACCGGTCAGCGCGGTACGACCCGCCAGTTGCCGGAGACCTTTACCGCCCAGAAGCCTTTCATCGGGCCTTTACCCCTGACAAACTATGCCCGCTAAAGCCTATTATTTTTCTGTTCGTGCTTCGGTTGTTCCTTCTCGTTGTCTTGAGAAAATACTTTGGACAATATGACTCCCAGCAAGGACTTCTCGTTCGCGCTGAGTTTGCCGTTATCATGCAAATAGATGCAGTATTTGGCCACTAATGCGTGCTGTTTGCAATTACTGGCGAGGGACCAGACCGCCGATTGAAACACGGCGTCCTTATACGCATTCAGTTTATCTTCCTCGGTTTTTTTGGATTCTTTATAAGCCTCGATGCTTCCTTTATATTTACTGTATTCCAGGTTGCTGATGAGCTTTCTGATCGGCCTTATCCTTCCCGTGGCGAAAAACTCGGCCCAGAGCATGTCCTGCTGGCCTCCCGACAGCGTCTCCCCGTACGGATCGGGTAATACCACTTGCGATGCCCAGGCCTTGTATGCGGCCTTCTCCTCCGGGGTTGCCTTGATCTTGTCGAGCATGTTCAGCCAGTGCAGCATCAGAATAATTTTCTTTTGCTGTTCCTCCGTCGCCTTTTCGAACCGGGACGCAAGATGATCGACAAGATATTTATTTTCCACAAAAACCACTTTGAAGAAATAGAGCCCGGCAAAAGCGAGCTCGCCTTTTTTGTCCTGGAGCGGCTCATGGGTGAGATATGCATAGACCGCCTCATTCGGCTTCGGGGCAACGTGATAGTCCTGATACCATTTATCGAAATCCTCGAAGGTCGCCGGTTTCTCTCCGAGCGACCATTTCGACAGCATGATCTTTACTGATTTAGACTTCGAGGTCTTCGCTATATTGTCATGAGCAATCACGCTGATGGTATAATCGCCCCACGGATCTTCAGGATCGAAGGAAACTCCGACCATGTTCCCGCAGAGAAGCACCACGTCCGCTCGCAGAGTTTTTCCCGCATACCCTTTGAGACCTTTTTGCTCAAAGTACGGCGACCCGTCCGGTTTCTTCAGTTGTACATCGTAGGTGATATCGGCATTGTTCTTTTTGTCAATCTGATAGCGGCTGAAGAAAACGGCTATTTGAAATGTCTGGCCTTTGGTGACGGCGGAGACCGCGTTTATCGCAGGCGCGGAATCAGGGGGTGTTTTGTACCAGACATCCATTTCACTGTCCAGCAGTGTGGGAACGACGAGAACATCGAATGACGTATCGCTTCCTGCATGGGCAAAGCCGGAAAGCCCAAAAAGGAAAAGAACAAGAACCAGGTATTTGCTTGTTTTCATCAGCATGATTCCACCCTCCATGGGCCTTAACCCGGTGCCGGGCAGTCGGCCCAGGTCAGATTTCACCAGTAATAACCATCACGGCTCCGATCCCTCATTATTCATGATCTACCCATATAGATAGAATATTGTTGCCCGCCTCCCTGGCATTATCGCAGGCCAGCGTACTTTACATAATACTCGTAAAGGTCATCCGCATACCGCTGAACGTTCGCGAGAGTTCGCCTTGCTTTGTCGTCCTTTACTGACTTAATGACAGTACGGGCCTTATCAAGGCATTGCTTCGCGCTCCCGACATTTCCCGCCAGCAGGTGATACTCCGACAGGGTCATGTATAATACGGCCCTCTCAGGCGCATCTCCGGGCTTCTCGATTTCTTTTGTCAGAAGGTCCTTTCCCAGCGCGTCGTTTCTCGGGTCACCGTCGAGAAGATAATAATCCGCCCTGTTGTTCACCGGTCCCTTTTTCAGCTCCGCTTCGCTCTTCGCCTCGAAGACATACCGGTTTTTCACCAGCTTGTCCCCAGCGAAAAAATAAAGCGTCGCATAAGCGTCTTTCTGGTCGTCGCCCTCCACGACCCGTTTGGTCTTGGCATTATAGTTTGAAACGACCAGCAGGATGGGCTTTTTCCCTTTTGGCGCGATATCCTGGCGCAAGGTGACCCTCAGGGCGCCTCCCGGTCCTCTATAATTGTCGACCTGGAGTTGGACGACATTACGCTTTTTCAGGTTGTCGATGATCAGGGAAATCACTTTTTCAATGTCACGTTCGCCCAATCGCATGTTGACGTCCAGGGCCCGTATCACATTCATATAGACATAATAAACGGAGTAAAAATCATTGACCTTATACTCAACGCCCTTATCGCTTTTTTCCAATATATAGATCCTGTAATTGCCGCTCGTAAAGACAGGGCGGATATCGGGCCGCGAGGCGGTCAGAAACAAACTGGCGATGATAATTAGAAGAAACGTAGTCTTTCTCATCTTTCCCTCCGGTCTTTCATGCTGATAGCAGTTCTGCGCCACCCTAAAAAGTCCATCTCACTTGAAGCATTGTTGATATCAATCCCCTCACCCTCGCGCCTGGACGGCTTTATTAGGTCCACAACATGTGGAAACGGAGAAACAGCCGTTCCTCCAGGATGTGGACGAAATTATTTTTTCTTAAGATGGTGTCCATTGTTAAACCAGCCGATTCAATGAATCAAACTTAAATTAAATCCTATAACAAGGGATCCATTTTTCAGTTTTCAATGCATGTCCGGTTTGTGAAGAATCTCTCCGGTGAACGCATTTATTTCATAAACCCAGCTAGGCGTATCGTGCTTCTTCTTCAGATTCTTTAAATCTACTACTGCTGTCCAGACTACGTAGGGGGATGTAGGGAGGGCGGTTTTATGGATACTCGATAGTGAGACATCCTCTCGGGTAAATCCGTGCGCTGTCAGTTCTCCTTCGATAATTTTTTGCACCTCACTCTCCGTAATCATTTTTTTTGCAACAGCTTGGTACAGTTCCGACGGCGCCGGTACGAGAGAGGCTGAAAAATACGTGATCGTCTCGTCAGGCCCGATTGCGATATGAAGAGAGAATTTATCAAACAGTAAATCGTCGATATAACGAACGTAATAAATATGAACATATCCTTTATCGATGACGAGCTTATATTCGCGCAATTCATTCAGATCGGACAGGCCGAGCAGCTCCGCTTCATCTTTGAGAAATGCTTTCGCGACAGCACGTGCGCGGCCATCCTTATCTTCCGATGCAGATTCAACATTCCTGGGTTTGATATGTCCCCTGATATCCAGATAACCTCTGGGGCCTTGTGGGGTTTCCAGCAGAGCTGAGCTGACTTCTTTAATCTGGCCTTTATATTTCTCCTGCAGATAGTTTTTCAAACGAGGTGGCAGCTTATACGATTTAAGCGATTTGTCCTGGACCTCTGTTTGCGCGTAGCTGGTCAGGCAGAGAAGCGCCCATGATAGAATCAAAACTGCGGTAATTGTCAGAAGCTTTTGATATTGGCTGTTTATATTTCTTGCGTTTTGGCCCATGTGATACTCCTCTCAATTGCCAAATAGTCTGCGCCTGCAGCCAGGAGACTGCCGGGGGACGATGTAACGGTCCGGTGTCGTTTCATGTCCGTCTTCCTAATAATTGCCAATCTATCAGTTGGCAATTATCATAGGAATAACATAGCACAAATACGCAAGTCGACGGTTGCGTCAATCTCCTCCGCCTAGTTCGGTCTGATCACCACTGCCAGTTTCCTGACCACGTCTTTCGGCGTGATCCCCGGGATCTTCATGGCCGCAAGGTCCTGCATCGCCTGTTTGAACTCATCCCGCACAACGACCCGCTTGGAGGGATACCCGAACCGGTTGGGTTTGGTGTTCTTCAGGTCGTGCTGGTACACCACGGTGCCGATATAGACTGCTTTCGCCTTCTGCGGCACCGTGATTTTTACATCGCCGTAACACATGAGATAGGTGATGTCGACTCCGCCGGGAGCGGGCGCTCCGCCCCTGCTGAAGCCGTAGGTGTATCGCGAAGAATCGAGCATCAGGGTGCCGAGGCGCGCGTACCTCGTGCCCGGCGGCATGGGGATAAAAGACGTTTTCGTGAAACTGAAATCCATCAGCTCGGTGCTCGAGAACGGGATGAGCGCTTCCTTGTCCAGGGGCTTGTCCGCGTTGTCGGCGAAACTCATCTTGATGACCCCTTTATGGGTGCCTCGCGGCGCGTGCACGACCACGTTCCCCTGCTCGACCATGGGTTCCACGGTCAGCTTTCCAATCAGCAGGACCTGTCCCTGCGGCACGTCCTCACCCTTCCCCACGGTCTCATGGAACGGCACCGAGAATACACACGCCGCTGCCAGCAGCACAACACTTATTACCGCAATACCAACCTTCGACATAGAACAACCCCCCTTTAGTTTATTAAGAACGGTCCCGCAAGAGCTCGGGTCCTTTGCGCGTTTTTCTTTTTCTTTCTTCTTATCCCCGATCATCGGTTCCGGCGAGGTTTTGCACCAGAACCACCGGCTACACAGGGACTTAGCGAATGCCAGCAGGCCGTCCTGAAACGATTAGAGGAAACGTTTCTCTATTGCTTAGGAGACTGGATAGTGGCCGTCGCCTGCGCATCAATGACCGTTGCGCTACGTATTGAAAACCGACACTTTGATGTTTCTCACCGTTGCCCAGCGCAACAGGGATCATGAACGTATCATCGGCAATGGTGTTAGCTGGGGCGGGCATATTAAAGAAGAGCGTACTATTGGAAAAAGCGCGACTAAAGTATAATGAATTTCTACAGTAAGATAAAGTAAAAAAATGGGGTATTTTTGGGGTATGGCAGGAAATGGCAAGGTGCGCCCCTTCACATCCCGAATTTCAGAGAGGTCTAAAGGGCTTTTACGAGCATCTGGGGGAGAAGATTGACGACGCCAAAAGAGAGAATGCTAAGTCAAAACACCAAGATATTTCTATGTGTTTCGCCCCAGTTTCGGCCGTGAACTCCGTGAGGTTGTGTTAAGCATCTTACCAATATATTTATTGAGGGGGTTGGATCGGGAGAGAAAAGGCACGGGAGGTTTTCCCCGTGTGCCGAGAAGCTGCATCTCCTTCTTCAGTTCACTATGATACCTGTCATGCTTCAGGCCCTTGTTGAAGTTCTCGACTGCTTCCTTCTTCATGCCCGCAGCAAGAAATGTCCTGCCCAGATTGAGATAAAGGATCGGGTAGACGACTCCCATGGTATGGGAATTCGCAGACTTGAACACAACGAAGGCCTTCCTGCAGGCAAAGATCCCGCTTTTATATTTCTTGTCAATGACCGCCTGGAGCCAGCCGCAATACGAGAGAATGACCGAATGGTCGGGATAGAGGTCGCTGGCCTCGAGCAGGACACTGTAAGCCTGCTTTCGCTGACCGTTTCTCAGATAGGCGCGTGCCCTCTTGACGTACTCGGCAGGCGGCGTTACGCTGGAAGCCGCCTCCGGACTTCCTTCCTTCGAACGTTCATCATCATCTATTTTCATAGTCCTATAGTAGCATATATTAAATTTTAAATCAAGTACAAACCTTTTAGACATCGCAGGCAGAAGAAGACTCCGCAGATTTCTCTGGTGACGCAGATTAAGTCTTTGAACCAAATTTTACACGGGTTTTTTTCGTTTCTGCGAAATCTGCGTAATCTGCGGATGACTACTGCCATCTGCGTGCCTGTTCTAGCGCGAGTTCAGGATCACCTCACCTCGAACATGAGCTGGTCGGCGACTACACCGTCCCCGGAGACGAGGGACAGCTTGTGTTTCCCGGGAACCGGCTGCCACGACACCGCAGGCGCATGGCCGACGACCGTTTCATCAAGCACGATGCTCAAAGCCGGCTCAGCGGACGATGTTTCGAAAAAGACCCGCTGCGATTCCTTTGGGATATCGGGGTCAACGGCGATCACCGTGTCGGGCGCCGGATAGATAATCTTCGGGTGGAGCTCGGCTGAGCGGGGCCGGAGCGAGTCCTGTTCCGTGCCGGCGACGAAATACTCCTGCTTCCGGTACTCCCTTCCTCCTTCGGAGAAGGCAACCATGCGGGAGGAGACCCCCCTGGGAACAGACGGTGCGCGGCTCGGGGTACGGCCGTGAAGATAATTCATGACCTCGAGCCATATCGGCGCTGCGCCGCTCATGCCCGAGACGTCCCACATGGCGGCCCCGGAAAAATTCCCGACCCACACGCCCACGGTGTAGCGCTCCGAATATCCGACGCACCAGTTGTCGCGCATGTCCTTGCTCGTTCCGGTCTTTACCGCGGTCCAGAACCTCGTGGCAAGCGGGCTTTCGAGCGTGAAGGTGGCGCTCCTGGCCTCGCGGTCTGAAAGGATATCGGAGATGAGGAAGGCGGCCTCGCTTGAGAGAGCGCGCCTGCGCAAAGAGATCCGTTGATCCGGCGCAAGCCTGAGCCCGCTCCAGACGCCGCCATTCGCGAGCGCCCGATAGGCGTTCACCAGCTCCCAAAGAGTGATATCGGCCGTGCCGAGGGCGAGGGAGGGGCCGTAATCCTCCGCCTCCCTCAGGTTCGTGAAGCCGAAGCCTTTGAGCTTTTCCACGAAGGCCCCGGTCCCCACGAGCTCAACGGTCCGGACCGCAGGGACGTTGAGCGATGATGCGAGCGCCGTTCGCGCGGTAACCATTCCCCGGTAGGTCTTATCATAATTCTCGGGCCGGTACACGCCCCGTTCGGTCGGCACGTCGAGCGGGGCGTCTTCGATGAGCGATGCGGGGGTGAGGATTTTTTTTTCGATCGCGAGCCCGTACAGGAACGGCTTGAGCGAGGAGCCTGCCTGCCGTCTTGCCCGGATCCCGTCGACATAGAAAGCGGAAGAGGTTTTTCCCGAATTACCCACATAGGCCAGAACGTCGCCGCTTTTATTGTCCGCCACAAGGACCGCGCCGTCGCCCACGTTCCGGCCGGAAAGCGCACCCTTTGCCTGCTGAAGCGCCTCAATGGCGAAGCGCTGAAGCCCTGCGTCGAGCGTCGAGACGGCCCTAAGCTCTCCCTTATGCAAAAGCCTTTGTGCAACATGCGGCGCGAGAACAATGCGCTTCCGAACAACATACGGCCTGGACAGCCGCTCGATGGCAAGCTGCCTTACCCTGCCCGGCGTCGCCGTATTTCCAAGGGACGCGGCAAGAAGTTCCGCGCGCTCACCGACTTTTTCCGGCGAGGCATTCGGAGACCTGATCAGGGCCGCAAGCACAGCGGACTCGGCCTCGTCCAGGCCGGCCGGGTCCTTGTCGAAAATCCCGCGCGATGCGGAGGCTATCCCCTGCAACTCTCCCCGGAAACTTATGAGGTTCAGATATGCTTCGAGGATCTGTTCCTTAGACCAGGATTTTTCGATCTCCCGGGCTTCCTGTATCTGGTCCCATTTCTGCCCGAGCGAGCGCTGTCCCTTCTTCGGCTTGAGTTTCCTGTCGAGCAGCGACGCAAGCTGCATGGTGATCGTGCTCGCTCCGCGCCTGTGGCCGGACCAGAGGTCCCCGATCGCGGCCGAGGAGAGTGCCCTCCAGTCCACGCCGTGATGGTCGTAGAACCGCTTGTCCTCGGACCGAACAACGTTCTTCACGAGCGCCGGGGAGACGTCGGCGAGCCTCACCCATTCGAGCTTCCGCGCGTTCGGGTCGACGCGCAGCTCTTGAATGATTTCTCCATGGCGGTCAAGAAGCACGGCGTCGGACGACTGATACGCAGCCTTGACCTCCTCGTAGGAAGACATGCCACGGGCCTGCCCCGACAGCAGGGATAACATTATTATAGTCAATGCCATTCGCATGCGTTTTCCCTATTACCTACCGCTAGGGGTTTATCGTCATCCCCGCATTCGGCGCCTCGCCGAACATCTCGGGCGCGTAGAGCGCCTCGACGCGCGTCTCGGGGAGCTCGAAGGAGCCGCTCGTGTTCAGGCGGATGGTATATTCAAGCGACCACGCGCCCTTTGCCACGTACTCGTAGTACGCGCGATAGGCAGTGAATGTCCGCTCGGTGAATATTGGCCAGGCCCAGCCCGTGGCCTTCTCTCCCCGGGTCATCAGGCTTGAATCGCCGCCCAGGCCGCTCCCCAGGATGGTGGAGCCTGCCGGAATGGGATCGTTCACCACGACCCAGGTCATGTCGGACTGAGACTCGAGCTCGAGCTTCACCCTGGCAACATCGCCGCGAGACCAGGTACCCTTCTTTTTCTGCTCGACGGCTGTCACGGTCTTCTTGATCACGTACCCGCTCGAGAAAGGCTTTTTGAGCGGAATCGCCGCGATGCTCTGGATCGTGGCCCACGGCCGTCCTGTTCCCTGGTGCGAGATCGAGAGGTCCGCCTTTCTTGCCGGCCAGCCGAACAGAACGCTCGAACCTTCGGCCGAGGTCTTCCAATCAATGATTTTTGTCTTGTCCTCGATCTTCACGCTCGAAACGCCGGTGACGGGTATGGACTCGAACTTCTTCGAGAACTTTTCCATGGCCATCACACCCCAGGCGTTCGCGATGGTCGTGCTCCAGGCGCCGTGGTACTGCCTCCCGAGAGCCCCGCGCACCAGCCGCGGCATGTCCTCCTTCCAGAGGTCCATGTCGAGGAACGTGAGCACGGACCGGACCGAGTTCACGTCGCCGGAAACCATAAGCCACCAGAGGTAGTCGCTCTTCTCCGTGGAGAAGCCCATGGTCGTTCCCTGGAAGTTGATGCGCGAGCGGATGATCTGCTCGGCCTCCTTCATCCGCTGGTCCCGGTCCGGCATATTCGGCACCCGCATGAGTACGTTCATCCAATCGATGACCGCGGAAGTCGGCCAGAGGTTTGGCTCAAGCGTGATCGAGCCAAGGAGCTTCGGCTCTGCCTTGTGATAGCGCGACAGAGCCTCGAGCGCGGCCATCTTCCTGATCGAGACGTCAGCCGTGGGGAGCGATGACCAGCGGATCACCCTTCCCTCGATGAAGCCTCGCAGCCCGTTTTCCATCCTGCTCCTGATGTTTCCGGGGATCGTCCAGCCAGCCTCGTTCGAGATCTGAAGGATATACGCCGTGAGAGCGTCGCTCCCCCAGATGCAGGTGGGGAAATACTTGACGAGCCCGTCTCCGTCAAGATGGGCAGGGAGCTCCGCGATCACTGCCTTCCAGAGCGCCCCGTCCCGGAGCGCAACGGCCCGCGAGGTCTTCTGCTCCATGCAGGTGTAGGGATAGTTCTTCATGAACCAGATGACGCCGCCGAGGCCGTTCGAAAGCTTCTTTCTGAACAAGACGTTCACGCCCCCCTTGCCGGGGACCGCATCCTTTGGCTTCTCGATGGCAAGGGACTGCGGCTTCTCCACCTGCGTGATCGTCGCCTGGTAGACCCTTGCCTGGACCGCCTCAACAACCTTCTGCTTGATCCTGATCTTGTCGCCGGCCGCGCCGTTCCGCTCTTTGGCCGCGACGTCCCAGGTGATCGAATCGATATTGAGCGGCACCTCCGCGTCCCAGAAGACCTCGCGCGCCTCACCGGGGCCCAGGATCTCGACCTTGTTTTCGAGCGCCGGGATATTGGCAGCCGAAGCCTTCACGTCGACCACCATCTTGCGGTCCGACGCGTTCCGTATCGTGAACCCTGCGCGGAATTTATCTCCTTCGCGTATCGCGGGCGGAAGGCCTGAGAGGAGCATCAGGTCCTGGGTCGTCCGGATACTGGCGCCCCCGCTCCCGAAAAACCCGATGCCGCCGCTCGCCACCGCGGCAATCCTGAAGCTCGTAAGAGAATCGTTCAGCGGTATAGCGACCCTCGCCTCGCCCGCTTCGTTCAGGATCACGCGGCCCTTCCAGAGAAGGAGCGAGTCGAACAGCTCGCGCGTCGTCTGGCTGCCGCCCCCGCCCCCGGCTGGCAAAGCTTTGAGGCCGTAGTGCCGCTTGCCCACGACCTGCATCTGGGCCGTCGAGGTCTTGACCTCGCAGCCCCTTCTTCCCATCATGGCCTCGAGCAGGTTCCAGCTCGTGTTCGGCATGAGCTGGAGCAGGCCCTCGTCAACCGCGGCGATCGCGACTTCGCTCCCCTTAGGCGGCACCGCGCCGCCGGCGGTCCTGACCTTGATCGTAACCCCCGCTTTTTCGCGTATTTTGTAAACGTTTTTCTCCGGCAAGACCGAGACCTTGAGCTCATGCGCCTTCCAGCCGACATTGATCTCGGCGATCCCGAGCTTGAAGGCGGGCCTCCCGAGATCGACCAGCGCCGTTGGCTTTACCTCCCCCAGCCTGCCGCGCACGGCAAGAACGGAAACAAAGACGTTCGGCGCGTAGTTGGGCTTCACGGGTATTTCGACCACCGGCATCGTGCCGGAGAGCTTTTTGATATACGTCTCGGCCACGCCCTCGCGCTCCACGGTCACCAGGGCCGTTGCCTCGCGAAACGGCATCCTGACCTGGAACTTGGCAGTCTCTCCGGGCTCGTAGCGCTTCTTTTCAGGAAGAACGTCGATGCGGTCCGTATTCGACACGTCGAACCACCATTCCCCTCCGCCTGCCACCCAGGTGTCCCGGTGGCTTACGGAAACATTGCCGTCGTCGTCGGTCGTCCGGGCCTGGATGATCACGTTCCCGGACACGGTGGACTTCGTCTCGCAGATCACGATGCCTTTCTCATTGGTGATTCCTTCGCAGGCATTGCCGATGCGCCTGGTCTCGGTCACGTGCTCGAAGGCGTAGAACCCTCCCACGAGCCTTTTGCGGTGCGAGAAGGTCATGCGCTGGAGGAACTCGGCCGACACTTTCCTGTTTTTGACCGGCTTGCCGTTGACGTCCGCCACGGCGAGGTAGAACTTGAAAGCGTCCTTTGACACGAGCCAGGAATCAGGCTTGATGCCCACGAGCGCCTTCGCAGGCCAGAGCGGAACCCGGGAGCTCACGGTCTTCACCTCGCCGTTCGGGTCCCGGAACTCCATCTCCGCGACAAGGTCCTTGGGGAGCGTGAGTTTCGGCAGGTCCTTGACCGTGGTCCTGAGGGCACCCGTCCGGTCGAGCACGAGGTCCGTGCTCCTGACCTTCTCCTTCTGCGGCCCCTGCTCCTGTTCCGGTTCGTAGCTCCCTCCCTCTTCTTCGTCCTCCCAGTAGGTCCTCTGCTGTCCGCGGCGCGAGACCTCTTCCGTGATCTCGCCGTTCGCGAAAGTGTAGCCCTCGAAGTCCTCGAAGTATGCGTAGTGCGGCTGGGTAAGGGTCCTGAGCTTCACCGGGAGGTCGCCCGCCCCGCCGCCCGAGAGATAGCTCACGAACAGGTCGAGGTTAATTTCCCGTGCGTTCACTGCCGGCTCCTTCGGCGGCTGGATGATGCCTTTCATGAGCGGCACCCGGAACTCCTCCACTCGGAAGGAGCCGGACGGCCACCCCTCGGGACGGAAGTATTCCTCGTCTCCCTCCTCGTACCCGCCTATCGCGGTCCGCTTCGTCTCCTTGCCGGGCCCCTTTTCGAGCAGCACGACTTCGTAATGGCCGAGCTTCGCGTCGGGCGGGATCTTCCAGACGGTCTCCGCAATGCCGTTCGCGTCCCACTTGAGCGGGAACTCGTAGCGCTGGTCGCTCCCCTGGTGGCGGATCATGACCGTGTTCGGAAGCTTCGGCGCGGGCGCGAAGCCCGAAAGCGTGTGCTTACGGATAATGTGCTTCATCGAGACCGTCTCCCCTGCACGGAGCAGCGTGCGGTCGAAGATCGTGTGGCCGATGGTCGCTCCGCGGCGGGACTCGCGCGGAAGGCCGAACCGCCAGGGCTCGATGCCCTCGGACCAGGACGTGTGGACGAAGGTCATGTCTTCGTCGGTCCGGGCAAAGACGAAAAGTCCCTCGTCCATACCGCGGAGCGCCTTCGTGTCCTCGTAGTCCATGTACGAATCCTCTTCTGACCTCGAAGCGCTGCACTCGGGCAGCTTCTTCGGATCGATGATGCCTTCGCCAAAACGCGCGATGCCGTCAGGTCCGGTCCTCCCCTCCCAGCGGGACTTTCCCTCGCAGTCGCGGATGGTTATTGCCGCGTTCGGGACCGGCTCGGCGTTGTCGAGCCTCGTGACCCAGACGAGCGAGGACTCCCTTCCCCACAGGAAATGGGCCGAGAGGTTGGTCACGACCGCGGCGGTCGGCACGTACACCGGCTTCTGCTCGCCGAGGAGCGAAGCTCCCAGGATCGCGCTTTCGAGCTCGACCACGTAAACACCGGGATTCTTGAGCGGTATACCCACGACCTCGAAGGCTTTTTTGCCGCCGGGCTTCGGGACCGTAAAGTCCTTTACGGGCGCGCCCAGATCAGCCGCAGCGAACACGGACTTCCTTCTGCCGGCCCGCTCCACCCGCCTGAGCCAGGCGATCACGTCCTGGTCGGAATCGAGCCGCTTGATCTTGCCCGTGACGGATTCCCGCACGGCTTGTTTGCCGGAGAAGAAAGACGTGATGGCGCTCCCCACCTTCTTTGCCGTATCGACGACGCTTTCCGTGGTCCGCTGCACAATCCCCTTCGAAACGGCCACATCAAGCATCCGCGCCTTCACCTCGGGTTCGAGGTTGCGGAGCGTCACCGGAAGCAGCGGGTCGGCCTTTTCAATGATCCCGAAGCGGCTCGAAAACTTGGCAAGCGGCGGGTACTCGGCGGTTCTGATGACAAGCGGGAAGCGGTCGCGGTTCGAAAGCTCCCGCCCCGCGTCGTCCTTCATGCCGGGCGGCACATTCATGGTGAAAGACGAAGTCTCCGGGAATGGCCCGGCAAAGGTGATGTAATTTACGAAGTCGGCCTTCACGTCGCTCCCTTCCCGCTGGAACTGAGGGCGGTAGACCGTATTTTTCGGCCCGGTGAGCGTGATCTTGCCCGCGTATGAGACGGAAACGGGGGCCGACAATTGCAGGGTCATAGGGAGGAAGGGAATGCAGGCCGCGTTCGGGTTCTCTCGCTGGCAGGTAAAGGTCGCGGTGAACGGCGGCCGCGCGCGGTAGGGAAGGTTCTGATCTTGTGATGTCGGGACGCCGCTCAGTGACTCGATGCCCTTGCCCCAGACAAGCGTGACCCGCGCGCTGTTCGGGAAACGCTGTTTGCACTGGACCACGAGCTCGCTGAGTTTCTGCTCCTCCTGGCGCCAATATCTGCCGCGCACCGATTGGAGGATTTGTTTCCGGCCGTCTCCCGTTACGATCCTGAGCCCAACGCGCTCGCCGATTCCGTCAACGGAACAGTAGGCGTTTTCAAGGACTGTTTTTTCCTTCGGCTCCGCATCGAGCCAGAGGACGAATATCTGGTCCTCGTTTATGTACTCCGAGCCTTCGTAGGGGTTGGCGCGCCGGATCGCGGGTCCGCCGGTAGTAAAGGAGAATTTCTGCTGGCCTCCGACTTTATTTCCCGAGAGCGTCCGAAGATCGGGCTTCAGCTTGAATTCGCAAATCACGCCGGCGGGAAGATCCCGGTCGAAATCATAGACCCAGTTCTTCCCATCCGCCCAGCGCTGGCGGCCTTTCTCGGGGCAGGTGATTTCAAACGGCTCCACGAGACGGGGGTCTCCGAAGGGGACCATCTGTTCGGAGAAACGCGCAGTAACCTGCCTGACGCCCTTCACTTCGCCCTGGGGGCTGAACATGTTGAGTGTTGCTTCTTCAGCACCGGCATGTCCGAACAATACAAATACTCCCAGCAGAACTCCCGCAAGCAGTTTCCTGTTCATCTACCGACCTCCGATAATTTATTTTGTTATAGAAATACCACCTGAGAAGCAGAGTTTTTTAATCTGGATGATAGGTGCATATCAGTCCGGGACCGCGACAACGTTGCAGCGGAAGAGAAAAAAGAGTTTCTCTTCATCTTCTCAAGAACGAAACAGCATGCCGGGTAAAAAAAGGCGAGAACGAACTATCGAAATGACGAACAGAGTATAGTAAATTTCAACGGCAAGATAAAGAAAAAAAGCGGGGTATTTTCGGGGTATATGATTTAACTACAACTGCCTTGACCCCAACTTTCCCGGCTTCGGCGTTCAGAAATGGCTTACCGCTCGGTGATTTTCCAACGTACTCATCGCTTATAAACCAGTGAACAGTGCGCGTGTTCACATCCGTGGTTGCCGTGAGAGGGACGCACTCCTTTTCGAGATACGATGTTCTGGCCTCGCTTGCCGGGAAACGGCGTAAACTCTCAGCACTATGCGCAAAAGAACCGCCACAAACAGAAATTCGGTCAGTTCCTCCCATGCGTCGGCCCAAAGAGGATTCTGCTGGTATCCCCAGTAGAAAAAGAACCTTAACAAACTGAAGCCAAGCGGTCCAATCCCCATCGCGTAGAATATCTTGGAAGGTTCAAAGCCGTCTTCGCCGAGCTTGGCGAGATAATAAAAGGACAGGATAAAAAACAGCATGGCAACGACGGGATAGAAACGCGTTTCGAGCAGTTGATACGCCACAGGCTGTCCGAAGACCGCTAAATTGCCGAGGACTCTTCCCGAGTAAAAATGATTCCCAAGAGGGGCAGTGAGCGGCACGGCCGAGAGCACCGCCGTAGCGGGAATGATGAAGAGGAAGAGACGCCGCAAATTGCATCGTGAGGAATTGTACTTGTAGCACCTGCCGCACAGCGGCAGCAGGACGCATTTCTTTTCCCGTTCGGAAAAATGGAAAACCCGATGGTCGAAAGCTTCCATCAGCGCGAACACGACGAGGCCGAAGCAGGCAGCCATGCCGTAGGTGTGGAAGAACTCCATGAGCGTGCTTTGCTCATTGAAGAAGAGGTAGTTTGCCGCGCAGGCGTTCTCCCCGATAAAGAAAGCGAGTGCCGCGCGCCTGAGGGCGGCGAGGTCGGGGTCCGCCCGCCTCCACAGCAGGATGGCGACGGCCAGCGCCATAATCTCATACACCGGCTTCAAGACAAACGCAACGGTCGTGATCAGCAGCTGCTCGGCGAAGGAAAAGGTGATCGGGGATACGGCGTCTGCCGCGCCGTGCGCCGTTTGGAGCGTAATAATCGCCAGAGCTGGCAGGACCAGACCGGCGATGCCCAGTGCCAAGGCGATTCTGCGGTAGCATTCGTTCTTCATAAGTCGGCGCCTTTCCATTCCGGGGAACATGCGGGGGACTTTGCAGCCTTCCCTTTGCCGTTCCAGGCTCCTTTGACCTGAAGCGCCGCTTCCTGAAGCATCGACATCGGATGTTCCAGGATAAGAGAGAAGCCGAGCGCGCAGGCCGAGTGACATTGCGCATCGCATTCCGGCGGCGGCCCGAAGCGCTTCATACCGTTGCTGCGCAGAGCACGCAGGTCGCCGCACTCAAGGATATTGCCCGCCTCATGCCCGATCTCGAGACAGGGATAAAAGACCTGGCCGAGCGGATTGACGACCAGCATGGTGAAGGGACGGCAGGTGAATTTTGAAAAATCCCTCATGGCGCTGAGATACAGCGGGGAGCCGTGAATGGCGCTCCCGGCCTTCTTCTCGGAGATCAGAAAATCGTAAAAGTCCCGGTATTCGATGCTTTCCCGCAGTTCAGCCGGCGGTTTGACGCCCCTCAGCTCGGGGCATGCGGCGAAGGTAAAACCGTTCCGTTTCGCGAACGCGTAGACGTCGTACAGGTCCGGGATGTTCCGGGGCGTAACCACGCTGGATATCACGATGCGGTATCTTCGGCGCGGATACGCAGCCGCGCGTGCGATATTCAACAGAATCTTTTTGAAAACTCCCCTGCCCTTGCCGAACCATGTGTCCGCTTTCCTTTCATCGAGGGTGTCGAGGCTGAAGATGAGCGTATGGACGGATTGCGCGATCTGCGGCAAGTATCGCTCCACGTCATAGCCGTTCGTGTTCAGGGCTACGTCGCGGAATGTGAGTGTTTGAACCCGTTCGATCACCTCGCCGAATTCAGGATGCTGCAGCGGCTCGCCGCCGGTGATCACGACATAGTCGCAGGAGCGCCTGATGCGGGAAAGGATTTCCATAACGGCGTCCCCGGGAAGGACTTCCCGGGACAGCCCGTAAAAGGGGGCGCCTGATCCGTTGCTGCAATAGGGACAGCGAAAATCACAGCGATAGGTAAGATAAAATATGGCGAGGAATGGGTCCCATCGTTCAGGATCGTCGACGAACTGGTGATACAGATATTTCAATGCCGGATTCATGATATCCTTCCGTTGCCTTCTTTCCTGAGGGAGGGACGGGCGATCAGCCGCCCTGCACCAGCGGAACGCCCTTGGTCATCCGATAACTGTCGAACAGACCGGGTAAGCGACGCGGTCCGTACATGAGGCTCTCGATATTGCCCCTGCAGCTGGTCCAGCAGTCCCCGCAGTCGTTCGTCTCATGCTGTTTCAGCAATGCCCGTTCTATAACGGGAAAATCGTCGCGCAGGATGTTCCCCGCAAAGTCGTCGAGACGGTCGATGCACCTCGTCACGTTCCCCTGGCAATCGATATTGAAGAGGTTCTTCCCTGCATAGCAGGGCGTAACGCCTTTTTGGGCTGTTGCCCTGGTAAAGCGGGAAAGGTAACCGCGCACGGCGACGAAATTCGGATATTTTCTTCTCAGCTCCAGCAGCCGTCCGCTCACGTCCTGACCGGGACTTCTCGATGTCTTGCTTCCCCGCCCGTAGCTGTACAGCGTGACCAGGTAGGTGATTCCCCGGTCCTCCGCCAGCCTGATGAGGGGTTCAATTTCATCGAGATTGTCGTCCATCAGAACCGAGATCATGTGGACCCGCTGGCGCGGGTGGACCCTGTTTTTGAACAGCGCCTCGAGCCCGGCAAGGGCGCGTTCGTATGCACCCGCCCTGCCGCGCTGGCGGTCATGCCTTGCGGCGTCTGCGTAATCCAGAGAAATGCTCACTTCGTAGAGACCGGCTTTCCAGAGTTCCAGGGCCTTTTCCGGGGTCATGTACCAGCCGTTGCAGATCATCACCGGAAAATGATGTTCTGCCAGCGCGCGGACGATCTCCGGCAGATCGGGATGAAGCAGGGGCTCGCCGCCGCCGATCGAAATGATCATTGGTCCCCTGGCGCGGATTTTCTCCGAGATGATCCGGGCGTCCGATGGGGACAGCATGGGCATGCTCTGGTACGGTTCTTTCCAGAAATCGCAGATCGTGCAGCGAAAATTGCACTGATAGAGGATCTGGAGGTTCAGATGAACGAGCCTTTTTCTTGTGAAGGAATAGGCGTATCTCAGCCTCTTGCTCAACTCATGCATGGCTCTCCTCCTGGAAAAATACGTTCTGGCTGCACATCGGAACGAGCCGTCCGTCGGATTGAGGATAGGGATTGCAGCACTTGATCACCCGCCCGAAATCGAAGGTGTTCTTGTCCATGAAATCGTGAATAAAGATCGCCTTCATGGCTTCAACGCCGAGCGAAAACGCTTTGTTCGGTGCAAAGCCTTCCCTGGTCACATCCCGAAGCACCTGCCGGATCCGCTCCAGCGTCTGTTCGCCCAGCGATCCGGCATCGGCAAGGGACCAGACGTCATAAAGCTTGTTCCGGATCAGATCGAATCCGTCCGCGTCGAGGCAGGGCAGGGTTTTGTTGGCTATGGCATTCAGATAGTCCTCGTGGTCCAAAAACTCCTTGAGGTTCAGGAACCGGTCCTGATCCAGGATAAAATAGTAGGCAAGGGCGAAACAGGAAAAGTGAGAGCACGGCAAGGGGTTGAAGTCCCCCTTTTTCACAAAGGAACTCTCCTCCAACGCATGGACGACATCGGGGATCGTCAGCTTTTCCGATTGCGTAAACGACTGCGCAGCCCCGGTCAAGACAATGGGCTGCAGCATGAGACTGACCGCCTTTGAACGGAAAAAGAAATCAGCGATGTTCCTGATCTCGTCGTCATTAACGCCCTTTGCCACGGTTGCTACCAAAGAATAACGGATGTCTTCTTTTTCAAGGATTTCGATGATCGCCCTTTTCCTGGCGAAGAGGTCTTCCCCCCTGAGCCGGACATAGGTCTCCGGCTTGAAACCGTCGAACTGCAGGGCAACGAGCGCGCCGGTATCGCGAAAGAGACGCCGCAGTTCTGGCATCGAGAGGAACCTGAGTCCATTGGTCGATACCGTGGTTTGCATGATCCCCTTCGCGTTCGTCAGACGGAGGAAATCCCCGAGTTCAGGATGGAGTGTCGGCTCGCCTCCGCTCAGGTTCACCACATCCACCCTGCCTTCGCAGAGGATAAGCGTATCGATGATATGCTCGAACGAATCCCGCGATAGCTGGAAATCCTTTTTGAACCTCTTGAGACATACGGGACAGGCAAGATTGCAGGCGCTGTTGATCTCGATGACGGGCAAACAGGTATGCTGCTGATGCTCGGGACACAAGCCGCACGATTCCGGACAACCCTTGAATTCCGTCGTATGCACCTGGAGCGGGATCTGCTTCGGCTTGACGTAGCGCAGACTCTCCCGGTACCAGCCCGGATCGGATGAGATGAGCGCTTCGGAGAAGCCGTGGTCCGCGCAGAATTTCTCGAGATAAACTTTGTCGTTTTTCTCGACCACCCGCGCAGGCACTTTGGATCTGCACGCGGGACAAAGCGCCTGGGTGTGATGATAAATCTTACGCATGCCGGTCCTCCTTGTAAACTTCGAGGAGCGCCCGGTTGAGGAGTATCACACTGTCGAGATAATAGTTGTTCGGCACGTCCTTGTACACGATACACGTGGAAGCAACCTGCGCGTTCTCTCCGATCGCAACGCCTCCGCGAATGACGCTGAATCCGCCGATGACCGCTCCCCTTCCGATGACGATCCGGCCGAGGCGATACTTGTCGCCGCTGTATTCGTGACAAAAAAGGTGCGTTCCCCAACCGATGATTGCATAATCCCCGATCTCGATCAGTTCGGGAAAATGTGGATCGAGGATAACATCAGGAGACAGGAAAGCTCCCTTGCCGATTTTCATGCCGATCAGTCGATAGAGAAATACCTTTGCCGGAGAATAGTCGATGTACTGCGCGATCCTCGCGATCAGGAACCTGAAGTAGAACAGAATTTTCCTGCCGCCCGGGAAAATAACTGAATAGATGAACTTGATTCGTTCTTCTATCCCGCAATCGACTTCGAACTCCAGTTTCGGCTCCTTGCCCCGGAGAAAAGCGCGGAGCAGTTCCCGATTGGCGCGTATTTTTTCCTGCATCATGGGCGCCTCTATTCCCCCCGTTGACACAAGAGGGGCAAGGGGGTTCCTTCCTTAATAATTCTTGAACTTATACTTCTTATTCCTGACGTCGAAATCCTCTTCCGTCAACCCGACATTGACCTTCAGGTTTTCGTAATAGTACTCTTCAAGAAGCTCCTCTCTCCATCCGAGCACTTTGATCTTGATGGGCAGGTGAGCCTCCTTGTCAATGTTGATGTAGATGATGTGGCCGTAATAGTCCCGGCCCTCCGGGAACACAGCCTTGAAGCGCCACGTCGTCCTATCGCCCAGCGTTTCCTCTGTTTCGAATACAACCGAGGCGTCCATATCGTTCACCGCCTTGTTGTAGTTCGACTCAACGAGCTTCAGGATATGCCCGATGTCTGCTTCAGGCAGCGTGTGGCGGCTGTATTTCAGCGCTGCTGTGGGATCGACGGCTATCGTGGAAAAACCGAGCAGGAGCCCGCCGTGAATGACCATCTTATCGTCATATTTGCCGTTCGCGTAGACGGCCTCGATATTATATTTCGGCCATTTCATATAAAAACGCAACGGTTTTTTGTACCGGAAAATAACGTCGCTGTGCTCTTTCAAGGTACCGTTGACCACGTCCCTGCGGTGCAGGATGCACGAATAGTCATTCACCCCGGCAAAGGCGGCATTGCACTTCCGCAGGACTTCGGCGACATTCACTGATTTATCGGCAAACGATTGCATGGGCGTCACCATGATAACAAACGAGATCATGCTGCTGAGTATGCTCGTGCTCATGCATCTCCTGTCCAGAACCGGGGGTCCTTCTGCCGGAAGAGCAGGTTGTACGAGCATGCGGGGATCATCCGACCCTCCTCATCCGGGACCAGGTCGCCGCAGGAACTGACCCGGTCGATATCGAAATTGTCCCGGTCCATGTGCGGATGGACCAGCAGCATCTTCACCCATTCTTCGAGCAGCCTCGCACGCTCGTCCTGCGTGACCGTGCGGTCCTGCGGATACAGGGCGGCAAGAAATTCCCGCAGAACTGCGATCGTTTGATCGTCGGCACCGGATGCCCATAGCCGGTTTATACCGTCGCGAAATTCGGCGGAAACGTCCTGAAGGTGATTGAGAATGTAACCGCCCTCGGACATCCGCGCCAGGAGTCCCCGGTCGAGAAGCCGCGCCAGGGAAATGAGCCGTCCATCGCGGACCAGGTAATAGGCCGCCGAATAGCAGAGTGGATGATAGGAGGCCAGAGGAAAGAAATCCGCGCGATCGATCCCCTCTTTTGCGGCAAGCAGCTCCTCGATCTCGTCCATCGTAACATGTTCACGGGGCACGAACCTGCTGCCGTTCTTCCCGGTAAAGGTCATGTTCTGGACCGTAATGCTGCATACGAATCTCTTTCTCAAGTACGTATGAACGATATCCGCGACCTCGCTCTCGTTCACCCCCTTGATGCAGACCGGAAGGATCGTGGTCGGGACATTCAGCGATTCGAGCATGTCGAGACCTTTTTTCTTTAGACACGCAATGTCTCTGTCGTGGATGTTGAGGT
>OFHG01000114.1_pt1 | contig 36377 bp, 39 predicted proteins | sample 1521931 | NCBI WGS metagenome assembly OFHG01 (sample SAMEA2468438, study PRJEB22500) | soil metagenome | biome: Glassland; feature: Farmland; material: Clay | place: Australia | collected 2013-01-31 | depth 0.55 m
TCACCTCATTCCCTATGCCTACGCCTTTCCTGCCTGCGCACTGTTCTTCCACAAAATCAAGGAGTAGATCACCAGCCAGACTATGGTCCTGACGAGCATCGCTGTGCACGCAAGCAGTTTATGATAAAAAATTTAGAAACAATTGGGTGACACTTTCCCGTTGATGCTGACCGTAATAAACCCTTTCATTCTCAGCCAGGCCTCGACGGCGATTCGCCAGGCAGCCTGCGGCTGAACACCCTCACTACTCCATAGTATATCATTCTGCACGTTGGTTACCCATACATAGACATCCCTCCTTTCCCACTTGGTAAAGGTTCTTTTCCCCGTGAAGTAGGTTTGGCAAGCATTACTGCCATTCAGGCAAGGTCGAGGCTGATGGTTGAGATCATGCTCGACTGTAGCAGCATAGACGTCCATGTGTTCGCGCGGACAGCAGGGCCTGTATGCGAGCTTTGCGGCAAGGCCGTTCTTCAGCTCGGTCTGCGCCTCCTCGATCGCGCCGTTGTAAGGCGGATAATGGACCGGGCTATTGAGCGGCAAGACGAAGTAATCGGCGAGGACCTGATTGACAGCCGCATGGTTCAGGTTGCCGCCATTGTCGCGCTTGAGGAACAGGGGCGCCCCGAAACGGTCGAAGGTTGCTGCAAGATAGCCCGCTATTTCTTCGCCGCAGGGAACGCCTCCTGTCATGGGACTGAACTTATAGCGGGAAGCGAGGTCCTGCACATGGTTCAGGTATACTTTATCGCCGGGGACCGCATCCTGCCCGTATTCACAGGGGTCCATGGACCATGCGAGGTTCGGCATGTTCCATTGGATGCGGCGCAGATTCTGACGACGAAGCGTATTCTGATCGTGCCGAGCAGCTTCTACCATCCTCTTCAGCTCTCGTCTTGATATGTTCGACGCGTAGCGCGCGTATAACGCGCTCGTGCCCTGCGTGCGGGTCTGGCCGTGAGACAACCCTGCCATATCCTGCGCAAGCCTGTCAAGATCCGGAGGTTTGACCTTGGGAGGACCGGGCTGCCGCACGAGAGGCCTGGCGTTCATCCGTCGCAGACGCCATCGGATAAAGCTCGGGTAGGGCAGCCCGACAGCACTGCAGATTGCTTGGTAGGTCATACCGGTCTTCTCCCTCATCTGGTCAATAACGGCAAGCATACGGGTTATTGTTTCTTCCTTCGCTTTCGTTTTTTTTCGAGAGATGCGTCGGCTCTTTTCTTCGTACGGGCGTTGTGAAGCTCATAGGCGTGCAGCATGTCCCGCACTTCTACCGTTTTCTTGGCGACAAACAGCTCGTTCTGGAGTTTGGTAATCTCCTCCTGCATGCGCTCTTTCTCTTCGTCCTTGGGCGTGTCAGGCCTACCCGGGACCCTGTTCTCCAAGGCCCCGGTCATCGCCTGCAAGGCACGGCCTTCCCACTCGTAGTAGGTCTTTCGGGATACCCCCAGCCGGCGTGCACCCTCCTCGGCAGTTATCTGACCACTCCGCACCGCGAAGATAACTTCCGCCCGCTTCCGGGCGAGCTCCAGGTCCTTGTCGTCGCTCATACGCATACCCCTCCGCTACGGTTTATCAGCCTTTTGCAGGGCAACGCCGTTACCCTGATCCTTTGACAGGGGCGTCTCCGCCTTCCTTGTTTCCTGAGCCTTCGACAGCGTCTTGTCGAGCCTCATCTGTGCCGTGTTCATCGGCAGGCGCTTCTTGTCCAGAAGTGCCTGCAGGCGGGGAGACAGGGCCGGCCCCTTCTCCAGCCTCACCCGCGGCTCCAGCGCCTGGAGCATTCCCTCCATCGCCCGCTTCTGCCACTGCGACAGCACCATCCACGGGACCCCCATCTCCCGGCACACTTCCGCCGGCTTCCGTCGCTCCGTCCACACCGCCAGAACCGCCCGGCACTTCTCCATCGCCCCGTGGTTCGTTGTCTGCCTTTTCTTCTCCGGTTTTATCTTCTCCGCCCGTTCCATGGCCGTCTCCCTCATCGTTTAGATTGTAGACGACTTCCTGCGTCTTGTCATCTTCCTCGTCGTCAACGGACAACCGCAGCTTGCCCTTTTCGGCCCGTAGCACCACCGACTGTCCCTCCATGCGACCAACCATGTAAAACGGCAGCCGGGGCTTGCCCCGCAGCGCCATCTCAAGGAGGTTCTCCTGGATGCCTTGCTCGATGGTCTTCCTGAGCTCGCTCTGGATCTCAAAATACCGGTCCGCGGGGCAAAGCCCTCCGATCCCCTGATGCGGACGCTTGTGGTTGTAGTACTTCACCCACTGCCGTATCCGCAGGGCTGCGTCCTCGAAGCTCGCAAACTGCGCCCGGCTTAGAAACTCCAGGTAGATCGTTTTCCAGAACCGCTCGATCTTGCCCAGCGTCATCGGGTGGTGGGGCTGGGACTTGATGTGGTGGATCTTGTCCTTCTTCATCTCCGCCTCAAAGCGGCTCTTCCCGTGCCAGCTCGTGTACTGCCGCCCGTTGTCCGTGAGCATCTCTTTGGGCGGGTTGTACTCGGCGGCCGCACGGCGGTACACCTCGATCACGTTCTGCCCCGTCTGGCTCCTGAAAAGCTCGAGCCCCGTGACGTAGCGGGAGTAATCGTCGATGTACCCGATCAGGTAGGCATAGTGGCCACCAAGACGGAACGTGAAGATGTCTGTCTGCCAAAGCTGGTTCGGGGCTGTTCGCTCGAAGAACCGCGGCCGGGTGATATTGCGCTGCCGCTTCTTGGGCGGGGACTTGATGAGGGATTTATCGTGAAGGGTCTTTCTGACTGTTTCCGGGCTGGCGGAAAGAAAAAACGCCCTCTTTAAAACCTGGGAAATGCGCTTGATGCCGAAGAAGGGGTTCGCTTCTTTTACTTCGACGATTTTATTCTTAACCGGCGAGGGGAGACCGCGCCCTTTGCGTCTCTAGTGCGTAGCCAGACCCGCCTCGCCATGACGGCGATAGTCACGCACCCAGCGGCCGACCGTCCCACCGCTCAACCCGCATTCCTGCCGGATCACCGAAACAGGAATGCTTTCTTCAATGTACTTCTTAACTACTTGAAGCTTAAAATCAGGTCCATAACGCTTGCTTCGCTTCGGGAACTTCCTTTTTTTTCTGCCTTCCTGTATACTCTCTAAGTGTTCCATGATGACACTCCTCTCTAAAACCTAACCTTGGAGTGTCACCCATTTTCTTAAATCCTGGCTATCATAAACTGGTCGTTAGGACAATATTCTTGAGATCAGCCGCAACCTCTTTGCGCTGTTTCCAAGAGACGAAGCGGAGGCTGTTGCGGACCATATGCACGATACAGAGTTGAACCTGGGCCTTTGGGAAGACGGCTTCGATTGCTTCAGGAAAGCCTTTCAGCCCGTCCACGCAGGCAATGAAGATATCGTTGACGCCCCGGTTCTTAAGCTCGGTCACTACTTGGAGCCAGAACTTGGCTCCCTCGGTCTCGGCGATCCACATGCCCAGGACTTCCTTGGCACCGTCCCAGGTGATGCCGATGGCAAGGTAGACGGCCTTATTGATCACCGTGCTGTTTTGCCTTACCTTGACCCGGACAGCGTCCAGGTACATGATGGGATAGACCTCTTCGAGCGGCCGATTCTGCCAGAGCGTAATCTCCTCGGTGACCGCATCGGTTACCTGGGAAACAAGTGTGGGCGATACTTCGACCCCGTACAACTCCTGCAGATGGGCCTGAATGTCTCGGGTAGTCATCCCGCGAGCGTACATCGAGATGATCTTGTCGTCAAAGCCGGTGAAACGGGTTTCACCTTTGGGAACGATCACCGGTTCGAAGGTTGAGTTCCGGTCACGCGGAACGGCGATTTCCATGTTGCCGAACTCGCCTTTGATGGTCTTCTTTGAGTTGCCGTTTCGGGAATTGCCGCTCTTTTTGCCGGCCGGGTCATGCTTCTCAAAGCCAAGATGTTCCGTCATCTCGGCTTTCATGGCCCGCTCTACCAGAGCCTTGGTGAGTTGCTTCAGAAGCCCGTTTTCTCCGATAAGATCCTGAGGCTTCTTGTAATTCTTCATTAAATCGTCGAGCAGTTCGTCTTGCGTGGCCATTGGTCCTCCCGGTTCGGTTGATTATACCGAGTTTGGCCACTTACACAATCTATTTTACAGGCTCTAAGAATACGTTGCACCCCCTGTTTGTAAGGGAGGCGATCAATGGCAGTATATTGAAAACGCTTTATTTTTGCGCCATCAGGCCTCTTGAATTTTAAGAATTTGACGTCAACTTGAATATGATGGCCTGATACTGGTTTTTCGTATCTCTGTACTTCCTGAACATTTGAGTTCTAATCTTTAACCACTAGTTGTCAAATGCCAGGACATCGTTGACCCTGGCTTAATGGTAAAAAGTGCCACGACATCGTTGACCCGGAGAGGATCAAAAGATGTCATGGTAAAGTCTAAAGATCATTTGGAACCTTGTATTCGAACGTATCAACTATTTCATCGCCTAGATAAAGCTGCACGGCATGAAGTTGCGTGATGATCATTGCTCGCACATACGAGTAAACGAGGTTTTTTGCCACCACGAAACGTTCACCGAAAATATCAAGCATACGGTCGCTCCGTATAAGGCGAATGACCGAAATGCATCCGTCCGGAATGAAGCTGAGATCCGACATCTTGACATTCGAGCCTGCGGTTACCGGGAAAAACTCGTGAGCCTGTTTCATCTCATAAGGGGTTTTCCCCTTAAGGAAGCTATAGCGGTGATGCTTGTTGTGAAACCGCTGAAAATTCTTGCTCTGCCGTTTAAGAACGGCATAGCTTGAAAACCATTGCCTGCGGAAGAACCTCTTGTCATACGTGTCGTTGAAGTGTTCAACGACGCCGTTACGCCACGGCTCCCCGATCGGGATAAAGACCGGATGGACGCCATAGGAGAGGCAGAGCCGTATGACCAGCCCGAAAGAGCGCGGGTAACGATTGCTGCCCCGGAAGTTCAGGGCATTGTCCATTTGCAAATAATCAGGGATGCCCATGGTCTTCCAGCAGCGCAAAAGCCCTTGACAGACGTGTGCATCCTCTTTAGTTCTTTGAGCTTCGACGTATGCATCGCGGCAGAATAGGTCGATAACGTTCATCGAATAGAATCTGCCGTCGCCTTTGATGTAACGTGGTCCAACAAGGTCCATTTGGTGAATGTTGTTGCAGCACAGAGCCTCGGTGAAATAGGGATACTCCACCCCTTTGCGGACATAGGGCTGTTTTTTTTAACAAGTCCTTCGTCCTTGATGACGCGATTGATCGTGCGGTCGGACGGGAACGGCAAACCGAGCTTTTTAAGTTCCCATTTTATGGCGGACACGCCGATCTGGGCATAGGGAGAAGCCTCCAGGTGCTGCCGGGTCAAAATGATGCGGTCCTTGGCCTCTTGCGCGATCCCCGAGGGACTTGTTTTGGGTGCCCGTGACTGTTCTTGGTACCAGTCTGATGCGCCAGACTTGTAGCGCTTCAGCCATTTGAAGAACCATTGCTTTGACCGGTTAATACTTTTACAGATGATCTTGGGTGATTCACCTCCGATGACGTGACGTTGAATGGCATCTTTTCGGACATCTTCTTCTGACATTGTTGCTCTCCTTTCGATGCAGATAAAATGAAGGAGAACATCATAGCAGAAGGTGCAAAAAAGTCGAACAGAGTCAACGATGTCCTGGCATGGAAAATGGCATTAAAAGTCCACGATGTCTTGGCACTTTTGGGTCAACGATGTCCTGGCACTCATCATATAATCATTAAATTATTACTGCCGCACCCGCGCCAGCAACCGGCGGACCGGCTGGCGGCTTTTTAGCGCTTTTTGAGTGGTGGCATTATACCCCAAAACGTAAAACTTATAATTAAAAATTTGTTGGACAGATATTTAAGTGTTAACGTGCTTGCGGCGGTTCGTACCACAGATGGTTTGACTTTTGCTTCTTCTTTATGTTATGGTTATGAAAATTTCCTCCTTAATTAAGGATAGGGGTATGAGGCTAAAATATTATAGATTGTTTATTCTCGCGGTATTTGCTTATCTATCCGTACTAGCGCCGAAAGCGGCAATGGCGGAGGATCTTATCGTTGAGCCGAATCCCAGTGATCCAAGCCACTTTTCCACAATTCAATCCGCCATTAACTTTGCCAACACCCTCTTAACCGGGCCGACTCCCACGACGACCACCTTCAGGGTTTTCGTCGAACCCGGCACCTATAGCGGCCCGATCACACCCATCAGCAATGTTTCAATCCTCGGGCGTGAAACAGCGCGCACATTCATAGTCGGCAGCAGTACGGGAGCTCTCATCACGTTAAGTAACGTATCGAATGTTACGATAAAAAATTTTACCATCATCAATGCTGCAATCGGAATTACTGTTTCTACCAGTACACAAATAGTCATTACCGGCAATGTATTTCATACGGGGTTAAGCGGTATCGCCGTTCAGGTGCAGAATTCCCCGACCGCATCCATTATAAACAATACGTTCTTTCAAAATGGAACCGCGATCAGTACGGACTCCGACATTCTCATCACCAATAATATTTTTTCTTTCAACAATACTGCGATCTCGGCCCAGGCCGGCACTCAAATCACATACAATGATTATGACAATAATATAACTCCGGGCGTCCCGCTCCCACCGGCCTTAAATGCCGACGTCCATTCCCTTCCCAATACATTCTTTACAGTTACGAATCCGAGTTTTGTAGACCTTATAGACCCGGCAAACCTTGACTTTCATCTGGCAGCAGGATCTCCCTGTCATTTTTATTTAGCAACGAATGCAGGAAATCCAAGTTACCCAAATGCTTTCGACAATACTACTTTCGATATGGGCGCTTATGGTGGTACAAACGCTGACACGATACCTTTGATAATAGATCAAGCCGGAGTGACATTTACATTTGACCCTCTTACACCGGATGCAGTAACAGTTAGCTGGCTGGCGAACAAGAGTTATGTCGTGACAAACTCGGCCGGTGCATTGCAGGGCGGCTACAATGTATATTACAATTTTAATAAGTCCGGTCCGCCCTACGACAATAAAGTCACCGTTCCAGGCACCGATACCAGCACGCTCATCAGCGGCTTGACTACCACAGTCCCTCGGCCCTCCGCGCCCATCCTTAATGAGCCCAGTTTCGAGAACGAAACGCTCCTTCTCAGTTGGTCGCTTGTTCCAACGGCCACGAGTTATTTTGTCCATTATACTGATTTAGATTTGGTGACTTCTACAACGAACACCATCGGCGTCGGCAATACGACCTCGCACTCGCTTACCGGCCTGATAAACGGCCACCATTATTCCATTACGGTCTCCGCCGTTGCGCAGCCTGAGTATCACTTCTCGGTAACAGCATTCGATTATACGGTCGTATCTTCCAACGGCGGGACGCCGGGGATGGATCATGAAAGCGCCTTCTTAAACCCTGACAAATCGTTTCTCGTCGGCACGCCATCGGAAAGTCTCCTTTCGAACCCCGTAACTGCTTTTCCAGAAGCCATTGTCGCCTATCCGAACCTTCCGAACAAAGGCTGCTTTATTGCCACAGCCGCGTACGGGTATTACTCCGCACCCCAAGTGCGGGCGCTGCGCAGGTTCCGGGACGAGTATCTCGAAACGAACGCTCCCGGCAGGGCCTTTGTCCGCTGGTACTATCGCTACGGCCCGATCGGGGCGGAGTTTATAAACGCTCATTCGTGGACAAAGCCGCTCGTGCGAATCGCGCTCATGCCTGCAGTGGGCGTCGCGCTCTTTATGACGCGCACGTCTTTTTTGGTCAAACTCCTGATCATGACGCTGAGCCTCACATCGATCACCGCGTATACGATTCGGAGAAAAAAACAATTCCGTGCCGGAGGCGTGCGTTGAAAAAAATTATTCTTTTTTTAGTCCTTATACTATTGCCGACGACCGTGCTGGCGGAAGAGCCGGTCGCGGAGCGTCCGCACTGGTCCCTTGAGATCAAAGGCGGCGACTTTATACCCGATGTTGCCAACTGGTCGGCATACTATGGGAATAGATATACAGGCGAATACGGCGGCGCGCTGGCGTATAAATTATGGAGGCCGCTCGAGGTGGGCGTTGAAGGAAGCTACATAGAAGACAGGGGACAGGGCCTGGCGCCGCTCCATAATAATACGGTCGCCGGCAAGGTCACTTACAAGCTCTATCCCCTGAACGTTTTTGTTTTAGCGCGCGCTGTTTTCAGTGAGAAGCAGTGGCTGGTGCCCTACGTCGGTGGCGGATGGACGCGCATGTTCTACGAGGAGAACGTTGAGAGACAGGGAGTGATCCGCGGTGCGGTAAACGGATACCACGCCAGGGCCGGCATTCAACTGCTGCTGGACGGCATCGATCCAAGCGCAGCCAACAGCTTTTATCTTGACTACGGCGTGTACCACACATATTTATTCCTCGAAGCGGAACGCACGCGTGCGATGGTTGACACAGTTTCCGGCGGTTCTGTCAATCTCGGCGGTACGAGCTGGCGGGGAGGGTTTCTGTTTGAGTTTTAACCCGAACTGCAAGATGCACAATCCGTTGTCAGAACTGCAATGCGCGGAAAATCAGATTGTTGAGAGGGATTTTGTCGGCGTTTAACGGCCGCGCTGTGGCAAACCGTGCTGTCAGGAAAAAAGAAAAAAGCGAGGGGGCATGAACAAGCGCACAAACACGATAGCCGGCAGAATATATCTGTCCGGCTATCGTAGTCTGGTTGCGTTTTCGGGACCAGCTGTATGCACATTTCGTGAAACCGGAAAAGCCATACCCGGCGCTCCTTGGGTGCTTACGCTTTCTTGATAAAGAGCTCCCACATGCCCTTGTCTTCCAGTTTTACGGATTCGAAGGAGAATTTGTTCTTCTCGCAGTACCGCGGGATGCTGTCCTCGGCGGACGCAGGAGCATCGCAAAGCACTTTGAGCATCTGGCCGCTTCCGAGCTTTTCCAATGCCTTTTTGGTCAACAGGAGCGGATAGGGGCAGACCCTTCCAAGAGTATCTAGCGTTTCTTTCGGTGTTTCGTCTTTCAGTGCCATGATAGTTCCTCCTCACTTAAATAAGTATCAAATTCGGGCCGGCTCGTTTACCCGTTTGCCGTTGCGCGATATCCGGGAATCTTCCTAATATATTATGTGGCCAACCGGACGATAGCGATACTACCTTAACAAAAACTATCTCGCGTGTCAATACTCGTTTTTCGGTTGCTGAAAAATCAATTGACACTATCATTTCCTTTGCCTTTATTCCTATTAAAGCATTTCATTGTTCCATAACGAGAGCTTATAATGGACGCCTTGGCGTTCGGCTATACAGCGGTGCTCCTGTCGGTCAGCCCTCTGTCCATTAAGTTGTTTCTTTCCGCCAATACGAGCGCCTACTCAAAGCATAACCATTTCAGCCTCTCCTCACCGTCAGTTTCGCGGAAGCCGAACAGGATAGCGCAGCAGTGTAAAATTTTAATTTTAACATGAAAAATAAAAACTTGACAACAGAATTCCTTTACTAGATAATTGCACAACTTCGTAACTTGTTAATCGAATAACTTCGAAATAATCGCCGTGCCTGCTGGGGCAGGCTGTTGATGTAAGCTGGGAATTCGATCACACTATTCGAAGCGGCCGTTGGGGGCCGTATTTGGGGACCTGTCGCAAAGAACGTTTCCTAACAAGGGGGAGGTACAGTATGAAAAAAAGTCTTAGCAGTATGCTGTATGCATGGGTTTTTGGGATCGTGGTTGTATTGATGTCAGCATCAGCTTTTGCAACAAATGGCTACTTTGCCGACGGCTTTGGTGTGAACGACCAGGGAATGGCCGGCGCCGGTGTTGCCTTGCCGCAGGATAGCCTGGACGCGGCCGTCAACCCTGCTAACATGGTATTTCTCGGCAAACGGTATGACTTAGGAATCGCCTTCTTCAATCCGAACAGGCAGTATACTGTGAATGGTAATCCCTCAGGCTTTCCCGGCACATTCGGTTTGGCACCAGGAACGGTGAAGAGTGATTCAAAATGGTTCGTGATTCCCTCTTTCGGGGCGAATTGGATGATCGATGCCGACAGCTCAATCGGCCTGTCGATATACGGGAACGGAGGCATGAACACAGATTACCCTACGAAAACGTTCGGTGGATCTGATCCAACCGGAGTTGATCTCATGCAATTGTTCATCGCCCCCACCTATGCAAGAAAGATCGCGCCCCAGCATGCCCTTGGCATCACGCCGATACTGGCCATTCAGCGTTTTGAGGCAAGGGGCCTGCAGTCTTTTTCAACAAATCCACCTCCTGGATTTCCATCTTTTTCCAGCGATCCTAGCAACGCAACCAACAAAGGATACTCCTACTCGTACGGCTATGGCGCAAGGATCGGCTACCAGGGAGAGATCGTTCCGAATTTGCTGAACCTCGGCCTTGCTTACCAGACAAGAACATACATGAGCGCATTCGACAAATATAAAGGCTTGTTTGCCGAACGGGGTGATTTCGATATTCCTTCCAACTGGACCGTCGGCTTGGCAGTTAAAGCGACCCCGGAGTTGGCCTTCGTGTTCGATGTGCAGCGCATTAATTACAGTGAGGTCAAAGCCATCAACAATCCGTTGCTGCCGAACTTGACGCCTGGTTCACTCGGTAATGACAATGGCCCCGGCTTCGGCTGGAAAGATATGACGGTCTATAAGGTTGGAGTACAGTGGAAGAGCAGCAAGGAGTGGACTTGGCGTGCCGGGTACTCCAAAGGGAACCAGCCCATCCCGGATAGTGAAGTATTGTTCAACATCCTTGCCCCCGGCGTCATCGAACAGCATGTCACTGTCGGTTCCACATGGACCATGTCCAACAATAACGACCTCAATTTTGCGCTGACGCGTGCGCTATCACACAGTGTCACCGGCCCCAATCCCCTTGAAGTTCCTGGGCAACAGACCATCGAGCTGAAGATGGATCAGTGGCAGATTGCAGCGAGCTACTCGTGGAAGTTCTGACCGAGCGATGATTGGATCTGACTCGACCCCCTGGGGAGCAATGTGACCGTGAAATACTGTCAGACCACTGCCTTGTACGGTTATCGGTTCTAAATGAGAACGAAAAACTAATGAAATAGGCTAGAGGGCTATGGGAAACTGTAGCCCTCTTTTTTTCTGAAAGGGAGGCAATATGAAACGAACGCTTTTGAGACTGACGTTGGCATCGTTGCTTTCAATCTTCCTGGCGAGCGTGGCCTGGGCTGATGGAGCACTCCTCCTGAAGCCGTTTGTTCTCGGGTCCCACGGTCCCGGCACCGTAGCGGAAAAAACAGCTGCTGTCAAATCCGCCCTCACGGCGCAGGGTTTCACCATCGCGGGGGAGTACACGCCTTATCCAGAGGCCGCCGTGATCATAGCAACGAATGATGAACTGAAAACCAATGCCGCGAAATCCGAACACGGCGGGTTCGGGGCGGCAGTCCGCGTTTCGGTCACCAAGGTCAAGGATGATGTGCAGGTGGCGTACACCAACCCCGTGTACATGGCCAATGCATACCGCATGCAGGGCGACTTGGCCGGCGTCGCGGCAAAGCTTGCCGCTGCGCTCGGTAAACAGGATGAATTCGGCGCAAAGGGCCTGACGGCCAAAAAACTTCGGTCCTATCACTATATGTTCGGCATGGAATATTTTAACGAGCCCAGCGTGCTCGCCGAATACGGCAGTTTCGAGGAAGCCGCCGCCGCCGTTGAATCGGGCCTTGCCGCGGGCCGGGGCGGCGTGACGAAAGTATACCGGATCGACGTTCCCGAAAAAAAAGAGGCGGTGTTCGGTGTGGCCATGAAGGGCGCGACCGAAGCTGACAAGTATATGGACGACAAGTTCATCATGAGCGTGATCGATTTCAAGGACCTCCGTTCCACGGCGCACCTGCCCTATGAGATGCTGGTTTCGGGCAACAAGGTTTACGCGTTGTATGCGCGGTTCCGCATCGCCATCAGCTTCCCGGACCTTTCCATGATGGGAAGCAACAGCTTCATGAAAATCATGAAGAGCCCCGAGGCGATCCGGAAAGCCCTGACACAGGCCGCGGGAGGAAAAATATAGATTCAGCGCAGAGGGAGGTGATTGATATGTCATCTGATATTAAAGTAGACCAGATGCTCGATGCAAAGGGGCTCAGTTGCCCGTTGCCGATCTTGAAAACAAAAAAGGCGGTGGAAGCGCTTTCGAAGGGCCAGGTACTGAAGGTGGAGACAACGGACCCGGGTTCGAAGAACGACATGGCATCCTGGGCAAAAAGAACGGGAAACGAAATCCTGGGCACGGAGGAAAGCTCGGGCACGTTCACCTTTTACATTAAAAAAACGGCGTGAGGAGAATATTTATGGCAAACAAGAAAATGACGATTATTGCGTCCAAGGGCTCGCTGGACATGGCGTATCCACCCCTGATCCTTGCCACCACGGCCGCAGCCATGGACGTTGACGTGACGATATTTTTTACGTTCTACGGGCTTGAGCTGATAAAAAAGGGGAACGCGGACAGCCTCAAGATTTCCCCCTTGGGAAATCCCGCCATGCCGATGCCAATCCCCATTCCAACGCTCGTTGCGGCGTTGCCGGGCATGCAGGCCTTTGCCGGGGCCATGATGAAGTCCATGTTCAAGAAGCACGGCGTTGCCTCGATCGGCGAGCTCCTCGAACTTGCCAAGGAGAGCGGCGTGAAGCTCATCGCATGCCAGATGACCATGGACGTGATGGGCGTCAAGCAATCAGACATCATCGATGGTGTCGAGTTCGGCGGAGCGGCTCTGTGGCTGGATGAAGCTGCTGATTCCCAGATCAATCTTTTCGTTTAAGCGTTTTTACAATGAGAGAGTTCAAAAAAAACCGGTCCTCTTTGAGGACCGGTTTTTTTTGGGACGCCATATCGCGCCGTTGCTGATGCCGGGAAGCAGCCCTGGTTTGATGCGGACCTCTTCATCCCCTACCAGCAAAAAACCTTGTCGTGAGCAAATACGTCGGCGACGAGTTTGTCATAGGACACTCCGCCCTTGTAAAGCTCGACGGTTTTCACCTGGTTGCCTGCAGCGTGGACCTCGATGATTCTCCTGGTGCTTTCGTCCGGCGCTTTTTTCAAAATGTGCAATATCTTCACGAGATGGTCCTCCGTCTCTCTAGTACGGCACCACGACATCATACTCCAGGAGTTTCTTCGACATTTCCTCCAGGGTCATCGTGGCGTAGCCGTTTTCGGAATTATTGGAATATATTTTCAGGTCGAGCTCGGCAACCAGTTCGAGCGGGGTCGCGATCTCGGGATTGCTTTTGTCGAGTTTGCCGTCGAGAATAAAGACCTCGATCGTGTCGTCGGCCAGCGTGAGCCCCCCCGCAACACGGAGCGCTTCTGCCGGCCGGTCCCTGACAATGACTGCTATTTTTTTGGTATCTCCCATCAGTATACTCCTGTCTTCTGGATTGTTAGAACACCAGTACCCGCACGCTGTCATGCAGCATACCCGCGTTATTGTACTGGCTGCCGTATGATATGCCTTCTGTTTTGTCGTGGAACCCTATCCGCTCGCAACTGTGGTCGCAGCAGGAAAACTCCACGCCGCCTACCTTCATCAGCTCGAGAAACTTCGGGTCCGTGGTGAAGCGAACGCCTTCGTCGGTCATAAAGAGAGTTACCGACTTTCCTGCCGCCCGCGCCGCCTTAACAACACCCGCGATATGGTCCAGGCTCTCGTACTTCGTAACCATTATACCCAGCATTTCGGTTGCCATATAGATCACCTCCTTAGTTTCGAATATTGTAAACAATGAAGCTTATCATTTTTTTATTACTAAGACAAGTATTTTATCATATTTTGACCAAAAAAAAGCCGGGCAGGATTATCCGGCCCGGCTCTACGAATGTCGCGATTTACTTAAACGTCCAAGGCCCTCATCGGCCTGATAAGCAGGAAGTACACCATCACCCAGTTGCCCAGGATGATAAAGATGTTGGCCACCCAGCTTGAGACGGCAAGCGTGGATACGCCCGTAAGACTGTGCCCGATGTTGCAGCCTCCACCCAACTGTGCCCCGAGCCCCATCAGAAACCCGCCCAGGAGCACCTTGAAAAGCTCGTCTGCCGGCGGGACCTTGAGCTTGAACTCGCTCAAAAGTTTGGCGCTTAGGACTGCGCCGATCGGCACTGCCAGAACATAGAGCGCGCTCCAGGACATCGTAATGCCGAGGAACGTTTTGGACTCGGGGGCCGGGACCTGAGAGTTCCCGAATAACACGGCGAGGAAGAACTCGCGGACCGGCCCGGTGAACGAGAGCCCGCGAGCCCTTCCGGTATAATGATACGAGGCCCAGAATGCAGCAGTAGCGATGATGCCGACCAGGAGGCCGGCTAATGCCCAGGAGTAGCCCTTCTTGGCCTTCTGGAAAGGTTTTCCCAGAAACACAAAATAGAGAATCGGCGCTGCGACCACCGCGATGATGATCCATTTGTTTATGCCGGTGATGTTGTAGAGCGTCGGGACCTGGTCCCCTCCGACAAACACCTGATAAGACGTCAAAGCGTCAAAAACCGGCTTCAGGAAGCCGAACCTCATAATGGCGATGCCGAAGAAGAACCCGCAGACCGCAAGCACGTACGCAAGGTTCCCTTCGCCGACGCGGTAGAGGATGCCGCTCCCGCAGCCGCCGGCAAGCACAATGCCCATGCCGAAGATGAACCCTCCGATGATGTTCGCGTAAGGCGCAAAGCCCTGACGGTAGAGCGTTCCCGTCACCATAACCCCGTTCTCAACGTGCTGGAGCCACCCCATGTCCTCTATCAGATTTGCGCAGACCATCGTTATTGCCACGGCAAGAAGATAAGCGCGGATCATCGTGTAGTCCTGGAACAACACTTCCCTGAACGCGGAGTTCACACAGAACCGGCCGCGCTGTAAAACGTAACCGAACGCCAATCCGATGATCAGACCGGATATGATAAACGCTATTGTTGAAGCCATTCTCTCCCCCCCCTTATATTTATTTTACGCTTTTTGTTTGTTACATCCGGACCCCGACTGTTGTCGTTATGATTTCTTGATGTAGAGTTCCCAGCTGCCCTTGTCTTCGAGCTTCACAGCTTCGAACGCGAAGCTGTTCTTCTCGCAGTAGCGCGGGATGCTGTCCTCGGCTGATGCCGGCGCGTCGCAGAGGACCTTAAGCGTCTGGCCGCTCCCCAGCTTTTCAAGCGCCTTCTTCGTCAGAAGCAACGGATAGGGGCAGACCCTTCCAAGCGTGTCCAACGTCTGATCTGGTGTCGCAGTTTTAACTGACATACTGGTTTCCTCCTTAAATGGTAAAGTGGCGATAAAAGCGGCAGGCCGCTGAAAACAACCTGCTTCATGCCCGGTGGAATTCGACGAGAAAAGAAAATCGTAGCGCGGTCGGTCACTGTGTCAGGACATCACCCCCCGGGTAAGTTCGTAACACCGAAAAATTAAATATATCTTGTACTGGCAGGTAAAGTACCTTAGCAAAAACAGCGAACCATGTCAACAAACGTTTTTATGATTTCATACATTAGCAACTAAGAAACCAGGCATTTACTTCGTAACTAATTATACTCCTCGTGTTTCTCTCCGAAGACGTAGTGGATGACCTCCCATGCGGTCTCTTCAATGGATTTGTTTGTCGTATCGACGACCTTCCAGCTTCGGTGTCTTTTGATCAGGTCCCGGACATATTCAACCTCGGCAAAGATTTTTTTGAAATCGCTGTAACTGGGCTTCAGGCCGGAGTGTTGTTGGCGCACCTTCCTCACCTTTTGGAGGACCTCGGGGTCTACATTGAGGCAGACAATCTTGTGCTGGTCGATTTCAAAGAGCTCTTCAGGCAGGGGAATCCCCGGAACGATGGGGACGTTCGCAACCTTGTAGCCCTCCTGGGCCAGGAAGAAGGAGGTCGGCGTCTTGGATGTGCGCGAAAGTCCGACGAGAACGATATCAGCGTCCCGCAAGCGCTCGGCGCCCCTGCCGTCATCGTGGCCGAGCGTGTACTCGATCGCGTCGATGCGCTTGAAATACCGTTCATCGACCTTTCGAAGCAACATCGGGGTTTCAAGCGGTTCCATGCCCAGGTAGGAAGAAAGATTATTTATAAGCGGGCCCAGGATGTCGTGATGATAGATATTGTGCTTCCGGCAGTATTCGCTGGCATAGTCCCTCATCGCTTTCCTGACAAAGGTAAAAGCGATGAGGGCCTTGTCCGCCTTCGCCTGGTCGAGGATCTTCCTGAGGCCGGCCCTTGAGTCGATGTCATGGAAAAGCATCATTTTCGAGCGGGCATGTTCGAACTGCACGATGGCCGCCCTCAGGATATGCAGGCCGCTCTGGCCGGTGGCATCGGAAATAATATAGATTTTCTTCGCAGGCATTGTTCTCCAGGGCAGGTGATCCGCGAACCGGAATATGCCGCAGGTCATACCTTCGTCCCGGGCAGGTTATTGGATTTCCGTGCCTTTCACTGTTGCCGGATCGTAAAATAAAACGTGGAGCCCGTGCCGGTCCCGGACTCGACCCAGATGCGGCCGCCGTGCCGCTCCACGATTTTATCGCAGATGGCGAGGCCGATGCCCGTTCCCGGATACTTTTTTTCGTCCGGAGGAACGCGCTGAAAGATCTTGAATATCTGTTCAAAAAAACGCGGGTCAATGCCGATGCCGTTGTCCGAGACGGAAAAAAGCCATTCCCTTCCGGCCCCGGTCTGCGGACCGCGGACAGCGACATGCTCCTCGGGGCGCTGAGACCCCGGGGTTGATGGCTCCGCAATCGGCTTGGCAGAAACCCGGATGTGCGGGGGCGCGTCGCGCCGGTATTTGATCGCGTTGCCGACCAGGTTCTGGAACAGCTGCACAAGCTGCGTTTCGTCTCCCCGGACAACCGGGAGATCGCTGTACGTGATCACGGCGTGGCTTTCGTCGATTGCCGACTGGAGGTTGGAAAGGACCGCGCCCATCACGGCATCGCAATTGACGGGTCCAAAGGGCCTCGCCTGTGTCGTCACCTGGGCATATGCCAGAAGATCGTTGATCAGGTTCTCCATACGGGCGGTTCCCTCGATAATGCGGGAGAGAAACATCCGGCCCCTGGCGTCGAGCCGGTCCCCGTATTTTTCCTCCACTACTTCGGCAAACCCCCCGATGGAGAGCAGCGGTGCCTTCAGGTCGTGCGATGCGACATGGGCGAAGCGTTTCAGCTCCGCGTTCGATCGGATCAGTTCCTGCGTCCTTTTTTCCAGGTCCTCCTCGGCCCGCTTGTAGTCGGTCATGTCCTGCAAGGTCTCGATCGCAACGATCAGCTGGTTTTTGCTGTCGTAAATGGGAGCGGCGTCAAAAACAATGTACCGGTCTTTTCCGTTCAGGTTCGAATACCAGCCTTCGGCATGGATGCCGTCCGGAACAAGAGCGGACCTGCTGCTCTTCTCATAAAGCGCAGGGAGCGTCTCGTGTTTTTTGTCGATGATAATGTCCGCCAGCGTCGGCCGCCGATGGTCGTAAAACGGCCTCCAGTGATCGCCGGAGCCTATCATTTCAGAAGCGCCGGCCCCGGTGAGCTCCTCGCATGCTCCGTTCCAGAGAACGACCTTGTGGTCGCGGTCAAGAACAAAGGTGGCCACTGCGGAACTGTCGATCACCTTCTCTGCAAACCTTTTTTGCTCCAGCAGCATCGCTTCCGCATTCTTTCGCAGGGTGATGTCGCTGACATATACGATGTAACCGGAATTCGCCCCCGTATCGGACGACACCAGCGGCGATATAGAGAGGTCGAGATTGATTGTCCCTTGTTTTGACGTCGGATAGAGGCTGTCTTTCTTTACCTTATCAAAATCAAAGAATATCTCCTGCTTGACCGGCTTTCCTTCACGAAGGTCTTTTTTGTGCTGCTCGCTGAGATTCGGATCGTCAAAAAGCATGAACCCGTTCACCGCCGAAACATCATCGATGCCGAAGATGTCAAGGCAGGCCCTGTTGGCATCGATAAGGCCCCCCTTGACATCGTACAATTCAATGCCGAGCGGTGAATTTTCGTATATCACCCTCCATTGTTCTTCACGGTTGTTCGGATTGTTCGTTATTTTACGCTCAGACATCATGAGCATTGATCCTCTAGGGCCGTCGTGTCCCGGACCTTTTATTTAACGCTGCAGAACTTCCGTATTTCTTTGAAGAGACCCAGAGATGCGGCCATGGGCCCTGTCTGCTCGAACCCGCCGATGCCGAGCCGCGTCCGGATCTGGCCGACCTTGACGCCTGTCTGGAACATCTTTTCAAAATACTTTTTCGCCATGGTCTCGTGCATCTCTTTTCGCTGCGGCGCGCCGAAGGGGTTGGCAAAATAGGTATGCACGAGCCCCTTCTCGTCGGTCGTGCCTTTCGCAAGCCGTGCCGCGTTTCGAAACGTAGACAAAGCCTCTTCCGGACTTGAGAAGAACTCGATGGCCGGCACGTCGTCATTCACCTGCTCGTAGTTGTTCGCGTAGAGGAACAGATGGACCGGGTAGCCCTTGACGATGTGGTGATACCGGGTGATCGGCATGATGAGCCGGGCATTGGTCTTGTCGGGGTTCATGAAGATGCTCCGGTCGATCTCCTCATAGGCGTAGCCCGCCTGTAAATCGTCAAGCCGCACAAAGGCGCCGGTCTCGGTCCCGTACCCGGCCACTCTGCCGACCGTGTCCAGTCCGAGCGAACCCATGTCGTCGAAGATGATCGTCATCTCGCAGATGTGCTCGTCCGCGAGCGCTCGCAGGGCTTCAATGGTCTCGGACTTGCCCGCACCGCTGTCGCCGATAATGATGACATTGGCCGAGCCGCCGTCTTTGAGCTTGATGCAGACCATGGCGCCATGCAGGGGAAGGCGGCCCCTCTTGAGCATGGCGATGTTGTGCAGGGTCAGGGTCATCTTTTTGAAGTAGCCGAAATAGTCGACCTCTTCCGTGTGCCGGACCAGACCCACAAGCATGTTATTGGCCCCATCCTCGTAAAAGACCGTGTCCCCGGGCAGGCTATTGGCAAGACCGAACACGATCATGATGTCCGGCGCTTTCCCTTTGATGTCCTCATAATCGGCGATCTCGAAAAGGTTGCACATCGAGAGCGCCAGGGACGTGAAATCATGATGAAAGTAAATGAAGGCGGTCAGGTCCCCGACCTTGGCGGGGAAACAGTACCATTCATCGGGATTCAAAGAGAGCATGTCCTTCTTGATCTCCTGGATCTCTTCGAACTTGCCCTTCCGCTTGTTCATGACCGGATAGAGGATGACCGGCGGCTCGATCAGCGTGAGCCGGATAAAGGGGATGTCCCGCAGGTCCGCGTACGGGGCCGGGCAGTTCCACGCGACCTTCTCGATCAGCATGCCCATGTTCGCGCCCGCGGGCAGCTGCCGGTACACGCGCGGGTTCTGGCCGATCAGGTTCTCGCTGATGCGGCGGTAGACGTGAAGCACGAGATTCTTGAATTCCTCGTTCGACTTGATGAACTGGGCATGCTGGAGGCTGTTTTTCGTGTACTTCGAGCGCTGCGGGGCCTCAAGATAAATAAACCGTTCGAACCGCCTCCAGTAGTTGTAGAGCTCCTCGATGATCTCGAAAAGCTTTTCCTTGTCCAGAAAGAGCGGGTCGTATTCGCTGTTCATGGAGGAGATCTCTTCAGCCGTATGGCTCGCCAGGAGCCTGAACACATTGGCGAGATAACCCGACATCCTGCTTCGTTCAACGGAGGGGGATTTGTCGCGCAGGAACGCGAAGAGAGAACTGCCCCGGGAAGCAATCCGTTCGATGAACCGGTCGACGATTTCCAGGAAAAGCCCGCTCTTTAAAAGCTTTTCCGGAGTCTCGCAGTAAGTGGTGGCGTAGTCAAAAATGACCTTCCCTCTGGTTATAACGTACGGTTTCTTGGCGGTTACCACGGATAGTTCTCTCCCTGCATGTAGTGAGATATTGATTCCCGGGAGTTAAGCCCCGTGTGAAGAGAATACTAAAAAGAGCCGCTCATGGCAAGCAAATTTCAAGAACGCTTATAGGACTTGCATACAGCCTACCTGCAAGTGATCGTGAAGGTGTGGAAACTTTCAAGCAACTCGCACTGCTGCGCTCGCTGCGGTGCGGCGAGGTGCAGGGTTCACTCTTCAGAAGGTCCATGCCTGCGTAGGAAATGACCCGGCTGATTGAGGGAGGAAAGGGCCTTCGGCGGCAATCAACACTTCCTTCAAACAGCGCCCGTATGGCATGATGCCTCCGCGCAGTGCTGACAGCAGATTGGCGCTGGTCGATGCCTTCCTTTTTCGCCTCGTGCACTGCCCGTCCTGAGGCTACTCATAGCAAGGACGCAATCGTCAGCGCCACGACCGCTGCAAGGAGACCCAAACCGGCAACCGCAGCGGCCCTCCGCTCCCGGAGCGCGGTCTCTTTTCCGCTGTCCAGGAACGGCGCGAGGAGCAGTACGCTATACGCGAGCCCCGGCAGCAGCACCGCTCCTATGAACGTCCATTTGCCGGGAAAGTACTTCGTAAACTGGTACAGGAAGAGAAAATACCACTCCGGCCGGGGGCTGTACTGGGCTAAAAAGTCGATCTCCCTGCCGATCGAGGGTGGGAACACGACCGCGAGCAGGAGCACTGCCTCGACCGTGAGCAGCGCCACAACTGCTACTTCAAAGAAGTAATAGGGAAAAAATTTTTTCTGATTTTTATCGACATTCTGCATTTTGCCTCTTCGTCACATTACATTCCGCCCGAGATCCCTGTCCTCCGGATCATGTGGAAATGGAGCCACAGGAACACGCCGGTGAGCACCGGAAGCCACAGGATATGTATGCTGTAGAAGCGGAGGAGCGTCTGCCCGGTCACCTCGGCGCCGCCCCGGAGCAGTCCGCCGAGGAACGGACCGATCAGGGGCACCGAGCCGACCATGTTCGAGCCGATGACCGTAGCCCAGTACGCCTTCTGGTCCCACGGCAGGAGATAGCCGGTAAAGCCGAAAGACAGGGTCAAAAGCAGCAGCACGGAGCCAGCGACCCAGTGCAGCTCACGGGGATTTTTATACGAGCCGGTAACGAAGACGCGGAGCAGGTGGAGCATGATCGTCACCACCATGAGATTGCCCGCCCAGTGGTGCGCGGCCCTGACGAGCATCCCCAGGGACACCTCGCGCTGCAGCCGCTGGATACTCCGGTAGGCCCCGCTTTCGGAAGGAGAATAGTGAACAGCCAGGAGCAGGCCCGTCAAAAGCAGCACGATAAACAGCGTGAACGTTATGCCGCCGAAGCAGTAAAAATAGTTGATCCACCCGGGCACGGGCTTGTCCATTACGCGCCGATGCCTGCTCGTGAAACCCAGGCGGGTATTGAGACAATCGAGGATTTTCATCTTCGGTTACACCTTTATTCCGACCAGCAGTATGCCGTTCTCGACCTTAGCGGGAATGCGGCTCAGCGGGGCAGGCGGCGGCCCCGCGATGTTTTTCCCGCTGAGATCATATTTCCCGCCGTGACAGGGACAGATGAACTCGCTTTTTTCCTTGCTGTAATTGACGAGACATCCCAGGTGGGAACAGGTAGCGGAAAGGACTGTCAGTTTTTCGTGAGATGAAACAATGAACACCCGCGCTTTCCGTTCCCTGCCCGCAGCGGTGTACACAAGTTCGCCCTTCTTTACACCCGACCGGGGAATCTCCTCCTCCGGGACCAGCGGGAAAAAGATTAGTTCCTTCTTCCGCTCAGGCAGGGGAGAGAACATCTTTACACCCGGAGCCAGGAAGCCAAGCCCGAGGAGCGCGAGTATGCCGTAGAGCGCCGTCTTGATGAATTCCCTTCGACTTCTTTCCATTTTTTATACTACGCCAGACAAAGGGTGGTGTCAATCGTAATTCTCGGCTAATGCGATCACTCCGGCGCTCCCGGTGCACATTTTCAACTCGTTCGTTCACGTTATAGGAACACGTTAACGTTGCAGCAAAATGAAATAAATTAATATTGACAAACCCATGGTTCTGCGGTATAGTTTTGCAAGTTAATCGCGTATACCTAGCCAAAACCCCTATTGGTATTTACCAAACCCGACGGACTAACCATACATAACCAGGCAGAATAAAAACATACCGCTATTCACATGAACATTAGGAAGAGAGTTTTATCCTTTCATACGCCGCGGGCAATGCTTCGCTGCAGATACTTGCACAAATCGACGATCTCAGGAAACGTGCTCACCTTTTGTAACGACTAGCACCCTATTGACTATAACTACCGGAGTAAAATACACCTCACAAACCTACCGTTTGCAGGTACCAACCCCATCTGCCCAGGATTGCCACGGGCCAAGGAGTAAGACTCATGAATTTAGTAGAACTTAAAGGAAAAAGCATCGCCGAGCTGACCACCATGGCCGATGAACTTAAGGTCGAAGGCGTCAGCGGTATGCGAAAGCAGGAGCTTATCTTCGCAATCCTGCAGGCGCAGACTGAAAAGAACGGCATGATCTTCGGCGAGGGTGTACTTGAAATACTCCCGGACGGGTTCGGCTTTCTCAGGGCACCGGACTACAATTACCTGCCCGGCCCGGACGATATTTACGTGTCGCCGTCGCAGATCAGGCGGTTCAATATCCGAACCGGCGATACGGTCTCCGGACAGATACGGCCTCCGAAAGAGGGCGAACGATACTTTGCGCTCCTTAAGGTCGACGCCATCAACTATGAGGACCCCGAGATATCCAGGACCAAGATTCTTTTCGACAACCTCACCCCCTACTATCCCGAAAAAAAGATCAAGCTAGAACATGCGCCTACCGACTACACGACCCGCGCCATGGACCTTGTCACCCCCATCGGCATGGGCCAGCGCGGCATGATCGTGGCGCCGCCCCGGACCGGAAAAACCATGTTGCTCCAGTCCATAGCCAAGGCGATCATCAAGAACCACCCGGAGATCAAATTGATCGTGCTTCTGATAGACGAACGCCCCGAGGAGGTCACGGACTGGCAGCGCCAGGTCAAGGCCGAGATCATCAGCTCGACCTTTGACGAGCCGCCGCAAAGGCACGTGCAGGTCGCCGACATGGTAAGCGAGCGCGCAAAGCGCCTCGTGGAGCACAAGAAAGACGTGGTGATCCTGTTAGACAGCATCACCCGGCTTGCGCGGGCCCACAACGCCATCATTCCGGCCTCAGGCAAGGTGCTTTCCGGCGGTCTGGACGCCAATGCGCTCCAGCGGCCCAAGCGGTTTTTCGGCGCCGCGCGGAGCATCGAGAGCGGCGGCAGTCTCACCATCCTCGCAACGGCCCTCGTGGACACGGGCAGCCGCATGGATGATGTGATCTTCGAAGAGTTCAAGGGCACGGGCAACATGGAGCTCCATCTCGACCGGAAACTCGTGGACAAGCGCGTGTTCCCGGCCATCGACATCAACGCGTCAGGCACCCGCAAGGAAGAGCTGCTCGTGGACAAGGACGACCTGAACCGCATGTGGGTCCTCCGCAAGGTCCTGAACCCCCTTTCCACCGTGGAGAGCATGGAGTTTCTGCTCGAAAAGCTCAAGCAGGCAAAGACCAACCGCGATTTCCTCGACTCCATGAACAAGTAACGGACGATTTACCGGCACTCTGAAATCGATACCGTATAGCTCAGCCCAAGAATCTCGCGGCCCGGAACAGCCTTACTCTTGATGAAGCTGCAAACTTTTCCCTTGTAATTTTACGCGTTTTGGTATATTATTTCGGCTCTCGCTTAAGAGAGCCACAGCCATTGGGCTGTGCCATGGTTATTATTATTCAGGAGGATGTGCGAACATGAAACAGGGTATTCATCCCGGCTACAACGTGACGACCGTTAGTTGCGCCTGCGGCGAAACGTTCCAGACCCGGTCGACCAAAGAGAATGTGAAGCTCGACATCTGCTCAGTCTGCCACCCGTTCTTCACCGGCAAGCAAAAGCTCATCGACACCGAAGGCCGTGTCGACAAGTTCCGGAAAAAATATAAGAAAGCGTAACCCACCGGTGACGCTTCTCTCCGCAACATGCTTCGTCGCGAGGTCCTCGTGGTGACGGAAAAACCGAACATAGGCGGCCAGGCTGTCCTCGAGGGCGTCATGATGCGCTCACCGCGAGCATTTACCGTGGCTGTACGCAAAGGCGGAAAGCCCGGGGCCGAGATCGCTGTTTTCACCCAGGCGCTTCTGCCGCTCGGAGAGCGGTTTCCCCTGCTCAAGAAAAAGATCGTCCGCGGCGCGGCTGCGCTCCTTGAGGCGATGTGGCTCGGGATCCGGGCGCTCAATTATTCGGCCAACGAAGCGCTCGAAAGCGAGGACGGAAAAAAGGAAGAGATCAGCCCTCTTGCCATGGCCGGGACCATGATCATTGCCGTAGCCTTCGCGCTCGGCCTCTTTCTGGCGCTCCCTCTCCTGCTCACCAGTCTTCTCGGCACTAAATTTTCTTCCGTCGGAAGCAACAGTGTCCTGTTCAATCTCACGGACGGCGTGCTTCGGGTCGCCCTGTTCCTGGGATATGTATCCGGCATTTCATTCATGAAGGACATCCGCCGGGTCTTCGAATACCACGGAGCCGAGCATAAGACGATTGCCGCATACGAAGCCGGCGTGGAACTGACGGTGGGGAACGCGAGACCGTACTCCTGCATCCACCCGCGATGCGGCACCAGTTTTCTTCTTATCGTGATGGCGCTTTCCATTATGCTCTTCTCGCTCATCCCGGGCTTCTGGCCGCTCTGGGCAAAAGGCCTTTCACGCATCGTGCTGCTGCCGCTGATCGCCGGACTGGGGTACGAATTTCTCAAGTACAGCGCAAAAAAACGCGGCCATCCGATCATCGAGCTGTTAATTCTGCCGGGGCTCTGGCTCCAGCGGCTCACAACACGGGAACCCTCGGACGATCAACTTGAGGTCGCCATCAGGGCGATGCAGGAAGCCCTTGCGATGGAACCCCGCTGAAGCGGGGTTTTTTATTTGAGAAGGTGCTGTTTTCACCGCTGCGGTAAATCGCTTTTCACTGTCTTTTCATTATGCTGAAAAAATTAGACGCTGTTGCCGAAAAATACGACGAGCTTACCAGACTCCTCTCTGACCCCGCTGTTGCCGGAAACCACCAGCAGTACCAGAAGTACTCCCGGGAACGGTCAGAAATCGAAGACGTGGTAACCCACTACCGCTCCTACCGGGACATCCTGAAACAAATGCACGAGGCCGAGGAGATCACCAAGGACAAAAAAGCGGATGCCGATCTGCGCGAGATGGCGGATGCCGAACTCAAGGAACTTCGGCCGAGAGTCGCGCAGATGGAGCAGGACCTCCGACTCATGCTCGTGCCGAAGGACCCCAGGGACGAGAAGAATATTTTCCTCGAGATTCGGGCGGGCGCGGGCGGAGACGAGGCGGGCTTGTTCGCGGTGGAGCTCTTTCGCATGTATTCGCGCTATGCCGAGAAAAAAAGGTGGAAGGTCACGCTCCTCGACATGAGTACGAGCGGCGTCGGGGGCGCAAAGGAAGTAATCGCCCAGATCCAGGGCAAGGGGGTGTACAGCAGGCTCAAGTACGAAAGCGGCGTGCACCGCGTGCAGAGGGTTCCCGCGACCGAGGCCTCCGGCAGGATCCACACCTCTACCGTTACCGTAGCAGTGTTGCCCGAGGCTGACGATGTGGACGTGCAGGTCGAGCAGAAAGACCTCCGGATCGACACGTACTGTTCATCCGGTCCCGGCGGACAGAGCGTGAACACGACCTATTCGGCGGTCAGAATCACCCATATCCCCACAGGAGAAGTTGTTGCCTGCCAGGACGAGCGCTCGCAGCTTAAGAACCGCGAGAAGGCCATGAAGATACTCAAGTCCCGGCTCCTCGAGCGGGAGCGCGAGCGGCAGGCTGCCGAGACCGCCCAGGACCGCAAGTCACAGGTTGGCTCCGGTGAGCGGAGCGAAAAGATCAGAACTTATAACTTCCCGCAGAGCAGGGTGACCGACCACCGCATCGGGCTTTCGCTCTACCGGCTCGACTCCGTGCTCGACGGCGATCTCGACGAATTCATCGAGGCCCTGACCGCGGCGGCGAATGCGGAGCGGCTGAAGAACCTATAAGGACATTTCGGATTGCGCATTGCAGGTTGCGGATTGAAAGTCTCAAATCGAAATCCACAATCCGCCTGCGCCCAACGCTTACGAGCCTGTGGCCAGTGTTTTTGAGTGCGCTGCGCGAATACAGGCCATGCTCTGCGCGAGTGGGTGAAATCCGCAATTGATGCCAGTGACTCTTGCTGAAGCGATAAACAGGGCTGCAGAGATATTATCTCAGCGCAGCATCACGAACGCCCGGCTCGACGCGGAGGTGCTCCTTTCCCATATTTCAGGGAAGGACCGCGTCTGGCTCATCACCCATAATAAGGACGTTCTCGATAGCAGGAGGAGCCGCCTCTTTGAAGATGCAATCCGCCGCAGGTCCCGGCGGGAACCGCTTCAGTACATAACGGGCAAGCAGGAGTTCTGGGGCCTTGATTTTTTTGTAACCCCGGATGTACTCATCCCCAGACCGGAAACGGAATTGCTCGTCGAAGCCGCGGTCAAGATCGCCAAGGACGCGGGCCATGCGGCTACGATCGTGGACCTCTGTACCGGTTCAGGCTGCATTGCCGTAAGCGTGGCAAAAGAGCTCGGGGATGCAAGGATTTTTGCAACCGATACGTCTGCGCGGGCGCTCGCCATTGCCCGAAAGAACGCGCAAAAGCATGGAGTGTCGGGCCGTATCCGCTTTCTCGAGGGAGACCTCTATGGGCCGCTTGCGGAACTCGATCTTTTGGGCCGGGTTGACGTCATTTCGGCAAATCCGCCCTATATACGCTCGGGCGATCTGCCGATGCTTCAAGCCGAAGTAAAAGACTACGAGCCGGAGGCCGCGCTTATAGCCGGCCCCGAAGGCACGGAGATCCAGAAAATAATTATCGATAAAGCAACGGCTTTCTTAAAAAAGCAGGGCTCGCTCATCATGGAGATGGGCATGGGCCAGGCAGAGGCGCTCACGGGGATGGTCGCCGCGGACACGGCGTACGACAAGCCGGAGATACGGAAAGACCTGGCCGGGATCGACCGGGTAATCGTAGTGAGAAAAAAATAGCTTGCGGCTGCGTGACACACGGGATGGCGCGGTTTTCTCCCGGCTTTAAAACCGTGTCGCTTAGAAGCGCCTATTTTGGGTCGTCCGGGCTACTGATATCATGAAAAAAATCGTCATTAATGGCGGCAAAAAACTCAAGGGTGAGGTCACGATCAGCGGGGCAAAGAACGCCGCGCTTCCGATCATCGCGGCCGGGCTTTTGTGCGAGGGAAAGCACAAGATCTCGAACGTCCCTCACCTGGCCGATGTTGCCACGCTCGGAAGGATCCTCCAGAACATGGGGGTAACCTTCGAGCGTCAGGGCGGCGATGTTACTCTCGATTCAACCGGGCTGACAAATCCCGAGGCGCCGTACGATCTCGTCAGGACCATGCGCGCATCGGTACTCGTGCTCGGTCCGCTCGTGGCGCGTATGGGAAAAGCGCGGGTCTCGCTGCCGGGCGGGTGCGCGATCGGAGCGCGGCCCATCAATCTCCATCTCATGGGCCTGGAAAAGCTCGGCGCCGACGTCGCGATCGAGCACGGCTACGTCGTCGCCAAAGCGAAAAAATTGCGCGGCGCGCATATCTACTTCGACACTGTGACCGTGACCGGCACGGAGAACATCATGATGGCCGCCGTATATGCTAACGGTGAAACCGTGATCGAGAATGCGGCCCGCGAGCCCGAGGTCGTGGACCTGGCGCATGCCCTCCTCCAGATGGGCGCGCATATCGAAGGCGCCGGCACGGACATCATCAAAATACAGGGCGTCGAGCGGCTCCAACCGATGAACTATGCGGTAATGCCAGACAGGATAGAAACCGGCACCTTCGTGATTGCCGCTGCCATAACCGGGGGCTCAGTCCTGATTAGGGATTGTTTTCCAGGCCACCTCGAGGCTGTGCTCGCAAAGGTGACCGAAGCGGGCGCGGAAATAAAAGTTGAAGATGGAACAATCCGCGTTGATGGACGGCGCAAGATCAGGCCCGTTGACATCAAGACTCTGGAATACCCCGGGTTCCCGACCGATATGCAGGCGCAGATCATGAGCCTCATGGCCCTGGCGGAGGGAACGAGTGTGATCAACGAGACGATCTTCGAAAACCGCTTCACGCACGTTGCCGAGCTAAGACGTATGGGCGCCGACATCCAGACTGAAGGCCGGAGCGCCGTCGTCAAGGGCGTGCCAAAACTGTCGGCCGCACCGGTGATGGCCACGGACCTTCGGGCGAGCGCCTCGCTCATTCTCGCCGGTCTCGCCGCGGAGGGACAGACGGTTATCTCGCGCATTTATCACCTCGACCGGGGATACGAGGATATCGAACAGAAACTTTCTGCATTGGGAGCGGACATCCAGAGAGTGTAACGCGATTGCGGATTGCAGATCTTAAATCCGAAATCGCCAATCCGAACACCCTGCACTCGCGTGGAGCATGGCCTGTATTCGCGCAGCGCACTCAAAAACACTGGCCACAGGCTCGTAAGCGCCGGGTGCAGGCTCCGAAATTGAAAGAGGTCCTATGAAGATTATCGACTCGCAGCAAAAAGACATTGCAACAGAGCTGAAACGGATCGTGAACCGAGGCGAGACAGCGACCGAGGAGGTAGCCGCTGCGGTCAGGGAAGTGGTCGAGCAGGTCCGAAAGCAGGGAGATCCGTCGGTCCTCGAATACACCGAGAAGTTCGACAAGGTGAAGCTCACACTCAAGGACATCAAGGTCTCGCCCGCTGAAATCAGGGACGCCTACGGCAAAGTGGACGCAAGAAAGGTCGAGGCGCTCAAGCTTGCGGCGCAGAAGATCCGCGCCTTCCACGAGAAGCAGAAGATCAGTTCCTGGGTCAGCCAGGAGGCGGACGGCGTGATTTTGGGCCAGCTCGCCCGTCCCATCAGGAGCGCCGGCATCTACGTGCCGGGCGGCAAGGCGTGCTATCCCTCCACGGTCCTGATGAACGTCATTCCCGCAAAAGTTGCGGGCGTGGAACAGCTTGTCATGTGCTCTCCGGCCCCGGGCGGCAACATGAACCCCTATATTCTCGTCGCCGCCGACATCGCGGGAGTAAGCGACATCTACAAAATCGGCGGCGCGCAGGCCGTCGCAGCGATGGCCTACGGGACCGCCACGATCCCCAAGGTTGACAAGATCGTGGGCCCCGGAAACATTTACGTTGCAACTGCAAAACGTTATGTTTTCGGCCAGGTGGACATCGACATGATCGCCGGTCCGAGTGAAATCCTGATCATTGCCGACCAGAGCGCAAACCCCGTGTTCGTCGCCTCCGATTTGCTCTCGCAGGCCGAGCATGACGAGCTTGCCTCATCTATCCTTGTCACAACGTCACGGGACCTTGCGGAGAAGGTGGATGCAGAAATCGAGCGCCAGCTCGCCAACCTCACGAGGAAGGAGATCGCGCGCAAGGCCATCGACCGCTTTGGCGCCATTGTCCTCGTCGGGACCCTGCCGGAGGCGGCGGAGGTCTCGAATTCCATCGCCCCGGAGCACCTGGAGCTCGCCGTGGAAAAACCCTTCGAGCTCCTGGGATTGATCAGGAACGCCGGCGCCGTATTTCTCGGCCACTACACGCCGGAGTCAGTGGGAGATTATATCGCCGGTCCGAACCACGTGCTCCCCACCGGTGGCACGGCGCGGTTTTTCTCTCCCCTGTCCACGGACAGCTTCATGAAAAAATCCAGCCTGATTTTCTATACAAAAGAGGGCCTGGCTAGGGTCGGCGAAGCCATTATGCAAATTGCCGATGTGGAGGGTCTCGAAGCCCACGGGAACACTATCAAGGTCAGAATGACGAAGAAGTAAATAGCGTGAGACGTAAGAGGTGATAGTAAAACGATTTGACATCCCCTCATTTCACGTTTGACTTGTCACGTTTCACGATCATAAGAGGAGACATCATGCCGACAAAATCAAGGACCAAAACAACGAAGCCAGCCGTTCAGTCTACGATGCCCAAGCTCAAGCTCGGCCTGCCCAAGGGGAGCCTGCAGGACTCTACCTTCAAGCTCTTCAACAAGGCCGGCTACCGCGTGCAGGTCGGCGCGCGAAGTTACTATCCGAGCATCGATGACCCGGATATCGAATGCATTCTCGTGCGGGCCCAGGAGATGGCCCGGTACGTGGACAACGGGGTGATCGACGCGGGCCTCACCGGCAAGGACTGGGTCCTCGAGCAGGGGGCGGATGTGGTGGAGATCGCCGAACTCAGGTATGCCAAGGGCGGCTTGAACCCGGTGCGCTGGGTCGTGGCCGTGCCCGAGGATTCGAAGATCAAAACCCTCAAGGACCTCAACGGAAAACACATCGCCACCGAGCTTGTGGGCTATACAAAGAAGTATCTTAAATCAAAGGGTGTAAAAGCCGAAGTGGAATTCTCCTGGGGCGCGACAGAAGTGAAGCCGCCGCAGCTCGCGGACGCCATTGTGGAGCTGACCGAGACAGGCAGTTCGCTCCGGGCGAACAAGCTCAGGATCATCGATGTGATGCTGGAATCCACCACCCGGATCGTCGCGAACAAGAAAGCATGGAAGGACCCGTGGAAAAAGAAAAAGATCGACAACATGACCATGCTGCTCCAGGGCGCGCTGGCGGCCGAAGAAAAAGTCGGCCTCAAGATGAACGCCCCGAAGGCGAACCTGAAGGAGATCTGCGGCCTGCTCCCCTCGATGCACGCGCCTACCATCTCGCATCAGACTGATCCCGCGTGGGTGAGCCTTGAGGTGATCCTGGATGAAAAACAGGCCCGGAACCTCATCCCCCGGCTCAAGCGCCGCGGAGCATCGGGTATCGTTGAGTATCCATTGAACAAAGTTATCCCGTAAAATTGGAAAAGGCGGCCGAAAACCGCCTGATTTTTCTCTTGTTATTCCCGCATTTGTCCCCGCCTGCAACCTGATGGCCTATTCCAAGTCCGAATCGCGCGTGAAAAATACTTTACGCCGGGGCGGCTTCCTGCTACACTCTCTCTGGAAAGAGAGAAGGACATATCCTCAACCTCAAAAGAAGCGGTCGAGACGCCGCCGCAACGTTGTCGGCGACCCAGGAGGGCCTTGCATGAAGATCAAGCACACCCTGGTGAAACAGTTCACCGTGATTATTTTGCTGATCCTGGTAGTGGGACAGGGCATCCTCTATACGTGGTTGCTCTTCTACCAGAAGTCGTATCTCACAGAAAGCCTTCACGAGGAAATGACCTCGATCGCCCGTGGGATAGCGTCCACAGTTGCTGCGCAGGACGCTGACCAGGGGCCTCTTGAACAGGCCGTCTCCCTGCTGTTCACAGGCGGGAGGGTTCTCTCCCTCCGGGCCGCCGATGCAGCGGGGAGAACTATCCTGGAGAGAAACGCCCTCCCGGCACCCACGGGGGGTAGTGAGCAGAACGTCCTCACTCTGAGCTGGCTTTTCTCCATCCCCGCGAAGAACACGGTCAGTGCTCCCCTGCCGGCGGGCGGAAGCGTCGAGGTCTCCTTCAGCGGAAAACCGGTGAACGAGGTTATGGGGCGGTTCCTGATCATCCCCCCCCTGATGCAATCCATAACCTTCCTGGTGGTGATCTACGCCATCATTCTGTTCTTCCGGAGAAAGGTCTCCTCTCCCGTGAAAAGCATTAATGCCGCGTTGAGCAGAATCACCGAGGGTGACCTGGTCGCGGAGGTGCCGGACATCGGGGATAACGAGCTCGGCAGCATCGCCACCGGCGCGAAATTCCTTGTCGAAAGGCTTTCCACGACCCTAACCCGGTTCCATTCCCTTTCGAGCGGCGTCGTCGCTACCCTTGAAAAGTTGACCAGCACGCTCACGGTCGTTCGCAACGCGACCAGCACGCAGGCTGCGGCAATCGACCGTGTCATCCCCCTCATCCGTGCCGCTAACGAGCAGCAGCGGGGGACGGTGGAAAGCACGGACAACCTTTCCCGCTCCGCCCATGATGATACGTCCTCCCTGCTTGAAATGAAGGCCGCCGCCGAAGAGATCGCCGCGAGCACGGAGCGGCTGTTCCGGTCCGCAGAGGGCTCCTACGCCATGGTCTCCGCGATGTCCCAGACGACCCAGCGCATCGCCGACAGCAGCAGTGAGGTATTCCATGCGGTGGAGGACACCTCGGCGTCGGTCCAGCAAATCAACACGTCCCTCGCAGCCGTGCGCGAGAACGCCCGAAAGTCGTCCGAGGTGTCGTCGCGCGTGAGACTGCTGCTCACCGACCGGGGAACGCTGGCTGTGGCCGACGCCATCGAGGCCATGGAAAAGATCGCCGCCGAAGTCGGCCACTTCGAGCAGGTCATAACGCATCTGGACGATCAGTCAAAAGACATCGAGAAGGTCCTTTCGGTCATTGATGACGTGACCGACAAGACCGGCCTTCTGAGTCTCAATGCATCCATCCTCGCCGCACAGGCTGGGGAACACGGGAAGGGCTTCTCTGTCGTCGCTGCCGAGATCCGGGCGCTTTCAGAGGGGGCGACATCCTCGGCACAGGACATCGCCAAGATCGTCGGAATGATCCAGTCCCAGATCCGCGAGGCCGTGGAGGCCATTCATACCGGCGTAAAAACGGTCGAGGAGGGAAAATCCCTGCTCTTCAAAACAGGACAGGCAATGGGGGAGACCCTCGTGGCCGCGCAGCAGTCCGCCCAGATGACGGCCCTGGTAGAGAAGGCTGCGGAAGAACAGGCGGTAGGACTGCGGCAGATACAGTTGGCGATGGAGAACATCCGCAGCATGTTCGAGCAGGTGGCAAAAAGCACCGAGGACGAGCGCAGGAGCTCCACCCTGATGCTTGAGAACATCGGTGAGGTGAAAGCGGTCGCAGAACTGGTCCGGAGGGGCACCGGGGAGCACGTAGCTGGCACGAAGGCCATCTCGAAGAACCTTGAAATGAGCCGGGACAACGTTTCCCGGGTCCACCAAGCCGCGCAGCACCAACTCAAGACCAACGAGGACATCGTCGGCGCAGTGGATCAAATCAAACGCTCGGGGCTCGCCGCGATGAAGGATCTGGAGGAGTTAAGCCAGTCGTTCGGAGCGCTCCAGAACGAGGTCGATGCCCTCAAAAACGAGATGGTGGTCTTTCGGACGCGGCGCGTTGCCGCGCCCCCTCCGCCGAGCAAGATCCCATAAAATCAAAAGGCGACCGCACGGTCGCCTTTTTTCATATCCTTTGATGTACAATCGATCAACTTACTTGAACATTTTTTTAAAACTCTCGTCTTCCTCGTTTTCCTCGACAAAGTAGCACTTGACATGCTCGTTCACTTGGAACTAGTTAATTGGTGGAGGCGGTGGGATTCGAACCCACGTCCGAAAACCGTCAGCCAGAAGCTCATACATGCTTATCCCCTCATTTAAAGCTTTCGCTTCATCCGGCGCCTCAGGGAGAGCTCCGGAATCAGCCAGCCCGGTTTTTCTTATCTTCCCGCCCCGGACGAAGTCGGGAAGACCAGCCTGGTTTGTGACGTCTCTGCGGCAGTTCAGGCGCCGGCCGCGAAACGCGCTGACTAGTTAATTAGGCAGCGTATGCCAGTTCGTTATTGGCAGTTGTTATTTACCATGTGTTTTACGAGCCCCATGGCACCTCGGCATGCAACTCCTGACCTCTGTGTCCCCGTCGAAACCTGTCGCCCCCTTTTTTTTTGCAACTTCAGTTCGGAGTTCTGAGTTCGAAGTAAAAAAGAAAATCTTCTGAAACGCGTTCCCAATCTGAACCGTAAAACTATGAACTTTACTTATTATATTACTCTATTTCTTCCCTGGATTCAACAACCTTTCCGCTTCAGCCTCGCTCACGCCGGAGATCCGGACGATCTTGTCCCGCGAGGTGTGGCCCGAAACGATCTCGACCGAGGACTTGGGCAGCGAGAGTGTACCCGCAAGGAAGCGGATGAGCGCCTCATTCGCCGCCCCGTCGACCGGCGGCGCCGTGAGCCTGATCTTGAGCCCCCCGTCTTCCCTGCGTATGATCTCGTTCTTTGAAGCGCGGGGCTGAATGCGGATCGAGAGCGTGGCCGCCTCCTCCGCTTCCTTACCCCTGGCCCGGCTCTTCCTTGACGTCACTGCCGCCTTCCTCGAAGTTCACCATCTCCAGGTGCATCTGGATGACTTTTTTAATATCCTGCAGAAAGTGGTGCTTTCGCCGTCGGAGCTCCTGGATGTCTGATTCCATCTTAGCCTTTTCCTGCTGTGCGCTCCCCGTGATCTGCAGGCTGCGGACCTCGGCGTCCTTCACAAGCAGCGCCGCCTCTTTGCGCGCGTTCTCTTTCAGGTCCTCTGCCAGCTTCTGGGTCATGATCATCGTGTTTTTGACCGTTTCCTCTTTTTCATGAAGCTCGCGCATGCGCTCGTCGTAGGTCTGACGGAACTCCCGCAGCTCGGTCACCTCGCGCAGAAGCGACTCCATCTCCTCCCGTACGAGGTCGAGGAACGTTTCCACCTCGCCGCGGTCATAACCCCGGAACCCCACGTGAAACCTTTTTTGCTGAATGTCGAGCGGAGTAATGTTCATGGCTTCTCCTTTCCCCGGCGCAGGGTTAACCCAGACGTGCGGCGAGCCGGTACAGATTTTTGATCAGCGCATACTGCAGAAAGATAATAATAAGGACCGCAATGAGCGGCGAAAAGTCGATCCCCACCTTGTAAGGCGGCACGAGCTTTCTGATCGGCTTGAGAACCGGCTCGGTCAGCCGGGTAAGCACCTGCACGATTGGATTGTAGGGATCGGGGTTCACCCACGAGATAAGCGCCCTGATGATGATGACCCACATATAGATCTCCAGAATGATCTCCAAAACCCTGGCGATGCCTATAACAACGTTGTCCATTGCTCCTCCTCGGGTAATTCAAATTCTAATTTCTAATTCGAAATCCTAAATTAACTTCGGAACCTAAGCCTCTCGATACCGTTTTATCTTTTTTGATCATTGGACTTTTGAATTTGTTTCGTAGAGCTTTGGCGTTCGGATTTGCTTCATTTGCCCAGTTCCTTGCTCCTGGCCGTTGCCGCCTCCACCGCGTTCATAAGCGTGGCCCGGAGCTTCCCCTTTTCGAGCGCATGAAGGCCTTCAATCGTGGTCCCGCCCGGGGAGGTGACCATGTCCCGAAGTTTGCCGGGATGCTCTCCGGTCTCCAGCACCATCTTGGCCGACCCGTACACGGTCTGGGCCGCGAGTTCAAGCGCGAGCTGCCTCGGAAGGCCGGCCTTTACGCCCGCGTCGGAGAGTGCGTCGATGATCATGAATACATACGCGGGCCCGCTGCCCGAAAGCCCCGTCACGGCGTCCATCAATTTTTCTTCGACCACGACGGCCCTGCCCACGGCCCCGAATATCTGCCGGGCGATCGCGACATCGGCCGGTGTCGCGGTCTTTCCTGCAGCCAGGGCAGTGGCCCCTGCCTGCACGAGCGCGGGTGTGTTCGGCATCACGCGGACCACGCGGGGATTGGCCGTTAAGGTCTTCTCTATCCTGGCAAGCGTGATGCCCGCTGCGATGGAGATGACCAGCTTACTGCTGTCGACCGCGGTGGCGATTTCTTCCAGCACCTGGTCTATGACCTGGGGCTTCACGCACAGGAGAACGACCTCAGCCTGGGACACGGCGTCCTTGTTGCTCTTTTGTGTAATGATACCATAGGTTTTTTTCAGGCATTCAAGCCGGTCGGCGGAGATGTCCGTCATAAACACCTGGCCGGCCTTGGCCGCCCCTGCGGCAAGAATGCCCTTGACGAGCGCTTCGGCCATGTTTCCGCCGCCCAGGAATGCGATCTTCTTATCTAAGGCCATAGAACCTCCACTTGTTTTCCGTTCCGCAATCCGCCTGCACCCGGCGATTGCGAGCCTGTAGCCAGTGTTTATGAGTGCGCTGCGCGAATACAGGCCATGCTCGGCGCGAGTGCAGGGCGCAATCCGAAATCTTACTTTCTTTCCCCGAATATCGCCGTGCCCACCCGCACCATGGTCGCGCCTTCTTCGACGGCAACTTCGAAATCCCCGCTCATGCCCATCGAAAGCTCTTGCAGGGAAACACCGGGTATGTTTTCCTTTAGTGTATCGCCCGCCAGCTTCCGAAGCGTGCGGAAATAGGGCCGTGAGTCCTCGGGGTTCTCCGCATAAGGCGGCATGGTCATGAGGCCCTTGATTGAAATGTTCTTGAGCTTCGCCGCTTCTTTGATGAGGCTGACTGCCTCCTCCATCGCTACGCCTGCCTTGGCCGCCTCTCCCGCAATATTCACTTCGATCAGCACATCCTGCACTTTATTTATCTTCG
>OFHG01000115.1_pt1 | contig 36202 bp, 29 predicted proteins | sample 1521931 | NCBI WGS metagenome assembly OFHG01 (sample SAMEA2468438, study PRJEB22500) | soil metagenome | biome: Glassland; feature: Farmland; material: Clay | place: Australia | collected 2013-01-31 | depth 0.55 m
GAAAGGATGTTGCCGATGCCCGTGCCTACCGGTTGGGGCGCCTGGTGACCTGGATCCTGATTGATAGCCTGCCGCCCCAGACCGACGGGCAGACCCAGATTCCGCCGCCGTCGGCAGACCGCATGAAGGCCTTCGAGAACCAGCGGCAGAATGGCCAGCTGGATACCTTATTGCCCGACATCGAAGCGGCTTTGATCAAGGCCCCGTACTGGCTGGATGGCCAGAAATTTGTTGCCGATGTGCTCCAGACCCTGGGCCCAAAAGGAGAAGCCGCACGCAAGGCCGCGATTCGTGAATTGCGGCATTTTCTCAGTGCCATGCCGCAATTGCCGGCAGCCTGCGTGGACGCCTGGTTTCTCGATGGTTTTGCGCCCGCGAAGAATCCGGAGATGTGGACGGAACCGGTACTTGCCAATGTTGCCCGCGCTTCACGGCGGGGGGCGACGCTGGCAACCTATACCAGTGCAGGCTGGGTGCGGCGCGGCCTGCAGCAGGCCGGTCGTCTCCGGCACGGACGAGAACGCGTTCAGGCCGGGACCGATGCCGTCGATATGCCGCTCAAGATGCCGGCGGGCTTTTCCATATCTATATTTGCAAAGGGGCTGGGGAGTCCCCGGGTGATGGCCCAAGACCCGGAAGGGAACCTCCTGGTAAGCGTCCCCTCACAAGGCAGGGTGGTCGCCCTGCCGGATAAAGACAGGGATGGCGTCGCCGACCGCATCGTCACCGTGATCAGCGGCTTGAAACGGCCCCATGGCCTGGCGTTTCGCTGTGCAAAGGAGTGCAGACTCTATATTGCTGAAGAAGACCGGGTGAACGCATACTCCTATGACCAGAAGGATTTGAAGGCCGTTAAAATAAAAAAGATCGCTGACCTGCCGACAGGCGGAAACCATGTCACGCGGACGCTTCTGTTTCTGCCTAAACCTCAGGACGACAAGCTCCTGATCTCCGTGGGCTCCTCCTGTAACGTTTGCACGGAAAATGACTGGCGCAGGGCAAAGATCCTCATTGTTCCTGCTGAAGGAGAAAGTGTCACGACCTTTGCATCCGGTTTAAGGAACTCGGTGTTCATGGCCATTCATCCGGAAACGAAAAAAATCTGGGCCACCGAGATGGGCCGCGACTGGCTCGGCGATAATCTGCCGCCTGACGAGATCAACATCATAGAACAGGGCAAGAATTACGGCTGGCCATTCTGCTACGGGAAGAACGTCCATGACGGGGACTTCGACCGACGCGAAACGCATGCCTGCAGCGAGCCGGAGACGGTCCCTTCCCATATCGATATTCCGGCCCATTCCGCGCCTTTGGGATTGGCGTTCTTTCCGGAACAGGGCTGGCCCGAAGAGTTTCATAACAATCTCCTCGTTTCTTATCACGGCTCCTGGAACCGGAGCGTGCCCACGGGATATAAGGTCGTACGATACCGATTGAGCAAAGACGGAAAATATCCGGGAGTGGAGGATTTCATCTCCGGATGGCTTCTCAAAGACGGAACAACGCTCGGAAGGCCCGTGGACATCATGATCCGGCCTGATGGTACGCTCTTCGTCTCCGACGATAAAGCCGGCGTGATCTACCGCGTGGTCAGGAAGGGCGGGGGAGAGGACCGTTGATAAATAAATAAGGAAACCCGGATCGGATAGGTAATGGACCAGGCTCAGCCGCGCCCAACCTGCGGGCGTCCGTTTGCAGGAGTGCTGTCGGCCGAGTTATTTTCATAACATTAAATCCGCCCCTCTGCCCCCCCGCTTTAATCCTTTTTGTCCAGGCTCCATTTGATCCCGCCTCGACAGGCAATGAGCAGGAAAACAAAGCAGTAAAGAACGGCCAGCTCGCCTTTGTTCACTGCCGGGAAGAACGCGGGGCCCATTTGGAACTTCCAGTGGAACTGGAAATACGCAACGGCCATCTCGCCGCTGCAGATGAAGGCCGCCACGCGGGATCGAAACCCCAGCATTATTGCCAGACCCCCGATGAGCTCGATGATCCCGCCGAACCAGAGCTGGGACCCCACTGCCGGTTGGAAGTCGGAAAGTATCCCAAGGATCTTCTGGCTGCCGTGGAACGCGAACATGAAACCCGCGACGATGCGCATCAAGGCGTAAGCGTGGTCCGCGTACTTTTCAAGCTGTTTCATGAGTGCGTCCTCCTCGTAAATAAGTTCGCTATGTTTTCACATCAACGAGCAACAGCTCGGCATCCCGTTCGGAAACTATATCGATCTCAGGTTCCTGCGTGAGCATGGCCGAACCAAGCGACGGGACGCCGATGTTGTTCACTTTTATCGGTCCCCCCTCCAGCACGTAAAGATATATTCCCCGCCCGGGCTCAAGATCATAATGTTCCGCCTTTCCTGCATGAAGAAAGCTGGAAAACACACGGGCGTCGGCGGCGATCGGAAGGGCGCCTTCATCCCGGTTCGATACCAGCGGCAGGAAGCGATCGGTCCTGTCCCTCTTCTCGATTGCTTTCTGCTCCACGGAGGGTTCGAGGTCGTATTTGGACGGATAGAACCACATCTGGATGAACCGCATGGGCTGGTCCGGGAGGTTGTTGATCTCCGAGTGCCACATGCCGCGGCCCACGGTCGTATGCTGCACCCATCCTTTTTTAAGAACGCCGCCTTTGCCCCGCTCGTCCGCATGCCTGAACTCTCCGCCGGCAATGTAGGTGACCACCTCGTTGTCCCGGTGCGGGTGGAGCGGCCAGACAGCGCCGGGGCTCAGCGTATCGTCGTTAAAGACCCGAAGCGTGCCGAAGTCCTGGAATTCCGGATCGTAGTAATCTCCAAAAGAGAAATGCCACCTGCCGTGGAAGCTCCCGTTCTTGATTTCTCCGTCGATCTGGTAAATGCTCTTGGGATCACGGATCTGTATCATGGGACAGGCCTCCTTTCCTGGATCGGGACTGAACAGCTATTAATTGAATTATACATCCTGCAGGGGGAAGCAGTCATCTTTGCCGCCTCCCCTCTGCCGGACATTTTGGTATACTTATAAGTAGCTGTATTTTGCAGCTCCCGGTCTTCTCCTCTTCAATCATCCATAGCATTGTCACGAGATCAAGGTGAAAGGAAAATACCATGAATATCGAGATCTCCGCCAAAGAATACCGCGACCTGCTGGACATCCTGCACATTGCCGACGTGGTCATGACCGGGCACCGGAGAGAAGAGGACAAGCGCACTGAGCGGCACCGCGCGCTCATCCAGAAGCTTTATGCCCTCGCACAGGGCGAAGACCTTGAGCGGCTGATCAGCTATAAGGAGAACGCGAAGAAATTCGTGACGACCGGGGATTTTGAACAAAGCTCCCTGGCCCATGCGGTGATCGATGAATTTGGAGACCACCTCTTCTGGGATGAATTGATCTCCCGTCTGACAGAGCGGGACGCGGCGCAGCTTGGGGGCGGGACCAGCCGCCTCAACGTAACGAGCGAAAGCGATCGTCAGCATGCGGAAGGACACATCCGACAGCGATATATCGAGGAATTCGCAAAGAACGGCGTTGCCAACCTTGAGGTCATCGAGCGGTTCGGCACCGGCGTGGGACTGCCGGTTAAGACGTCAGACTGATCTCGTTGCACGAGTACGAGAGGTGACCTTATACGCTGCCTTGATCAGTGCTATACTTACTTCAAGCAAGAACATGTGATCGTTAATCCTCCGGACCATCCAAACGAGGCGAGCCACCCGGAATTGAAAATAAGAAAAGGACGCTGCTGCGGTACTACCTTGGCATATTGAGGCGGATGGATATTACATCCCAAGAGAGGATCTGTGACAGACCTCCTGAACGACCCACCCATGAGGCAGAAGGCATTCTCGCATGAGCGGATGCTGCGGTCGTGCTTTGTGGGCGTGAACATCGGCGCTATCGCTGTCAAGGTCGTGGCGTTACGAGGGGATGAACTGTACTCCAAGGCCGTGACTCATCAGGGCCGCCCCCTCGAAGTCCTGGAAGAAATACTCGCGCAAAAAGAATTCAGCCATGCGGATTTCTTCGGCGTGTCAGGCCGCCGGGGCCATATCTCCGAGGTTGCAGCCGTTCAGCGGGCGCTCAGGGAGGTGCAGGGCGCCCTTGACGCCGTCGTATCGCTCGGCGGCGAGTCCTTCCTGGTTTACATCCTGTCTAATGGAAAGATCTCCAATGTCCTGTCGCACAACAAGTGCGCCGCCGGGAGCGGAGAGTTCTTTGTGCAGCAGATCGGGCGGATGGGCCTCGGCATCGAGGAAGCGATCGAGTGTTCTCATGGCGGCAAGGTCGTGCCGCTGGCAAGCCGGTGCTCGGTCCACTGCAAATCGGACATTACCCACAAGCTCAACCGGAATGAGGCCTGCCCTGCGGACATCCTGCACACGCTGCATGACAGCATGGCCGATAAAGTGATCTCGCTCCTTGAGAAGGGACAACGTCCGCTTGGAAAGGTGCTCGTCATCGGCGGTGTGTCCCGAAACCCAGCCATGCTGGCCGCGCTCCGGGAGAAGCTTCCCTCCACGGAGTTCGTCGTTTCGGCGGAGAGCCCTTGCTTCGAGGCTTGGGGGTGCGCTCTCATCACCCGGGACGACCCGCAGTATACACAGCCCCGGATCTCAGCCCAGCCAAGCCTAGACACCTTTCCGCCGCTCGCCCGTTCTGCGGACCGCGTACAAATTATCGACGCGCCGCCTCAACAGACCCCTCCGGTCGGTTTGCTGGTCATCGGTATCGATGCGGGTTCGACAACCACAAAAGCGGTCCTGCTCGATCCGGCAAGCAAAGCCGTGGTCGCGTCGCATTATACGCGAACGCACAGCGATCCGGTAGCAGCGACACGAGAGTGCCTCCGGCAGATCGCGGCTGAGGTCGGAAATCCTAGGATCGGGCTTGTCGCAACGACCGGCTCGGCCAGGGAACTCGTGGGGGCCTACGTGGGCACGGCCCACGTGTACAATGAGATCTCCGCCCATGCCAGGGGTGCAACCCATTTCGATCCCGACGTGGACACCATCTTCGAGATCGGCGGCCAGGACTCAAAATACATTTATCTCCGGAACGGCGTTCCCATCGATTATGCGATGAACAATGCCTGCTCCGCCGGCACGGGCTCCTTTCTGGAGGAAAGCGCACAGGGGGACCTCGGCATTACGGTGAAGGATATTGCACAGATCGCGCTTGACGCGCCGTCCCCGGTGCAGTTAAAGGCGACCTGCGCGGCATTCATCAATTCCGACATTCGCATCGCATTTCAGCAGGGCCAGTCCCGCGAGAACATCGTTGCCGGGCTTGTCTATGCGATCGCCGCAAACTATCTCACCAAGGTCAAGGGACAGCGTGTCGTGGGGAAAAAGGTGTTTCTGCAGGGAGGAGTTGCCCTGAACAGCGCGATCGGACATGCGTTCGCTCACAGCGTGGACCGTGCTGTCATCATCCCGCCCAACCCCGAGTTAATGGGGGCCCTGGGGGTCGCGCTTCTGGCCATGGAGCACTCAAACGGGTTGCTCGATTCCAAGGCGGACCTCCTTTCTCTCGCCGCCCCTGAGATGGAGTCCCCGGGCCGCTTCATTTGCGGGGCATGCCGGATGCACTGCAGCATTGAGCGTTTCGAAGTGGCAGGCAGAAAATTTCCTTTCGGCGGCCGCTGCAGTCTCTACGAAAGCGTGTGGAAAAGAAAGACCCATGCCGCAGCAGCCCTTGACCTGGTCGAGCAGCGGGCCAGGCTGATCTTTGGAAAGTCCGCGGGTCGGTCGGATGAGTCGGGAAAAGATACCAGTCCGCCGCTCTCTCGCGGCCCAGGCCGCGAGCATGACGAGGTAAAGCTTCGTGTCGGCATTCCGCGGGCGCTTACCACCTACTCGCTTTATCCCCTCTACTCGACCTTCTTGTCGGGTCTGGGACTGGAAGTGATTTTGTCAGGCGTGGATCCGCACGGCGAGCTGAAATCCTATTCCGGCTTTTGTTTCCCTGTGCAGACAGCGCACGGAGCAGTGCTGGACCTTGCGCGACAAGGGGTCAACCTGGTCTTTCTGCCCCATGTAGTGCGCATGCCGCAGTCCACTGCATGCCGCGACTCCTTCTTGTGCCCCATCACCCAGGCCAGCCCCTATTTCCTGGCAAAGGCATTTTCGGAGGTCCGCTTTCTCTCACCGCGCTTTGATTTCACGCACGGCTACGAGATCGGTTCGGGGCTGGCTGATATAGCAATGCGAGAGTTCGGTGCTACCCGCGAACGTGTGCAAGAAGCCTGGGAAGCAGCAAGGAACGCGCAGACCGAGGCGGAGCGCGCCATGCGAAAGCTGGGACAAGAGTCCCTTGACCTTGCGATAGCGAAAGGCAAACCCGTGGTACTGCTTGCCGGCCGCAGCTACAATGCCTACGCAGCGGAGTCCTCCCAATCGGTTGGTAAGAAACTCTCGAGCATGGGCGTACTGGCAATACCCGCCGATTGCCTGGCGCCGGTCGAAAAGGGACCTACTTCGTGGCACTTCTCCAACCAGATGTTAAACGCCGTGGCCCTCGCCAGGAAGCATCCCAATCTGTTCCTCATGTGCGTCAGCAATTACAGCTGCACCATCGACGCGTTCACCCATGCCCTGATTGCATCCGGGATGGGCTCCAAGCCGTACCTGGTCCTCGAGATCGATGCACACACAGCCGACGCCGGGGTCCAAACCCGCCTCGAGGCGTTCCTGGACATCATTCGAAACTATCGGGATATACCGGCCACGAGCACTCAGGAGTTCACCCCGTGCCGGCTTGACATCAGCGGCCAGGTCATCCGCTCCAGTGGAGAACGTGTCGCACTGAACGATCCACGGGTAAAGCTTTACTTTCCCAACTTCTCCGAATTCCATTCGGGGGCACTGGCCATGGCTGTCCGCTGGGTAGGCCTGCACGCTGGAAACATGTTTCCTCTGGACCGGTGCCAGCTTGAACAAGGCCTCCAATACACGTCAGGGCGAGAGTGCCTGCCCCTGCCGCTCTGCGTCGCACAACTGCGCCGGATACACGAGCAGCGCCAATCCGGCGAGATCGCCGGGTACTTCACGTTGCAGGGCGGCGCGCCCTGCGTGGTAGACTCCTACAGGGGATATCTCGAGCGCTTCATCGCCGAGCAAAAGCTGCCCGACCTCTTTCTGTTCAGCCCGAAAGAAAAGAGCGAAAGACTTGATTTCGACAAAATGACGCTCGCAAAAAACACAGCGCTCACGCTGCTCGTCGCGGACATCGTCGTGGAGATAGAGCACGTTCTTCGTGTTGTGGGGACCGAGGGCAGTGTGGACCGGCTTCGGCGGGAATGGAGCGAGTTCGTCGCCTCGTCAAGCTCGCTGGCCCGGTTCCAGGCAGATTTGCCCGGCTTCGTCGAGCGAGTGGCAACGCTTCCGCGCACCCGGGAGCCGCACGACTGTCCACGGGTGGTTGTCATGGGCGATTTTTTCACCAGGTTCAGCCCCTTTTTCATGGAAGGCGTCCTCGATCGTTATACCGACGAAGGCATCATCCTGAAGCCGGTCGATCTGAGCGACCTCCTTCTCTACCACGTCTATAACTCGGTGGCAGAAACCGCTCAGGGGTGGGACCTGAAGCCAGGCGGCCTCGCATTTGCCAAAGCCTGCACGAGGATCCTCCAAAACGACGGGAAGGAATATTTGCAGAACTGGCTCGCTTATAAGATGGAGAGATGGTACGAGGGAGACTACCGGAAGTTATTCGGAAAGACCGGCCTGCTCGTGGCAGGTCCCAATGACGCCGCTTCCCTGTTCGAGAAGGCCTCCGCACATGTGGCGATGGAGATCTACGGCGAGATCCTCCCGACCGTGGGCCGCGGACTGGAGGCCGAGACCGAGGGCTACGACGGGATCATCATCATCGGGCCGTTCAACTGCCTGCCGTTTCGGATCTCGGAGTCGATCCTCAGGCCTATTTGCATACAGCGGGGAATGCCCATTCTCACCTACGAGAGCGACGGCTACGCGGTCTCTCCTTCGGTCCTGCGGCAGGTGGACGTCCACATTCAGCAGATTCTCGAGCACGCAGCCTGCAGCCACAAGCGGTGAGTTTTTCGATCTTCTTCCTATCGAGAGGGGAGCAATTCTTGAAATTTTCAAAAATGCTTTTCCCTTTGCCACTTTCGCGCACGTATAGTATTTTTGCCTCAGTGGGATAACCATGAAAGACAGGTTTTCCCATCTCACCAACTCCCAACGATTATTCATTTCATTAGAGCAAACAAACGGCCGAAATGCCGTTGCTTACTGCTTCTAACTCTTCAATAATTGATTGACTACATGAAAATAGTAATGAAAACGGAGCAAGGCGAAGGAGGAATCGATCAGAGGGAGGGGAAGACGTGGATTCACGGTGTGGAGACAAGGACTGACAAGGCAACAGAGGGAAAAGGGGGAAAACCTGACTGGAAGAATCGTTGACAAGGGACAGGGAGATAAAGACCAGCGGCGGACGATACGAAACGCGCAAGCAATAAAGGCAGCCACATCGGCGCCGCCTTGTTGTTTTCCGGCTTCCGCTGTTTTCCTACTTCTTCAGCAAATTCATCGCCGCGTCATAACGCTTGAGATAGTCGCTGATCACCCGCTCGGGTTCATATCCCAGGGTCTTTGCGTAAAGACCGAGAAATCCCCGGAGGTAAGGGCGCGCCGGGAGCTTGGCGAACATCTCTTCTTCGATGCATTCGAGATAACGGGAACCCACTTTTGTCGTGTCCGCGATGTTTTTGATAGACAGGCCGCGCAGCTCGCGCAGAGCCTTGAGGGCCGGGCCCGTGAATTCAGCGATGAGGTGCGAGACCTCCTCTTGCGCGAGTTTTGCCGGAGGGGGGGCGGGTTGCGGAGGCGCCCCTTCCCTGATATAGCGATTTTCCGATTGCAGGGGGAGCGCGGGCTGTGCGGGCCTCGTCTGATATTTCGGCATTGACGGCGGCGGTGGCGGCGGCAGTTCCGGCAACTCATTCCGGGCTCTCAGCGTCGCATCGTACTGTCTCCGGTTGTCTTCGTAAACGAGCGTGCGGTAAGCCTCTTCTATCCGCTGGTGGATAATAGCCGTTTCTTCCGGCGTGAAGAGCGAGTAGAGGGCGATGGAATTCGGTTCATACACCCGCCGGACCCGTTCGTACGCCTTATGGATCTCCTGCGCGGTAGCCGTGGGGCTCACTTCCAGAAGCTCGTAATAGCTCAGGTCCTCTATTTTTTTGATCATGGCTGCTCCAAGCCCAAGAATGCCGTTTAAACGGGCATTTTCCCGCTAATACAGCATGCTGAGCGTCAGCTGCTCTTTTCTGAGCAGGTTGTGAACGATTCGTTCGATACAGCGCGACGGCCGCGAGTACGGATATTCGACGGTGAGCGGCCGTTTGCTCCGGATGGACTGCCAGACGCAATCGTCGTATTCCACATAGCCGAGGTATTCGAGGTTGATGCCGAAGTACTTCTGGCAGGCGCTTTTCATCGAGAAGCCTATCTGGATGTCGTTCTTAGTCCGTACCTGGTTCACCACAAGCTTCGGCTTGAATTTCAGCACTTCGAGCTCGAGGATCTCGCCCACTTCCCGCTCCATTGTCTTCACGCGCTCGATCAGGTCATAGGGCGTGCGGATGCCCATGGCGTTTTTCTGGTCCATGGCCGCGTCAATGAGGTCCTTGATCCCCTGATTGGTGACGACCTTCTTGAAGCGGCGGTAGAAAGCGCTCTTGATAAAACGGTAGGCGTTTTCGATGGCAGTGGGCTCGGGCAGCACCACCAGGATGCCGTGGTCCGCGAAGAGGAAAAAGTCGAGTACATTGAATGAGGTGCCCGCGCCGAGGTCCAGCAAAACATAGTCCGCGTCGAGAGTCTCGAAGTGCCTCAGGAGCCGCGTCTTCTGCGCGAAATTGGGATTGGCCGCGTCGAGAAAGTCCTGGGCCCCGCTGATCAGGCTGCGGTTGGGTATGCTCGTCTTGATGATGACGTCCTGGATGTTCTCTACACGCCGGTTCAGAAAATCGGAGAGCGTTATTTCCGGCACGCCTATGCCGAGGGTGGTGTGGAGGTTCGCGCCGCCCAGGTCCGCATCGACGACCAGCACCTTCTTCTTGAGGCGCGCAAGGTGGATACCGATGTTGCCGGTGATCAGGCTTTTGCCGATTCCGCCTTTGCCGCCGCCGATGGCCCAGATCTCTTTTTTTCGCAGGGCATCCTGAAGTTCTATCATCCCGTAGCGTTTTCCCCGGTAACGGCTGTGGTCACCGGGTCCTCATCCGCGGTCCCCGCCTCAGCGGGGACTTCTTCCATGACCTCTTCTCCGGCCTCGAGCTCCTGGAATTCCTTGAGCGTCGGCAGGGCCGAGAGGTCCTTCAACCCGAAGTACTGAAGAAACTCGAGCGTCGTGCCGTAGAGCATGGGCTTGCCCGGCACGTCTTTCTTGCCCACGATCTTCACGAGGCGGCGCTCCATGAGGTTGCGCATGATGCCGCCGATGTTCACGCCCCGGATGGCCTCTACCTCGGAACGCGTGATGGGCTGCTTGTAGGCGACGATGGCGAGCGTCTCGAGCGCTGCCTTCGAGAGCTTGGCCGAGACCTTGACGGACTTGAACTTCCTGATCCAGGCGGCGTTCTCCGGCCTCGTCGCTAACTGGTATCCGCCGGCTACTTCGGCAAGCATGATGCCCGCGCTGCGGCCATCGTACTCCTGCCGGAGTGTCTGGAGCTGCGCCTCTATCTGATCGGCCGTGGCCTCTTCAAAGACGCCTTTCAGCCTGTCCGCGGACAGGGGGGTGCCCGAGACGAAAAGCAACGCTTCGATTGCCGATTTCAATTGTTGATCTTCCAACGTTAAAACCTCACAGTCTAAAGAAGTTCAAACCGCTTAAGCCGTTAAACTGTTCAAACGGTTTGAACTGATTGAACGGCTGTTACAATGCCGAAGGATCGCCCAATCTTCCCAAGGCCACCCTGGCGTTCATCTTGATGTCGATGTCCGTCGAGGTCTCCATGATCTTCCGGATCTTCGGCACCGCGTCCCTGACGAGTTCGGGGTTCGAGCTGCCGATGTTTCCAAGCGCCGCGACGGCGTTCTTGACTGCGTTTGGATGTCCGCTGTCGAGGTAGCGCATCAGCCGCGGCACCAGGCTTGCCACTTCCTTGGGATAATGGAGGCCGATGGCGCCCAACGCGAAGAGCACGCCGCCGCAGGTGGCCTCTTTTGAGAACTCGAGCACCTCCACGAGTTTCGGAAGAATTCCGCGGATCAATTCCGGCGCGTTGATGCCGACCTTACCCAGGGCATGCGCCGCGGCCTCGCGCTCGTCGTCATCGCCTTTTTCGAGCATTTCTATCAGACGCGGTACCGCGTCCCTTACGAGGTCTGTATGGGCAAAGCCGATGTTCCCGAGGGCATAGGCCGCCTCCTGCCGCACCAGGCTCTGCTCATGCGTGAGCATGGATTTGAGTTTCGGCGCCGCCTGCGCCGCCGATTCCTTGAAGTTAAAACCCAGGTTTCCGACGGCGTTTGCCGCATCGATCTTGACGAACATGTCCGGATCGTCCAGCAGCGCGATCAGGGTCGGCAGGTGCGGCCGCGTGTCGTTCGGGTAATCGAAACCCACGCGCGACAGCAGGTTCAGCACGCCCGAGCGCACTTCGCCGTTTTTCCCGCCCAGGAGCGCCACGAGGTCGCCGATAAGCGTGCGGTCTGCATAGACCGCGGTCTCGATGTCGCCGAATTTTTTCGCCTCGGCCAGCGCCTTGATATCGGGTTTCATAATAGCTAAAATTTATTACCCACAGAGGACACAGAGAACTGCAAAACGATACAACTAGTTTTAAAAAATTTATTTTCCTCTGTGATCCGCAAAATGGCTTTGTTTTTTACCCGAACAGGTTCCCCGTGGCGGTATCACGGTCCTGCGTTTCAGTCACGGCCTTCATGATACGGATGGCGCCGAACTGCTCGATCTGCACCGCCTTTATGACTCGCGTCTTGATCAGTTCGAGCAGCGCCAGGAACGTGCCGATCACCTGGAGCTTCGAGGTGCTCCCCTCGAAGAGGTCGGCGAACAGCAGACTGTCCACGGCTTCGAGCCTGGCCAGGATCTGCGAGATCTTCTCGGTGATGGACACGGTCTCCGCGGTGATCTCGAACCGGGCGTCGGGCACTCGCGCCATCACGTCCTTGAGCGCCGCGAGCAGGTCGAAGAGGTGGAAGTCGAAGAGCAGGGGCTCGTCGTCCGTGTGAACGTCGGGGGTGGCTTCGGCCGGCCGCGTGTACACCTTCGACCAGGCCTCCTCCTTGTCTTCGAGGGTGCCGGCGGCCTCCTTGAAACTCTTGTACTCGAGGAGCCTCCGAATGAGCTCGGCTCGCGGGTCAATGCCGTCCTCGTCGCCGTCGGGGTTCTCGGACGGCGGCAGGAGCATCCTGGACTTGATATGGGTGAGCGTCGAGGCCATGACGAGGAAGTCGCCCGCGATCTCCATGTCCAGGCTCTTCATGAGCTCGATGTATTCTAGGTATTGCTGAGTGATGAGCGAGATGGAGATGGAGTAGATATCGAGTTCGTGCTTCTTGATGAGATACAGAAGAAGGTCCATGGGACCTTCGAAAATCTCGAGTTTAATCTGATACGACATGGGTAATCGAGCCCCTCCGTGCAATGGCCGTACGGGTCCGGGCCATGAGAACTAATTGTTATGAAAATTAGCGTTATTAGCCCGAAAAGTCAAGGAAAAACGTTACGATTATGGGTTGCGATGGTTGATTTCGGATTGAGGGCCCGGCATTCCCCGGTTCTGTTTTGATTCCGCATTCCGCAATCGGCAATCCGCAATGGAAACAGTCTGGTATAATTGTGAAGAGGGGGAAGATGGCGGCTGACAACGGCGGCTATACGGAAAAAGAACTCTTGCGCATGGTACGGCGCTGGCTCCCGCGCGAGCGTGTGCCGAAGCGCGTGCGGGTGAAGGACACGGCGGACTTTTTCCGCGTGGACTACGACGACGTGGTCATGCTTAACAACATTCCCTATTTTGTCCGGAACAACGAGCGCGAGGGAAGGTTCGGTCTGGATGACGAGCAGAAGTTCTGGGTCAAGCGCGCTCGCAACCTTCTCACGGGAGACGTGAAGATCCTGAAATGGGTCTTCAAAGAGCGCTTCCAGGCCCGGATCGGAAATTTCGTTTTCGAGTGCGTCCGGAGCCCACAGAAAGAGGCACGGATCCTTGAGCTGGTGCGCGGCAGGCCGGACTTCATGCAGGGCGAGACCGTGCTCGATTCCTCGGGGAGCCAGCTCCGCATCCTGGACTATATCAGGGGCAAAACGCTCGGGCAGCTTACGATCGAGATGGGGAAGGACCACGAGGATTTCTTCCATAACTACTATCCCGCGCTGCTCGATGAATTCATTGAGATTGTCGGGGCCATCCGCTTTCTGCACGAGAACAACGAGAAACACGGTGACATCCGGCGCGACCACATCATCAAGGACGCCGCTACCGGGAGGTACCGTTGGATCGACTTCGATTTCAACTACCGCCACGGCGAGAGCCGCTTCGGTTTCGACCTCTTCGGCCTCGGCAACGTCCTGCTCTTCCTCACCGGCCGGGGAGACATTACCACGCACCGGCTCCTGCATGAGAGCCCGGAGCTCCTGGACCGGTTGACCGAAGACGATGTAAACATTGTGTTCCATAACCGCGTGAACAACCTTAAAAAAATCTATCCCTACATACCGGAGAAACTGAACCGGGTGCTGATGCACTTCTCCCTGAGCGCTCCGGTGTACTACGAAGAGACGGCGGAGCTAATCGAGGACTTGGGAGAGGCGAGGCAAGAATTGAAATCGAGTTGATGTTTGCCGCGGAGCGCAGAAGGCGCGGGGAAAGATCCAAAACTTGGTATTGAGATTCCTGCAGCAAATGAAGGTTCGTACAGGCATGAGCGGGAATGCGCTCACTCCAAAATCCAAGAATCAATCTCTGCGGCCTCAGCCTGTGCCCAGCGCTTACGAGTGCTTCGCGCGAGTGCAGGGTACGATCCCTGCGGTGAAAAAATTTTCTGCGCTTTGAAAGGAGTTCATCCATGAAGACCGAAGACACCCCGATGAAAGACAAACATCTTCTCATTGCCGTCGATGAATCGGACAGCTCGCGCCGTGCCGTGCTTTACGTGGCCGACATTCTCGGCGGTTTTCCCGGGTTCACGGTCACGCTCCTGAGGGTCATTCCCGAGCCCGAGGAGGACTTCTTCGACACCGGCGACGAGCTGAACTCCTGGATGAAGAGGCAGATTAACGAGTCAAACAATATGCTCGAAAATTACCGCCAGATCCTGATCCAGTCCGGCTTCCCCGAAGACAAGGTCCGCTACCGAGTCTGCGTGGGCGAGGCCAAATCGTTTGCAGAAGCCATCCTCGAGACCCGCTGCGATCTCACCTGCTGCACCGTGGTCGTCGGCCGCCACCATCACTCCAAGGCCGAGGAATTCCTCTTCGGCAGCACGTCGAGCAAGCTCATCCACGAGGCCACGAACTGCGCAATATGGGTTGTGGAGTAAACGAGTTACGGTGTTGAGAGATCCTCCATGGCTAAACCGATGGGCGCTCGCCTGATACCCTGAAAATACCCTCCTTCGGGTATTGCCATTTGGGGGTCCTGAATACTCTATTAATAATTAAAATCTTCTGTTATACCCCCTCCTTTTATTCAGTACGAAGTACGGCTTTTGTTGAAGGTCCCTGCTAGGCCCGGCATGATTGAGCCTCATGGTATTTTTTTCGACATCAAAACGGAAATCGGCATTGACCACCGGGAGCCGGACAGTTTTCTCTGGTTGAACCTGTTCAGGATCTATAATGAAGCCTTGACAAATGTGATGAAGCATTCGAAGGCGAAAACGGTCTACGTGGACCTCACCGTGGCCCATGAAGGCCTTTTCCTGTCCGTGTACGACGACGGGGTCGGCATCAGGAGTGGAAAAAGTCCCGGCCGGGCATTGCCAATATGAAGGCGCGGGCAAAGGAAATCGGCGGAAAGATGGAAATAACCTCCGGTAAGGGGACCGCGGTAAGCCTCGAACTTCCGCTTAACCTCCAATTCTCCGTATCATGATTTCATCAGCTTAACATTCCTCGCGTTCTTGAATACCCTCCAGTAAAGCCATGCATTGACTCCCACACAAACAACGGTCAGTAGGAATATGATCGTTGGCTGCACGTCGATATAGACAAGCTTTTCCGCATAATGGGCTATGAACGATCCGGGATAGGCCCGTGCCGCGTTCTGCTTTGCCGCGAGCCAGACCTCAAGGTGTGTGAGCGGACAGTACCAGCCGAATACCTGGCTGAGCACTGCGAAGACAAGCCCCGCCCCGTGGAACATCATGACGGCACGGCGCTTCCTTCCCCAGTATGCCCCGGCAATGAGGAAAAATATCCAGAGAAGATGAATGATAATGACTATGTCCGCAAGGATCCGGTAAAACATAAACATCGGTTCGTTCTAGGCATTATAAGTGTACCACCGTTCGATAAGGTTTGAGAGTAAACGGCTTATAAGTGGAAAAGTTGAGTTACCCGATTCTATTTAAACCAGACCGATCCGCTCCTCGTGAGCCCCTTTCGTAAAATAAAGAGGAGCGAAAGAGCGGCCGCTGGCGCGGGGTTCTCAATCGTTGCTCTATTTCGGCCTTGCCCCACACCATCTTCAGAGCTGATAATTATTACAACCGCATGAAATTTGGACTAAATATGGTATAAGTTTTGGCTTGACAACACAACATGTTGTGTTATACTTGACACTAGTTTTGCGAATTCTTAGGCCTTGCAGCACTCGCTTCAATCCGCATTACCTTTAGTTGTCTTCAAAACTGAATACCCAAAAACACGACAGGCGGTAAATCAGACATGATGCTGTGTTTGTGTTTTACGAACAACTTCTTATTCTTAACCTCCTGTTTTTCCGACCGGAAGAACCTGGAGCGGTAAGGAGCACTAAGATCAGGGCGGAGGACTTCGTCCTGATTTTGTTTTCATCTCAATCTTGATTATCCAGGAGGGGGTTTTATGAAGAGCGCGGCTTCCGTTTCTGCTTCAACATCCGGCAAGGGTCTCAACCTGAACGAGAACTGCCTCAAGGTCCTCGAAAAACGCTACCTCAAGCGCAACGAGGACGGGACCGTTATCGAGACGGCCGTGGACATGTTCACGCGCGTGGCACGGACCATTGCCGAGGGCGACCGGGCATATGGCAAGTCTGACGCCGATGTGGAGCGGACCGCGACCGAGTTCTACCGCCTCATGACCTGTCTTGAGTTCCTCCCGAACAGCCCCACGCTCATGAACGCGGGGCGCGAGCTGGGCCAGCTTTCGGCCTGCTTTGTTCTGCCCGTGGGCGACTCCATGGACGAGATCTTCGAGTCCGTGAAGCACGCCGCGCTCATCCATAAGTCCGGCGGCGGCACGGGCTTCTCCTTCTCACGCATCCGGCCGAAGAACGACGTGGTGAAGTCAACCAAGGGCGTTTCCTCCGGCCCCATTTCGTTCATGACCGTGTTCGATGCGGCCACCGAAACAGTGAAGCAGGGCGGCACGCGCCGGGGCGCCAATATGGGAATCCTCCAGGTGGACCACCCGGACGTCCTTGATTTCGTTACGTGCAAACAGCAGAACGACCGCTTGAACAATTTCAACATTTCCGTGGCCATGACCGACCCTTTCATGGACGCCGTGGAAAAGGACGGCGAATACGACCTTGTCTCGCCCCGCAACAAGGCCGTGGTGAAGCGGCTTCAGGCCCGCAAGGTTTTCGACACCATCGTGAACATGGCGTGGAAGAACGGCGACCCCGGCATCATTTTCCTCGACCGCATCAACCAGCATAACCCCACGCCGCATGTCGGCAGGGTGGAGTCGACCAACCCCTGCGGCGAGCAGCCGCTGCTTCCGTACGAGTCCTGCAACCTGGGCTCCATTAACCTGGCGAAGATGTTGTTGGCAAAGCACGGCAAGGCCGTGGATTTCGACAAACTCCGCCACACGGTGCGTCAGGCGGTCCATTTCCTCGACAACGTGATCGATGTGAACCGCTATCCTATCGATAAAATATCCGAGATGACCCGGGCGAACCGCAAGATCGGCCTGGGAGTCATGGGCTTCGCCGACATGCTCCTGGAGATGGGCATCCCCTACAATTCCGACGATGCGGTCAGGCTCGGTGAAACGGTCATGAAGTTCATCACTGATGAAGGGCGGAAGATGAGCGAGGAACTGGCCAAGGAACGCGGGGCCTTCCCGAACTTCAAGGGCAGTATTTACGATAAACCGGGTCTGGCGCCGGTCAGGAACGCGACCGTCACGACAATCGCGCCCACCGGCACGCTTTCCATTATCGCCGGTTGCTCGAGCGGCATCGAGCCGCTTTTCGGACTCACCTTTGTCCGGAGGGTTATGGACGGCGCCGAACTTCTTGAGGTGAACCCCGTGTTTGAGCGGGTGGCGAAGGAACGGGGTTTCTATTCCGACGAGCTCATGAAGGAGATCGCCGAGCACGGCGGGTGCACGAACGTTCCGACCGTGCCGGAGGCCGTGCAGAGGGTCTTTGTCACGGCCCACGACATTACGCCCGAGTGGCACATCCGCATGCAGGGGGCGTTCCAGAAGTACACCGACAACGCGGTGTCCAAGACCGTGAACTTCCCGCACAGCGCCACGCAGAAGGACGTTGAAAAGGTCTATATGCTGGCTTACAAGCTTGGTTGCAAAGGCGTGACCATTTACCGCGACGGCTCCCGCGACGAGCAGGTGCTCAGTACCGGCGCCACGGAAAAGGCGCGCAAGGCCGCGGCCACGGGCCAGCACGTGACCGTGGCTTCCGCATCGCCGGAGCTGGCAGAGGAGAAGAAGCCGCGCCACCGGCCGCCTCTTACCCAGGGCGTCACCCAGAAGATCCCCACCGGCTGCGGCAATCTCTATATTACGATCAACGAAGACGAAGAAGGCATCTGCGAGGTCTTTTCGACCATGGGCAAGTCCGGCGGGTGCGCCGCGAGCCAGTCCGAGGCCGTTTCCCGCATGGTTTCGCTTGCTCTTCGGTCCGGCGTGTCGATCGACTCGATCATCAAGCAGGTGAAGGGCATCCGCTGCCCCTCTCCTGCCTGGGGAGAAGGCGGATCGATCCTGTCCTGCCCCGACGCCATCGGCCGGGCACTCGAGCGCTACATGAAAGAGGGCATGAACCACCGATATCAGAAGCCCAAGGCGGCTGCTGCCCCGCAGGCGACGGTCGGCTATGTGTCATCCGACTGCGCCCAGGGCGGCAACAAGAACCATCTCGGTCTCTGCCCCGAATGCCCTGATTGCGGCGGCCTCCTGGAGTTCGGCGAAGGCTGCGCCTTCTGCCGGGGCTGCGGCTTCTCGAAGTGCGGGTAGCATAACTGGGGAAAGAAAAAAACCTTACGAAGCTCGAAATTCTAAGCAATATCGAATGTTCGAAAAATAAATATGGGCGCTCCGAAGTTGTTTAGGATCAGCATTTCGTGTTTAGAACTTCCTCAAATGAGGAAATCCGGAGGTAGCGTGAGGCAAGTTTCCCGTATATCACAGGCAACCTGAGACAGACTGAATAAGAAAAACCGGGATGTTTATCCCGGTTTTTTTGTAAGCATATAGGCAGTCTTATTGGGCTCCGGCGCTAATTTTATATAATTTATTGTATTTAAAGGAGATCTTAATGAAGCTTGAAGATGTCATTTACGAACTTTACCGGCTTGCCGAGACCAGGCAGTGGGATGATAAAACAACGGACGAAGCTCTCAGCTCCGCTATCGAGGGAATGGAAAAGATATGGGAGCTCCAGCAGGCGGACAAGAGAAAGAGCGCCATGGTCAACGCGAACAAGAAGCAGCCGAGAGTATGGTCTTAATCGTTGAATGGGCATAAAAAAACTTGACATTTGATTGATATGATTCTAAATTAATTTATAAGAGTGTTGCCGCACAGCAGGATCGTGCGGTTCTCGAAGTATTCTTAAGCGCTCTATGTTGTCGGTTTACCGCTATGAAGCCCGGAAAAAACGGGTTATCAGCTTAATCCAAGGAGGGGACGCATATGGGTATTGAGAGGATCATGCAGTACGAGTGCAGGGTCTGCGGCAGGAAGATCGACGTGACCAGGACCGGCGATGTGTATGAAGAACCGGTATACTGCTGCGGTCTGGAGGCCGTAGAAGCCAGCGAAGTACCGACGGCGCCCGCAGTAAAAAGGCCTGCAAAGAAGAAAGCTAAGAAAAAGGCGGAGAAGGCTGCCAGGAGGCCCGCTAAAAAGAAGGCCAAAAAGGCGGTAAAGAAGAAGGCAACAAAGAAGGCGGCCAAGAAAGCGGTAACAAAGAAGGCGATTAAGAAAAAAGCTACAAAGAAAAAGGCAGCCAAAAAGAAGGCCAGAAAAAGACGGTAATCCAACGGCACATCAGGCGTTATGCAAAGGCACCCGGTATGATTCGGGTGCCTTTTTTATGGCGTGTATGCCCGGCTTGTAAAATAGTTGACTTATGAAGCAACAGACCTTAGGATTTACGCATGAGTAATACTGCCTATCAGGAGCGCCGCATCCGGCGACTTGTGGGACGGGCCATCAACGATTTCGGGCTGATCGAGAACCGGGACCGGATCCTTGTTGCGCTGTCGGGCGGCAAGGACAGCTGGACGCTTCTGCATATCCTGGAGAGCTTGAGGAGGCGCGCGCCGGTCCATTTTTCGCTGGTCCCCGTGACGGTGCACCCGGGGTTTCCGGGTTTTGAGACCGGGCTGATGGAGGCATACCTAAAATCGTGGTCCTGTGAATACCGGATCGTGCGTGCGCCTATCCACGAAGCCATGATCGAGAAACTTTCGCCTGACGATATGCCGTGCTCCCTCTGTTCCCGGATCCGCCGTGGCGTGCTTTACACCAAGGCAATCGAACTTGGCTGTACGAAGATCGCCCTCGGTCATCACCGTGAGGACTTCATCGAGACGCTTCTGCTCAATCAATTTTATAACGGCAAGATCAAGGCCATGGCGCCGCTTCTGTACGCTGATGACGGCCGTAACGTGGTGATCCGCCCGCTCGTTTACGTGGCCGAGGACGACATTGTCCGGTTCGCCTCTGCGGCTGGTTTTCCCGTCACCTGCTGCGCCTGCCCGTCTTGCGGCGATCCGGACATGAAGAGGGCGGGGATCAAGAAGCTTCTTGCCGGCTTCGAGCGGGACCAGCCGGGCATTAAATCGAGCCTGCTTGCGGCGCTCTCCGATGTGGACCGCCGGCATTTGCCGGCAAAAGCAGCAAAGAACGCCGTGCGTCGAGTGAGGGGCGACGAGTGAAGGGCGCCGGCTGTTTCCTCCCGGAGGCCGCAAATAGCCGTTATCCGGCGCGAACAAGGCTGTCGCACCGTCTGTGACGGGGTATACTTAGATAATCTGGGATAATCTGGAAAAAATACCTTTCACCTCTGTAGTCGGAACGTTCAAACTGATTGACATCGTGTGTATTTGTGGCTTATAATTTGAGCCGGTCCGCAAGCGGGACGGGTGTCACGGGGGGGGGAGATATCGATGGTTGAAAAAAAGAAACTCGGAGATGTGTTAAAGGAAGCCGGACTGATCGACGATTTCCAACTCGAGTCGGCGCTGTCACACCAGCGTAACTGGGGAGGGAAGCTGGGAACGGTCATTGTGGATCTCGGATTCGTTCAAGAGCCGGACTTGGCAAAGGTGCTTGCTGAAACATTACTTCTTCCCTATGTGAACCTGTTCGATCCCGAGATACCCGAAACAGTCACGAACCTGATCAAGCCGGAGATAGCGAGAAAATACCAGGTCATCCCCGTGAGAAAAGACGGAAAGTCCATCGTGCTTGCGATGGCGGACCCTATGGACCTTGAGGCGATGGACGCGATCCGGTTCGCAACCGGAAGCAACATAACGCCGGCTCTGGCAATGGGGTCTGAAATCGAAGACGCCATCAAAAAGTATTACGATCATGAACAGGTCATGCCTAAGTCGCATCCGGTCATTGCAGCGAATACAATATCGTCGGGCAAGATGGAGTTGATCCGGGGGAGCGATCTCAACATGCCGAAGGCTTCGGTGCACGACACTGCGTCGCCGATCCTGTCCAGGGAGGACGCTGCGCAGCAGATGCAGGTGGACACCAAGATGCGGCTCGACGCCCTGGTCACCGTGCTGATCGAAAAAGAGCTGGTCACGCGCGAAGAACTTGTCAACATGATCTATCAGAAAAAAATGGGGCTGTAAGGAGAGACAACCGGCCATGAAGAAAATAGCGACAAACGGCCTGGTCCTCGTTCTTCTCCTCTTCGCCGGCATGCTGCCGGCCCAGGAGCTGAGGGGGCCGAGGATAGAGGTAAAGCAGGAGCGGTATGCCATGGGCAGCGTTGAGCAGGGGAAACAGGCTGTGCACGTGTTCAAGGTCAGGAACGCGGGAACCGAGCCCCTGATGATCGAGAGCCTTCAGCCCTCCTGAGGGTGCACCGCTGCGGTGATTAGTTCTAATCGCCTGGAACCCGGAAGCGCGGGGCAAATCAAGGTCACGGTGGATACATCCGGAAGAATGGGACACCTCGAAAAGCACGTTACCGTCCATTCGAACGACCAGGTCATGCCGGCGCTTACGCTTACGCTTACCCTGGATATCGTTCAAAAGTAACGGGAAATGCCGGATGAGGGGGCCGTGCGTTCGCCCTGTGCCCGTACTATTTTCTTGACAATTTTCTGCAGCTTATGCTAGTCTCCTATGGTTTTGGCCTGAACTATGCGAAGAGAGGCAGTCAATATCTTGAAACAGCACAGACACCCGCTATATCCCAGCGACATGCCAACCCCGGGCATAGGTCCCGCCTCGGCGGGACTATAATTTTTTCATACAAACTCAACGTGTTTCGATTTGTCAGCTGATTAATTTACACTAATCCGACTAATTTCAGCAGAGAATTTTTGGAGGGTATCCCTATGCAAAAAAAATATCTTTTGGCCCCCGGCCCGACTCCCGTACCGCCTGAGGCGCTCCTGGCCATGGCCATGCCGATCATCCATCACCGGGCGCCCGATTTTTTACCCGTGCTCGATGCAGCGAAGAAGGGCCTCCAGTGGCTCTACCAGACCAGGAACGACGTGCTTATCCTCTGCGCCACCGGCACCGGCGGCATGGTGGGCTCGGTAACCAACTTTTTGAGCCCCGGCGACGACGTGCTCGTGATCAACGGCGGCAAGTTCGGCGAACGCTGGACCAAGATCTGTCAGGCCTACGGCATGAAGGTCGAGGAACTCATCGTGGAGTGGGGCCATGCGGTAAAGCCCGAGCAGGTCGAGGCGGCGCTCAAGAAGAACCCGAGCATCAAAGCCGTGTTCGTGCAGGCGAACGAGACGTCCACCGGCGTGTATCATGATGTCAAGTCCATTGCCGCCGTCGTCAGGAAGACCGGCGCGCTCTTTGTCGTTGACGCGATTTCGGCCCTGGTGGCGCATGATATCAAGACCGACGAGTGGGGGATCGACGTGATGATCGGAGGATCGCAGAAAGGCGTGATGCTTCCTCCGGGCCTCGCTTTTGTCTCGGTCAGCGACAAGGCGTGGAAAATGGCCGACACGGCCAAAACGCCGAAGTTCTATTTCAACTTCAAGAAAGAGCGCGAGAATCTGGCCAAAAACCAGACGAACTTCACCTCGGCGGTGACGCTCATCATCGGGCTGAACGCCAGCATCAAGATGCTTCAGGAAGAAGGACTGGAGAATATGTTCAGTCGTCACGAGCGGCTCGCGAAGGCCACCCGCGCGGCAGCGGGCGCGCTCGGCCTCAAGCTTTTCCCGAAGGAAAATCCGAGCAATGCGCTTACGGCTATCGAGGCGCCGGCAGGCGTCGACGGCCAGGCGATCTATAAAGATTTGCGCGTGAAGTACGGCATTACCGGCGCCGGCGGTCAGGACAAACTCAAGGGCAAGATCTTCCGCATTGCGCATCTGGGTTATGCCGACACATTCGACGTGATCACGGCCGTGGCCGGCATTGAGATGGTCCTGAAGGGTTTGGGCCATCCGGTAAAACTCGGCACGGGCGTAGCCGCGGCGGAAGAAATTTTGATGAAATAATGAAAGGATTTTTTTCCGCAGAGATCAGGTGAAGGTTCGCATAAGCAGAACACGGAGAAAGGAAAAACAGAGTTGAAATTAAAGCTTTTCTTTGCGTGCTTTGCGTCTGGTTTGCGAGAGATGATTTTAGATGTTCTCTGTGCCTCTGTGTCTCTGTGGTTAATTTTGATTTTGGAGGAATCATGAAGGTTCTTATCAGTGACAATCTTTCCCCCGTGGGGGTGGATATTTTGAAAAAGGCCGGGCTCGAGGTGGACGCCCGGAGCAAGACCTCGGTCGAGGAGATCGAGAAGATCATCGGCGGGTATGACGCCTTGATCATTCGTTCGGCCACGAAGGTCAATGCGGCCCTGCTTGATAAGGCGACGAAGCTCAAGGTCGTGGGCCGCGCCGGAAGCGGCCTGGACAACGTGGACATCCCGGCGGCCACCAAGAAGGGTGTGGTGGTGATGAATACGCCGGGCGGCAACACGGTCACCACGGCGGAGCATACCATCGGCATGATCTTCGCCTGCGCCCGGATGATCCCTCAGGCATATGCCTCTCTCAAGGCCGGTAAATGGGAAAAAAAGAAGTTTGAGGGCGTCGAGCTCTACGACAAGACTCTCGGCATCATCGGCATGGGGGCCATCGGCGGCGTCGTGGCGAGCAGGGCGATCGGGCTCGGCATGAAGGTCCTGGCCTATGACCCCTTCATTTCTCCGGAGAAAGCGAAGTCCCTCGGGATCGAGCTCGCGGACCTGTCGACGCTCTACACGCAATCGGACTTTATTACGGTCCATACTCCCAAGACCAAGGAGACCGCGAACCTCATTAATAAGAATACGATAACCCAGATGAAAGACAGCGTGCGCATTATCAACTGCGCCCGCGGGGGCATTGTGAACGAACAGGACCTCTACGAGGCGCTCAAGAGCGGCAAGGTCGCGGCGGCTGCCTTCGACGTATTCGAGAAAGAACCGCCGGAGAACCACCCGCTGCTTACACTCGACAACTTCATCGCCACGCCGCACCTCGGCGCATCCACGAGGGAGGCGCAGGAGAACGTGGCCGTGGCCGTGGCCGAGCAGGTTGTGGACTATCTCGTCGCCGGGACCGTGCGGAACGCGGTGAATGTTCCGTCGGTGCCGGCGGACCAACTCCCGGCTTTGAGCCCTTACATCAACCTCGCGGAAAAGATCGGGGCCTTCGAGGCGCAGCTCTACGAGGGCGGCTTGACGCAGGTGACGGTGGAGTACAGCGGCGAGGTCTCGAACCTCAAGCTTGAGCCAATCACGCTTGCCGCGCTCAAGGGCCTGCTCACGCCGATCCTCAAGGAGACGGTGAATTACGTGAACGCTCCGCTTATCGCCAAGGACCGCGGCATCGAGGTCAAAGTATCGAAGACGAGCAGCGGCACGGAGTACACGAGCCTGGTCACGGTGAGAGTCAAGGCGAGCGGCAGGGAAATGACCATATCGGGCACGCTGAACAGCAAGAAGGAGCCGCGTATCGTGCAGGTGGACAATTTCCCGATGGAAACGGTGCCCGAGGGCGACATGCTCGTGCTTATGAACAACGATAAACCGGGCGTGATCGGCGGCATCGGAATGATTCTCGGCCAGAATGGAATCAACATCGCGCGCATGCAGTTCGGCCGGGAGAAACAGGGCGGCCTGGCCATGTCAATCGTCAGTATCGACAACCAGGTGCCCGACGAACTCATGGAAAAGATCAAGCAGCTGCCGAATGTGTTGTCGGCGAAACAGATCAAGATATAAAAATAATTACAAAATGCAAAATGCAAAGTTGAAAAGAGTTTTTCTTCCTTAATTTTGAAATTTAATTTGCATTTTGCATTGAGGAGTCAAGATGCCAGTCCTAATCGTTGTCGGCGCCCAGTGGGGCGATGAAGGCAAGGGAAAGATCATTGATCTGCTTACGGAGAAGGCGGACATTGTCGCGCGCTACCAGGGCGGCCATAATGCCGGACACACCGTGGTGGTGGGCAAGAACGAGTTCATCCTGCACCTTATCCCCTCGGGCATCCTGCACAAGGGCAAGAAGTGCATCATCGGAAACGGCGTGGTCCTGGACCCTGCGGCGCTTCTCGAGGAGATGGACGCCATGGCCAAACGGGGCGTCAAAGTCGACGGCCGCTTGCTCATCAGCAAAAAGGCCCATCTGATCATGCCGTACCACAAGGCCCTCGACGTGGCGAGCGAGAAGCTCAAGGGGAGCAAAAAGATCGGCACCACCGGCCGCGGCATCGGGCCCGCATACGCGGACAAGATCAACCGCAAGGGCATCAGGATGGCCGATCTCCTGGACCCCGAAACCTTCCGCGAAAAGCTCGCGTGCAACACCGCCGAAGCGAACTTCCTGCTCGAGCGTTTTTACAACGCTCCGCTGGTGCACGTGGACCGGGTGTATAAAGAATACATGGTCTATGCCAGGCGGCTCAGGAAATATATTGCCGATACGACGCTCTTTCTCGGCGAAGCGATCGCCGGGAACAAGAAGATCCTGGCCGAGGGCGCGCAGGGCACTCACCTCGATGTGGACCACGGGACCTATCCGTATGTGACCTCGTCCTCCCCCACGGCAGGCGGGGCCTGCACGGGGCTCGGCATCGGACCGAACACGATCACCGAGGTAATGGGCATCGTCAAGGCCTATACCACGCGTGTGGGCAGCGGTCCTTTCCCGACCGAGCAGGAGAACAAGATCGGGGAGCTGCTCCGCGCCCGGGGCAAGGAATACGGCGCCACGACCGGAAGGCCGCGGCGGTGCGGCTGGATGGATACGCTCATTGTCCGTCATTCCGTTCGCGTGAACGGATTGACGGGCGTCGCCATCACCAAACTCGACGTGCTCGATGCGTTCGATGAGCTCAAGATCTGCGTGGGCTACAAATACAAGGGCAAGCTCTACGAAGAGATGCCGTCCGAGCTCGCGGTGTTGGAGAAGGGCACGCCCCAGTACATCACCATGCCGGGCTGGAAACAGACCACGATCGGCATCACGAAGTATAATGAACTTCCCAAAAAGGCGCGCGCGTATGTGGAGAAAGTCTGCAAACTCTGCGGGGTGAAGCCGGCCATTATTTCCACCGGCGCGCGGAGGGACGAGACCATTATCCTCGAACAGCCCTTTAAGAAGGCGGGATCGCGGGGCAAACGAGGTTAAATCCCAAGTATTCGGTACAAAAATTTATATAAATTCAAAGCGCACAATGCAAAAATTTTCGAGTTTAAAATTTGGAAATTGCTTAGAACTTGTCATTTGTGGTCCGGGAACTTTTCAGAGTCCGTAAATTTTGTTGACAAATCTTCCAAAATTCTGATATTATACGCATCTTTGTAAACCGCGAAAGCGGGCCGGTAGCTCAGTTGGTAGAGCACCGCCCTTTTAAGGCGGGTGTCCTGGGTCCGAATCCCAGCCGGCTCACCATTAAATCATTGCAGATTGTACATTGCGGAATGCGGATTGAAAGAATTTGGCCTACAATCCGAAATCCACAAGACGGAATCTGAAATAGTAAACCTGTCCCCATCGTCTAGCCCGGCCCAGGACACCGCCCTTTCACGGCGATAACGGGGGTTCGAATCCCCCTGGGGACGCCAACAAACTCCAAGAGCTGCCGATCTTCGGCAGCTCTTTTTCGTTTCATCAAGGTCCAGGCATTTTGCACCGCGTCTCCCTGCAGAAATGGAGGCGGGATTTGTGGAGCAGGCTGTCGCGGTTCTCGCCGCAACGAGGTAGTGAAAGGGATCTGACGAGATAGGAGCAGGAGGCGGCGCCCTCCAGCGAGTGTTGACAATCGTCGGGGCCGCGGAGAGGTGCGGACGGAAAAAGAAAAAGGCGGGCGCAAGCGCCCGTCTTTTTTGCGTCGGAGAGGTGATCAGCAGCCGACAGGGGCGTTCTTCATCGGAGCCTTTTCCGCCGTTATCTTGGTGGCGACCTTCTTGCCTTCCTTCTCGGTGTACTCCACTTTCACCTTGTCGCCGACCTTCACATTCGCAATCATCGGCTGCTCACAGTCGAAGGGCACATCCACCGTACCGCTTGACAGGGTGATGGTGCCTTTAGCCGCATCTACCGCCTTTACCACACCGGACATCTCTGCTGCAAACACCGCGCCAGCCACAGCGAACACCAGGAACACTACAACCAGCACTGCTACTTTCTTCATTGCCCACCTCCTTATGTGGATTGAATGCGATGCGCCGTCCCGGTTTCCCGGAGCGGCGATCGTTTTCGACGTTCGACCGGATAGAACGGCGACGTCTGTATAAATAATAATAGCAGCTTTCCGCAACCTGTCAATACCCCCTGTCTCTAGGAGTGCAACTAATTGTCTAATTGTTGCTGGTCGACGTGAGCGAGACGCCCGAGGCGAAAGAGGCGGGGTTCCGGATTCCGGTCTGTATCACTGTGGGCGTTCATGCGCTCGCCCAGGTGCCGGAGCTCCTTTCGGGCTGGCAGGATTACAGCGGGCGGCTGTGGGAACGCTGTTCCTGGCAAATGCGGCTTTCAAGCGGGCAGGGGAAAAGCACCTTGCTCCGTTCGAGATGATCTACCAGACCGATCCGCGCCGGTCCGCCACGGTCACGCTCTGGCTCTGCTTCTCGGAGTTCGAGGGCTTCACAATCCTGCTGCCGGAAGAGTATTGATTAGGTGATAGTAAAGCAGAGCCCCGGAGTTGTCCGGGGAAAGCGTACTATATTTTTCTAAGCATGGCAACATTGCTTCCACCGTATAAACCTTTTATGCATATTAGTCACAAGGAAAGTCCATTGCCCCGTCGAAAAAGTTTACTAGGAATTGACAAATTATGTAATGTCGCACGGCCATTTCCTCTGTAATGCGACAAACAAACAGTTGTGCATTTTTTGCTCAGAACCATATTTAAGATGCGTTCGAATACTTTAGTCGAAACTATGTCAGCGTTTTTCATTACAAAAGATATATTCATTAAAATTTTTGTAATAATGTGCCATTCGGGAAAATTTACACTATGTCTTCGCGCTCAGATATATGGTTATAAATCATATGGTTAGCTTTAAGGCACGAAAATTGCTCATCTTAATGTAGAGGACCCATGTTGTTAAATATAAAGAATCCTGCTCAGGAAGGAAATTTATTGAAACTTGTTACCGTTTAAACAAAAAGTCGTGAAGAAATTATCCTACGGTCTGGAGATCAAAAGATTCGCAACAAATACAGTTTAGTTTACAGATTGTTGTATTAAGTAGTACTTGGTATCAGCCGGAGAAACTATGTTGAATGAAAACCATGCCTGTCCTTTCATCGGAGTTTCGACAAACGAAACTGATGGGCCCCAGCTACAAGAGATATTACTGTCTGAAAAGTTGAAGGCCCATCTCGCGGCCCTTGCTAATACAATCGGTTTTCGGCTGAGCGTGTATTCCTCTACAGGCCGTCTGCTAACTGCCCCCGACAGCCCCTTTCCTCCCTGCAAAGATCTCCACGCGCTGTCATCCGGATGCAGCTCACTAAGTGAAGCGAACTGCTATTCTGCGATAATGAGCGCGATGATGAAACGGACCCCCACGGTTCTTACGTGTTCTGCAAAAATGATAAACTTTGTCGCTCCTATTGAATATATGAACGAAAAAGCTGTGATCCTTGGGTATGGAGCATTTTCTTCGCATAAGGATTATCGCGAATACGTGAACATTATGCGCTCACGTGAAAGTCATGTGACGACTATAACCGCGCCGCAAATCTTTATCAGCAAAAGACAGGCGTGGCAGACATGTAATTTCGTAGTCGACTCGGTAAATCGGCTATTAAAATACGAACAGGATAATTCCGCCCTGAGGAAAAAGATAGAAGTCGTGAAGGATGCCTTCGGCGCGGGGAATACCTCCGCAGATGACGGGCCGAGCACGTTGTTTCGGACCATTACGGACAAGTTATTCGCCTTGCTCGATATCTCTTGCATAACGGTACTTACCTTGGACAAAACGCAAGGAAAATATACGAGTACTTACAGCTTGAAGTATCGTGCCGGGAGGGCGCTGGTTCAAAGCATCGGCGACAATGACGTCATCGTGAAGGATCTCCTGGATGGCAAGCAATACGTCTTGTTTAAAGTGCCCCGCGCTGATCGTCACGACGATTCAACGCAAGGAGCGCGGGCGTGGTATTTTTTCCCTGTCATTGTCAACAGCACATTGGAGGCTATCCTGGCCATATCTGATCGGACGCTCAAGGAAGATGATATCCATATTATCTCCGCATTATGTAAACACGCAGCACTCTTGATAGAGAATCAACAATTACATCTAGATTTGGGCCAGAAAGTCAAGCGGCTCACCGCAGCTTCCACACTGCCCGGAACTATTACGAATAATCTCGATTATAAGGCACTCCTGCAGGCAATTCTCGACAAATCCGCCGAGTTGCTAATGGCGGAGCAGGGCTCATTGATGCTCGTCGACCAGGTGACAGAGGCGCTTCTCGTTGAGGTGAAAAAAGGAATAGGGGACACCGTCCCCGAGAAGCTTGCCATACCCAAGGGCGAGGGAATAGCCGGAAAAGTAGCCGTGTTCGGCGAGCCCTTCCTCGTGAAAAATCTTGAAGTGGACCCACGATTTAAGCAAAAAAACAGGCAGCACTATAAAACGCCGTCATTTGTGAGCGTTCCTCTCAAAATAGAAGAACGTATTATCGGCGTACTCAATTTATCGGACAAAACGACGGGCGAGGTCTTCGATGATGACGACTTGAAGCTCGTGCAGACGTTTGCCGCTCATGCTGCCATTATCCTGGACCGGAAGTCGCTGTATAATCAAACGGAAGAGCTTAAGCGACTGTCCACAACCGATCCTCTCACGGGCCTTCTTAACCGGAGATATCTTCAGGACAGACTGGAGGAGGAATTGGCGCGAAGTAAACGGTACGGACGGAACATGTGCCTTCTTATGATGGATCTTGACGGGTTCAAATTCTACAATGATACCTACGGCCATCCGGCGGGGGACAGAATCTTGAAACGCGTGGCGGAGGTAATCATGAGGTCAGTCCGTACAATGGATGTGGTGTCACGCTACGGCGGCGACGAATTTATTATTATCCTCCCGGAAACTGATTTGACGCTGGCGATCAAGATCACGGAACGATTAAACAATGATATTGCAAAAGAGGCATTGCCGACAGGGAATAGCATTGCGAAACCTGAAAGCTCCATCACGGCGAGTATCGGCATTGTGTCCTATCCGCAGCACGGCGGGACCTCGGCGCAGCTCCTGGAAAATGTCGACAAGGCGATGTATTGTGCAAAGCATGAAGGAAAGAACAAGTCCAGGGTGTCATGAGGAGAACTGTTGCCGGCATGATTTCAGAAGATTTAACGAGGCAACGCTCAGACCGATGAAGTAAAGCCATAATTTTTGAACCAGGGCGCAGAGAACTTCAAATTTTTAATTTTTTAAAACCCAGGGACTCGTTATAATTTCTCCGCGTCTCGGCGTCTCTGCGGTGAATGCTTTTGACTTTTCAGAACTTGACTCAAAATTAAAGATGTTGGTACGTAAAGTACTTTAACGAGCGGTCACACCTTCCTCGCCGGAGCCTGATGATAAGCTCTCCTGTTCCTTCGAAGGGCTCTGTGCCGGGAGAAGTTTGTTGAGCGACTTCATCAATTTCTGAAAATCCTCCTCACGGTAACTGCCGGTGTAAAGACTTTCCATAAAATGTGAAATTTTTTCGCTGATAGACTCGGCGACCGCATAGTCCTTTACGGTAAACGGCCCGATGGTCTTTTTGTTATTCAAATTCATCACACCGATAACCCGGCCTCCGATCTTCAAGGGAAAGGACATGAGGGATTTCGTAGTGTATTGAGATACGCTTTTCTTTGCAAAGCGCGGATCGCTCTCTATGTCTTCTATGAACAGGGGCTTGCCTTCCAGCGCAACCCAACCGGCTATCTTGTCGCCCATTTTTATTCTTGTCCGCTTGACAATTTCATCATCAAGCCCCCGTGCCGCCCTGACGGTCAGTTCGCTCGTAAGATCATCGCTCAGCATGATAGAGCAGATATCTAAGTTAAGGCGCTCCGAGATAAACTCGGCAAAGGAGTCCATGCTGATGTCTATGAGAGTATTGAACTTTTCGTTTGAGCTCTTTGGTATGGTGAGCGTGATCCGACAGGCACTGTCGGTGTTCTCGGCGTCAATGCCCCAACGGTGGACCTCAATGATGTTCCAGGCAAGGTAGAGCTTGAGCCGCTGTTCCTGGTTCTCCAGGTGGAAAACGTTTTTCAGGTTGTTGTGCGAGGGGATGACGTTTTTCGGCAGCTTCCGCGGAAGGGCAATGACAACAGAAACAAAATTCCGGTTCTGTGCGGTAATCTCGATCGTGTCGCCTTGCTCAAGATAAAAACTGAACCCATCGATCAAGTTCATAAAAAGCTGCAAGACTCTATTCTTATCCCCAACAATATCCGGCAGGTCATCCGAGACGGTTACCTTCAATTCAATGCCCTTTTGCGCCAACGCGCTCTTGATCGATTTGGCCCCCGCAAGCTCCTTAAGAATATCCGCGAGATTCAGAATGGTTTTTTCCAATATTCTGGACTCCTCCTCGAACCTGAGGAAGTTGAGGAGACTTTCGACAAGCGCGATGAGCTTGTCCGTTTCTGCGGTAATAATGTTCTGAAACTCTTTGCGGTCATTCTTCGCTATCGCGTCATTCTGCTGCAGGTAATAGATCGCGCCCTTGACTGAATTCAGGGGGGTCCGAAGTTCATGAGAGATTCGGGTGAGAAATTTGTTTTTTTCTAAATAAGATTCAATGAGTTTCAGGTTTGCCTTTTCGGATTCCGCGGCCTTCGCTTCCAGCTGATTCAACAGGAGAACGTTCTCGAGCGCAATCGCCGCATGGTTGGCAATGATTTTTAATAAATCGAATTCATCCTTGGTGAAAGGAGTGCCGTCCCTCTTGTCATTGATATTGAGGACGCCGAGGATTTTTGTTTTGTTCATGATGGGACAGGAAACAAATGACTTTGTTTTATAGTGATCCCGCTTGACGTCCGTAAACCTCGGGTCTTTCTCGATATCCTCGACCAGCACGGGACGGCGGTTCAGGGCCACGGTTCCTGCAATCCCTTCACCCATCTTGGAGTTGTAATCCTGGATGAATTGCGGGGCCAACCCCCGCGCGGTAAGGATATAGAGGTGATTCCGGTCATTGAACAACATGAGGGACCCTGTTTCGGCGTTGGTGTAACCGATGGCCAGGTCGAGCATGATGTTTGCGATGGAGCGGATATCACGAACTTCGCACATGGCTTCGGAGATGTGCTGGAGGATGGAGAATCTGGCCTTGAAAATATTTAACCTGTCCATTCATGTCCCCGTTTCACGAGACGAGCCAATCATGCTCGTCCGGCAACAATCAGCCGGCCGTTATCCGCTTTAGCGATTTGTATCCGCGGATCGCGGCTACATCTCTTTAAGCCTTTTGTAAAATGTCTTCCTCGATATGCCGAGTTTTTTTGCGGCCTCTGATTTGTTTCCGCTGCATTCCTGAAGTGCGTGGTTAATCGCCTGGAGTTCGAGCTGTTTCAGGGGTTTTACCGAAGTGACTGGCGCCGTCGCCCTTCGGTGGGAAAGAAACTCAACGGGGAGGTCGTTCTTAGAAATAGTTCTTCCTTTGGAGAGGACAATAGCCCGTTCGATCACATTCCTCAGCTGTCTGATATTGCCCGGCCACGGGTAATTCATGAAGATATCCATCACTTCCTCTGAAAGGGCCAGCACCCTTTTTTCCCGCAGACAAAATTCGTTGACGAATTCCGACACCAGCAGGGGGATGTCCTCCTGCCGCTCTCTCAGGGGCGGAACGTCTATCTGGACCACGTTGATCCGGTAGAAAAGATCTTCCCGGAAGTTGCCTGCCGCGACTTCCTTCGCGAGATCGCGGTTCGTCGATGAAATAAGCCGGAAATTAACCTTGGTCTTTTTGTTGCTTCCCAGCCGCTCTATTTCCCGTTCCTGTAATCCCCTGAGAAGTTTTGATTGCACTCCAAGCTCAAGCTCTCCGATTTCATCAAGGAAAATAGTGCCGTCCCCCGCCTCCTCGAATTTTCCAATCCGTGCAGTTACTGCTCCGGTAAACGCCCCTTTTTCGTATCCAAAGAGTTCCGATTCGATGAGTTCGCGCGGGATCGCCGCACAATTGACGGGAATAAAGGGCTTGTCGCGCCGTGCGCCGCTGTAGTGGAGGTTCCGGGCTATGACTTCCTTGCCCGTTCCGGTTTCGCCCTGGATGAGAACACTGCTCTCGCTGTCTTTTACCGAGTTGATTGTTTTGGCTATGTCGCACATTGCAGGGGTGTGCCCCAGCATGCGGCAGGAAGGACACTCGGCGGAGGCCGCGTGTTGATCACTCCTCAGTTTCCTTTTCAAGCTGTATTCGTTGATGGCCTGTGCAAGAGTGCTTTTTAATTTATGATAATCGGGAGGCTTGATAAAGTAAAAATAAGCTCCGTTCGACATGGCGGTCACTGCCGACTCCACGGTCCCATAGGCGGTAAGGAACATGACCGGGATGTCGGGATGATGTTGCGCGACGTGATCGAAGAGCTGATATCCATCCTTGGCCGGCATTTTCAAGTCGGTAATGACCGCGTCTACATCTTCTCGCTGAATGATCCCGATGGCTTTATCAACGTTCAGGGACTCAATCACCTGGTACCCGCCCTCGCGAAGGATGGCTGAGAGGACCATCAGGGCGTTGGGTTCATCGTCCACGATCAGCACCCTTCCGCAGTTTGTCATAACGGTCTCTCCTCCTTCGCATCGAGGCAGGGGGTATACAGCCGCACCGTCGTTCCCGTATCTTTTTTACTGTCTATTTTTATATGTCCACGATAATATTTAAGCATTTCGTAGGCAATCAGCAAGCCGAATCCCCTTCCCGCGCTGCCGGATCTTGGTGCGAGCCCGTTGATCTTCCTGTTCGCCATCCCGGGCCCCGTATCCGATATCTCGATCACAGCATAATGCTGATCGAGGGACCTGGCTTCGTTGAACGTTCTTACTTTCAGCCTGCCGCCGTGCTTCATGGCGTCTATCGCATTGTTGATGACATTCAGAATGATCTGTTCCAGGTGAAAAGCGCTGATCATGGTCGGCATTGTTTTCCCCAGTTCAAAGTCCGCCTGAATGTTGCGGGTATGCATCTGGAGCGAGGTAAAGATCTGTATTTTTTTCAGCATCGAATTGACATCGGTGGCAGACGCCTCCATACCCGCATCCGCGATCGATCCGCTGAGGAATTTTGTTATAAAGCTTTCGAGCCGCAGGATCTCCTCCTGCATGATCTTCGTAAATTCGACAAGCGGTTCTTCGTGACTGTATTTTTCGCTGAGGTAGACGACGGCGCCCTTAATGGCATTCAAGGGATTTCTGACGCCGTGAGCCAATGCAGATGCTGTTTTACCGATATTGATAAACTGCTGTGACTCGTTGAGCTGATGCACGACTGAGCAGACAGAGGAGACGTCTAAAGTGACATCCACCTGTTTAACATCGCCAGCGGACGATTTTCTGGGAGAAATCTTAATATCTGAATTTATATGCGAAAACAAACAGGGAATTCGGTGATCTTTGATCGATATCTCCTTCTTTTTTTTAACAGCTTGCGCCAGAGCGTCTTTCCCCTCGAAGGATATCAATGGCAGTACGTCGTAATACTTTTTTCCGAAAGCCGACGCAGAGTCCTTGCCCGTGAACTGGGAAATTTCTTCACCCCATGAGATGATGCATAATTTGTTATCTGTGGAAAAAGAAAGTTCATTCATAATAGGTAATAAGTTCGGCATACTACTATTCCGTAATGCAAAAAACAATACCCCACACAGGGTATTTTAAGGGGATAGTAGTCGCAAAAAAGATGCAAATAACCGCCTCCGAACACTGTAACCTTAGTTAGAACCATTATAGCATATGGCGGACAGGACATCATGGGTGCCATAGCAAGGGCGGGCACTTGAGCAGGGCATGGGGAAGTTTGGGAAAGTTTTAAGAAGCAGAGATACTCCGCAAGTGAATGCTCCTGATAAAACAGTATATTACCTTGTCACCCGTCCCTGGCCAGTGCGATTTTGAACGGTTGCTATTGCGACCCATTATACGTAAAATATTCCGACGGCATTCTATATTTAGCCTACTGCTATCGGTTTTGACAAATTCGCAATGCACGGGAAAATAATTTAAAAGCAAAGGCATACGGTACGTATAAGTAATTTGGATGACCGTCATTGTCGAATTTATTTACAACATATTTTATCATGCAATAATATCTAAAATAATCAAATAGTTATATATTGGCAAACTTATTGCTATATACTTACCAAACGTAAGATTCAATCCAAAAAATAACGTATTAAGGAGGTAACAAATTATGAAAAAGACACTAGCAATATTAGCAACAGTGGTTCTGGCGGTTCTCTTTGTAGGGGTGCCGGCATGGGCGGACATAGTTGATCCTGCCACTCTTCAAATCGGCGATGGTGGAGGGGGCTCAAACCCAACAGGAGAACTACAGAACGATCCGGTTTATGTAGGCACTACGAACTTTAGTATTTACCAAAACTCTGGTGGTCCCGCTCTTCTGGATGACCCGCTCGTGGTCATATTGGCGGTGCCGGATACCGGAACGCTAACGGGAAGCATTTCTTCGGCGACTCTCTACAACCCGTATTCAATCTATCCAGGCGGGGGAACTTCTCTCACCATCCGCGCCGCAGGCGACCCCGACCAAGGCCAGCCAGTACGCCGAGCAGTTCGCGCACGCACTGTGCGCCAGCATCGGGCAACCGATGATCGCCGACGGCCAGCCGCTGAGCGTCACGGCCAGCGCGGGCGTCGCGGCGATGCCGGCCGAGCACATGGAACGGCTGATGGCGGCCGCGGACAAGGCGATGTACCGCTCCAAGGAGCTGCGCCGCGGGACGATCACGATTTTCGAACCTGACCTGCGGCCGGGTGCGCCGATTCGGTGACGGGTGCGCGATGCTGAGGACGTGACGGAGCGCAACGTTCTCGGCGGCGAGTTGGAGCCGTGCGGCAC
>OFHG01000116.1_pt1 | contig 36015 bp, 34 predicted proteins | sample 1521931 | NCBI WGS metagenome assembly OFHG01 (sample SAMEA2468438, study PRJEB22500) | soil metagenome | biome: Glassland; feature: Farmland; material: Clay | place: Australia | collected 2013-01-31 | depth 0.55 m
CTGCAGCCGATGAATGCATACAGGCAGTGGCTGAGCATCAAGGAATTGCAGAGGATCGTGCTGGGTACGAGCACCTCGGGCACGACCTTCGCGGTGCCGTGATGATGGGCATGCTCAACGGGCCGCGACAGCCGGCCATCGGTGCCTGAATTGGCGGCGCAGCAGGCCGCAAGCGGCTACGAGCTCAATCTCGAGGAATACTGGCAGGTTATCCGTCGCCGGCGCTGGGTCATCATCTTCTGTGCCGCCACCATGGGTGTGTTCAGCTGGGTGTTCACCTGGATGAACCAGCCGCCGCCGCTGTACAGCTCCTCGGCATCGATCAAGATCGACCAGCAAAGCAATATGGCCAATTTCGTGCTGCAGGGCGGGCAGCTTGCATCCATCAGCAATATGCAGACCCAGTTGATGATGGTGAACTCCTATGCCCTGATCGAACGGGTGGCCAAGCGTATGGGCAGAATACCCAAGGATCTGAGTAACGAGGAGATCGTTGCCAATCCAAGGTATATGAACGAGATCATGGCGCTGAAGAATGCCATCAGCGCCGAGCAGGAGCCGGACACGGGCATCATCGACATCAAGGCCGTCTCGACCGATGCCCAGTTCGCCCGTGACCTTGCCCAGACGACCGCCGATGAATTCCGCATCTACAATGTCGAGGAAAAGAACCGGCGCGTATTCGATGCCAAGCGCTTCATCGAGCAGCAGCTGGTGGTGGTGCAGGGGCGTTTGAGCAAATCCGAGGAGGCCGTCCGGAATTACCGGCAGGTCAATCATCTATCCAATATCGGGGACAATGCCAAGGCCGTCAGTAATATGGTTTCGGACCTCGAACTGTCCTATCGCCGGGAGGCACAGCGCCTCAGCACCCTGCAGTTCGCCTTGAGCCGGCTGAAGAAACGCTTGCAGAGCAAGACCTGGGATTACCAGGCGGTGTCGGTGTCGGGGCACATCAGCACCTATTTCGACGGGCTCAACAAGAAGCTCGTCGATCTGGCGCTACAGCATACGCAACTGTCCGTGGATTATACCGATGCCCATCCGCGCATGGTCGAGATCCGGCAGCAGGCGCTTTCCATCCTGCACAGCATGGCCGATGAGCTGAGCCGGCTGGTTGATATCACCACCGAGCACATGGCAGATATCCAGAAGAGCATCGAGTCCACCGAAAAGCAGTATATGGGCCTTCCCGACCAGGCGCTGGAACTGCAGCGGATGCAGCGGACCGTGCGCATCAACGAAGCCCTGTATGACCTGTTGCAGAAGAAGTACCAGGAGGTCCTGATCAAGGAGGCCGAGAAGGTTCAGGATGTCAGCCTGATCCGGCCGGCGATGCTGTCGACGATGCGTATCAATCCGGTACGCACCGGGCAGACCGCCATGGCCGGATCGATTCTCGGCCTGGTGCTGGGGCTCATCATCGCCCTGATCCTCGAGTCCCTGGACACCTCAATCGGCACGATCGACGAGGTGGAATCCTTCCTGGGCGCGCCCGTGGTCGGCTTCGTGCCCTATCTGTCGCATGAAGAGGCCGCAGAGCTGTTCTCGGGCGTGGAGGGGCTGGCGACCTCCGGCAATGCGCTGGAGCGGCAGATGCGCCTGGTCAGCCATTTTTCCCCCCCCTCGACGATCTCGGAGGCCTATCGCAGCATGCGTACCAACCTGCTGTTCTCGCAGAATGGGGAAAGGCATGTATTGCTCGTGACAAGCTCCACGATCAAGGAGGGCAAGTCGACGATCGCCGCCAACCTGGCGATCGTCGTGGCGCAACAGGGTGCGCGCGTATTGTTGGTCGATGCCGATCTGCGCAAGCCGATGCAGCATCGCATCTTCGGCCTCGCGCGTGAGCCGGGCCTGAGCGAGTGCCTGATCGGCCAGGTGAGCTGGCGGGATTCCGTACGTCGTTTCTCCGACGTCATGCTCGGCGATATGGGCATCGATGCGGCGCTGATTACCCCGGGGCTGGATCAGCTGGATATCCTGACCAGCGGGCAGGTCAAGGCCAATCCGCCGGATATGCTGGCCTCCCCGGCCATGCATCAGCTGCTCGACGAGGTGCGGCACGAGTACGACATGGTGATCGTCGATATGTCACCCGCCCTGCATACGACGGACACCTCCATCCTCGCACCCATGGCTGACGGCGTTTTGCTCGTTTACCATATCGGTGCCGTGGTGCGCGGTGCGCTGAAGCGCGTCAAGACCTCGATCGAGAATGTCGGCGGGCAGGTGGTCGGCGTCGTACTCACTGGTGTGCGGCGCGAGGTCACCCCGGACTATGCGAAGTACAAGATGGATCGTTATTATGCCTATGCATATGGAGAGGATGCCCATGAGCGGCAGTCTTGGTACGATCGATTGGACAAAATGATCTGGAAGGGCGCCGTCGATGCGTGGCAGCATGTGCGCCAGGCCCTGGGTGGGAAGAAAGATGAGAAGGGATCTTAGTCGCTTTCGCCATCGGCGCCGCACGCGGTTGCAGATGACGATCGTGTTCACCGTCGCCGTGCTGGGCGCCTTGATCCTGGTCGCCATGCGTTCCTGCACCGATCGCCTGGATGGCATGTATCAGGATGGGGCCAGTCCCGTGGCACTTCCCCTGAATCATTCGACGAACCTCGATAAAGAGCGTTTGGAGAAACTGAAGAAGCTTTTGGAGAAGGAGGGTATGCACTGAGGCTGCAGCAGACAATCCGCATACCCTTTCCGCCAACGGTGCTCATTACAGTGCTGCTGGTCTCCCTGCTACTGGCTGCCGTTTCCGTCATCGCCCCGGACATCATCCGTATTCCCGTACTGATCCTGGGCGGATTGATGGTGATCATCGTCGCCTTCTCCAGCGTCGAACTGACGCTGTATCTGTTGATACTCTCCACCTTGCTTTCCCCGCAGCTGCGTTTCGGCGGCGCAGCCACGACCGCGCAACAGATAGCACAGCATCTTACGACCACCGAGTCTCGCGGGGTGACGCTGCGCCTCGATGACATGATCCTGACCCTGGCTAGCCTGACATGGCTGTTCCGCATGGCCATCTTCAAGGAGCTGGGCACGGTGCGGCGCACGCCGCTGAACAAGCCGATCGCGGCATACTGGCTGGCGTCGGCATTCGCGACGCTGATCGGGTTTTATGCGGGTCGGGTCGGCATCTACGGGTTCTTCTTCGTCGTCAAGTATCTCGAGTATTTCGTCCTCTTCTACATGATCGTGAACCACATCCACGACGAGGCGTCGATCAAGCGCTACATCGGCGTCATGCTGTTCACATGCTTTGTCGCCTGCCTCGTGGGTATTGCCCAGATTCCGGGTGGTGGCCGCGTGTCTGCACCATTTGAAGGGCCCGAGGGAGAGCCCAACACCTTCGGTGGTTATCTCGTGCTGCTTTTCTCCGTCACCCTCGGCATCTTCCTGAACGTCAAGGAACGGGCGCAACGGACCCGCATGGCGGCGCTGGGTTTCATCATCCTGGTGCCCCTGGCCTATACCGAATCGCGCGCGTCTTATCTGGCCTTTGTCGTTTCCATCCTGTTGTTCATGGTGTTCGCCAGACAGAAGCGTACGATGTTCGCGGTTGCGCTCGTGGGTGGGCTGATCGCCATGGTGGCCATGCCGCACAAGGTGGTTCAGCGTGTGATGTTCACCTTCGATCAGGCGCGCGAATACGGGCAGCTCAGGGCTGCGGGCATCCGCATCGACACCTCGACCAGCGCGCGCCTGTTTTCCTGGGGACGCGTCATCTATCACGATTTCCCCCGGCATCCACTGCTCGGCGTTGGCGTGACCGGCGGCGAGTTCATGGATGCGCAGTATCCGCGCGTGTTGTCCGAAACGGGAATGATCGGCCTGGCCATGTTCATCTGGTTTCTGCGCCGTATATGGGTGTTGTTGCGCCAGGGATATAAGCGCCTGGACGATCCGGTGATCAAGGGCGCCGCACTCGGTACCCTTTGCGGCTACGGGGGCCTGTTGTTCCACGCCATCGGTGCAAACAGCTTCATCATTGTGCGCATCATGGAGCCCTTCATGATCCTGCTGGGCCTGATCCTGGCGGCCATGCTGCTGGAACGGGACGCGGCCGGGGCCCGGGACGCCGTGCCGGCGCCGGTTTCCGGGTTGCAAACCGCCGGCACAACGTGAGGATGCTCAGCATGTGGCGGATCATCCATAGGACGCTGGTGTTGGCCGTGGCGGGTAGCGCCCTGCTGCTGTCCGTCATCCCGGTCAGTGCGGCCGCCAGCATCCGGGAGGTGCGCCTGTGGACGGCCCCCGACAATTCCCGCCTGGTCTTCGACCTCGATCAATCCGTGGATTACGACCTGTTCCGGCTGCATAAGCCGGAGCGCATCGTCGTGGATATCCATCATGCCCGCCTGGCCACCAAGCTGGATGATCTGAAGCTGCCCGACCCCGTCATCCGCGCCATCCGTTACGGTTCCCCGAAGCGGGGGGTGCTGCGCGTCGTCATCGACGTCAAGGAGCGCGTACAGCCGCGTTCCTTTCTGCTCAAACCCATGCAGGGAAAACCGTACCGCCTGGTCATCGACCTGTTGCGCCCGGATCAGGGAGCCAATGACCAGCCGCCGATCACCGCCAGCAGCAAGCGCGATGTGGTCATCGCCATCGATGCCGGACATGGCGGCGAGGATCCGGGGGCGATCGGGCCCGACGGCCTGAAGGAGAAGAACGTGACGCTGGCCGTGGCCAGGGATGTGGCCAAGGCCATCGATGCGCATCCCGGCATCCACGCCTTTCTCACGCGCAAGGGCGATTATTACGTGCCGCTGAGGGAGCGCGTGCGCCTGGCGGTGCAGGCGCACGCCGATCTGTTCATCAGCATCCACGCCAATTCGGCGCATGACCGCTACGTGAAGGGCGGCAGCGTATACATGCTGTCCGAGAAGAAGGCCTCGGACAGGGTCGCCCAGATCCTGGCCGACAAGGAGAACGCCGCGGATGCCATCGGTGGCGTCATGCCCGATGAGGTCAAGGATCCCGTCGTCAACGAGATCCTGGTGGATCTGAAGAAGCGGGAAAGTCTGAACAGCGCCCAGATGCTGGCCAAGGATATCCTGCACGATCTGAGCAAGGTGGAACCCGTCAAATACAAGAACGCCAAGCGCGCGCGCTTCATGGTGCTGACCGAGCCGCGCATGCCCAGCGTCCTGGTCGAGCTCGACTTCATCTCCAACCCACGCCGGGAACGGCTGCTGGCCCAGCCCGGCCACCGGCAGCAGCTGGCTGAGGCGCTGAGCCGGGCCAGCCTGACCTTCCTGCAGCAGGAAGGGCGCCTGGACAGGGCGCCGAGGCCGGTCGTCGCCAGCAAGCGCACCTATGTGGTGAAGCCCGGCGATAGCCTCTGGGACATCGCCCGTCGCTACAATGTGTCGGAGGCCGGTCTCCGGCAGATGAACCATCTGCGCTCCACGCATCTCCAGGTCGGACAGGAACTGACGCTTCCGGATTCCAATTCGTGAAGGCCCGGCAGATCTATCAGCGCCTGATGGCCTTCCTGCGCCCCTATTACGGCCAGCTTGCCGTCGCCGTGGTGTGCATGCTCGTGCTGGCGGCCTGCACCGCCGCCCTCGCCTGGGCCCTGCGGCCGGCGCTGGACGATGCCCTGGCCGGCCGGAACAGGCAGATGATCTATATGATCCCGGCCATGATCATCGGGCTGTACGTGATCAAGGGCATCGCCTACTACGGCCAGTCCTACCTGATGGGTTATATCGGCCAGCGCGTGATCTACGACCTGCGCAATACGCTGTATACCCGCCTGACCGAACAATCCCTCGGCTTCTTCGCCCATCGCAAGACCGGCGAGATGCTGGCGCGGCTCAGCTACGATGTGACCCTGGTGCAGGCGGCGGTCAGCACCACCGTCACCGCCCTGATGCGGGATGTGGGAACCATCGTGTTCCTCATCGCCGTCATCCTGTACCAGGACTGGATGCTGGCCCTGATCTCCCTGCTCGTGTTTCCGCTCGTCGTGTACCCAATCGCCCGCTTCGGGCGCAATATGCGCGGGGCCAGCCGGGACGGGCAGGTGTCGATGGGCGAGATGTCCAGCCTGGTCGAGGAGACCGTCAGCGGCATCCGCGTCGTCAAGGCCTTCGGCATGGAGGCTTACGAGCGCGGCCGTTTCGAGCGCTTCACCAAGGACTTCTTCACCCACCAGATGCGCGCCACCCGCGTCAACGCCCTGTCGTTCCCGATCATGGAGCTTCTGGCCGGGTTCGGCATCGCCGGCGTGCTGTTGTACGGCGGCCTGAAGGTGGCCTCGGGCCAGACGACGGCCGGTACCCTCGTCTCCTTCCTGGCGGCGCTGATCATGCTCTATGAGCCGGTCAAGCGCCTGTCCAACTCGAACAACCAGATCCAGCAGGGCCTGGCGGCGTCCGAGCGCATCTTCGAGGTGCTGGACGAGCCGGTGGCGGTCCAGGATGCCCCCGAGGCGCAGGCGCTGCCCGGTTTCCAACGGGGCATCGCCTTCGAGCAGGTGGCGCTGCAATACCCCGGCACGGCGCGGCCGGTGCTGCAGGATGTCGGCTTCACGGTGGGCGTCGGCGAGGTCGTGGCCCTGGTCGGGCGCAGCGGCGCCGGCAAGAGTTCGCTGGTCAACCTGATTCCCCGCTTCATCGATGCCAGTGCGGGCTCGGTGCGCATCGACGGGCGCGACGTGCGGGATCTGACCCAGGCCTCACTGCGCGCGCAGATGGCCTTCGTCACGCAGGAGGTGATCCTGTTCAACGATACGGTGCTGAACAATATCGCCTACGGCCACGGCGAGATCGACATGGCGCGCGTGGAGGCGGTGGCGAAGGCGGCCAACGCCCACGAGTTCATCGTCAAGCTGCCCGACGGTTACCAGACCCTGGTCGGCGAGCGCGGCGTCATCCTTTCCGGCGGCCAGCGCCAGCGGTTGTCCTTGGCCCGCGCCCTGCTCAAGGATGCGCCGATCCTGATCCTGGACGAGGCGACCAGCAGCCTGGACACCGAATCCGAGCGCCTGGTGCAGCAGGCCATCGACCGCCTGATGCAGGGCCGGACCGTCATCGTCATCGCCCACCGGCTTTCCACCATCCGCCATGCCGATCGTATCGTCGTGCTCGACGGCGGCCGTGTGGCGCAGTCCGGCACCCATGAGGCGCTGCTGGCCGCCGGCGGCCTGTACGCGGAGCTCTATCACATGCAGTTCGAGGCACAGCAGCCGGCCGGGCAGGAAGAGGATGTCGTGGAGTCCGGACTGGGATGAAACGACGCCTGCTGGTCTGGCTGATCCCCAGGCTGATCTACCTGATTCACAAGCTGCTCATCCTCACCATCCGCTGGGAGTTCGTCGGCGATTGCTACAAGCCGGGCGATGCGCCCTACCTTCTCAGCTTCTGGCATGCCCGCATCCTGATGATGCCCTATGCCTACAGGGGGTGGGACGGTTCGATGCTGATCTCCGAGCACAAGGACGGTGTCTATATTGCCGATGCCGTGCAGTTGATGGGCATCGAAGCCAGCCGCGGCTCAACCAATAAGGGAGGGGCGCGCGCGTTCCGGGAGATGATCGGTTTGGCCAAAAAGGGCAGGCCGCTCGGCATCACGCCGGATGGCCCGAAGGGACCGCGCGAGGTGATGCAGCCCGGCACCGTGCTGCTGGCGAGGAAGAGCGGCCTGCCGATCCGCGCCGTCTGCTATGCCACGAAGCGTCACAAGCGGATCAATTCCTGGGACCGCTTCTACCTGCCGCTGCCGTTCACGCGCGGCGTGTTCATCATCAGCGAGCCGGTCTATGCCGACAGCGACGACGATGCCGAGAACCTGCGCCGCTTCCAGCAGGCGATGGATGAGACCCAGGCCAGGGCCGACAGCTATTTCGATTGATGCCCGCCGCTGAAAGCGGTCGTTGCGTTTATTTAATCAGGAAGAGGTTTCCAGCCAGGCGCCTTCGAGGAGGCCGGCGTCGACGACGATCAGTTCCGGGTAGGACCAGCGGGCGAGGATGGCGTCGATGATGGCCAGGCCCGCCACGATAAGGTCGGCCCGTCCCGGCTCGATGGTGCGCACGGCCTGGCGCTCGTCGTGGGTCATGGCCAGCAGCCTATCGCGCAGGGCCGTGAACTCGGCGCGGCTCATGCGCAGGTTGTTGATGCGCGCCAGATCGTAGGGATAGAGGTCGAGATGGGTGGCGGCGAGGGTGGTGACGGTGCCGGCGGTGCCGACCAGGTGCCTCGGCGCCCGCCCGTCCGGCCAGCCGGCGGCGACCTCCGCCAGGTGGGCATCGGCGGCCCGCACCATGGCCTGGTAGTCCTCGGCCGATGGCGGATCGCTGGACAGATGCGCCTCGACCAGGCGCACGACGCCGAGCTTGCGGCTGACGGCATCGACGAGTGATTCGTCCCGCACGCGGATGAACTCGGTGCTGCCGCCGCCGATGTCGAACAGCAGCATGTCGCTTCTCGTGTCGGGCCGAAGCACGGCCGCAGCACCCGCCAGCGATAGCCGCGCCTCCGCCTCACCCTCGATGATCTGCACGCGGATGCCGGTCTCCCGCTCGATGCGTCGGCGGAAGGCCTGGCCGTTCTCGGCCTCGCGCATGGCGGCGGTGGCCACCGCATGGGTATCGGCAAGGTTGCTGCCGTGTTCGACGATCAGACGCGAGAATTCGGTGAGGGCGGCCAGCGCCCTGTCCATGCCGGCATCAGACAATCTCCCGCTTTCGTGCAGTCCCTCGCCAAGGCGCACGATGCGGTGGGTGCGGCAGATGTCGCGCCGGGGGGTGCCGGCGCCAGGGGGGGCTGCGATGAGCAGGCGCAGGGTATTCGAGCCGATATCGATGGCAGCGTGGATGTTCGGCATTTAGCCCAGTCGCTGGACTTCGGTTCGGTGCAGCCTGGCAAGCGCCACGTAATGCGCCGCCGAGCGGGGAAGGAAGGCCTTCTCGTCATCGTTCAGCTCGCGCCTTTCCCGGGCCGGGACGCCGGCGTACAGGTAGCCGCCGCGCAGCACCTTGCCCTCGGGCACCAGCGATCCCGCACCCAGCAGACAGCCGGATTCGAGCACGGCGCGGTCCATGACGACGGCGCCCATGCCGACCAGGCATTCGTCCTGGATCTCGCAGCCGTGCAGGATGACGCGGTGGCCGACGGTGACGCGGTCACCGACAACGCAGGGGGTCACGCCCTCGCTGGTGTGGATCAGGGTGTGATCCTGGATGTTGCTGCCGGTACCGACGCGGATGTCGTGCACATCGCCGCGGAGCACGCACTGGTACCAGATGCCGGATTTCTCACCGATCCATACCCGCCCGAGCACTTCGGCCGAATCGGCGATCCAGGCCGTGTCGGCAATATCCGGGCGCCACTGCCGGTAACTGGCGATCATGCCGCCGCGGGCGTACTGTGTGCACGTATCGGGGTCGTCTGCGCCTGATTGGCGGCTTCCTTCTGTTCGTTGATGCGCACGCAGCGGCCGTTGATGGCGCCGCCCTCGGCCAGCGTCAGGATGGTATACTCGACGTCGCCGTTCAGCTGGCCCTTCTCGCCCAGCTGCAGCGATTTCGAGGCGCGCACATTGCCGGTGACGGTGCCGTGCAGGATCAGGTGCGGCACGTCCACCTCACCCTTGATCTCGGCGTTGACGCTGACGACCAGCGTGCCCTCGTTCTTCGAACGGATATTGCCCTCGAAATGGCCGTCGATGCGCACCGCCCCCTCGAAGTCCAGCTCGCCGACGAAGCGGGCGTGCGAACCGATCAGGGTCTCGATATGCAGGCCGTCCCCACGCATCGATGGCTTGGTAGTTTTGGTCATTTTCATCAATTCGCTCCTTGCACGGCGATCGTATATCGCCCTTTCTCTCTGTCCGCCGGGTCATATCGTACGAGTAACAGCGAGGCCGGCTTCCATGCCTGCTTCCAGTCCATCTGCCCATCCACGAAGGTGTCGTTGACGACTTGGTACGGGAGTTTCTCTTGACCGTTATGCCATGGCAAGGCGATATATTTGCCACTGGCGGGATCGGTCACATAGCACTTGAAATATCCGGCGACGCTCCTTGGATAATTGCCGCCCTTAACAACAATGAAATGGTAGCTCAGCGTCTGTGCGTTGGGCCACAACGCCTGACTGTGCACCAGGTGGATGCCGTCCTGTTTCATGGCCTCGATGATGGTGTCGAAGGTATCGAGGCGATCGCCCTGCGCCTTGATCTTGGCCCGCATGGCCTTGCCATCCTTGTCGTACTGGGCGATCTGCGCATCCTTGATGGCGATCGATGCCTCCCGGCTTGCCAGCTCGGTCTGCAACTTGGCATTTTCCCGCTGCAACTGCAAGTACTGCGGCATCAGGTCGGGATCCTTCGGTGGGGCGTAGTACAGCCCGCCGGCGAAACCGGCTCCGGCCAGCAGCAGGACGGTGAGCATCAGCATGGCGGGGCGGACCATCAGGTGGCGGGTCGGCCGCCCGGCATGGTGATCGATGATCATCAGCTGCCTGGGTCTCCACAGGGCCCGGCCGATGGCCTTGATCAACGCACCCTCCCCATGCCCTTATGGCCAGACCGCATGCATGGGGAGGCCTGCGGCCTCGTCGAGGCCGAACATCAGGTTGGCGTTCTGGACCGCCTGGCCTGCGGCGCCCTTGAGCAGGTTGTCGAGGCAGCTGACGACCACGGCCGAATCCTCGCCGGTGACGCACAGGCCGATATCGCAGCGGTTGCTTCCCCGCACGCCGTGGGTGGAGGGAAGCTGCCCCAGGGGCAGCACGCGCACGAACGGCTCGCCGGCGAAGGCCTCGGCCAGGGTCCGGTGCCAGCCCTGTGGATGGGCCCCGTTCAGGTGCAGGGTGGTCAGCATGCCGCGCGTCATGGGCAGGATATGTGGCACGAAGCGCACGCTCGTCTCCCGCCCGGCATAGGCCGATGCCCATTCCTCCATCTCCCAGGCGTGCCGGTGCCGGGGCATGCCGTAGGCGCGCAGGCCCTCGTTGACCTCGCAGAACAGCAGCTCCGCCTTGGTGCCGCGACCGGCGCCCGAGGCGCCCGACTTGGAATCGACGATGACGCCCTTCGCCTCGATGTCGCCGGTTTTCAGCAGCGGCACCAGGGGCAGCAGGGTGGATGTCGGGTAGCAGCCGGGGTTGGCCACCAGCCGGGCATCGGCGATGGCCGCGCGCGCGAACTCACTCAGGCCGTACACCGCCTGCGGCAGCAGATCCGGATGCGGGTGCTCGGCGCCATAGGCGGCGCGGAAGGTGTCGGCGCTGGCATGCCGGAAATCGGCGCTGAGGTCGACGACCTTCATGCCGGCGCGCAGAGCCTTCGCCACGCTGGCGGCAGCGGCGCCGTGGGGCAGGGCGGTGAAGACCAGTTGCGTCGAATCCGGCAGCAGGGCATCGGATGCATGCAGCATCATGGCGGCGGTGGTGCCGCCGAGGCCAGGCAGCACCGTGCCGGCCGGCTTGCCGGCCTGGCTGTGCGCCGCCAGGTGCACGATGCGGAAATGCGGGTGCGCATCGAGCAGGCGGATCAGTTCGGCGCCGGTATAGCCGGTCGCGCCGAGGATGGCGACATCGATCTTCATCGGCTCATGTTATCGTCCCGAGCCCCGGCATCAATGCCCGGTGAATGGTGTGAACAGGCCCTAGCCGCGATGGGACTCCTTCAGCAGGGCGTCCATCTCGGCCAGCAGGCGCCGACGGCCGAAGATCAGGTGCAGACGTCCGCCGCCGGAAATGCGCCACAGATGGGCGGCCCGGATACCGGCCAGCAGCAGGGTGCGCACCTTGTTCGTATTGGCGGACTGGGACAGATGTTCGGCCTTTCCCTGCACGATGATGCGCGGCTTGATGGTGCTCAGGGTCTCGCCGTACAGCCCGGCCAGGTTGGCGACGAGGTTCGCATGGGTGATGCTGCCGAAGTAGTCGGCCTGGCTGCGGGCTCGCGTGATGCCGGTGGCCACCTGGGCCAGGATCTTCGGGGATCGGGACAGGCTGCGCTCCAGGCGCATCAGGCTGGTGCCGTAGGAGATGATGGCCCTGGCCTGGGATAGCTGTTCCCCCCTGAGCAGCCGCATGCCCAGGTGCAGGCCGGTGTGCAGGTGCCTGAGGCTGCCGTAGACCGCTTCCGGCGCCTCGGTGTTCTCGGTGAGGATGCTTTTCACGGCGGTCTCGAAGTCCTCGGCGTCGAGGCTGCCCTTGCGGGCCAGGCCATCGACGAGATACGCGGACTGCACCAGCGCCGCGAAGGCGATGGCGCGCGCGCGTTGGGGGTCCGTCCGGTTGTGGTCGGATGGCATGGCGCTATTGTGTCGGCATGATGGCGCCTGAACAAGTCGACGCGGCTGGGGGTATCGACGGCCTGGTTGTGCACACAGGCCTTTTCGCCCGTACAGGCCTTTTCACCCGTACAGGATATTGCCTGCGGTTGGCGGACCCCACGATGAAATCGGCGGCGGTGGCTGAGCTGCTGCAGGATTTCCGGGCCGGCCGCTGGGCGAGGGATGACGCGGCGCCCATGGCCGATCTGCGTGCCCCGGGCCGGCCTCCGCGCCCGGTGCTGGTGCCCCCCAAGCGGCTGGCGAAGCGGGGCATGGGCAGCCGGGAGGGGCGGCTCGCCTTCATGCACGCGGTGGCGCATATCGAGTTCAATGCCATCAACCTGGCGCTCGATGCCGTGCACCGGTTCCGGGACATGCCGGATGCGTATTACGCCGACTGGTTGCAGGTGGCGGCCGAGGAGGCGCGCCATTTCACCTTGGTGCGCGGCTATCTGCAGTCGTTCGGGGCCGATTACGGCGATCATCCGGCGCACGACGGGCTCTGGGAGATGGCGGTGTGTACCGGGTCCGACGTGCTGGAGCGCATGGCCCTGGTCCCCAGGGTGCTGGAGGCGCGTGGGCTGGATGTGACCCCGGGCCTGATCGACAGGCTCAAGCAGGCCGGCGATAGCGAGGCCGCCGGCATGCTGGCGGTGATCTATGAGGAGGAGGTCGGCCATGTCGGGATCGGCACGCGCTGGTTCCGCTTCCTGTGCAGCCAGCGGGGGCTGGAGCCGGCACAGACCTTCTTCGCCCTGCTCGCCCGGCATTTTCCGAACGGCCTGCATGGCCCGTACAACCTGCCGGCGCGGCAAAAGGCCGGCTTCTCGGCGCGCGAATTGTCGATGCTGACTGCGGGGCTTTAGGCGGCCTGTTCTAACGCCTTAAAAGCTCCAGCGTGCGATCCAGGCCGCCGTCGTTGATGGCCCATGGGGCCTCGGCCACCACCTTCGGCTTGGCGTGGAAGGCAATGCCCAGCCCCGCCGTGTGCAGCATCGGCAGGTCGTTGGCCCCGTCGCCCAGAGCCACCGTTTGCGACAGCGGGATGTCCCAGGCCGCCGCCTGATTCAGCAGCGCCCGTTTCTTTGCCGCCGCATCGACGATATCGCCCAGCACGCTGCCGGTGAGTTTGCCGGCATGGATCTCCAGCACATTGGACAGCGTGTAGTCCAGCGACAGGCGCTGTTTCAGGCGGTCGGTGAAGTGGGTGAAGCCGCCGGATACCAGCCCCACCTTCCAGCCGTGCGCATGCACCGTGTCGATGAGCCGCTCGGCACCGTCGGTGAGGCGTACGCGCTGTTCGTACACCGCATCCAGCACCGATGCGTCGAGGCCGGCCAGCAGGGACACGCGTTCGGTCAGCGAGGCGGCGAAATCGAGTTCCCCTTTCATGGCGCGTGCGGTGATGGCGGCGATCTGCGGCTTGATGCCGAGGAAATCGCCGATCTCGTCGATGCACTCGCACTGGATCAGCGTCGAGTCCATGTCCATGAACAACAGGCCGGGTTCGGCAAGTGTCGGGGCATTCATGGGAGGCGTCTGCGTCATGGCCCGCATCCTTCATGAGCGCCCTGCCGATGGCAATTGGCCATGCCGTTGATGGGCGGCGGGGCTCAGGCCTCCAGCAGTTCGTCGAGGAAGGCGATGGCGTGCGCGAGCCGTTCGCGGGCCTCACGCCAGTCGCCGATCAGCGTCAGACTGCCGTCCGGGCGCAAGGCGTGGCGCTTGGGATCGGCCTGCACGCGCTTCAGCAGCTTCATGCGGTCGATCGGCGAGGCCTCGGTGAACACCAGCCGCATGCCCTGGGCTGAGGCATCGAGCCGGCCGAGGCGCAGCTTCCTGGCCCGCCAGCGCACGCGCGCCGTTTCCAGGCATAGCCGGGCCTCGGGCGGCATGCGCCCGAAGCGGTCGGTCATCTCCTCGAACAGCAGGCTGGCCTGTGCATCGTCGGTGGTGCGGGCGATGCGCCGGTACAGCGCCAGGCGCTCGCCGATCTGCGGGATGTAGTCCGGCGGCAGGATGGCGTGCACGGCCAGGTGCATGTCCAGCGGGGGCACGCGCTCCGGCTTCTCGCCCCTGGCCTCGGCCACTGCCTCGGTGAGCATCTCCATGTACAGATCCAGCCCGATGGCCTCGATCTGGCCGCTCTGCTGTGCGCCCAGAAGGTTGCCCGCACCCCGGATCTCCATGTCCTGGCGCGCCAGCATGAAGCCGGCGCCGAGTTCCGTGTACTGGGCGATGGCGGCCAGGCGCTCTCTGGCATCCGGCGTCATGGCGCGCGCATCGGGGGTGAACAGGTAGGCATAGGCCTGCTGGTGGCTGCGGCCGACGCGGCCACGGATCTGGTGCAATTGGGACAGGCCCAACAGGTCGGCGCGCTCGACGATCAGGGTGTTGGCGTTCGGCACGTCGAGTCCCGACTCGACGATGGTGGTGCACACGAGGATGTGCAGGCGGCCCTCGTAGAAATCGAGCATGCGCCGGTCGAGCTGGGCCGCACTCATCTGGCCGTGGGCGATGCCGATCTCGGCCTCCGGCAACAGCTCCGTCAGGCGGCGGGCGATGCGCTCGATGCTCTGCACGTGGTTGTGCAGGTAATAGACCTGGCCGCCGCGGTACATCTCGCGGCGGATCGCCTCCACCGCCAGGTGCTCGTCGAAGGCGGTGACGACGGTGCGGATCGCCTCGCGCTCGGCCGGCGGGGTGGTGATGACCGAGATGTCGCGCAGCCCCGACAGCGTCTGGTGCAGCGTGCGCGGGATGGGGGTGGCGGTCAGCGTCAGCACGTCGCAGCCGTGGTGCAGCGCCTTCAGCCGCTCCTTGTCCTTGACGCCGAAGCGCTGCTCCTCGTCGACGATGACCAGCCCCAGGTCGGCGAATGCGAACTGGCTGGCCAGCATCTTGTGGGTGCCGACGAGGATGCGGATGGCTCCCGATGCGAGCTCGCGGCGGATGCGCTCGGTTTCCTTTTTCCCCTGCACGCGGGACAAGAGCTCGATGCCGAGCCCGCTGCCGGCGAAGCGGTCGGAGAGGCTGGTGAAATGCTGGTTGGCGAGCACCGTCGTCGGCGCCAGCAGCGCCACCTGGCGGCCGGCGCGCCCCACCACGAAGGCGGCGCGCATCGCCACCTCCGTCTTGCCGAAACCGACGTCGCCGCAGATGACGCGGTCCATGGGCTTGCCGCGTTGCAGGTCGGCGAGCACCTGGCGGATGGCCTCGGCCTGGTCGTCCGTTTCCTCGAAGGGGAAGCGGGCGGCGAACTCCTCGTAGGCGTCCAGCAGGGCACCCGCCAGCGCGAACGGCTCGCGTCCCGCGCGCTGGCGGGCGGCCTCGGTGTCGACGAGCTCGTGGGCCATGTCCAAGAGGTCGTGCTGCACGCGCTCGCGCGTCTTCTTCCACTGCTCCGAACCCAGGCGGTTCAGGCTCGGCGTCTCCTCGCCGGTGTAGCGGTGCAGCCGGTCCAGCTCCTCGACCGGCAGGTGGATGCTGGCATCGCCGGCATATTCGATATGCAGGAAATCGGCAGGGACACCGTCGATGTCCATGCTCGACAGGCCGCGGTAGCGGCCGACACCGTGGTCCTCGTGCACCACCGGGTCGCCGGGCTTCAGCTCCTGCAGGCTGTTGAACACGTCGGCGCGCACGCTCACGCGCCGGTGCTGGCGGCGCGGCAGCTTTTGGCCCAGCAGTTCGCGTCCGGTCAGCACCAACAGCCGTTCTTCCGCCAAGGCGAAGCCGGCATCGAGAAAGCCGATCAGGCTCTGCACCGGCACTTCTCCATCGAGCTCGGCCCAGCCGGCCGCCCCATGGATGGATGCGGCCAGCGGCTGGCAGGCCTCGACCATGCGCTCCCGCTGGCCCGGGCCGTGGGCCACGAGCAGCAGTCGCCAACCCTCGTCCAGGCGCTGGCGCAGGGTGTCGAGCAGGGCATGCAGCGGTCGGGCCCGATCCTGGAAATCGTCCAGGGCGGGGACGGCGGCAGGCTCGGGCATAGCCATGGGCTCGGTGGCAAGCCGCGTCTCGACCGCATACAGCTCCTGCGGCGAGATCACCGGCTCTTGGCTCAGGCGCATCAGCTCGAATTGCGAGCGCACCTGGGCCGCGAACTGGTCCCGGGCCTCATCCAGCCCGGCGTCGGCCAGAAGCCTGGCCCCGTCGGGCAGGTAATCGGTGAGCCGCGCCGTGGCCGCGTAGGCCATGGGCAGCAGCGACTCGATACCCGGGTGCGGGCGGCCGGCCTGCACGGCGGCCAACATCGGGTGTGTGCGCAATTGGGGGAAGCGCTCGCGGAAGGCGGCGGCGAAGCGGCCGCGCCCGGCCTCGTCCAGGATGATCTCGCGTACCGGCACCGAGGTGAAGCGCGGCAAGGATTCGCCGGAGCGCTGGGTCTCGATGTCGAAGCGGCGGATGCTCTCGACCGTATCGCCGAACAGGTCGATGCGGATCGGGCCGTCTTCGGCCGCCGGCCAGATGTCGAGCAGGCCGCCGCGGGCGGCGAATTCGCCGCGGCCGAGCACGCGGTCCACCGGCTGCATGCCGCCCTCGGTCAGCCGGCGCACCAGGGCGGCCAGGTCCATGGCGTCACCCTCGGCCAGCTGCCAGACATGGGCGGCGATGGATTCGGGTGGGGCGATGCGCTGCAGCCAGGCGGGAAGGGCGGTGAGCATCAGGCCGCGCGGGGAAGGCTCGCGCAACAGGCGACCCAGGGTGGAAAAGCGCTCGCCGACGATGGCATGGTGCGGGCTGCTGCGGTCATAGGGCAGGGTCTCCCAGGCCGGGAAACGCCACAGCAGGTCCGGTGCGTCGTGCAGGAAGAAGCCCAGCTCGTCGGCCAGCTGACGGTAGCGGCGCAGGTCGGCACAGATGAAGACCGTCAGCGCGGGAGCCCGGGCGAGCTCGGCCAGGTGGTGGGACAGCCCGGCAGGGATCGGGTGCACGCTGCGCTCACTCATGGGCGGCGCATCATGCCGCATCCGGGCCATGAATGCCACGTCACCGGGCGTGCCACCCACCGTGCAAAGGCGGTGCATTCGCGGGGGTCCCTGTGCTAGGGTTCGCCGCCTTCTCACGGGTGCCGCCTGCGCCTGGGACGGCGTCCAATTTCCGGAGGCATGGGTTCATGGCCGACGAGACCAAGCACGAAGCACCGCTGTTGCGGGCCGAGGAGGCACTGGCGCTCGCCGAGCATTCGGCCGAGGAGCTGCGTCGCCGCCTGGCCGCCATGCATTCGCGCGAGATCGCCTCCATCATCCTCGACTGTGCCGACGACGAAGAGCGCCGGCGCCTGCTCTTGGCCGTGCCGCCGGACCTGCGCGGCGAGACGCTGCTCGAGCTGCCCGAGAACATGCGCGAGAACCTGCTCGAGCTGCTCGATCCGCACCATATCGAGACGGTGGTGCGCCACCTGGATTCCGACGATGCCGCCGACCTGCTGCAGTCGCTCGACGCAGACGTGGCGCAGGCGGTCATCGAGCGCCTGGAGCCGGACGATCGCCGTGGGCTGGAGCCGTTGATGGCCCACGACGAGGAGACGGCGGGCGGCCTGATGCAGGCCGAGCTGTTCAAGGTGCGCCAGGACTGGAACATCGCCAAGATCCTCAGCGTGCTGCGCCGCTGGGGCCGCGAGATCGAGGATCTGAACTATACCTATGTCGTCGACGACGACGGCCGCTTCGTCGGCGCCATGCCGCTGCACGAACTGCTGTTCCTGGAGCCGGATCAGCTCGCCGGCGATGTCATGGATCGGGAATTCCCGCGCGCCGTCGCCGGCCAGGACCAGGAAGAGGTCGCCCATATCTTCGACAAGTACGACGTGCTGGCCCTGCCGGTCGTCGACGAAGCCGGCATGCTGGTCGGCCGCATCACCGCCGACGATATCATCGACGTCGTGCAGGAGGAGGCGACGGAGGACATGTTCCGCCTGGCCGGCCTGTCCGATGCCGACGATCTGACCGAACCGTTGTACCGCAGTGCCTGGCGGCGCGGCGTCTGGCTGTTCGTCAATCTGCTGACCGCCATCCTCGCCTCCTATGTGGTGTCGCGCTTCCAGCACACGATCTCCGCCATCGTGGCGCTGGCGGTGCTGATGCCGATCGTCGCCGGCATGGGCGGCAATGCCGGCACGCAGACGCTGACCGTCGTCGTGCGCGGCCTGGCGCTGGGCCTGATCAGTTTCAACAACGCCCGGCGCGTACTGGTGCGGCAGGTGGCCATCGGCATCGTCAACGGCGTATCCCTGGGCCTGATCATGGGCGCGGTGGCGTCGGTATGGTTCCCGGCGCTGGGCTGGAAGCTGGGGCTCGTGATCGGCATGGCCATGCTGACGAATATGTGCGCGGCCGGCCTGTTCGGGGCGTTGATCCCGCTGACGCTGCGCCGGATCGGCATCGATCCGGCCCTGGCCTCGAGCATTTTCCTGACCACGGTGACCGATATCGTCGGCTTTGCTGCCTTCTTGGGCCTGGCCACGATCATCCTGCTGTGACGGGGATGGTGCCGAGGCTGCCGGCGGAATGGGAGCCGCAGAGCGGCGTGCTTCTGGCCTGGCCGCATGCGGGCAGCGACTGGGCGGATATGCTGGAACAGGTGGAGCCCTGCGTGGCGGCCATCGCCACCGAGATCAGCCGCTTCGAGCGCGTGCTGATCGTGGCTACGGACGCGCCGCACGTGCTGGGCATGCTGGCGGCGGCCGGCGCCATCATGGAACGGGTGTGCATTGTGGGCCTGCCGACCAACGATACCTGGGCCCGGGACTTCGGGCCGATCACCGTGCTCCGGGACGGCCGGCCGGAGCTGCTGGACTTCGGCTTCAACGGCTGGGGGCTGAAGTATGCCGCCGACCAGGACAACCAGGTGAGCCGGCGCCTGCATGCGCTGGGCGATCTCGGCGCGCATCCGATGCGCACGCTGGGGCTGGTGCTGGAGGGCGGCTCGATCGAGTCGGACGGCGCCGGGGCCATCCTGACCACCGCCGCCTGCCTGCTCTCGCCGAACCGTAATCCGCATCTGACGCAGCCGCAGATCGAGGCGGAGCTGAAGCGGCACCTCGGCGCCGAACGCGTGCTGTGGCTGCGCCACGGGCATCTGGCCGGCGACGACACCGACAGCCATATCGATATCCTGGCCCGCTTCGCCCCGCATGATGTCATCGTCTACATGCATTGCGACGATGCGGACGATCCCCATTACCCGGAGCTGGCGGCCATGCGCGCCGAGCTGGCAGGACTCACCACCGCCGATGGCCGCCCGTACCGGCTGGTGGCGCTGCCCTGGCCCAAGGCCAAGGTCAATCGCAACGGCGAGCCGATGGCGCCGTCCTATGCCAATTTTCTCGTCATCAATGGCGCCGTGCTGGTACCGGTCTATGATGATGATGCCGATGGCAGGGCGCTTGCGGCCATCGCCGGCTGCTTTCCGGGCCGGGAGGTCATCGGCATTCCCTGTTCACCGCTGATCGAGCAGGGCGGCAGCCTGCACTGCATGAGCATGCAGCTGCCTCAGGGGGTATGGGCATGAGCATGGATCCGAAGGTTTTGCGCGTCGGTCTGGTGCAGCAGCGCTGTGGGTCCGACCGCGCCGCGAATCTGGCGGCCAGCATCGAGGGCATCGCCGGGGCGGCGAAGGATGGGGCCCGGTTGGTGGTGCTGCAGGAGCTGCATGCGACGCCGTACTTCTGCCAGGTCGAGGACCCGGCCCTGTTCGACCTGGCCGAGCCGATCCCGGGGCCTTCGACCGAGGTGCTGGGCGAGGTCGCGGCCGAGCTGGGTGTGGTCATCGTCGCATCCCTGTTCGAGCGCCGTGCCACCGGCCTGTACCACAATACGGCCGTGGTCATCGAGGCGGACGGATCGATCGCCGGTATCTACCGCAAGATGCATATTCCGGACGATCCGGCCTATTACGAGAAGTTCTATTTCACGCCGGGCGATCTCGGCTTCGTGCCGGTGGACACCAGCATCGGCCGGCTGGGCGTGCTGGTCTGCTGGGACCAGTGGTATCCGGAGGCGGCGCGGCTGATGGCCATGGCCGGTGCCGAGATGCTGATTTACCCGACCGCCATCGGCTGGGATCGCGCGGAGCCCGAGGACGAGCTGCTGCGCCAGCGCCAGGCCTGGGAGATCTCGATGCGCGGGCATGCCGTGGCCAACGGCCTGCCGGTGATCTGCGCCAACCGCACCGGCTTCGAGTCGAGCCCCGAGGGCGAGGGCGGGCTGGATTTCTGGGGCGGCAGCTTCATGGCCGGCCCGCAGGGCGAGCTCATCGCCGAGGCCCCGGCCGATGCCGAGGTCGTGCTGGTGGCCGACATCGATCTTTCCCGCAGCGAGCAGGTGCGGCGCATGTGGCCCTTCCTGCGCGACCGGCGCATCGACATGTACGGAGACATCCTGCGCCGCTACCGGGACTGATGCCACTTTGACCCGAACTGGGGTGCCGATTAGGCTCGGCGGCCCCCTGCGCCCGGCGCAGCCCAACCAACGTTGAACGAGGAGTTTTCCCATGGCTGACGTGCAGCATCATCGCCTGATCATTCTCGGTTCCGGCCCGGCCGGTTACACGGCCGCCGTCTATGCGGCGCGCGCCAACCTGAAGCCGGTGCTGATCCAGGGCATCCAGCCTGGCGGCCAGCTGACGACGACGACGGACGTCGACAACTATCCGGGCTACAAGAATGGCGTGCAGGGCCCGGAGATGATGGAGGACTTCAAGGCCCAGGCCGAGCGCTTCGGCACCGAGATTGTCTGGGACCATATCAACACCGCGGACCTCTCCAAGCGCCCGTTCAAGCTTACAGGTGACGAGGGCGAGTACAGCTGCGATGCGCTGATCATCGCCACCGGCGCCTCGGCCAAGTACCTGGGCCTGCCCAGCGAGGATAGCTTCGCGGGCCGTGGCGTGTCGGCCTGCGCCACCTGCGACGGCTTCTTCTACCGGGGCAAGGAGGTCGCCGTCGTCGGCGGCGGCGATACGGCGGTCGAGGAGGCGATCTATCTGGCCAACCTTTGCAGCAAGGTCACCCTGATCCATCGCCGCGATGCCTTGCGCGCCGAGCCGATCATGCAGGACAAGCTGTTCGCCACCCCGAACATCGAGGTGAAATGGAACCGTATCACCGAGGAGATCCTCGGCGACGATTCGGGCGTCACCGGCATCCGCCTCAAATCGACCGAGGACGGCGCCACCGAGGAGCTCACCGTGCACGGCGTGTTCATCGCCATCGGCCACAAGCCGAATACCGATTTCCTGAAGGGCCAGCTCACCATGGACGAGACCGGCTACCTGATCACCCAGGGCAAGAGCACGGCCACCTCGGTGGAGGGCGTGTTCGCGGCCGGCGACGTCGCCGATCCGGTCTACCGCCAGGCGATCACCTCGGCCGGCGAGGGCTGCAAGGCCGCGCTCGACGCCGAGCGCTGGCTCTCGCACCACTGATTCGTTCGGGCCCGACTAAGCCCCGCTAGCCGTCAGCCGGGACCAGTGCCCGGAAGCGGAATCGAGCGGCGGAGCCGCGGCCGGTTCCGGGCATGCAGGACCAGGGAGCCGAAGGCCTGACGGGTTCAGGGGTGCCCTTCTTTGGTTCTTTCTTGGGCATGCAAGAAAGAACGGATGGCTCGCAAGGCGCGATGGCCGGTACGGCCACGGACAGCTTAGGGGGATCACATGGAATACCGGCAGCTTGGACAATCCGATCTTCACGTTTCCGCCCTGAGCCTGGGCACGATGACCTTCGGCGAGCAGAACAGCGAGGCACAGGCGCATGCGCAGCTCGATCTCGCCGTCTCCCGCGGCGTCAACCTCATCGATACCGCCGAGATGTATCCGGTGCCGCCGTGCGCCGAGACGGTGCACCGCACCGAATCCTATGTCGGCAGTTGGCTCAAGGACCAGCGGCGCGACCAGCTAATCCTCGCCAGCAAGATCACCGGCCCCGGCCACCGCGGCTTCGAGTGGATCCGCGGCGGCCCGCGCATCAGGCGCGAGCAGATCCATGCCGCCATCGACGCCAGCCTTTCGCGCCTCAATACCGATTACCTGGATCTGTACCAGATCCACTGGCCGGACCGCTATGTGCCGATGTTCGGCGGTGTCAGCTACGACGTGGCCGAGGAGCACGAAGCGGTGCCGATCGCCGAGCAGCTGGAGGCGATGGGTGAGTTGATTGCGGCCGGCAAGGTGCGCTATGTGGGGCTTTCCAACGAGACGCCTTGGGGTGTATCCGAGTTCGTGCGGCTGGCCAGTGATCTGAACCTGCCCAGGGTCGTGTCCATCCAGAACGCCTACAACCTGATGAACCGCAGCTTCGAGGCGGGATTGGCCGAGGTATGCCGCCACACGAACGTGGGGCTGCTCGCCTACAGCGCCCTGGCCTTCGGCTGGCTGACCGGCAAGTACCACGCCAACCCGGAGGCTGCGGGGCGCATCACCATGTTTCCCGGCTTCGGCCAGCGCTATGCCAAGCCCAATGTGCCCCCGGCCACCACCGAATACATGCGCATCGCCAAAGAGGCGGGAATGAGTCCGGCCCAGTTGGCCCTGGCCTTCGTGCGCTCCCGCTGGTTCACCACCAGCGTCATCCTCGGCGCCACCAGTCTCGACCAGTTGAACGAGAACCTGGACAGCGGTGAGGTCGAGCTTTCCGCAGACGTGCTGGCGCAGATCGAGGCCGTGCATCAGCACTATCCCAACCCGGCGCCCTGATCGTCACCAAGCTCGGCACCTGCCGCGCGACAACTCAGCTTATGGGTGGCGGAACAGCATCATTGCATATCAGATATTGGGTCATCTTATGCCTGTAGAGGATTAACGAATGATCAATTAGGTCGGCGAGTCGGTACAATCGTGGTGGTTTCAGATCTGAAGAACCGGTCAGCCTGCTCTATAGTGATGGAAGCCTGTGCCAGATGAAGCCCTTGTTCTTTGACGTACTCCGCCTCTAGCTGACCGTTAAGCCACTCGACATGCTCATAAATTGACTTATCCACTTGGTCGACACGTAGTTCTTTTACATAGTCTTTGAGCGCATTCCAATAGCATCTAATAGGTAAGGAAAAGCCGTTAGAGACTAAATTGTAGTCTATGTGTCTCTTGCGGGTGTAGTAGGCCACCATTTCGAAGAAATCCAGAATGTCCTCCGCCTGTTGAGGCAGAATGGTTCTCTCGATTCCACCGACTAGAAGTGGTGCAAGCTCATGCCTTGCGGCGCGAAGGTGTTCTGAGTCATATTGTGCATCAAGCTGTGTGAACATCTGCAATCCTGCTACACGCTTTGACACTGATGTTTGGTTCCACATAAACATTAGCGTGCCAACAGCCAGCACTAAAGTCGCCACGGCGGTCAAAGCGATGTAATACGTCTCATTTGAGTGTGGTAGAAACCCAGTGATTACACAGATCGCTAGTATCAAGAGTGCAAATAAAACGAGACCACCGAGGGTGGTGATTACTGAATCTTTTACTTGTTCCATCGATATCACGTCTTTGCTCTGTGTAGTGGGAAAGGCTAGCCGAGCTTGACGGCTGTGCCGTAGGCCAGGACCTCGGTGATGTTCTGGCCGATATCGGTGGCATCGTAGCGCACCGCGATCACGGCATCGGCGCCCAGCTGGTTTGCGTGCTCGATCATGCGGTCGAAGGCGTGCTGGCGCGCCTGGTCGCACATCCTGGCGTAGGACTCGATGTTGCCGCCGATCATCTGCTTCAGCCCACCCAGCACCCCCTGCGCGATATTGGGGGAGCGCACGACCACACCCCGCACGATGCCCAGGTACTGTTGGACCGAACGGCCCGCGATGTCGTTGCTGGTGGTCAGGATCAATGCTGCCTCCCCCGGCCCGGGCGGGGCCTACAGGTCGATGACGTCGCCCTTTTCGGGCATGTCGACGCGGGTGTCGTTCCCGATCAGGCCGGCGAAGCTTTCCATGGCCTCCTCGTCGCCGTGTACGAGGATGGTACGTGCGGGCTTCAGGGCCTGGTGCCAGGCGAGCAACTCGTCGCGGTCGGCATGCGCCGAGAAGCCGTTGATGGTGTACATCTTCGCGTTCACCGGGATGTGCTCGCCGAACAGCTTCACCTGCTTGGCGCCGTCGATGAGGATGCGCGCCAGCGTGCCCTTGGCCGCGTAGCCGACGAATACGACGCTGGAATCCTGGCGCCACAGGTTGTGCTTCAGGTGGTGACGCACCCGGCCGCCGGTGCACATGCCGGAACCGGCGAGGATGACGCCGCCGCCGGACAGGCGGTTCAGGGCCACGGAATCACCGGTCTGGCGCGTGAAATGGATGCTCGGCAGCGCGAACGGGTCGTGGTGGTTGACGAACAGGGCCTTGGCCTCGGCGTCGTAGCATTCAGGATGGTTGCGGAAGATCACCGTGGCGGAGATCGCCATCGGCGAGTCGAGGAACACCGGCAGCCCCTTGGGCAGGCGCCCGGACTCGATGCCCTCGCGCAGGAAATACAGGATCTCCTGGGCGCGCTCCAGGGCGAAGGTGGGGATGATGACGTTGCCGCCGCGCCCCATGGTGTCGGTGATGGCATCATAAAGCTCTTCGACCGACGGAACGGGCGCCTTGTGCAGGCGATCGCCGTAAGTGGTCTCCATGACCACGGCATCGGCGGCCGGCGGAATCTGCGGATCGCGCAGGATGGGATGGCCGTTGCTGCCAAGATCGCCCGAGAAGATCACCGAGCGCGGATGATCGCCGGCCTGCTCGATGCGGATGGATGCCGAGCCCAGGATATGGCCGGCATCATAAAAGGTGGCGGAAAGGCTCGGGGCCAGCTCGATGGGCTGGCCGTAGGTCGCCATGCGCCCGAAGCGGCCCATGGCGTTGAGGGCATCGAGGGTGGTGTAGAGCGGCTCCGGCACGGGCTCGCCGTGGCGATGGGCGTGGCGGGCATGACGCTCGGCCTCTTCCTCCTGCAGGTGGGCGGAATCGAGCAGCACCACGCGCGCCAGCTCGTGGGTGGCCGCCGTGGCGATGATCTCGCCCGTAAAGCCGCGGTTGACCAGAAGCGGGATGCGCCCGCAGTGGTCGAGGTGGGCATGGGTCAGCAGCAGGATATCGATGGAGGCGGGATCGAAGCCGAAATCCTCGGCGTTCTCCTCGTCCAGCTCGCGCCCGCCCTGGTACAGGCCGCAGTCGATGAGAATGCGTTTGCCCGCGGCCTCGAGCATGTGGCAGGAGCCGGTAACGCCGCGGTCGGCGCCGTGGAAGGATAATTTCATGTTTGCAGGCATGGGGAGGGCCAGGACTCAACCCTTCTTCTTTTTTTTCTTTTTGTCCTTCTTCTTGGCGTCCTTGCCCTTTTTCGGCTTGTCGGCCTTCTTCTCTTTCTTCGGTTTTTCGTCCTTCAGCGAGGCGGCGGCTTCCAGGGTCACAGCGGCGCGCTTCTCGCCGAATCCCGGCACCTGCATCAGGCCCTTGGTGCCGCCCTTGATGAGCGCCTTCACGGAATCGATGCCGTGTTCGCCCAAGATGGCGGCGGTGCTTTCCCCGATGCCCGGGATATCGGTCAGCGCGTGCTTCATGCATTCCCTCCAAAGGGCTGGATGCCCCTTTCCCCGATGGGGACGGACAGTAGACACCCTACAGAAAAAAATGACAAGTGGCGCAGGGGCTTAGGCCTTGGGGCGCCGGCTAGACGTTGAAACGGAAATGCATGACGTCGCCGTCCTTGACGACGTAGTCCTTGCCCTCCAGGCGCATCTTGCCGGCCTCCTTGGCCTTGGCCTCGCCGCCGCAGGCGACGAAATCATCAAAGGCGATGGTCTCGGCGCGGATGAAGCCCTTCTCGAAATCGGTGTGGATGACGGCTGCCGCCTTCGGTGCCGTGTCGCCGCGGTGGATGGTCCAGGCACGCACCTCCTTTACGCCCGCGGTGAAGTAAGTGATCAGGTCCAGCAGCGTGTAGGCCTCGCGGATCACCGTGTTCAGCCCCGGCTCGGCAAGGCCCAGGTCGGCGAGGAACTCCTTCTTCGACTCGGCATCCATCTCGGCCAGTTCCGATTCGATCTGTGCCGAAACGACGGCGACGCGGGCGCCCTCGCCGGCGGCATGCCCGCGTACCCTGTCGACCAGTTCGTTGCCGTCGGGCAAGGCGCTGTCGTCGACGTTGGCGATGTAGAGCACCGGCTTGGCGGTCAACAGGCAGAGCTCTTTCAGCTGCTCCAGCCGATCCCCTGCAAGCCCCTGGCGGCGGACGGTGGTGCCGTCCTCCAGGCCTTTCAGCACCGTATTCAGGAGCTCAAGCTGTGCCTTTGCATCCTTGTCGCCGGAGCGGGCGATCTTCTCCACACGGGTGATGCCTTTCTGCACCGTGTCCAGGTCCTTCAGCATCAGCTCGGTGTCGATCGTTTCGATGTCGGAAAGCGGGTCGACCTGGCCGGCCACATGCACGACGTTCTCGTCTCCGAAGCAGCGCACCACGTGGGCGATGGCGGCGCATTCGCGGATATTGGCCAGGAACTGGTTGCCCAGGCCCTCGCCCGAAGCGGCACCGGCGACCAGCCCGGCGATGTCGACGAATTCGACGACCGCGTGCTGGATGGCCTGCGGCTTGACGATGGCGGCCAGCGCGTCGATGCGCACATCAGGCACCGGCACGATGCCGACGTTCGGATCGATGGTGCAGAAGGGGTAGTTTGCCGCCTCGGCGCCGCCGCCGGCCAGGGCGTTGAACAGCGTGGACTTGCCGACGTTGGGGAGTCCGACGATGCCGATACTCAGTGCCATATCATATCTCCCAGTGGGTTGCTTACCGTCCTCACGGCTTCGGCTCCAGGGCCAGGTGGATGCGGTTGGCGGCGCGCGCCAGGTCTCCCGCAAGGATGGTGGGCAGCTCGGGAAGGATGGCCGCGACGGCCGCCTGCTCGTGCTGCCGGTCCGCAGCTTCCGCCCGGCCCAGTACCCAGGGCGTGACCTCGCCGCCGACCGGCGGCCGGCCGATGCCGATCTTGATGCGCACATAGGCATCGCTGCCCAGATGCTGGTGCAGGGAGCGCAGGCCGTTGTGGCCGCCGTGGCCGCCGCCGTGGCGGAGACGCGTCTTGCCGGCCGGCAGGTCCATATCGTCGTAGACGACGAACACATCCTCGACCGGCACCTTGTAGTAATGGGCGAGCGGGGCGACCGCTTCGCCGCTGTTGTTCATGAAGGTCTGCGGTTTGACCAGCAGGATGCGGTTCCCGCCGTACTCCCAGGCCGCCGTCTCGGCCTTGAAGCGAGGGGCTGCGGCAAAGCGCAGCCCCTCGGATTCGGCCAGGCGGTCGAGCAGGCGAAAGCCGACGTTGTGCCGGGTGTCCCGGTAGGTATCGCCGGGATTGCCCAGGCCCACCAGCAGCTGCATGGCAAAGAGGCCTGCGGCGGCTTATTCGCCGCCGGCTTCCCCTGCCTCTTCCGTGGCGGCCGGGGTGGCCTCGACCTCGACGCGCGGTGCGGCGATGGTGACGATGGCGAAGTCCTCGTCATGCGGCGCCTCCACACCCTTGGGAAGCTTAAGCTCATTGATGTGGATGGAATCGCCGACTGCAAGCTTGCTGCAGTCGATGTCGATGTGATCGGGGATCGCATCGGCGCGGCAGTGCACGCGCAGCGAGTGGCGGGCGATCTCCAGGATGCCGCCGGCGACGACACCCGGGCACTTCTCGTGGTTGATCGGGTGCACCGGCACCTCCATGTCCACGATGGACTCGGAGGAGACACGGAAGAAATCGATATGGGTAGCGGTATCCTTCAGCGGATCGTACTGCACGTCCTTGAGCAGCGCCTCGTTCTTGCCGCGCGCGCCCTTGACGTCGATGGCGACGATGGCGGTGTGGAAGTGCTCCTGGTCCAGCAACTTGGACAGCGTCAGGGCATCCATGACGATCGGCAGCTCCGGCTTGCCGCCGCCGTAGATGACGCCGGGGATCTTGCCGGCGCGGCGCAGGCGACGGGTATCGGCGCGGCCGGTCTTCTCGCGCAATTCGGCTTCGATGGTGTAATCGGACATGTGTTCCTCCTATGGATGATGCGCCGTCGGGTCGACCCGTGACGGCGGTGCCGGGGCCATGCCCGGTCCGCAGCAGGCTGCTGCAGGCGCGGCAGTCTAGGGATTTTTATTCGCTGTACAAGCTGGAGATGGAGCGCGCATCGTAGATGCGGGCGATGGCCTCGGCCATCAGCGGCCCCACGGAAAGCACGCGCACCTTGCCTGTGTCCAGGATGTGCTGCGGCTGCAGGATGGTGTCGGTGACGACGAGCTCGTGCAGCGGGGAGGCGCGCAGGCGATCGGCGGCGGGGCCGGAGAGCACACCGTGCGTGACATAGGCCGACACCTTCGTGGCGCCTCGCTCGCACAGGGCATGGGCCGCATTGCACAGGGTGCCGGCGGTGTCGGTCATGTCGTCGACGAGGATGCAGTGCTTGCCCTCGATGTCGCCGATGATGTTCATGACCTCGGCCACGTTCGGGGCCGGCCGGCGCTTGTCGACGATGGCGATGTCCACGTGCAGGTGCTTGGCCAGGGCGCGGGCGCGCACCACGCCGCCGACGTCCGGGGAGACGATGACCACGTCGTCCAGCGCATGCTGGCGGATGTCGTTGAGGATGATCGGGGCGGCGTAGATGTTGTCCACGGGGATGTTGAAGAAGCCCTGGATCTGCCCGGAATGCAGGTCCATAGTCAGCACGCGTGTGGCGCCGGCGGTGGTCAGCATGTCGGCGACGAGCTTGGCGGAGATCGGCGTGCGGCCGGCGCTCTTGCGGTCCTGGCGGGCATAGCCGAAGTAGGGGATGACGGCGCAGATCTGGCGGGCGGAGGCGCGCTTGGCGGCATCGATGGAGATCAACAGCTCCATCAGGTTGTCATTGGCCGGGGCCGAGGTGCTCTGGATGACGAAGACGTCCTGGCCGCGGATGGTCTCCTGGAACTGCATGAAGATCTCGCCGTCGGAGAAGCGCTGGATGTGGATCTCGCCCTGGGGAAGGCCGATGTTCTCGCAGATCGATGTGGCCAGCGGCGGGTTCGATGTGCCTGCGAAAAGGCGAAGGAGTTTGCTGTTCATGGATCGGGCGGCTCCTGTGGCGGTATCGGACCAAGCATAATCAAAACTGGCTGGGGCGGCAGGATGATGCGGTGCCAGGCACCTTGCCCCTGCGGGGCCGGCGTCGCACTGCTCCGCCGTTGCCTCGCGTCCGCTCGGCTCGAACCTTCACGGTTCTCATCCTGCCTTTCCGTGCCTCGCCGAAGCTTCGCTCCGGCAGCATGTTTGGCTGGGGCGGCAGGATTCGAACCTACGCATGACGGGATCAAAACCCGTTGCCTTACCGCTTGGCGACGCCCCAATCCGCATCCCTGAGGGGATGAATGCGTTGCATGCTTCCCACATGCGTCCAGGCGGCCAGCCCGCGAGCGGCCAGAACATCGGCCAGGGCGCGGCCTTCCTCCGGGCTGCCCACCAGCGCCACGCAGCTGCTGCCGCTGCCGCTCATCCAGGCCGCGGGTGCCCGCTCGCGCATGGCAGAAAGCAGTCGGGAAAGCCTCGGCGACATGCCGATCGCCACCGCTTCCAGGTCGTTCTCGCCTATGACGATTGCCCGCCCCGAACGGGCTGCGATGGTATCGGCATGGGGGGGCTTGTGCAACGCATCGAAGCGCCGGAACACCTCGGCGGTGGACAGCCCCTCGCCCGGATGAGCGAGCACGACGGTGGCCTCCGGTAGGGGGTGTGGGTACGGGGTCAGGTGTTCGCCGACGCCTTGGGCCAGGCTCGCTTCCCCGAACAGGAAGCAGGGGATGTCGGCACCGAGCGGCACGGCGAGCCGGATCAGTTCGTCGACGCTCAGGTCCAGGCCCCAGAGCCGGTTGGCCACCCACAGGGCGGTGGCGGCATCCGACGAGCCGCCACCCAGTCCCCCTTGCTCGGGCAGACGCTTGTCGATATGCACCCTCAGGCCGGTCTTGATCCCCTGGCTTTCGGCAAGCATGGCCAGGGCCCGATGCACGAGATTGGCCGGCCCGTTCAGGTGCGGTCGGGAGCAGCTGACCGCGATCGAGGGGGACATGCCGATGTGCAGGGTATCGGCGATGTCGACATAGGCGAAGCTGGTGTCCAGCGCATGCCTGCCATCCGGCAGGATGCCGCCGACGTGCAGGTGCAGGTTGATCTTGGCCGGGGCGGGGAATGCCGGCATGGACGCGTTCATCGGGTGCCGATCAGCAGTGTGGCGCGGCTGCCGAGTTTCATATCCGTCAGCGTCAGGCGCCGGGCTTCGGCATTCCAGCCGATGCGGATCAGATGGCCATGGCGGGTTGCCTGCCAGCGGTTCGGGCCGGCGGGGCTGAACTGGGGCGGCATGTGCCCGAGCAGAATGGCCGCCAGCTGCTGGGGGGGGATGACGATGCCGTGGGCGGCCAGCTCCGCCTCGCTGATGGGCTGGTTCGCATGCGCGGGATCCTGGTTATCGCTCAGGCGCAGCGCTTGGCCATGCCAGGTCAGCACCAGCACCCGCCCGGAGGCGGCATGGGTCAGCCTCAGCCAGCCGTCGCTTGGGGTGGCCGCCTTCCAGTCCACCGAGACCTGCCAGCGCCGCGCCGGCTCGATGACGATCAGCCGGCCGGAGAATGCCGGATACGGACCGATGCTTGATGCCGGCATGGCCACCGGCGGGCGCATGGCGCAAGCGGCCAGCCAGGCCAGCATGGACAGACACATCAAAAGGCGCAGGCATCTCGGCATCACTGGCAGCACCGTGGGCAGAGCCAAGGGATCAGATGCCTTGCTTGATCTTCTTGCGCAGCAGATCCGGCTGCGCGTGTTTCAGATCGATGGCCTTTTTCCACATGGCGCGGGCCTTGGCATGGTCTCCGTGCTTCCAGTACATATCGCCGAGATGCTCATGCATGACGGCATCCTCCTTGACGATGCCGATGGCGCGGGTCTGGACCTTGATGGCCTGGCCGTATTTGCCGAGCTTGAAATACACCCAGGCCAGCGAATCCAGATAGTAGCCGTCGTTGGGCTTGATCTTCAGTGCCCTTTTCACCAGGCGCTCGGCCTCGTCGAGGTGCACGCCACGCTCGGCCAGCGAATAGCCGAGGAAGTTCAGGGCCTCGGAGTTTTCCGGCTGGGCGCGGAGCAGCGTGCGCAGGGATTTGTCGAGCGCGTCGTACTGCTTGAAGTGGTCGAAGGCCACGGCGCGGTTGAACAGCAGGCGCGTGGGCACGATGCGCAGCTTCATCGCCGGCGCTGTTTCATCGAGCAGCAGGCGGTATTCCTGGCGGGCCAGGCGGATCATGGACAGCATCAGGTAGGCCTCGCCGTCGTCCGGGTGGGCGGTGAGGATGGCCTTGGTACGCTTGATCGCCGCCTTGTCCTTGTGTTGCCGGAACTCGATGTCGGCAATGCGCAGCTGGGCATCCGGGTACAAGGGGTCGTCGGACGAAGTGATGGTCTGGTACTGCTGCAGCGCCTGATCATCGTGGCTCTGGCCCTCCTGCGACAGGCCCAGATAGTAATGCGTCTGGCTGTCCGGCCGCTTGTCCAGGGCGGCCTGGAACTGCGTGGCGGCATCGGCGTAATCGCCCTGCTGGAAATAGAGCAGTCCGAGCGCGATCAGCACGTCCGGCTCCCCTCCCGTCTGCTGGCTGATCTGCGTGTAGAGGTCGATGGCCTCCTTGATGCGGCCCTGGTGCACCAGCAGCCGGCCCAGCATGTTGCCGACCTGCGTATCGTCCGCATGGCCCTGCAGATAGCTCCGCAGCAAGGCCTCGGCCCTGGCCGGCCGATGCTGCTGGATGGCGATGGCAGCAAGCATCAGCACCGGGGTGTTGTCGTCCGGTACCAGCCTGCGCATGTGCTGCAGGGCCCTTCGAGCCTTCGCCATATCCCCTTGATGCACGTAGATCTGCGCCTGGAGCAGGCGCAGTTCCGGACTGTCCGCGCGTTTGATGCCGTCCCTGATGGTGGCCAGCGCCTCGTTGAGGCGCCCCGATCCGGCCAGCCATTGCACGAGGATCTGGCGGGCGGAGCTCAGGTCGGGGCGGGCGGCCACGAGCTTGGTCAATTCATCGATGGCCTGATCGGCCTTGCCGCTGCCGAACAGGGCACGCACATGCAGCATGTCCAGATGATCGCGTTGATCCGCGCTGAGCCCCGGAATCTTGCGGGCGGCATCGATCTGCTGCAGCGCCAGGGCGGGCTGATTCAGATGCATGTACAGCCCGGCGAGCTCCATGCGCGGTTCGGCGGCGGTGGGATCCTTGGCGACCACGACGGACAGGAAACGCGCCGCCAGTTCCGGTTGATTGTGCTGCCCGGCGGTCTGGGCGGCGAGGTAGAGGAAGACCGGATCCATCTGTTGCAGGGGATGGGACTGGGCATGGGGCTTGGGCGTGGCGCTGGCCCGGTCGGCCGCCTTGGTGGTCGGCATGCTGGCGCAGCCCGTCAGGGCCAGCACGCAGACGCTGCGAATGAGCCAGTTCTTCATGATTTCTCCTCGAGAAGGGGGACGGGCTGGAAGCGTTCGTCGGGTCCCAAGGCCCACCAGTTCACCTCGGTGGCCTGCCCCTGTTCCACGCGGATGATCGGGTAGATGAAGCCTTCCCAGGCATTGGCCAGGTCGGTCGGCGACGGCTTGGCGGGGCAGTCCGGGTGGGAATGGAACACGCCGATGATCTCTTTTCCCGAACCGCGCAGTTCCCGGTCGATGCGGCGATAGGCGTCCGGATCCAGCTGGAAGCGATCGGCGGCGCGCTCGGTGTTGATATTCGCCACCTGCCGGGTCTCCAGCACCTGCCAGCCCTCGGCGCCCAGACTGCCGATCAGCAGGCCGCAGGCCTCCTGTGGGTAAGCCTGTTCGGCCGCCATGCGCATCGCCGCAAGCTCGGCTTGGCTATAGGCACAGCGCAGGGATGATGCCGTGGGGCTGAGGACCGCCAGATAGGCCTGGCTCTGAAAGCGGGCGGGTTCGTGCATGTGGCTCCCATGATGCAGAGCGCCGGCCCGCGGTAGGTGAAGCGGTGCCGGCGGCGGAATGCATCCGAGACAGTAAGCGAAGAGCCGCCGCTGCACAATCCGTGCGAGGCGGTATCGCCTCTTCCGGCAGGGACAGCACGGGCCCCGTTTCCGGGGCCCGTGTGCGCCGGACAAGGACCGTTACGCGATGGCGACCGTCCGCCGGTTGGACTTCGTCATCTTCGGCAGATGCAGCTCGAGCATGCCATCCTTGAACGTGGCGCTTGCCTTGGAGCTGTCGACGTCACAGGGCAGGGCAATGCTGCGGGCAAACGATCCCCCCGCGCATTCGCGGCGGTAGAAGTTGCCCCTTTCCGCCTTCTCCTCCCGGTGTGCGGATCCCTCGATGGTGACCGTGGTGTCGGTCATCGTCACATGCAGGTCCTGCTCGGACACGCCAGGGATCTGGGCGCGGAGCAGCGGCTCCTGCTCCCGATCGAGTATGTCGACGCGCGGCATCGTGCGACGCTCGAGCGTCATCGGCAGCGCTCCCAGCCATGGCAGTTCCGATTGGCGCGGGCGCATCCAACTGTGGGAAATAAGATTCTCCCACAGCTGCTCCATCTCCTCCATCGACCGCGGCATCGAGACGCCGGTGGCCGGCTTGTCCTTGCTTCTTGTGATGTGTACGACCTTGTCGGTCTTCTCGGATGTCCTGGCCATCACATACCTCCTCGTTCCGGAGGCTATGGGGAGTATGAAAACGGGGCGAAATCCCATGCCTCCGAAATCACCGTGCACGTTTCGCCGTGGACAGTGATCTATTTAGACCATGGCGGGGCGGGGCGCAAGTCGCGTCCGGAGAGGGCGTGAACCCTTCTGCCGGACGCGGGGCCGACGCACCCTCAATGCAGCCAGAAGGGCGAAACCCTCGATTCCACCAAGGACTCGACCGGGTCGTCGAGATTCGACAGGAAGTTCAGGCCCGTCCTTCGCTCGACCTCATTGACGCTGGTGACGAAGTTGGGCAGGTCCTTGGAAGGCTCCGGCCGGTTGGGGATGATGAAGGCGATGGCATCGACGTGGATGGGGTCGAAGATCACCTCATAGCAGGCATCGGGTACGGCCACGCGATCCGGACCGATGGTCTTGGGTGTCTTGTGGTCATAGATCGGCCCGGTGACGATGTAGAGCTCCCCGCGCGCCTGTACCAGGTCGCGGACCCTCTGCTGCAGAGCAGCCCAGATGCCGCTCGCCATGCGGGGATTCAGCGGTACCACGCTGGAAAGCAGGTAGCTTTCGTTCATGGCCCTGGCGTTGTAGAGCATGTCCTTGGATGGGACCATCTGCCCGGGGACATAGCCGCTGTGCTGAAAATCGGCGATACTGGCATTGTTGTCCGCGCCAACCTCGGGGTCGACGCGGTAGTCGTGGGTGCGCAGGAAATTGCCATGGATCTCCGGTTCGGTGAGATGGTAGGCCACCCAATCGGGAGTCTTGTGGGCCGTGTTGTACGATTCGACGTAGGCGAGCCGGCACAGCAGCTGGCCGCTGTTGCTCGGGGCCCCGTACTTGATCTGGTTGCTGCAGTCACCCAGTGCCGAGGCATGGGCCGTCAGCGGCAGCAGGAGCGCAAACAGGGAAAGAAGAAAGATGAAGCGTTTCATGATGGAACCTCCGTTCAAATGTCCGGATGCCCTCCCTCTTGCCAGCTACGTCCATGGGGCTGCGACCCTGGCGTTTTTATTCTAGACCATATTTCTCCGTGTGATACTCCCCGTGCTAAAGCATCGGGGCTTCTGTTGAGAGGCGTTGGGAGTGCTCGGCACCGGATGGCGCACTGTACGAGGTACAGGTGATATCTCCGTCCGCTTCATAGCGGTTTTTCAACCGCATACGCCTTTTCAGGCGACAGCAACGCGGTAGGCTGGCTACCGTGGCCCGTATCCGGGCGACTACTACTTCCCGTCCGCCGGCTATTCATTCCGGCGGCCTGTGCCACTGAAGTGGTACGAGGTCGTAGATACGTGACATTGCGAAGCAATGGGAACGTGGTCAGCTTCTCGAAATTATCCTCGTGCATGTTCACTGAACCGACGAGATCCCTGTGGCCTGTGAAACCACAGCGTTTACAGATCCAGACACGGCCATTGGGCTTGTGTCTGTGCCCGCATATCGGACAACGCGATGAGGTTCCCCGCTCGCTACCGTTGAAGCTCGATATGCCCGCACGCCCCAGCTTCTCACCGAGATATTTCAAATCCCGACCATACTCCCACTGAGACATGCGCTGATTGTGTTTGCGACCCGAACGACGCTTTCGCACGCCGTTCGGATTGCCGATAAAGACTTCTCCTACCTCGACGCCGTATCCTGACCGGCGAGGTCAGGAAAGCGGCCAAGGCGGCGATACAGGAGGCATGCGACCTACACGGCTTTGCACTGCTGGCGCTGGAGACCGACGAAAATCACGTGCACTGTTTCGTGTCCGCACCCCCAAAAGACAGTCCGGCGAAGATCGTTGGCTTGCTGAAGGGACACAGCTCACGCCGTCTCCGTGCCGCGTTTCCGGCACTCGCAAAACGGACCGGTCGCGAACAACTGTGGACCAGCGCCTACTACGTCGGTACCGCAGGTGCCGTAAGTGCCGAACTGAACCTCCCCATGCCTAAAGGCAGGGGGTTCTGAAGGCGTGCGGGGGGAGGGGTATTCCGGCTCTCGCCATGGATTTTCGCCATGGCTACACATCCGGATTCTGACCTTTCCCAAGCCTTCTTCG
>OFHG01000117.1_pt1 | contig 35760 bp, 30 predicted proteins | sample 1521931 | NCBI WGS metagenome assembly OFHG01 (sample SAMEA2468438, study PRJEB22500) | soil metagenome | biome: Glassland; feature: Farmland; material: Clay | place: Australia | collected 2013-01-31 | depth 0.55 m
TGATCTGAGGCATGAAGAAAAGTAACGAAGACGGCACAAGCGTGATACAATAACACAAGAGACCGCCGGAGATCGCCGCCGAGCAGGTCTGACGTGTAAAGAGCGGCCGGGGAGGACCCATTAAGACAAAGTTCGACATCATGAGGAAACCCATGAGACGGGCGGGTTTTCTGTTCCTTGCCGCACTGACCGGCGTGATCGCGGGGCTGGGTGCCGTCTTTTTTCGTATGCTCATAGCGCTGGCGCACAACGTGCTCTTGTACGGCAGGTTCTCAACCGTGTATGACGCGAACGTGCACTCGGCGGCAAGCACGTGGGGACCTTTGGTCGTCCTCGTCCCCGTGATCGGATCTCTCGGCGTGACGTTTCTGATCGTCCATTTCGCACCGGAAGCGAAGGGGCACGGCGTGCCCGAGGTCATGGACGCCGTGTACTACCACAAGGGCATGATCCGGCCGGTCGTCGCGGTATTCAAGTCCCTGGCATCTGCCCTTTCCATCGGCAGCGGCGGGTCCGTGGGCAGGGAGGGGCCGATCGCCCAGATCGGGGCGGCCTTCGGGTCCACGCTGGGGCAGGTCATCCCCATGACCACGAAGCAGCGCATCACGCTGATCGCCGCTGGTGCGGGCGGCGGCATCGCCGCCACCTTCAACACGCCCATCGGCGGCATTCTGTTCGCCTTGGAGCTGCTGCTGCACGAGGTGAGCGTCTCGACACTGGTGCCGGTCGCCGTCACGACGCTCACGGCAACGTACATGGGCCAGATCTTCTTCGGCGTCCATCCTTCCTTCGTCATCCCCGAGCTCCAGCATCCCTACTTTCATCCGCTGAGGCCCTGGCTCCTCGGTCCGTACGCGGTGCTCGGCGTGTTCATGGGCATGGCGTCGGCAATGTTCATCCATTCGCTCTACCTGGCCGAGGATTTCTTCGAGACCCGGACAGTGAAGAACCCCTATTTTCTTCACGCGGCAGGCATGCTCGTGGTAGGCGGGCTTATGTACGGGCTCATGACCGTGACGGGCCACTACTATATCGGGGGGGTGGGATACGCAGCGGTCCAGGACGTGCTGACGGGAGACCTGAAGGTCGTCCATCTCCTGGTCATCCTGTTTTTTCTGAAGCTCCTGGCCACGTCAATCACGCTGGGGTCCGGCGGCTCGGGCGGCATCTTTTCGCCGGCCCTGTTCCTCGGGGCGACCGCGGGCGGGGCTTTCGGGATCGTCCTGCGGCACGTGCTGCCGGAAGCGCCGGTCAGCCCGGCGGCATTTGCCGTGGCCGGCATGGCGGGCATGCTGGGGGGCGCCACGGGCGCCGCGATGACTGCTATCGTCATGATCTTCGAGATGACGCTCGACTACAGCGTCATCATGCCCATGGCGATGACCGTGGCGCTCAGCTACGGCACGCGCACGCTCCTGCTGCGGGAAAGCATCTATACGATGAAGCTCGCGCGGCGGGAGCATCATATTCCCGCGGCGCTCCAGGCGAACCTGTTGCATGCTCGGCTGGCGCGCGACATCATGGAGAAGCCGGTTGTGACCGTAGCGTCATCGGACAGCCTGGATGTTCTTGCTCGCCGCTCCGCGGAACACCCGGCGGCGAGATGGTTCCTCGTCGTTGATGACGACAATATCGCGGGCGTTGCGCCGAAGGACTATGCGCTGTCCGCCACTGAAACCGAGCGCAGGGGCTGGCATTCCGTGGCCGACGTGATGCGGCGCGACTTCATCCTAGCCCGGGAGAACGAGACGATGGACAGCATCGTTGCACGCATGCACCGGCCGCACGCCGCTGTAGCGGTCGTCCTCAAGCGGCCGGGATCGCCTCCCTCTGCCGCAAACGTCAGAGGTATTATCACGTGGGAGCAGGTAGCAAACCTGCTGGAGGAGAATGTAGAGCTGTTTGCAGACTCGCGTGAATAGCCGCCCGACCTTCAAGAGAAAGCCGTGAGGACGACAGGGAAGCAGAAAACCCCGCTCTGAGGCGGCCTCACGACCGAATTTCATAAGATTTCTATCTCCTCGCTCAATTTATCAAAGGGTAGCAATGCAGGAACAGACTGACAAAAAGCAGGCCATGGGCTCCCGGTATATGCTCTTTCTGTCTATTACCGCGCTCGGCGTCGTCTACGGCGATATCGGCACAAGTCCCCTATATGCTCTCCGGGTCTGCTTTTACGGTCCCCATGCGGTCCCTCCGACACCGGGCAATGTGTTCGGAATACTTTCCCTGATCTTCTGGTCCTTAATTCTGGTCGTGAGTGTCAAGTATCTCGCGCTCGTCCTGCGCGCTGACAACCAGGGGGAAGGCGGCATCCTGGCGCTCATGTCTCTGGTCCTGCCTAAGAAGGGCACGCAACGGGCCGTGTTTCTTTTCCTCGGCCTCTTCGGCGCGGCCCTGCTGTACGGCGACGGCAGCATCACGCCCGCCATATCCGTGCTGAGCGCGGTGGAGGGATTGTCGATCGCCACGCCTGCATTCACCTCCTTTGTCGTTCCCCTTACGCTCGTTGTCCTGTTTTTTTTGTTTCTCGTGCAGCACCGGGGAACGGGGAGGATCGGCCTGATGTTCGGGCCGGTCATGCTGCTCTGGTTCCTGGTTTTGGGCGTCCTGGGGTTGATGAACGTCATTTTCAGAAGTGAAGTCCTTGCCGCGGTGAACCCCGCGTATGCCGTTCGCTTTGTGGCAGCGGAAGGACGGGAAAGTCTTTTTATCGTGGGGGCCGTCTTTCTGGTCGTGACCGGGGCCGAGGCCCTCTACGCGGACCTGGGACACTTCGGCCGGGCCCCGATACGTCTTGCCTGGTTCACGCTCGTATTGCCTTGCCTGCTTCTGAACTATTTCGGCCAGGGGGCGCTTCTCCTGGATAATCCCGCCGCCGTGATCAATCCGTTTTACCATATGGCCCCCGGCTGGGCCCTTTACCCTCTGGTCGCTATCGCGACCTCCGCAACGATCATCGCGTCCCAGGCCGTCATTTCGGGCGTCTTCTCCCTCACCTTTCAGGCGGTGCAGCTTGGCTACCTTCCACGTCTCCAGATCCTGCACACGTCCGAGGGCAAGCAGGGGCAGATTTTCATACCTCTGGTCAATTGGGTTTTGTTCTCCGTGACCGCCTCGATCGTCCTGGGGTTCCGGTCGTCGGGCAACCTCGCCGCGGCCTATGGCGTCGCCGTATCGACAACCATGGTCATCACTACTCTCCTCGCGTATGTGGCACTCCGGAAACGCTGGCGCTGGCCGCTGGGGGCTGCCGCCGTTGTCGCCGTGCTTTTTCTTTCGATCGATCTCGCGTATTTCGGGGCGAACCTCATGAAGATCGGAGAAGGAGGGTGGTTTCCGCTGATCGTGGCGGCGGTCATCTACCTGCTTATGTCCACCTGGACCGAGGGACGGCGGGTGGTCGCCCTGCAGATACGGGATTTCGTCAAGCCGCTGAAAGGATATCTGAGAACGATCGACCTGAGAAAGGTAAAAAAGGTGTCCGGCACCGCCGTGTACCTCGCACAAAGCCCGTTCTCGACTCCGCCCGCCTTCGTCCATAACGTGCTGCACAACAAGATCATGCACGACCGCATACTGTTCCTGTATGTCGGCTATAAAAACGTTCCGTATGTGCGCGCTGAGAAGCGGGTCAGCGTGAAAAAGCTGCTCCCCGACGTTTATCGCGTCGTGGTGCGCTACGGCTTCATGGACAGGACCGACATTCGCGCGGCCGTTCGCATCCTGGACAACAAATATCTTAAAATAGACCTGGAGAACACCACCTTCTTCGTGGGACGAGATACGTTCATCCCTGTGAAATCCGTGGGCATGAGCAAATGGCGCGGGCATCTCTACCTGCTCATGAGACGCAATTCGGCGCGGGCCTTCCGGTATTTCAACCTGCCGCCGGAGCGGGTATTGGAGATCGGCGCCCAGATCAGAGTTTAAGCTGCAAGCGGATCTGATCGATCCGGCACCCGATTGCGGAGCGGATCCGCATCTTCTGAAATACTGTTGAGAAAAATAACCGGGCCAAAGGATTTTATCCATCCGCAGCGGACGAGAAAGCGAACAGCTTCAAGCGAGGTACCTGCATGAACAGGTTTTTCCACCGTATGTTCGACGTCGGCGTCTGGATGAAAGGAATCGACGGCCTTCTTGAGATCGCCGGGGGGATTCTCGCTCTTGCGGTGAAAAAGAGCGCCATCATGAAGGTGCTCCTGCTTCTCACCCAGCAGGAGCTGATCGAGGACCCGCAGGACATGGTCGCCACTTTCTTGCGGCATGCGGTAGCGCATCTGACGGCCGATACGAAAATATTCGGCGGCATCTACCTGATCGCTCACGGCGCGGTCAAGGTGTTCCTCTCCGTCGAGCTGCTGCGAAACAGGCTGTGGGCTTATCCGGCCGCAATCGTGTTTCTCTGCGCCTTCATCTGCTATCAAATCTACCGGATCGCTCTCCATCATTCCGCGGTTTTGCTTCTGCTGACCTGCGTGGATATCATCATCGTGCTTCTGATCCGGCGCGAATACAGCGTCGTCAGAGGCGCGGCGCCATAAGGGCGATTCAACGCCGATGGTCTTTTCAGGGCCGGTTTCTTCTTTTTCGTGAGGGGCGTTGCTTTCGTGATTATTGCTTTGTCAGCACTTCGCTCGCTTTGCTGCGACAAAAGGATGAAACACTGCTGCGTATCGGGTTGTATAATTAAAAGTGAGAAGGTTGATTTATCGGCGTCAGTCATCTCAAAGGTTTATTTTCTCGGGCCGACTTGTCGAAACCGGAAAGTGAAAACGGTTTGATAGAGCGATGATTCGTGCTCGGTACGTCCAGGCACGAATAATGCTAAAATTAAAGTAGGGTACAAATTAATTTCTCGTGAGGAGAAATGCGCCGGCGGGCGTTGCGTTAAGGAGGCGGCTATGATGCACTGGGGTGATTACGGCTGGGGAATGGGCGTCGGGTGGCTATTTATGATTTTTTTCTGGGCGCTGGTCATCCTGGGGCTCGTGTATCTCGGCAAACTGGTCGCTGAACGGGGCGCGAGGAACGGAAAAGAATCGGCCCTGGACATCCTCAAGAAGAGATATGCAAAGGGCGAGATCACCAAGGAGGAATATGAGCGGATGAAGGACGACATCAAGAAATAGTGAAGGGGTGGGGTCATGAAACTGGTAACGGCAATCGTGAGGACCACCAGTTTGCAACACGTGGTCCAGCGTCTCGAAAAGATCGGCATAAAGGGCCTGACCATATCCGAGGTCAGGGGAGTCGGAGAAGAGGTCCGGCTGAACAACCCCTACTCGATTCACGACAGGATCGAGATCATGGTTCCCGATGCAAAGGCGGATGAAGTTGCCGGCGTTATCGCCGAACACGCTGCGACCGGGCTGGCCGGAGACGGTTTCGTCATGGTGTCTCCGCTGGACTATGCGATCAAGATCAGAACAAAGGAGCGGTTGGCATGAATACTGACTGACGGAGCGACTGACGCTGGCGCAGCAGAGCCTGGATGAAGGGGAAAGTCCTTCTCCGGGAGCGAATGGGTTGCAAGGTCATGCTTGCATGCGTAACGTTATCTTGCCATGATGTATTGCCTCTTCGCCCTTTTTGACATCTGCGAGAGGAAACTGATGAAAAGGGAGGTCAAGACTCATGAAGGTGGCGCTGTTTGACGTCGAAAATAATCTTTGCGCCGAGTGTTCCCTTGCGCTCCGACGCTTCGTGGGCGGCATGGAAGGCGTGAAATCCATCGATGTGGAGCGGGGAAAGATCGCCGTCAAGTTCGACGAAGCCGAGATAGAGGAGGACAAGCTCAGGAAGATCACGCGGGACAGTATCGAACGCCTCGGGTACCGCGTGGAAGAGTAGCATCTTCACGCAACAAGCCGGCGTGATGGCCGTCGTGAAGGGAGATGATGCTTCATGAAAAGAGATCCCGTGTGCAATATGGAAGTACGGGAAGACACCGCCATAACGACCGAGTGTAATGGCGAGATATTCTATTTCTGCTCTGAAGGGTGCCGGGACAGGTTCCTGGAGGAACGAACCTGCGCGCGGCCGCGAACGTTTTATGATCTTATCATTGTGGGAGGCGGACCGGCCGGCCTGACCGCGGCGGTGTACGCGTCGACAATGAAGATGGACGCCTTTCTCATTGCCAAGGACCTGGGCGGCCAGGCCGTGGACAGCACCAAGATCGAAAACTACATGGGCTACGACTTCATTACCGGACCGGAGCTCATCGAGAAGTTCCGGGAGCAGCTTGTCCGGTCCCATTACATCGATCACGTGCTCGCCGAGGTGGAGAAGATCGAGCCAGCCGGCAACGGCTTTCAGATAACGACGTCGGAATTGAAGTCGTACTCCGCCAAGGCGGTGATCGTCACCACGGGCATGACGAGAAGGAAGCTGGACGTGGAGGGCGAAGAGCGGTTCCAGAGGAAGGGAGTGTTCTTCGGGAACATCCAGGACCTCTCCTTTGTCCAGGACAAGGAGGTCGTGGTCGTGGGCGGCGGTAATTCGGCCCTCCAGATGGTCGAGAACCTCCAGAGCATTGCCACGCATATCCACCTGGTTTCGGCCACGGAACTTACGGCGGACCCGGCGATCATCGAGCGGGTCAGGTGCCTGGGAAACCTGAGCATCTATGAAGAGTTCAAAGTCGTCGAGTTCAGCGGAAAAGCGACGCTTGAGAGCGTTACGATCAGAAAAATGGCCGAAGAGAAAACGATGAGCCTGAACGCGGAAGGGGTATTCATCGAGATCGGACTTCAACCGAATTCCACGATTGTTTCCCACCTCGTGGACGTGAATGAGCGCGGCGAGATAGAGATCCAGCCGGATTGTTCGACCTCACGGCAGGGAATCTTCGCGGCCGGCGATGTCACAAACGCCTTTGGCAAGAGGATCATCATCGCCTCAGGCGAAGGGGCGAAGGCGGCGCTTGCGGCCCGGCAGTACCTCCTCGACCTCCGAAAGAGAAAAGAGGCCGCAGTCTGCGCCTAAGTCCGCGGAAAGAGGTTTTGCCGAAGAGAGGGGTAGAAGGAGAAGTTCGGCAGCGGCCTTCGTGATTGAAAATGAACTTTTTTTATTGATTGCCGTACAGCACGTACGCGGATGTTCAGCCGATCTGAAAACATCTCATGGAGACCGATGCGTTCTGGAACCCTTCGTGGATGAAGGTGAGCGGCTCGCTCTTCTCCTGCAGAGCGATCGTATAAATCATCGGCAGATAATGGTCGAGCGTGGGCACGGAGAGGGCCGATGCCTTCCGGTTGTTCTGATAGTGGATAAGGCCCCGGTGGTCCCGCACCAGCAGACGGTCCCTTACCTCTGCGTCGAACTCCTTTACCCACGCGTACGGACTTGCGTCCATGTCCTCGAAGTCGATAAGCTTGAGATTATGCACGATGTTTCCGCTTCCGATGATCAATACGCCCCGGTCCCGCAGCGGAGCGAGCTCCGCCGCGAGGTCGTAGTGATATTGCAGCGGCTTCGGGTGCCAGTCGTTGAACGAATAATCGAGACTCATCTCGAACACCGGGATATCGGCCTTGGGGTACATATGCTTCAGGATCGCCCATGACGCGTGGTCGAGCCCCCACTCGAGATCGCACGTGACAGGGATTTTTCGCACCATCTCGGTCACTGCCCGCGCTTCGTCGGAAGCTCCGGGGCTGGGATAATCCGTTTCGTAGAGCTCTGCGGGAAACCCGTAAAAATCGTAGATGGTCCTCGGTCTTTTCACGCAGGTGACGAAGGTGCCGTTCGTAAGCCAGTGCGCGGAAACCACCATGATGGCCCTGGGCAGGGGAAGACGTTTTCCCCAATGGGCGAGACTCCGCGTGAAGCTGTTGTCGAGAATGATGTTGAGCGGCGAACCGTGTCCTATGAACAATACCGGCATTTTTGAGGGCACCAGCGAATCCTCCCTGTCGTTCACGTGAACTGTTCAAGTGTTACCTCTATTATACACCACGATATTCCCGCTCCTGTCAAGTTCACGTATCAGCTACAATTATCGCAGCAGATTGAAGCTTCCGGCAGGAAAATGAAGTCCGTAGCGGTATCCGCGGGGCATCTCTATTCTTGACACAAAAAGTTTTCTTGACTTGATCATAAAGGTCATTATAATCGTGGAAACCCTGCACAGAGGGACCATACGCGGCGTCAGGACATACTGAACGAGGCGCACGCAGCTGAAAAACAAGAAATATGCGGATGGGCACCTTCACGAATAGACGGAGCTTCAGGATTTTCTGCAGTTGCACGATGACGTTTCGTCATCTTTCGCTGTTTGGCCGGCCAAAGGAGCCGCGCATATATGAGGAAACGAAGAGTTCTCGTCTTTAATGATGAAGAGATCATCATCTATCTGTTCAAATCTTTTTTCAATTCCATGGGCTACGATGTGATGACCTTTAGTGAGCCCGTTATCTGCCCCGTCTATGACCATAGCGCCGACAGCTGCGCGCAGAAGTATCCCTGCGCCGATGTCATGATCACGGAGTTCAAGATGCCGCGCATGACCGGCATTGAACTGTTCGAGCAGCAGGCCGCGAAAGGGTGCAGGCTTGCAAGCAGGAATAAGGCGTTAATCTCCGGATATATCGATAAAGAGCACCATCAATGTCTTGAAACTCTGGGGAGCGCCTTTTTTCAAAAGCCGGTTGATTTCGCCGAAATGTCAAACTGGCTTGCGGCGTGTGAGAAACGGACTGACCTGTCTCAGCCGCTGGCAACGAAGAGAAATCAGGAACGCCAATCAGGCAATTACGAGATTACCTGCCGGTTAGGCGACGGTGACGTGCCCCTGCGGGCGACCGTGGTCGACATCAGCAGCTCCGGCCTCTGCATCAGAATCTGGGCCCCCCTCGTCAGGGGACAGGTGGTCCGTATCGATGCGGGACTTCCGGATATGTGCAGCGCGGCCCGGGTGGTCTGGGTCATACAGCATGCGAATGGCTCCTCTGTTGCAGGGCTGGCTTGCGACTGAAAATTTGGAGTCTCGCGGTCCAACCGGTTGTCGGGCCTTTTTCTCGGAATGCGGCTCCCGGTATTCTGATCTTCCTCCTCTGAGACTGTGTCAAGAACTTTCTCCCTCGTTCGTCGCCATAGCCTGTTCCACCTGTTGAAGCAGCAATCGCGCTTGTTTGACCGATCGCTGACAGGCATACAGGATCGTCCCGGCAAACTTCAGCCCATGCCCGCGGTAGCCGACGCGCACTATATGAGAAACACGATCATGGTGCATCCGGTTCAACTCCGCTGTGAATCGCAACGCCAGACGTTGAAGCTGCATTGAATTAAAACTGGCATGCTTGAAATGCATGCTGAGGCAACTGGGAAGTAAATGGTTGCAAGTCGAAGGGGATTCCTTTTCCAGCCACCAGTCTTCGGTCACATCGCCGGTGAAAAGCATCCGGCTGTAAAGAGACGTGCTCGGATAAATTCTCAGAATACGAATGTCGAATAGAGAACACGGTATGTGTTTGAGATAGTGCAGCGTGCGCGTGAGCCTTTCCGGCGTGTCGTGAGGAAGGCCGAGCATGATGAGCGCGACGGTCTGTATTCCGTATTTATTCGCATGTCGAACGGCATCCGAAAACGGCTGTTGCAGATTTTGGTATTTACTTACCGCGGCGCAATTGTCGTCATCTATGGACTCGACCCCGACTGCCACGCCCAGGCAGCCTGACGACGCCATCTCCTCCATAAGAGCGCTGTCGCAGAACTGATCGACAGTTACCATCGTGACGAAGCGCCGCTTTTTCCGCCGGAGCAACGAAAGCAGCTCGGCGCCGTAATTTCGATTTGCAAGAAGATTGTCGTCCGTAAACTGCAAAAACGTTCCGGGGTAAAGTTCGGCCAGCTGGTCGATTTCCTGTTCGAGCACGTCCAGCGGCTTCGTGCGATACGGTCCCATATAGCGCGAACTCACGCAGAAAGAGCACCGGCGATTACAGCCCCTGGTGGCGAAAAGAGAAGCGGGCGTGAGATAACGCCGGTTGCCGAAAAATCGATAATCGACCGGTGACATCCGCGACGGCGGCGTCGGCGAGCCGGCATATCGCTCTTTGAGTTTTCCCGCCAAAAGATCGTCGCAAACTTCCGGCCAGATGGTTTCGGCTTCTCCGGTCACGATAGCGTCCGCATGACGTATCGCCTCATCCGGACAAACGGTGACGTGAATGCCGCCCAGGACTACCTTTTTTCCGGCAACGCGCAAAGCGTCGGCGTAATCGTACACCGCTCCGGCGTTTTGAGTCGAGAGGGAGAACGCGAACGCGTCGCCTTCAAACCGGACGCGGTCCGCCTGTTCGTCTATCAACGCCGTCTCAATATTCCTTGGTGTGACTGCGTTTAGGATCGCCAGCGGGACCGGAGGCTGGGTGATATACGCAGTCGAATCGAATTTTTGCAATTCCTGCATGATATTGACGAACACGAGTTTCATCGCTGCACCCGCCTTTCGTTGGACGCGCTTACACTGACCTTCTCAACAACGGGGCTGTTTTTCTGCGTGCCGCCGTTCTGTCTCATCGCTTTGCCCTTTGCTTGGTCCATGAACGCCTCAAGTTGCATCGCGTTGGTGGGGGACTCGGTGCCGTCATACGGCACGGTTATAAACGGCATGTCGTATTCCCGCTTAACGGCGTGCATCACTCCGGCAACGATGGTGCCCGGCATACATCCGAAGGGGATGGCGTTGATGATGCCCGACGCCCCCTGGTGCGCAAGATCCACGCCCTTCCCCACGCTTAGTACCGCCTCGCCCTCGAAGGTGTCCGGAATATACGGGGCCGAAAATCTCAGGAGTTGCCTTGTACCGGGCTCGTGCAGGGTTCTCAGGTATTTTTTGAAAGGACCGGAATAGCGCCTCTCTACCCTGACCTGGAATAATCTTTTCAAGGCGTCTTTTGCTGCGGCCAGGAATTCCCTGCCTTTCATGCATCTCCTGATACTCATGGTGTTGAGATAGAATATCCACTCTCCGCATGTGGCCAACAAGGCCTCGCCGCCGAGGGCCTCTACCTTTCGGGCGAGGTCCTCGTTCGCAAATCTGTTGCTCCTTACGTATATCTCACCGATGATCCCGATAAGCGGCTTCCTTTCATCCGTTTTCAGCAACGCCTCAAAGTCCTTCCGGACAGCCTTGAGGGCGTTCTCCAACCGGCCGTCTTTCCCTCTGAGGGAGTTCACGATCCTTGTGAGATGGTGTTTGTAAAGCTCATCCGCAGCTCCCTTCTGCTGCTCATAGGGTCTGGCCTCGTGAAGACATTTCGTGAGCAAATCTACGGCTACGATCCCTTTCCAGGCGGTCAGCACAAAATCGTCACTGAGCGTCTCAAGGGAATCATAAAGCCCCGCATCCTGGTTGGGAGCGATAACGGGCACATCAGCCAAACCGACGCTCTCAAGCACGCGTTTGTGGAACACGTTATACTGACCGAACCTGCACGGCCCGGACCCGGACGGCATGAAAAACGCGGAGCGCGACGGATCGAAGCCGGATGAGAGCGCCTTTTTCATCATGTCGCCCGTGGTAACCACGCAGGGGTAGCACTCCTTTCCCGAGACATACTTCATCCCGACCTCGACGCTCTCACGGTCAGAGGAGGGGAGCACCTCGGCTTCCATACCGCAGCGCTCGAATGCCGCGGCCAGGGCGTAGGCATGATCCGACATGGGAGGAATGTATGCCACCCTGCTCTTCAGTGATGGCTGGGCCGCCCTGCGCTTCCCGGGCTGCTCTGGAGCAGCATCGTTCCGGTGTCCTATGCTGTCCAGGAACGCCTCGCAGCGGGTGATGGCGCCGGCATCGGCGCTGTGTTCGTCGATCTCGATGTGCAAAAAGGGCTTTCCTCTCAACTCCTCCTTGAAATATTTCAGGATGAAAGAGTCGGGGCCGCAGGAAAAGTTCCCAATGACGATGGGATAGAGCTTGTCGTGGCCGGCAAGGTAACGGGCAGCACGCAGCATCTTCTGTCCGCTTCTCCAGTACATGTCCGGCCAGTCCTCTCCGATCCGGTGTTCATCGAGCGGAAGCATGTCCATGGGTATTGCCGTCACCCCGAGCGTTGCCAGCTTCTCGGGTATCCGAAGGTTCATTCCCCTCTCCAGTGCGCTGTACGGCCTGCCCACTATTACAACGGCTTTCTCCTTCAGGTCTGTCAGCACCTCGCTTCCCTTTCTCTGCAGGGCCTCGTAAAACTTCGTTTGGGCCTGTCCTGCCGTGGTCACGGCCTTCATAATTTCTCTTTTGTGAATCTTATACCGCTTGAGCACCCTGGTAAGCTCGTCCGCGAGACCCTTCGTGCCGTAGCTCATATCCACGACGGGAGCAAGTATTTCAATCCCCGGCACTGACACCCTCCCCACGTAGGGAATGCTTTGGGTGTGCGGGCAGGAAGCGCCCAGGGGATATTCATCTCCTTTCGGGTTCAGGTTTACGAAGCTCGGCAGGAACAGCGCCTCCACTCCCCTCTCTTTCAAATACCGCAGGTGCCCGATAGCGGCTTTGACGGGGAAGCAGGCTTCCGACAGTACGCCCTCGAGCCCGAGGTCCACAATGTGACGGTCGGTTCGCGGCGAAATTTCCAGGTCAAACCCGAGGCCGCTCAGGAGCGTTGTCCAGAATGGAAGATATTCGTTAAAGTAAAATACGGAGGGAATGCCGATCCTCCCCCGGTCGCTTTTTTTCTTCCTGCCGCTGCGCCGCTCTCCGTGCTCTTTGAACGCCCTCCAGAGCAGTTCGTCCCTGAACGTGAACAGGTCCGGGATGTGGCCGGCATCCTTTCTGTTGATGTCATATTTCTCGCACCGGCCGCCGTAGAACAGCGCCTGTTTTTCCCCCTCCACCTTTACGCGGTTGATCTCGCACAGGTTGGAGCAGCCGTTGCATCCGAAGGTCGAGATCTCATACGGCCGCTCCGCACAGGCAAACCCCTTGAAGGAAGACGGGCTCTTTACCGTTGCCTGCTTGTGCCGCATCACGATGAGGGCCATGCCGATGGCGCCCGTGACGTCGTGATTCTGCGGCACGGTAACATGCACGCCGAGGTATTTCTCGAACGCGGCCACCACGGACTTGTTGAAGGCAACGCCTCCCTGGAAAAATATGTTCCTGCCGATCCGCTTACCGGCAACCACGCGGTTGATGTAGTTCTGCACGATGGAGTAGGCTAGGCCCGCGAACAAATCGTTCTTCGAGGCGCCCTTCTGGAGGTTCGCCATGAGGGAATTCTCCATGAATACCGTGCAGCGTTCCCCCAGCTTGGCGGGATGCTCCGAGGAAAAGGCGCATTCGGAGAACTCGCGCCGTACCGAAACGTTCAGTTTCTCCGCCTGCTCCTCGAGAAAGCTCCCGGTGCCCGCGGCGCAGGCCTTGTTCATCTCGAAGTCCACAATCACGCCGTCCTCGAGCGAGATGTACTTCGAGTCCTGACCGCCGATCTCGAAGATGGTGTCCACCGTAGGGTCGATGAGGGCCGCTGCCGTTGCCTGGGCCGTAATCTCGTTCTTGACGATGTCTGCGCCCACGTAGTCCGCGATCATGTACCTGCCGGAGCCCGTCGTGCCCACGCCCGCGATCTCCACGCGGTCCCCGAGCTCCGCGGCCGTCTCCCTGAGCCCCTGACGCACCGCTTCGATGGGCCTTCCCGCCGTCATCAGGTAACGCTTCGAGAGGAGCTTTCCGTCGCTGTCGATCACGGCCACGTTCGTGCTGATGGATCCGATGTCGATTCCCAGATAGGCCTTCACCCGTGGACCATGATCAGGCAGGGTATGGACCACGTCCCTCGTGCCCCTGACATGCCGCTCATGAAAGGTGTCGCCCTCGCTCAAGAGTGGAGGATGCCCTTTTGCCGGCTCCTTCGCGCTCAAAAGGTATTTTTCGAGGGCATCGAGTTTGACAGCCGCTCCGCTCCCCTCATCTCTTGTTTTCAAGGCCGCGCCCAGGGCGCCCGTGAGGGCGTAGTCAAGCGGTACAAAAAGCTCGTCGAGCCCAAGCGCCTCCCGGAAGGCCCTCACCATGCCCTTATTGGCCGCCACCCCTCCCTGGAATGAGACCGGCGGCTCAATGCTCCTGCCGCGGATGATGCTGCCTTTGAAGTTACCGGCCACGGCAAAGCAGAGGCCGGCCACGATCTCCTCCACCGGTGTGGCGATCTGCTGCAGATGGATCATGTCGGACTTGGCAAAGACGCTGCACCTGCCGGCGATGCGCGGCGGTTTTTTCGATTTGAGGGAGAGCTCGCTGAACTCCTCGATAGAAAGCCGCAGCCTCTCCGCCTGCTGATCCAGAAAAGAGCCTGTTCCGGCGGCGCAGACCGAGTTCATGGAAAAGTCCTTCATGCCTGCCTCGCCCAGAAGGATAAGCTTGGAGTCCTCGCCGCCCATCTCGATGACGCTCCGTATGCGCGGATACAGCTTTCTTGTTGCGTATGCCTGCGCGACGATCTCGTTTATGGGCTCTACTCCCAGTATCCGCGCTATGAGTTTTCCGGCAGAGCCGGTAACGGCGATAGCGCAGCCACCAATGCCCGCAGCCGCCCTGAGGATCTCAACCGCTACCGGCAGAGGATGCCCCTTGTGCTTTCTATAATGCCGCTGAAGCACTTCTCCTGAGGCATTCAGCACCACCCCTTTGACACTCACAGAACCTGCATCAAGCCCGATGATCTTCACGATGGATCTCCATTCGATTAATTGGTCCAGAGACTGTGCGTCGGCGAGAGGTCACGTCCTTGATCATGCCGGAAAATGCATTTGAATCGGATTGATCAGCCTGTCAGTTTATTCGCCAACTCATCCACCAGCGCTGCCTGCGCGGGATTGATCTTTTTTTTCGCTTCACCATCCGTAAACCATCCTGCCCGGTCCACTTCCGGAAAATCCCGCATCCTGCCGGACTTGAGCGGCCACTCGATCGTGAAGGTGTTGCTCCTGATCGCGTCCGCTTCGCAGTCCCCTTCCACTGCCCAGGCAAGGACGATCTTGCCGCCCTTCTGTTTTACCGGCGAGAGCGGGATAAACTTCCCCTCCGGTCTGCACCCGGTCTCTTCCTCGAATTCCCTCCGGGCCGCGGCGAGAGCATCCTCTCCTTCTTCAAGCTCCCCTTTCGGCACGGACCAGACCCCCTCATCCTTATTTGTGAAAAACGGTCCGCCGGGATGAACGAGGAAGACCTGAAGCTCGTTATTCTTCCTCTTATAAAGGAGTATGCCAGCGCTGGTCTTTGCCATAGTAATCGGACCACTTGAAAGACGGACGCGAGAAAACCCGGGATCACCGCATCCTCACCCGCGCCCCGTCCTTCACCTGGTCGTCCGGATGAGAGACCACCGTCTCGCCTTCGGTCGGTCCCTTCACGATCTCCGCAGAGAGGCCGTTCCGCTTGCCGACCTCCACGGGCATCATCTTCGCGCGTCCCTTGTCCACGACGAAGAGCGCCCAGCCGTCGTCCTTGCGGAAGAGCGAGCTTGCCGGGACCTGGAGCACATCGGGGCTCTCCCAGACGATGAAGGTCGCGTCGAGGCGGTAGCCGTCGCCGAGCCGCTTCCAGACCTCGAAGGGCGAGGTGAGGTCCACCAACACGTTCACGCGCTGCTCCTCCACGCCGAGGCTCGACACCTTCGTGAACCCCGCGGGCTCGACGACCCGGACCCTGCCTTCGAGATTCCGGTCTCCGCCCCAGCGCTCGAAGACCACGCGCGTTCCGGGATGAAGCTTCACCGCGTCTGCGGACAGAACGTCGACCTTCACCTCCAGCTTGCGCGGGTCGCCGATGTCCAGGAGCGGCTCGCCGCTGTTCACGATCCCCGCGCTCTGACGATGAAGCTTCAGGACCGTTCCACTCACGGGTGAGCGCGCGAGGACGGCTTCGCGGGGGTCATGGTTCTGTCCTGCGATAGCATAGCGTTGCACGCTCAGCGCCTGTTCCAGGTCCGCCCGTGCCGCGGAGACCGCAGCCTCGGCAGAGAGGCGGTTGGCCCCGGCCTTCTTGTTATCCGAATCGGCCAGATCGCGATCGTCATTCGATATATATCCTTGCTCGGCGAGCGCCCGAATGCGCGTCCAGCGTTCGCTGGCGTACTTCGCATCGGCCTCGGCGGCGCGGGCCTTCTCCTTCGCCGCGTCGAGGGCGGCCTGGGCAGCGGTGACCGCCGAGTCCGCTTCGGCGCGGCTCCGGGGATAGATGACCGTGGAGCCGAGCGGAGCGAGCGACGCGACGGCAGCGCCCTTCCGGACATCGTCGCCCACATCGAGGGTGATACGCTTGAGGTACCCGGCCACGGGCGCCGAGACCACGAAGCGGTCTCGCACCTGTGTCCGGCCTTCCTCTTCCACGGTCACGCGGAGCGGTCCCCGGTGTGCGCGGGAGACGTCCACGGCAACCGGCTTCGGCAGGAAGCCGTAGACCACGGCTGCGGCGACGACGACGCCCACGGAGATGACGAAGATGCGTCTTCTGGTCTGTGCGGTCATGAGAACCTTTACCTTCTGCAGAAGGATGCTCTCTTGCTGTCATTGCGAGCGAAGCGAAGCAATCTCGTCCTTGACGTACGGTTAGACTCCGCGATCACGGTCTCAAGGAGATCATTTACTACGAGATTGCCGCGTCGCAAAATAGCGCTCCTCGCAATGACAGCTCAAACATCCGTGTGAATCCGTGGCAAACTGTCATCTCTCTTCATTCTCTCGTCTTCAACACTTCCACCAAATCCAGGTGGTCCAGGCGGTGGCGGACGATGAGGCCCGAAACCGCGGCAGAGACTAGGACCACCGTGGCCGCCAGCGAGTAGGTGCTCGGCTCGGTGATCATCGGTATGCGGAAGAGGTCCGATTCGAGCGCCTTGGCGACGTAGGCGCAGAGCCATCGGCCGAAGAGGAACCCGAACGGGACCGCCGTAAGGGTCAGAAGGCCGAGCTCGCCGAGCAGGATGTATGATATCTCTCCCCGAGTGTACCCCAGGACGCGCAGGCTTGCAAGCTCCCGGCTCCGCTCCGACAGGCTGATGCGCGCGCTGTTGTAGACCACGCCGAAGGCGATGACACCGGCGAGGATCGTGGCAACGAAGGTGAAGAAGAGCATGGCCTCGGCCTGGGTGTCGTAGAAGTTCCTGATCTCGTCCTGCCGCACCGTGGCGCCTGCCACGCGCGGCATCTCGACAAGGGTGCGGTAAATATCCTTCTTCCTGCTCTGGTCGATGGAGATGGCGGTTCCGTTGATCACATCGCCGTCCCGCATCATGCGGTCCAGGGCGTCCAGGTCCATGTAGCCCATAAGCCCGATGAACTCCCGTATCCTCCCCGTGACGGTCACCTGGCGCACGGGTCTCCGTCCTTCGAGCACTTCGACGGTCAGCTTGTCTCCCGGCCGTACGCCGAGCATGTCTGCCAGGTAATCGGTCAGCACGATGCCCTCGGGAGGGACCGTGACGGTCTGCAACCGCTCGTCCAGAAGCCGGTAGAACGTGCTGTCCTGCGCAATGCCGCGGATGGCCGTGCGGTAAGTGCGGTTGCCTGAACGGAGCCGCACCGAGACGGTGCGGAAAGGCTCGGCGCGCCGCACGCCATCCAACCCCGCCAACTCGTAGAGGGCGCGGCGCGAAGCAGGTTCGACGAAAGTGACGGACATATCCTCGCGGTGGGACATGCGGAACTGGATGTCCACCATGTAGTTCACCGTGTCCTGGAAGAACCCGCCTGCGATCATGATGGCACAGGCCATCGCGATGCCGGCCACCGCAAGCGCTGCCTTTACCGGCTTCCGCTCCAGGTTCCGCAGGATAATGCGGGTCGGCTGGGACAGGATGCGCGCGGGGATGATCCGCTCGGCGAAGGTCTTCCGGTACCGGGCCGGTTCCTCGGGCCGCATGGCCTGGGCCGGCGAGATGCGCACGGCCTTCCAGACCGAATGGACCGTACCGATGACCGCTGCGCCGCCGGTGATGGACGCGGCCGCGGCGACGATGGAGGGCTTGAGCGAGTAGAGCAGGTAGGGGAAGCGGTAGAACTCCATGTAAATGTTCCCGAGCCCCTTGCCGAGCCTGATGCCGAGCAGCGTGCCGCCGAGGCAGCCGAGCGCGACGATAAGCAGCACGAGCTTCACGAAGTGGATGGCCACGTCCGTGGTCGTGTAGCCGAAGGCTTTGAGCGCCGCAATCTGTTCGCGCTGGGTGCTGACAGTGCGCGTGATCACTACGTTCAGGAGGAAGGCCGCCACGGCAATGAAGATCGTCGGGTAGAGGCGGGCGCTGTTCTCGAGCTGCCGGAACTCCTCGGACAGGAAGCGGTGGGACAGTTCGTCCTTGCGTCCGTAGGCGCCGAGGCCGCCGTACCGGTCCAGCACCGAGTCGAGCCGCGGGATCACGTCCTCCGCCCGGACCCCGGGAGCGAGCGTCAAGGCAACTTCGTTGAAGGCGCCCTCCATATCATAGGCCGTGCCGAGGGCCTTCCTGCCCATCCAGAGGATGCCGTAGCGCTTGAAGTCCGGACTGATGGCGCCGGGCCGCACCTGCAGCACGAACTCCGGCGAGAGCGCGATTCCCGTGACGGTGAGCGTCTTCCACCTGCCGTTGATCACCGCGCCGAAAGAACTGCCGGGGGCGAAGCGGTGCGCCTGGGCAAAGGCCTCGCTCACCACGACCTCGTTGTCCCGTCCGGGCTCGGGAAGGCGGCCCTGCCGGAGATAGAGACGGTCCAGGAGCGGCGCGCCGTAATCGGGCAGGGAGACGAGGTGCGCGGTCACGGGCTCGTCGAAACCCGGGATGTCGAGCTTCACGTCGGCGTCCACGCGGGTCTCGACTGCGGCCACGCCGGGAATGGCGCGGATGCGCTCCCGCAGGCTCTCGGGCGCGCGCTTGAGCGGTGCGAAGACCTCGGCAAAGCGGTACTCGGAGTAGAAACGGTCGCGCGTGCGGTTCAGCGAGTCCATGACCGACAGGAACATGACGAAGGTCGAGACGCCGCTCACGATCACAAGGATGATCGCCAGGGCCTGCCCTTTCATCAGCCACAGGTCGCGCCAGAGTTTTTTATCCAAAGCTTTCATAATGTCATTGCGGATTGCAGATTGCAGATTGCGGATTTCGGATTGAAGACCAACAGCGCAATGAGTCTCGCGTCTATTCGCATTGTATTATTCAGCAATCTGATAGAGAACGCGTTTTCTTTCATTCCGCAATCCGAAATTCGCAATGGATTCACCACCGCAGTTCCCGCGGCGGTTTTCGCTTCGCGTTCCGCGTCACCGAGGCGATCAGGCCATTCGAGAGGTGCACCACGCGGTCGGCCATGCCAGCGATGTCCACGTTATGGGTGATGATGACCGTTGCGGTCCCCAGCTCGCGGTTCACGCGCTCCAGGGCTTCGAGCACGATTATCCCGGTTTGGGAATCGAGTGCCCCCGTGGGTTCGTCGCAGAGCAGGACCGCGGGGTTTTTCGAGATTGCCCGGGCAATGGCGATCCGCTGCTGCTCCCCGCCCGAGAGTTGGGCCGGAAAATGGTCGAGCCGCTCCGCAAGGCCCACGATGGCAAGGGCATCCTCGGGTCTCATCGGGTTCCGCGCTATCTCCGTTACAACAGCCACGTTTTCCCGCGCCGTGAGGCTTGAGATCAGGTTGTAGAACTGGAACACGAAACCAACGTGAAAGCGGCGGTACTCGGTCAGTTCCTGCTCCGTGGCGCGGGTCAGGTCCTTGCCGCAGTAGGTCACCTGCCCTTCCGTGGCTGTGTCAAGGCCGCCCAGAATATTGAGAAGCGTCGACTTGCCGCTCCCCGACGGCCCGAGGAGCACGATCAACTCGGCCTGCTGAAGATCAAAATCCACGCCGCGCAGGGCCTCTACCTTCACCTCGCCCATCTCGTAGATCTTGGTGAGGCCGTGGACAGTGAAGACCGGAGGAGAGGCCGGTTTGATCGATGCGGCTCGTGCGTTTTGTTGCACTAAATGACTCGTCACGCTTTTCTCATTTCACGGGTTTTCCCTAATATAATAAAAGTATAGCCGAATTCTGCAAAGACGACGACGGATTATGCAACAATGAGTTTACATAACAGGCCCGCAAGATATATAATTGTTTCATCTCTTTACGGCAGGGGGCTTATTGGCCATGAAGAAGACCGTCACGCTCATATTCGTCGTGCTCAGTCTCGCGGGATGCCGGGCCGGAAAACCGGAAGCCGTTTCTGCTGCCGAAGCTCGCGCCGAACGTCACCTGAAGAACGTGACCCAACTCACCTTTGACGGCGACAACGGCGAGGCCTATTTCTCCTGGGACGGTAAGAAGCTCGTCTGGGCCTCCAACCGGAATCCCGGCAAGCCGCACGAGACGGACATCTTCATAGCAGATTGGGAGGAATAAGACATTGCTGATTGCGGATTCCGGATTCCGGAATGTAAAATATACAATATTCTTAACAGCGAGGGACATGAATGAAGATTGAAATTACAAAAGAAGAGTATAACGATGTGCTGGACCTTCTCCACATGGCGAGTTGGGTCCTCATCTCTCACAATACCAGAGAAGACCCTCGCATTGAAAAGTACGACTCTATCATCCAGAAATTCTACGCCCTTGCCCGGGAAATGGGCCGCGGAGACCTGATCGAGTACGACCCCGGCAGTAGGAAATACCACCCGACAAAGGCGTTTGAAGATACGTCCCGTTCCCTCGAATTCATCGACGAGTTCGTCGACCATTCGTTCTGGGACGAGTTGATCATCCGGTTTGCTGAACGGGACGCCGCCCGTCAGGCTGGCGGTTATGAAAAGCTGGACCTGTTGGGCCATGAGGACCGCCACGCCCTCGTTGATCCCATCGAGGACCGGTATGCCGAGGAGTTCAACGAACACGGCATCGAGCATCTGGAAATCGTCGAACATTTCGGCCCCGATGCATCAATACCCGTGTCGACGCACGACTGAATCAATGTTGCCGGTTTTGAGCGCGAAAGACGGTCCGTATTCTCATTCCTTGTCCCGGTTTGGCCCTCTCCCCGGCGGGGAGAGGGCTTCCTTAACGGAGAAAAAGTTTCAATTCCCGTGACCTCTCCCCCTGCCCCTGCCTTTCCCTTTTCCGTGTCCGTGCCCAGCACCGCCCCCGCCCGGCTCACCGGTCAAGGAGAAATCGCCGCGCTTGAGGGCATGGAATTCAGGAGAACCCGGTTTGATGCCCATTTCCTTGGCGATAGCGCCCCATCCCTTGCCCTTGTTGCCCTGATATGTCCTTAGCACGGTCTGGGGGTCCTTCTGCGCCATTTGACCCAGTTGCAGGCACATGAAAGCGTCGGCCGGGGAATCGGTCTTCCTGATGATAGCGGTTACCTGCGCCTGCGGAACACCGAACTGCGTGCTCAACTGCACGCTGTATTTGCCCATATCAGCCTTGGCCTGGACATTCAGGTTCTGGAGAAAAACGTTCAGGTCTGCGCGGGCAACGCCCGGAAGCCCGCTGACAATGAAGACAAAAGCAGTTGCGACAATGATTCTTCTCATGATATACCCCCTCAACTATTTTAGATTTGCGGCCGCTTATGAATAAGCGTTTATGAAATTCTTTCAAAATACAAAAAAGGCCATCGGCCCCCTTCATGTTTTAGGACTGGTTAAAACTGAAATAGTATCCCATGCGTCGTCCGGCATGTCGTAGTATCGTAGTATATTGATAAGAAATGGCGCTGTCAACGCTATTTTTAGAGCATGATTTTGGATCGCGCATCATTGATATCCGCATGATTCAACGGTATAATAGAATCAGTTTGCCCTGTTGTGGTCAAAATTCTATCTGGAACAGGAAGGCAACTATGGGATTACTTAAACTGCTTTTTCTTACAGTCTTATGCTTTGCATCAGGCATGATAATTCCCTTTGCCCTTCCGGCCGCGGAGTTCATCCATCACGACCTTGCTGTCACACTCCATCCCGCGGAGCAGAGACTGATCGCGACTGACACGATTTCCGTTCCCACTGATCAGAAAAATTTACGATTCATGCTCCACGCGGGGTTGCATCCCGCCTCGCCTGATCCGAACGTGCACATCAGGAAAGAAACAAGCCTGCCGGGTCCCGTGCCTTTGGAATCATTCATCGTAACGCTTCCGGCAGGCGTAAGGACCTTCTCGATCCGATACGCGGGAACAATTTACCATCCTGTAGAGCCTGCGGCTAAGGAACAGGCGCGGGGGTTCGGCCAGACAGCGGGCAGCATCAGCGGGGACATTGTCTATCTTGCCGGAAGCACGGCCTGGTATCCTCAGTTCGAAACGGACTTTATGACATTCACGCTCTCGGTTGAGCTGCCGGCCAAGTGGGATGCGGTAAGCCAGGGCGCCCGCGCCCTTTACAGGAAGACAAAGGCCTTTACCAACGTCCGCTGGGACTCTCCGGAGCCCCAGGAGGAGATTTTCCTGATCGCTTCCCGGTTCACGCAATATGAAAAAAAATCAGGCAAACTCTCGGCCATGGTCTTTCTCCGTACGCCGGATGAAGGCCTGGCGAATAAGTATCTGGATGCCACCATCCGATATATCGCCATGTACGACAAACTGATCGGCCCCTATCCCTACACAAAGTTCGCGCTCGTTGAGAATTTCTGGGAAACCGGCCTCGGCATGCCCTCTTTCACGCTGTTGGGGCCGACCGTCATCCGCCTGCCTTTCATCATCAATACCTCCTATCCGCATGAGATCCTGCACAACTGGTGGGGAAACAGCGTCTATCCCGTTTACGAAAAGGGCAACTGGTCCGAGGGGATCACGGCCTATCTGGCCGATCATCTCATGCAGGAACAGCAGGGCAACGGGGCTGACTATCGCCTGACCACACTCCAGAAATACGCGGATTATGTCCTGGGAGGCAGGGACTTCCCGCTCATGGAGTTTACATCGCGCCACAGCCCGGCAACGGAGGCCGTGGGATACGGCAAAGGGCTCATGTTCTTCCATATGCTCAGGATCGAGTTAGGAGACAAAACATTCATAGCGGCGATCCGCGACTTCTACCAGAAAAACAAATTCCGTTTTGCCACGTTCAAGGACATTGAAAAAAGCTTCGAGGCCGCATCGGGAAAGAACCTCGATGCGGAATTTGATCAATGGGTAAGGCGGACAGGAGCGCCGGAGCTCAGGCTGAGCAAGGCGAACACGGAACGAGCCAAAGACCGCTACGTCGTGACTGCCTCGATAGACCAGGTCCAGTCCGGCGACGCCTACCGCCTTCGGATTCCTGTTGCGGTGACCCTGGAGGGAAGGGAGCGGGCGTTCCAGACCATACTGGACATGAGCGGCAGGAGGCTGCATCTCTCGCTCGCCATGCCTTCCCGGCCGCTTCGCATCGATATCGACCCCGAGTTCGACGTATTCCGCAGGCTCAACCGCGATGAGATCCCTCCGGCGATTTCCCATGCGCTGGGCGCAAAAAAAATGCTCGTGATTCTCCCCTCGGCGGCGGGAAAAGAACTGCTCGGAGCTTATCGGTCATTTGCGAAGGCCCTCGCCGGGTCGGGGCCTGACAAAGTTATCGTTCGACTCGACAGCGAAACGGATAAACTTCCGACCGACCGTGCGGTAACGGTCCTGGGCTGGGAAAACCGCTTTCTCGAAAAAGTTCTCCCCGCCTTGAACGGCTATGATATCGCGCTCGCACAAACGGACGTCAGGATCAACAAGACTGAGATCGCAAAAAAGAACCATGCCTTCGTACTGACCGCGCGCAACCCGGAGAGCAGGGACGCGGCCGTGATGTTTATCGCCGCCGACCGGCCTGAGGCCCTCCCCGGCCTGGGGCGAAAGCTCCCGCATTATCATAAATACAGTTATCTCGCCTTCGAGGGCGATGAACCTGCCAATGTCGCCAAGGGACGCTGGCCCGTTCTCGATTCCCCCATGACCGTTTTTTTGCCGGACAGAGACGGGAGCGTTTCTCACGTTGAGATGGGGAAGCTCGCTCCGCGCGCGGCCTTGGCATCACTTCCCGCCGCCTACTCCGGGGAGCGGATGATGAAGACAATAGAGTTCTTGTCGAGCAGGGAACTTAAAGGCAGGGAGATTGGCACGGCCGGGATAGAGAACGCAGCCGACTTTATCGCCGACAAATTCAAACAGGCGGGACTCATCCCGGGCGGGGATGCGGGAAGCTATTTTCAGACATGGAAAGACCCGGCGCGCAATGTCACGATGAAGAATGTAATCGGCACTATTCCCGGCAGGAAGCCGGAGCTTGCAGGTCAGAGCGTGGTCCTCGGCGCGCATTACGACCATCTGGGACTCGGCATGTCCATCGGAAGGACGGAGGACAAAGGCAGGATCCATCCGGGTGCGGATGACAACGCGAGCGGCGTGGCGGTGCTCCTGGAAACGGCACGAATGCTGAAAGAAACTTTGAATCCGGACCGGAGCATTGTATTCATCGCCTTCACCGGAGAAGAAGAAGGCAAACTCGGTTCGCAGTATTACGTGTCGCACGAGAAGCGTTTCCCGGTCTCCAACTGTATCGGCATGGTGAACCTCGACACTGTCGGCAGGCTGGGAAAGAATAAACTGCTCGTGCTCGGCGCGAGTTCGGCAAAGGAATGGGTGCATATCTTGAGAGGGGCGGGATTCGTGACCGGTGTCGAGATCGAGACGGTGAGCGAAGAACTCGATTCGAGCGACCAGAAAAGTTTTCAGTTGGCCGGCGTTCCCGCTGTTCAGCTTTTTTCCGGCCCGAATCTTGACTATCACCGGCCTACGGATACGGCTGATAAAATCGATTCCGCCGGGCTCGTCAAAGTCGCGTCAGTGACAAAGGAAGTGATCGAATATCTCGCCGGGCGCGAAGGACCTCTGTCATCGACGCTTAAACCGGGTGCGGCCGCACCAGCAGCGCCAAAGAGAGAGCGGAGGGTCAGCCTCGGCACTATTCCGGACTTCGCTTACAGCGGCAAGGGATTCAGGATCTCAGGCGTGGTTCCGGGATCGCCGGCAGAGGCGGCAGGCTTGAAGGAAGGAGATGTGATAATCATGGTCAACACAACAGCGGTCGCCGGCCTCAAGGACTTTTCCGATATCCTGAAGACCTTAAAACCCGGCGACAACATTTCTCTTCTCTATGTAAGGGATGGGAAGGAATCGACGGTGGCGACCAAAGTAAAAGGGCGCTAATCTGTTTTTTTAGTTAAGGGCCGACATCCCCTAAGCTACGCTTCTTTTAATAATGTGCATGATCTTTGCGGCTCTGTGGGCGGCTTTTTTTCGCGCCATTTCAAGCTTTTCTATAAACACATCCGGCTCAAAGTATCCTATCTTCCTGAATATTTCATTGCCCCCGGAATCAAGCACAATGACAGCGGGTTTCGCCGTTACGCAAAATCTCATGAACTGTTCTGAATCCGCGCCCGATTCATATTTTATCGGGATAAAATTTATTTTTATATAGTCCTGAACACGTTCAGTGAGCAACGTGCATGTTTTCATTTTAATACATGCCTCGCAGGTTGAGCCGAAAAAAGCGGCAAGCACAAGCTTATTTTCCTTTTTTGACAGCTCCAGGGCGTTTTTAAGGCTTTTCTCCCACACAATTTCGTCCACCATGATAGAATCACCTCTTCGACGGCCATAGCCTTAGAAAATTCTTGTGTTTTTGTTTCCTCCTTCAAAAGACGTGAGTAATATAAGTATAGCACAGGGAAAGAAAAGCCTTCTATCCACGCTCTTTTCGGAATCGCACGGTGAACGTATAATTTTGGCGGAGAGATGGTTCTGACCTGAGATTGGCGGGCGCAACAGGAGGAGGGGCGGAACAAGTAACTCACTTTCTCTGCACGTTCTCCGGCGGCTCAAAGGCGGACAAGAATGCGATACGCGCTTGCCATTCTCACATCGGCAGCCGTAATCTCAAGCGCTCGATAATCCCCGCTCCCGGCACCCTGGCCCAGAGGGCGGACGATACCGGCCTCGTGAGATAAGTCATGAGGTGCTTTCGTTCCACGGCCTTCTTTAATGAAACAACCCAGGGACCGTAAGAGACCCGGTCCTCGAGCGTGAATATCCCCATGTTCTTGCCGATCGAGATAAGCTGCGGCTTGGTCCTGGGCGTATAATTGACCGGGGCTTGCCCGCTGAGGGCGGCGGCAATATTGAGCGCGGCCACGCGGGCCTGGTCCTGGGCGTGATAGGCGAGGCGCTGCAAGGTCAGAGGGCCGCCGCCGGTGTAAATGCTGACCGCGTCCCCGATGCCGTAGACCCGTTCGTCTTCAAACGAGCGAAGCTGGTTCGTCACCTTGAGCCATCCCCCGGGATCTTTCGCGAGCGGCAGATCACGAATCAGCTTCGACGGCTGGATGCCGCCTGTCCAGATCAGGACCGATGCCTCACGACGCTGTCCCGAGCCGAGAATGATACTGTCTTTCCGCACCTCTGCGATACGGTCCCCCGCGATCAAAGTCACGCCCTGCTGCTGCAAATACTCTTCCACGCGTTTCTGAACTTCTTGCGGAAAACTGGGAAGCAGCTGCGTTTTCCCTTCGATCATGTCGATGGTGATCTGTCCCGACTTCAGATCCTTCTCCCGGCCCTCTTTCCTTACAAGATCGAGCAGCTCGCCGGCCACTTCTACTCCTTCGGTCCCGCCGCCCGCCAAAGCGATGCGGCACCGGCATCGGGGATCATCGAACAGATGCGTCAGTTCGTTCCTTATGCGTTCGGCATTCTCAGGCGTGCGGAAGGGATATGAAAACTCCTCCGCGCCGGGGACATCGAAGAAATTATTTTCCGCGCCGCTGGAGAGGACGAGATAATCGTAGCACAATGTCCCGCTGCCGGTCATTACTTCCCGTTTTACCGTGTTCACCGCATGCGCCTCGCCCTGGACAAACCGGATTCCTGCCGCGCCGAGCACAACCTTGAGAGGAATACGGATATCAGTAGCACTGGCTTTGCCTGAAACGATCAGATGGATAGAGGGTATGAAGGCATGGTAAGCGCTCCGGTCAATGAGGGTAATTTCAAAAGGCCGCCTGAGGAGCGCCTTAAGAGAGAATGCGGCCTCCAGACCGCCGAAACCGCCGCCGACGATTACAATGCGAGTGGTCATGATCGTTCCCTCGTGAATTCCGGAGTAAGCACCTGCGAGCGAATATGATAATGTCTTCACCCTGGGAATCGAGATTCCGTTTCTACAGGAAGCTCAATTCCGGAGTGGGCGCATTCCCCGCGGGTGCTAAACGACCTTCCTGTGCCGCGGTGACGCTCCATGGACGTCAACGAGAGGACCGCAGCACGTGTTTATACTATAACTATTATAGCGTAAGAGAAGCTCTGTTTCAGAGGAACTGAGGAAAAGCGATGAACGATCATCGAGCAGAATATTAGAAAATGCCTCATGACGACGGTATGGCAAATCGAAGGACCGTTATCCTGTTCATCGGCGCCCCCTGTCCCTGTATTCACGCTTTATCCCCCTCTTCGTTTATGCTATTATAAAACATACTACTTTCGACAGCGATGCCCCAGGGGGATTATATCAAAGCCGAACATTGCAGAGTGACTGTTCCGGGACGTCTCCGTTATTTCACGATCACGGTATTCGCCCTACTCACTCTTGTCGGGGCAGGTTTTCAGCGGGCAAGCGCGCAAACCTCGGGGCAGCCGGCTACGACAGACAGTAAGCCGGTAAGCACGGTAACGAATACCCTGCAGAACCCATCTTCAGCAGCGGGTGAAAAGCCGGTAACAAAACCGACCTCGACAGACAGCAACCTGGTAAGCACGGCAACGAATACCTCCATGAAGAAACCGGAGCAGAAAATGAACCCATGCGCGACCGCCGAGGTGGAAGGAACAACGTGGCTTGATCAGACCCATGACTTCGTGGATAAGCGCCTCTGTGAACCGGCGGTGTGGTTTGACAGTTTCTTCGGTCAGGACCGTACGCTTGAAGACGTCCGGCCCGGCGCATTCGTCAAATGGAGAAATTCCGGCCGGTGGACCGAGAGGCAGGGTCTCAAGTATATCCGCGATTTCACTTTCCGGTATCGTTTGCCCAACCTGGACAGGCTCCTGAAAAAAGCGAGATTAGTCATCGAATCAAGATCTACTGCCGATACATTCACTACTCAGCCCGGCCAGGCCGTCGATCCGGGACTCAATCCCGCAACGGGCGCCACAAGTCCCACCGTTGGGGTGCGGACGGATTTTCTAACCCTGCTCCGTTCACTGGCAAGCTTTGACATGGGTATCAAGGCCCGTTTGCCCATCGATCCCTTTGCCCGGCTGCGGTACCAGCACACGAAGCCCCTTGGCGAGCATTATCTCATACGCTTCAACGAAACCGCTCTCTACAGGCGTATTGAACGTTTCACGGAAACATCAGAGCTTGCTCTCGAACGAAAAATCACCACCTTTACGATCCTGCGGTGGAGTAATTTTGCAACCTATACTCAAGGCACGGCAGGTGTAGCCTGGAATACCGGGATCAGTCTTATCACTCAATTGACGCCCAAGAGCGCCATTTCTTATGATACCAGTATGTGGGGGGTGAGTCACCCGCGATGGGTTGTTCAAAATTACCGGATCGGATCGGTCTACCGCCGGAATTTTTACCGGTCCTGGCTTTTTTTTGAGCTTGCGCCCGAAGTTACCTGGCCGAAAGTTGTGGGCCAGACAGGCTATACGAGCCAAAAGAAATCAGTCTATGCCTTTATGGCTACCCTTGAAGTTCAATTCGGCAAGTAAAGACCCGTTAGAGAACAAAAAACAGACATGGCCTGACTTCAAGGTTCAAGGATTATGATCGTGCCGCGAAATAAGCATTCCCGCCAAATTCCTGAATACCTGTCTTGCCTCAGGAAGAATGGAGACCGAGAGTTTCAGGAGAGATGGCGGGCGGGAACTTGAACGTTTCTTTCGTCCTGCATCGGGGCAATCATGACCAGAAAGAGTGATGAAATACGGCTCCGGTATCTGTACCGGGACCTGATACTGAGCGGGAAGGTCAGGCTGTCCCTCGAAACCGCCCGCAGACTCGTCGGTCCTGATTGCGCCTATCATCTTTATAACGTAGTTGATTTCAGTAAAAACAAGCGGAGGACAAAAAAATGATGCTGGATGCCGACGTATGATCGGCAGCGAAAATTAACGTATTCGGTAAAGTAACCTGGCAACCTGTTAAATCAACCCTCTGCTTCCCGGCTTGACCGGCGCGCTGCCTGCTTTGCAGAGAGGACAGGCTTCAGGGGCATAGGCAGGAACATTCAACGTAACGAGCGACTGGTATGGTACGCCGAGGTCCGCTTTGCCGCCCGAACGATCCACCAAAGAACCCGCGGCGACAACCGTTCCCCCCGACTTTTTCACGACCTCAATGGTCTCCCTGGTGGACTTGCCGGTCGTGATCACGTCCTCGACAACGAGCACGCGCTCGCCCGGTTTTATCGTGAAGCCGCGCCGGAGCATGAGCTCGCCTTTCACGCGCTCGGCAAACAGCGACCGCACCTTGAGCGCCCGCGCGGTCTCGTAAGACACGAATACGCCTCCGAGCGCCGGGGCTATGACGACTTCGATGTTGGAATCCCTGAAATGCTCCGCCAGCGCGGCGCAGAGCCTGCCGGCTATGTCCGGTTGCTGCAGCACGAGCGCGGACTGGAGATACTGTTCGCTGTGCAGGCCCGAGGAAAGCAGAAAGTGACCGGTCAGCAGCGCGCCGGTTTTCTTGTAGATGTCCAATACTTGTTCCGGGGTCATAATTGACTACACTCCTGACACGACATGTGGAATAAACTCCAAACAACAACCCAGGCTTATTGAGAACTTATTTGAAATCTGTGATTGGGGGTTTTTATTTTATCCGTGCCCGATATTGTTACTGTATTTCCTCTAAAATTTTTTCCACCGCCGCCCTCCGGTCCTCGGCTTTGAGCACCGGCCTTCCGATCACGATGTAATTCGCGCCGGCCGCAACAGCCTCAGCGGGGGTCATGATTCTTTTCTGGTCGTCCCTGCCCGCCCACACCGGACGCACTCCCGGGGTGAGAATGACAAATTCGCCGCGTACCGCCCTCCTGAGCATTTTAATCTCCTGCGGAGACGCGACCACGCCGTGCATGCCTGCGCGCCGGGCCAGGCGTGCCAGATGGCTTACTTCCCGCTGGAGCGAGCGCGCGATCTTCAGCTCTTTGCGCAGGCTTCTTTCATCCATGCTCGTCAGGACGGTAACCGCGAGCACCAGGGGCGCGGGCACGCCGAGTTTGTCCGCCGTCTCCTTTGCCGACTCCGCAGCAGCCTTCATCATGTCGAGCCCGCCGAGGGCATGGACGTTAAAGATGCTCGCGCCCAGCCTGACCGCCTCGGCCGAAGCCCTGGCAACAGTGTTCGGAATATCGTGGTACTTGAGATCGAGAAATACCCGGCCGCCCCTGCCGATGATCCTGCGCACGATGTCAGGGCCGTAGGCCGTGAAGAGCTGATGGCCGACCTTGAACAGACCCACGGCGTCCTTGAGCTCATCAACGATCCCGAGCGCATCCCGGTCGCTGTCGATGTCCAGGGCAAGGACCAGGCGACCTGCCGCTCTTAATTCCACGCTCCGCACTCCGCACTCCGCATTCTGCATTTCAATATATCCTGAGCACGCTCAGCAGCCTGTCCTTGAATATTTCACCGAGCGTCTGCAGGTTCTCCGCGCTCAGAAATTCGTTGGCGTTGTTTGAGAACAAGATCCACGCCTCGGAGGGAAACTCCTGGGTTTCCTGGGACATTTCCACATGCAGATACACCCTCGGCAGCGCCCTCATCGTAATCGCCATGTCGCTTCCGATAAGGCTCGGCACACCCATGCCGTCGAACATCGGGAGGATCGCTTGTGCCCGGGTGACGACCTCGGCTGAATGCTGCGCAACCGGCAACTCCACGTTCTTGCGGAAATGCGGGCATCGTGTTCCGGGAAAATCGCCGATGGTGCGCCAGGGCATGAGGGTAAGCGCGGTGCCGGATGAGAAGAGATAGTCGAGGATCACCGACGCATGGCTGTCGGGTGCCCTTTGCCCGTGAAGCAAAAGGCCGTCACGATGGATGATATATTCCTGGCCGAGCATGGCAAGGAGCAAGGCATCCTGCTCTTCGTCGTAAAGAGCGCCGACACGCTCCGCTATGGCGGGGAATGAAGCATGCTCCAAAGCTTTCACGATTCACTCCATTAAAGCTCACTGCAAGTCCCGCCTTGGCGGGACAGGGGATCTCTATTCTTAACGTTGAGATTTATCGTATTCGCCCGCTAACCCGCAGCATAGGGGCTAAACGCTCACTCCAGAACTGAAGATTTCGGAGAAATTATACCTGTAACCGGCCGAAAGGACAATAAAAAAATGGCGTCGGCTTGATAGCCTGTCTGTTGAAACGCGAGAGAACGGGCGTGGGGCGGACAATCATGCGTCTCGCTTTATGCACTCGATGATCTCCGTAATGAGTTCCGGGAGGTTGAACTGGAGTTGGATAACGTCGGGAGGCAGGCGGTCCTCGAACCGGTACTCGGCGTCCTCCCACAAGAAGAGACTGCAGAGGATGTCCTTTACCTGGGTCTTAAGCCCGGTAAACAGGTCCCGGGGGGAAACAAAGCCGTTCTCGACGAGAATGGCGCCGAGCTTTTTTGTGCCGGCGTTTTTCCGGTACAGCGTGCCTGCGGCCTCGAGATGCTCGCGCGAGAGCAGGCCGGCCTTCACCAGCATTTCTCCCAGGCGATCGTGCATGTCCGTTGAGTTGGCGAAGACGATCTGACCGTTCTTGACGTAGATGCACTTTTCCGCACCGCTGCGGCGGACAACCAGTGCCCCGGTGGCCCTTCCCTGCTGCAGGTCCTGCAGGATATCCGGCAGAGGCACCTCTTGAATATTCCCGGTAGTCGGAAGAGACATCATGATATCGGTCCTGAACGGCCTGCGCGGATTCCCCCTTGTGCGTTGAACGGAGCGCCAGCTGTATCGTTAATACTCAAACCTTATGCCGATTCCGCCGACTTCGCTTTTACCTCCCTTGAACTCGAGCATAACCATGAATTTCTGGCTGATCTTCCATTCGAGGCCGCCGAAAATATATACCGCTGTATCACTGTTGGGAACGGCCGAACCGTAGAGAGCGGCCAGTTCGAGACCGCCGTAGGGAGTGAACTTGTATCCGCGATCAGTGAGCGGGAAACCCTTGCTGAAAACGGTCGCGAACGACAATTCGCTTGAGTTCTTTCTCGACATGATCACATTATCGAACCCCACGTCCACCGCCATGTCGAGAGGAATACCCTCGGTTTCTTTTATGAGCTGGTATTTCAGGTCGACGCCGGCGAGCGCCCCGAGCTTGTTCTCGGAATTTATATCAGCCGACGTGACGCCGAATTTTACGCCGACCTCCATAACGGCGCCGAGGCCGTAGCGGATCTCGGGATAATAGTTCTTATAATGTTCCCCCAGGGTGAAGAAGATGCCGGTTTGCGTCATCCCGGGATCGAGGCTCTCGGCTGTAATGAATTCGTTTTGGGTCAAGTGGGTGAATGCCGAGGCCCGGCCCGTAAACGCCACCAGTACCGTGAAGATAACCAGCACGACGATTTTCCTCATTTTCATTGCCTCCGTCTCCTGGAAATCGTGTTTTGTGTTTGCGTGATTGGGACTATAGCATCAATCGAAATTCTTGACAAGGGAAAAAAGAGCGGCGGAGCGGCAGGTCTGCATAAGCAAAGAGACTGTATTTAAAAAAAGCACTGCCGCGCGCGACGAGAGTAGTGGAGCGTCAAAGCTGCTTCAACCATCTTTGTTCAGTTCGATATTCCAGTACAGATAATCCCGCCAGCTCAGCGGGGCATTCTTGATGCCGAGGGTGAGCGTGACGACCGGCATCCACCGCGGTTTTGCCGGAGGCCTGACAAGGCGCATCCCGGCTTCCTGCGGGGTCCTGCCGCCCTTCTTATTGTTGCAGGAAAGACAGGCCGTGACGATGTTTTCCCAGGTGGCTTGACCGCCCTGCACCTGCGGGATGACGTGGTCGAAGGTGAGGTCCTCCGCCGGATACCTGATGCCGCAGTACTGACACGCGTATTTGTCGCGCTGGTAGATGTTGGCCCGTGAGAACCGCACTTCCCTGCTGGCGCGGCGGATCTTGACGAGTTTCAGGAGGCGCAGAATGGAGGGCAGCTTGAAGGTAATGGACACACCCCGGACGTCCCGGTCGTAGAAGTCGATCACTTCTACCTTGCCCTGGGTGAGCAAGGTGATCGCCCTTTGCCATGAAATGATCTTTAACGGCTCAAATGTCGCATTAAGGAGTAGCGTCCGTTCCATTGCATGCCTCGACGAATGCCGGAAACCTTATCCCGCGTGAACCGAAAACCGCCCAAAATCCATGTTGTCAAGCTAACAAAATACATAAAACTTTAGGATTTGTCAATAGGTTTGAAAACCCGTATAATGATGGCGTGCCCGATACAGAGGACAAAAGAATTGAGCTGGCGGCAACAGCGCGGGCGGAGGAAATCGCCCAGTATGTCCATGATCCGTCCCCGAAGGTTATCAGGGCATTGCTCGGGAACCGGGAACTGATCGAAGAGGACATCCTGATTGTTGCAAACAGAAGGAACATGCCTGCCGACATCCTCCAGAGAATAGCCGGGGACAAGCGCTGGTCCGAGAGTTATCCCGTTCGTCTCGCGCTCGCCAGGAATCCTCAATCACCGCTGTCCGTTTCCCTCCCGATCGCGCGGTTTCTCCGCCTCTTCGATCTGGAAGAGATAACGCGCAGTCATTTCATTCCCCTGGTCTTCAGACATAAGGTCGAGGCCATTATCGTCGAGCGGGTCCCGACCATGCCCCTGGGGAACAAAAAAACGCTTGCCAAGAAGGCCGCGGGCGCCGTCCTGCTCAAAATGCTCCAGGACCGCGACGCCGAAGTGGTGCAACTCTGCCTCAATAATCCGAACATGGTGGAGGGTCATCTCTTCAAGATCATAAACCGCGCGGACACCTCTGCCGAGACCATCCTCTTGATCGCCGGCCATCCGAACTGGTCCAGCCGCGCGCTGATCCGTTTCTCGCTCGCGAGAAACACCCATACTCCCTTGTCGCTGTCCGTCCCTTTTCTTCAGACCATGACCCTTCCTGACGTGCGGGAGCTCTATGCGGACCCTTCGTTGCCGATAACGATCAGGCCCTTCGTTCACCGGGAACTCGTAAAGCGGGGAAAAAATCCGGAGCAGGGCCTGGCAGAGGAGGTTTTCGAGATCGACGAGGAGGAAATGGCGAAACTCTATGACGGCGCAGCGACGCCTGAACTTTCCGAAGAGAACGAGGAGAGCCCGGAGCCTGGCGAGGAAACCGACTAAGCCTCCGGATGGATCGGCTCTCCCCTCTAGCGGAGCATCCTCAGCGCCCACCCCCTGCCGACGGTTATTGCGCCGCGCGGACAAAACTCCTGGCAGCAAAAACAGCGGATGCAATCGCGATACCGGATCTCGATCCGCTTCCCCCTCTCGCCGATAGCGCCCTGCGGACAGTGGCCCTGACAGACGCCGCATCGGATGCACTGTGCATGGTCTATCACCGGCCGCGTGGTCAGGGCGTCCTTGAGGAACCGCCGCGCCCACTCGGGCAAACGCCATTCGGGATGTTCCTGGGGCGGCAAACGAAATCCTTTTACGAACACCTCCGCCAGCCGCTCCCCGTGAATCCCTATCCTGTCGAGCCTCGTTTCCCCGATCCCGGCCTCGGCAGCGGCCCGTATGATATAAAGAAGCGCAGGATCCGCCCCGATGAGCGTTCCGGAAACCACATCAATTGCAACCGGGTCCCGGCCGGCAAGCACAAGGCCGATCTCCCGCGGATCGCCGCTTCCGGGCCCGTTCCCCTCCATTCCCACCACCGCGTCCATGATGGTCAAACGGGGCCTGACCAACGCAGACAGCTCGACCAGCATCCGTGCAAAAGCGTCGCGGTTGACGCCGGCGCTGAAATGCCACTGCACCTTTCTCCTGCCGGGTACACAGCCGAAGAGGTTTTTCACGGCGCCGGTGACCGTCATCATGCCGTGGGTCTTGAGCTTCGGGACGTTAATGACCGCGTCCGCTTCACGGACAGCGCGGGCGATCTCGAACCAATGGAACCGCCCGTTGTTTTTTACCTGCACCGCCTCGCCCATCTCCGCTAGCGCGGCGCCTTCCTCCTCTATCACGTCCATTATGCCCGATTTCTCGCACACGCTCCGGAGCTCTCCGAAGCCGGGGCTGTCGCCCACCAGCGCCTCTGCCCCGGCCTCGCGCACGAGGCGTATGACCGCGCGCAGGACCTCGGGGTGAGTAATGACCGCGTCGGAGGGTTGAGCGGCTTTGAGCAGGTTGGGCTTAATGAGCACCCGGCTGCCGGGCTTTACGAAAGCGCCCATGCCTCCGAGCAGATCAACGGCCTTGCGCACCGCGCCCTGGACCCGGTCGCGGTCGTAATCAGCGCACTTTACTATCGAGACGTCGGACGACGTTTTTTTAGTCATCATGTATGGTCCACATCCTGTCAAAGGAAAAAGAAACCGGGGGATTAACAGAATAAATGAGATTGAGAATAGTAACGCGCGCGGGATCAGAAATCAAGAGGGCTCTTCAGCTCTTTCGAAGGCATGCTCGGAATGCAGTGGGTATAGATCATCGTCGTCCTGATGTCTGCGTGACCCAGGAGGGTCTGGATCGTGCGCAAGTCGTAGCCTGCCTGCAAAAGATGGGTGGCGTAACTATGGCGGAAGGTGTGGGAGGTGACACGCTT
>OFHG01000118.1_pt1 | contig 35665 bp, 32 predicted proteins | sample 1521931 | NCBI WGS metagenome assembly OFHG01 (sample SAMEA2468438, study PRJEB22500) | soil metagenome | biome: Glassland; feature: Farmland; material: Clay | place: Australia | collected 2013-01-31 | depth 0.55 m
AAGCCGGAAGTGAACTGCCAACAATCCACTTGGACTGGGAAGTACTCTTAACTTCGATTACTACTGCCTTTTCACCGGATGTTGAGAACGCAATAACGTCAGCGCTTTTAGCGTTGCCGTAAGTGACTGCGGCGGATATGCCTCGGCGTTGTAGTTCAGCTGCGACATAAAACTCGCCGGCAAGACTCAAATGATACTTCTGCACCTGCTTGCTCATTACAAGTGGATAATGGCCGCAACTCTACTCGAATGCCAACTGATAGCCGGCCCCGGCCATTAGCGTACCTTCAAAATGAAACGCCACCTCTACTCTAGGTCGGTCACATTGAATATCGTAGGAGTAAGCTTGTCTCGTGCCGTCTAATCGCGAAAACCTCATTAGGCTGTTGACCTCCTTCGGTCGGGATCAGATTTCCCGAGCTGGTGCCCGATATACGCCTTGCATTGACCCAGCCGCACCAAATGTTCCCAATGCCGCATTGATCACTGACTTAGACCATCTAACCTGTAGCGAGGAGATTCAGAGGGTCTGCGATGAATTTGCAGAAGACATCCAAAAGAAGTGGATTGGCGCCCAATTCGCGTTTGATGATCACCAGCCAATGGATGAGGCTGTCACACAATTAATCGATCTCTTACGAGATTTGCCATCCCGAATCCGCAACGAAGAATTTGTTCTTAAGGATGAAATATTATCAACTCTCAAGACAATTTCCGGTGCTGTCAGCACCGAAGAGATGCGTCTCGAACGTCTAGAGTATGATGCAAATGAGCGCGCTCGCACAAACGCCATAGCTAGAGAAGCGCAACCTGCCGAGACCTCAACCCAGGGAAGAGATCGCGCGCGCCTTCATGGGCTTCGCCAAATGGCGCAGGTAATAGACGACATCGAACGACACTTCGAGGGCACTCCTGGCAGGCTCCTAGTAAACCGGATTTGCTTATTAAGCGGCCACTGGGGCACTGGCAAAACACATTTCCTCTGTGACTTTACGAAGCACCGTCTTGAACAAGGAAGACCAGTGTTATTCTTGCTTGCGAAAAGCTTTCAGGGCACTCGCGCTATTCCAAACACGATCGCCAAAGTGACAGAGATAGCAGAAAGCTTTGAAGAACTACTCGATCACCTTGAATCAGTTGGTGAAACATCAGGAGAGCGCGTCCCAATAATTATTGACGGAGTAAACGAGGGTCCCCGGACTCTCTGGCGCAGCGCCATCGACGAGTTGATAAACATGGTCACCTCGCGAAGACACGTAACTCTAGTAGTGAGTTGCCGGAGTCCGTTTGAGCATCATGCCCTCTCAGATGCAGCTCTACGACAGATGGAAAACATTAAACATCGTGGCTTCGAGGACCAAGAATTCGATGCTCAATCAGAATTTTTTCGCTATTACAGTATTCCGCTTCCGGAAGTACCGCTCCTTGATGATGAGTTTTCTCGCCCGCTTACCCTCAAACTGATTTGCGAGGCATTTCGTGGTCTCGGAACCAAGAAATCGAAAGAGGGATTCCATGGCGTAGCATCAGGTCAGAAAGGAATGACTTTTGTCCTTGAAACCTTCGTCAATCGCATCGCGGAACCTATTGAGAGGCGGTACGGGCTTCCCCGACAGGCTTGTTGGAGATTATTGAAGGCGCATGGAAGAATCACTGATCCGCTAGTTTCTGGCTTTGCCGCACACATGGCTGTGACCATGCGCGAACACGTTGGAATACGCGTAGCACATCGAATAGTTCGGGCTCATTTCCCAAACCTAAGCTATCGTCATCGCCGGCAACTTCTCGAAGACATGCGTATCTGTGGTCTCTTGGACGAGGATTATATATGGATATCAAGAGGAGGGGCGTCGAAGAGTATTCCGGTGTTTCGGTTGCCATATCAGCGATTCAGTGATCACCTGATTGCAAGGCACTTGCTTCAAAAGCATCTCGATAAATCTGACGAAGATGCACTAAGAACAAGCTTCGCTTATAACAAACCTTTGGGCCGCGTATTTAGGAAGCATCCCTGCGACTATACGTACAAGCGCCCCGGCTGGGCCGAAGCGCTAATCGTGGAGTTCCCCGAGGCAGTTAAGCGTGTCGCCCATACTGAGCGAGAGCTTTACTTCTTCCTTCCCAAGTCGGCAAAGAATCTCAATTATTACTATAAGCCACTCGTTCAGGGTCTTTTCTGGCGTGCGCCAACGAGCTTTTCGAATGGAACTGATCAAGTTATAGGCACGATCCTAGATCGTGGCAACCAACAAGTTTGGCAAGAGACTGTCGATGCGCTAGTGGCCGTCTCCATCAAACCAGAACATCCATATTCTGCAAGGCGCTTGTACAGCTATTTGTCCCGTTTCTCAATGCCAAAACGAGATCTGACATGGACAGAGTATATTCGTCAGCACTACGCAAGCCCCTCGATTGTACGCCTTCTAGACTGGGCGGAGCGTGCTGAAAATCTTTCACTTCCATCCGCTATCGCCAAACAGGTCATTATCCTATTTTCTCTTGTCCTGACGTCGATAGCGCGGCGTGATCGAGATCTTGTAACGCGTGCGTTGGTAGAATTGGGAGAACGCCATCCTGGGGCCTTGTTCGTGCACACGGTGAAGACTCTGGAATTCAATGATCCGTATGTCTCCGAGAGAATGCTTGCCGCTTCCTATGGCGTGGCTATGTCCAAACACGCTGCTTTGCGGGGAATTCGATTTCAGAATGAACTGAGCAAGTTGGCGCGTGAGCTATACAACCATATGTTTGCCGAGAATGCCCTATATGCAACGCATCACGTTCGTAGTCGCGACTATGCATTGGGCATAATTCGACTAGCGTTATCAATCCAAGACAATCTCCTGAAAGCGGACGAGATAGCTAGGCTCGAAATGCCGTTTTCACAAATCCCATCCCCGTTTCCTAATCCAAGCGGCATCACCGATAAACAAGTCACCGAAGTTGAGCAATCTATACATATGGATTTCGGTAATTATACGATCGGCCGACTCATCCCCAACAGGCACAATTACGACTATGACAATCCCGAATACAAAAGGGTGCGTCGACAAATCGAGTGGCGTATTTGGGAGTTGGGATATCGCAAGGACGACTTCGAGGCCATCGATCGCCGCATTGGTGAATCGGGGTTCTATGCAGAGCAACGCAATGCGCCTCGAACGGATCGCTATGGTAAGAAATATAGTTGGATTGCATTCTTTGAAATGTACGGGTTAAGGGAGGCGCGTGGTCTCCTAAAGGGATGGCGATACCATGATCGGACTATTGATTGTGATATCGACCCGAGCTTTCCAAGAAGACCGCCAACATGGACGCCTCCGCTCCCGCCGATGTTCGGTGACACTTCTATAACCGCTAATAACTGGGTGGCCAGTGGGTTTACACCAAACTTTCAGTCTCTCCTGCGAGTCCCAAGAATTAACGGGAAAGTGGGACCATGGATTCTGTTACAAGGCTTTGTCCAACGACAGGACAAAGCACTAGATCGAGAGATATTTACATTCCTAAGAGGTTTGTTTTTGCGCCGGAAAGATGTTTGCACGCTTCGAGATAAGTACATGCAGATTGATTATCCCGGTAATACGGCAATTCCAGATGGGCCGGAAGACCCCTACCTATTTGCGGGCGAAGTTGGGAGCAGTAGTCGATTTGCACCCGACCTAAGGTATAAGGATGGCCGCTACCGTAGATATGTAGCTGAAGCTTTTGGAGCAACAGAACATGTTCCTGGACCGGCAGGCAGTCCGGCTTCCCAAGATCGTCGTGTCGTTAGGATCAGCCGTCCAATTTTTCGTCCTACTGAAGAAGGTCAATCATCTTCTGAAGATGAGATGGTCGAAATTGAAGTCCCAGTTTTCAATTCGGACGAGTGGCGGCATGTCCCAGGCGTTCGTGTGGAGTTGCCGTATCGCCGCTTTGCTTGGGAATCGTACCATAGTGCCATGAACGATTTCTCAGGATTCGAAATTCCGGCTGCAAGCATTATTGATAAGTTGAAGCTCTGTACTTGGAACCGCGAAATCGACTTTCGAGATGAAGATGGACAATTGGTTACACTATATCGTGAAGAAGGAGGCGATAGTTGGAGTGGCGATATTCATACCTTTCTCTACATAAAGGAAAGTCACCTTCGTCACTATCTCAGCAAGACACGCCAAACACTTGTCTGGTGCGTTTGGGGAGAGCGTGGATGGGTGAATAAGGAAAGTCATTCTGATCTGACACCAGAAAAATCAGCCATATTTGAATCGCATGCCCACATTCACCGATGCTTCTACGAATACGATTCTTTCAGATAGAACCATCTTGAAACGGCTACAGCATGGCTCCCAATGATATTGGACGCTAAGATTTGCGAACGGCAGTTTCTGGCCTATTCCGTTGAAAAACTCGATTCTGTAGCGGGGCTGGTTTTCATGATTCTTGATTCTGGTTGGCAGGGTCGAGGGTTCCGAGCCGGGATTCAGGGCATGGCAGCCCTCCCGTTGCCTTATGCCGGTACTTGAACCGTCTCCATGGTCATTGGCGGTCTCCATTTAGCCATTCTTCGCAGGTTCTGGGCAGTGGCTGCCAGCAGGAACTCGTCCTGCGCGCCACTAAGCCCTCTCAGTCGTAACCGATCCAGCTTCAGGATGCGCTTGAGATGGGCAAACAGCATCTCCACCTTTTTCCTGTCCTTGCGCGACTGCTTGTAGGCGTCGGTCGTGGAGAGAGCCCTGGCCACGTCACGGGCCGATTCATGGATGCTGCGCGTCACCTTCCGCTGTGGCGTGTTCGGACAGCACATCGCTTTTGCCGGGCAGTCCCGGCATTCCAAATTCTTCGAGCGGTAAAGGATGTGGTTGTCGGCAGTCGGGCGACCCGTCGTATGCAGATGCTTTCCCATTGGGCAGGTGTAACGATCAAGATCGGCATCGTAGGTGAAGTCGCTGCGGCCAAAGCTGCCATCGTCACGCTCTGCCTTGTCCCATACAGGCACATGCGGTTCGATCTGCTTGTCCTCGACCATCCAGGACAGCATCGGAGCCGTGCCGTAGGCTGTATCGCCGACCAGGCGATGCGGCTTCATGTTGAATCTTTCCTCGACCCTGTCGACCATCGCCTTGGTGGATTCGACCTCGGCTGACCTGTTGGCCGTTGTGGCCTCCACGTCCACGATGATGCCGGCATCCAGGTCGATCAGGTAGTTGGTGGAGTAGGCATGGAAAGCAGGCCCACCGGGCGCCGCAGTCCAGTTTGCCGCCGGATCGGTCAGCGATACGTTCCCGCGTGGTTCGACCGGGTTATCCGCTTCCAGCCCCTCCAGGTATTCCCGAACCGCGCGGGTCGACTTGGCTTCATCCTTCCAGTCCATGAACTCACCACCCGGCAAGCTCCTTTGCCGGTTCGCATCCGCCTTGATCACGCTGGCGTCCGTGGCAAACCCTTCACCACCGACCAGTCCTTCTCCCATGCAGCGGCGAAGCACCGTCTCGAACAGATGACGGAAGGCCTCGCTCTCCCGGAACCGACCATGCCGGTTCTTGGAGAAGCTGGAATGATCGGGAATCTTATCCTCCAGACCAAGGCGGCAGAACCAGCGGTAGGCCAGGTTCAGGTGCACTTCCTCGCACAGCCGCCGCTCGGAGCGGATGCCGAAGCTGTAGCCGATGATCAGCATCCTCATCATCAGCTCCGGATCGATCGATGGCCTTCCTGTATGACTGTAGTACTCCGACAGGTGCCGGCGCAGATCGCTCAGATCCAGATGCTGGTCGATGCCTCGGAGCAGATGGTCCTTCGGAACGTGATCCTCAAGGCTGAAGGAGTAGAACAGCTTCTCCTGACCACCAGTCAGACGACCCATCATCGCATTGACCTCCACCATCTGGTGGCTTCATTTTACCAAGGAAACGGGCCGATTTCGACTGGGTTTTTCAACGGAATACGCCAACAGCGGCCATTCAGAATTAAGTGTCCCCAGAATTTGGCAGACGTGACTGACGTGCATACAGGCTATTCGAGCTCGATGTCGCCGGCGAAGACATGGGCCACCGGGCCTTCCAGCAGCAGGTGTTCGGCATCGCCGGAGACCTGCACCTCGCTGCCCGGCATGCAGACGGTGACCGGATCGGAAGTGCCCTCGGCATGCCAGATCGCCGCCGCGCCCATCTCTACCTGCATGCCATGCGCGCCGTGGCGCACCGTCACCGTACGGTCGGGCAGGGCGATGCGCACGCTGGCCCGACCGGATTGAGTCACGTACCCCAGAATCGCCCCGAGGATGGATTGAGGGCGTCGTCAGCGAAGTGCAAATAGGTCAGACATCGCGTGGATCTGCGGGTCGTTCGCATGATTGAGGTAGGGCAAACCGAAACCCTTCTCCATGGTCTTGAGCAGGGAGAAGTGGTTATAGGCCCGCGAGGAATGCATCCCCTTCGATTGATAGTTCGTCTCGACGATCAAGGGAACCCGGTTGTCTCCGGTGTTGCTGAAGTCGTTCTCATCCCACATCACGATGATGGCGTTCTTGCCCGATTTCCACATGGCTGAACCGGTGATGGCGTCGACCAGAGCCGCAACCTCCTTGTCGCCATCCCGGATCAACGCATACGGATCGGAGCACTCGGGGGTGCCATGCATGTCATGACACAGGTTGGGGGCGATGAAGTTGAAATTGGCCACGGTTCCGTCGGCCAGGTCCTTCGCCAGGTCTCCGCCGATGGCGTTGCGGCGCAGGTCGGAGGTATAACCGACGATGTCCTTCGAACCCTGGGTGGAGCGGAAGTATTCGAAGGGGTTGTGCTTGGCCGCATAGAGGTGGGGGCCACGATTGATCTGCTTGCCGTCCGAGGTGTCGATGCCATACCCGCCCCGGACGGGCAGCGACTCCTGATATGTCTTCCAGGTCTTTCCAGCCTCGGCGAACTGGTCGGCGATCGTTTTGCCGGTAAAGGGCGCCCCGCCGGGCACCGTATAACCGATCCTGTCGGCAATGACGCCGGAAAGGGCAAAGGCATGGCTGGCGACGTCGATGCCGTGGCCCGGAATGAAGCCGTATCGGTGCTTCGTATTTGAGGGTTCACCCCAATGGGGGGACAGGTCGTCATCGGTGCCGAAATTCGAGCCGCCGACGACCTCCAGATAGTTGGTCAGGCTGGGGTGGCCGACGGCCTGATAATGGGTGGCGAGGTCATGGCGCTTGGCCATGGCGTTGATGTAAGGCGCATCGGCCTCGTTGTGGATGATCGCCGGCATCGTGCCGGGCTCATCGTAATTGTGGTTCTCCATCATGATCAGGAACACATGGTTCAATGCCGGTACGCCATGCCGGCCTGCGGCATACCCCTGGCAGGGAGCCCCCAGGAGCGAGCAAACAAACAGCATCAGCATCGATTTCTTCATGATGGTCACCCTCTAAACTGTTCGGTTCGTGCATATCGATGCCGGAAAGCTGGCATCCCATCGTTACACCGGCGTGTCGAGGTTCAAGGTTTACCTCGGGTGCCTGATTGGGCGCCTGGATGTCAGCTATTCGCCACGGCTGGAACTGATGCGCTGACAGAAAGCGGCCGGTCTCAGCCCATGATCCAGCAGACTAAGCGAGCGCGATGTCGCCGTCGAAGACGTGGGCGACCGGGCCCTCCAGCAGCAGGTGTTCCGCATCGCCGGAGACGCGCACCTCGCCGCCCGGCATGCAGACGGTGACGGGCTCCGTGCCGCCTTCGGTATGCCAGATCGCCGCGGCCACGGCGCAGGCGCCGCTGCCGCAGGCGGGGGTACGGCCGACGCCGCGCTCGATGATGTCGATATAGGCGTGCGGGCCGACGCGGCCGGTGACGATCTCGATGTTGCGATCGGCGGGGAAGTCCTCGACGGCCTCGAAGCATACGCGGTGCGGATTGCCGATCTCGACATCCACGTGCTTGGGCGAGGCTTCGATGATGCGCGCCGCCCCCATCTCCACCTGCACGCCGTGCGCGCCTTGGCGTACGGTCACCGTGCGGTCGGGCAGGGCGATGCGCACGCTGCCCTCGTTTGAATCCTTGAGCAGCAGCCAGCCGGCGCAGCGCAGGCCGTTGCCGCAGTTGCCGGCCTCGCTGCCGTCCGGGTTATAGATGCGCATCCTTGCATCCGCCGCCGCATCCGGCAGCAGCACCAGCACCTGGTCGCAGCCAATGCCGAGACGCCGGTCGGCCAGGCGCATGATGCGCGCCTCCGTCAGCTCGGGCAGGGGCTGATGCCGGCCGTCGAGGATGACGAAGTCGTTCCCCTGGGCCTGCATCTTGGCGAAGCGGAGCCTCATGCGGTGGGCTTCGTATGCTCGACGACGATGCTGGTGTAGACGCCGCCGCGCACATTGAACACGGCCTCGATCTTCAGATAGCGGGGCCCCAGCAGGCGCAGCAGGTCGTCGGCGATCATGTTCGTGACCTTCTCGTGGAAATGCCCCTCGTCTCGGAAGCTCCAGAAGTACAGTTTCAGCGACTTCAGCTCCACGCACAAATGGTCCGGCACGTAATCCAGGCGAATCTCCGCGAAGTCCGGCTGGCCGGTCTTCGGGCACAGGCAGGTGAATTCCGGGGTATGGATGCGGATGTGGTAGTCCCGCTCCGGATTCGGGTTGGGAAAGGTCTCCATCTGCTTGCTTGGCTTGGTCGTCATGCGGGAACCTCGAAATGCGTGATGATGTCGGCGTAGATGCGCGTCAGGGTATCGAGTTCATCGATGCGCACGCACTCGCCGATCTGGTGGATGGTGTCGTTGGTCAGCCCCAGCTCCACCACCGGCACGCCGGCGGCGGCCAGGAAGCGGCCGTCGGAGGTGCCGCCGCCGGTATCGCGGCGGGTGTCGATGCCGGTGACGCGGCGGATGCCGGCACTGACCAGCTCCAGCAGCGGGCCGTCCGGGGTGGAGAAGGCATTGGCCTGGTGCGTCAGTTCGATCTCGGCCTCCACCCCCTGGCAGGCGGCGGCGATGCGGCCTCGGATGCCCTCGTAATCGATGCCCGGGTTGTAGCGGATATCGAGGCTGGCGCGGCAGCGGCCGGGGATGACGTTCATGGCGCCGGTGCCGCCCTCGATATTGGTGATCTGGCACGTCGTTGGCGGGAAGCCGTGCATCGGCTCGCCCCAGTCGATATTGGAGATGCGCGCCAGCGGCACCAGGGCGCGGTGGATGGCGTTGTCGGCATCGGCCGGGTAGGCGGAATGCCCCTGCTTGCCGATGAAGGCGATGTGGCCCTGCACGACGCCGCGGCGGCCGCGGCGGACGGTGTCACCGACCTGCCTGAGGCTGGAGGGCTCGCCGACGATGGCCGCATCCGGCAGTTCGCCATCGCCCGTCAATGCCTCGACGAGGCGCACGGTACCGTCTATGGACTCTCCCTCCTCATCGGAGGTGGTCAGCATCTGCAGGCGGGGCAGCGACACCCCTCTGGCGACGAGGTCCTCCACCGCCGCCAGCCAGCAGGCGATGCCGGCCTTCATGTCCTGGCTGCCACGCCCATGCAACATACCGTCGGTTACGATGGCGGCGAACGGTGGATGCGGCCAGGCCTCGATCGGGCCGGTGGGCACGACGTCGGTATGGCCGGCATAGGCCAGGCAGCCGGCCTTATCGCCCGGCCGCGTATAGATACTGTTGGTGACGCCGCCGGCATCCACATGCCTGCGCGTGAAGCCCAGCGGCGCCAGCACGGATTCGAGATAATCCTGGCAGCCGCCGTCCTCGGGGGTGACGGAGTGGCGGCGGATGAGCTCGATGGCATGGGCGACGGCATGGGGCAGGGCGCGTACGGACTGGATCGACATGCGCGCAGGCTAATCAAAACGCTTGGCGTATGGTAGCTGCATTGGCAGCTTAGGAGGGGCATCTCTTAGGATGTGCAGGAAAATGATGGAAGAAACGCCGATCGATAGACGTACGATTCGTGACATCATGCACACCGACGTGCCGACGCTCGCGCCGTCGGCGTCGATGGCCGATGCCGTGCGCTGCCTGGACGGCTCCGCCATGGCCTGCGTATTGATCCTGAAAAGCGGGCGCATCGTCGGCATCTTCACCGAATTCGACGCCGTGCGCCTGGCCGCATCCGGCCTGGACGAGGATGAGATGAGGCAGCCGGGCGGCATCGCCTCGCTGATGCGTGCCCCGACCTTCGTCATGCCGGAGGATACGGGGGTCCGCCACGCGTTCCATGAGATGGCGACGCGCAGCGTCCGGCACCTGCTGGTGGCGGATCGGCAGATGCATCTGCACGGCATCGTCACCCTGCATGATCTGCTCGCCCATATCGGCCATCATCACTTCGACCTGCAACAGACGATCGGTACCGTCGCTCCCCGGCAAACGGTGATGGTCGAGGGCGACGAGACGGTATCGGCCGGCATCCAGCGCATGGTGTTCCATGGCAGCAGCTATGCGCTGGTCTCCGACGGAGACGGGCACGTCATCGGCATCCTCACCGAGCGGGAGGTGACACATCTGCTCGCCAGCCGTCCGGAAGCCGTCGTTTCGGCGGCGATCCGATCGGTCATGGCCGATGTGCCCCCATCGCTTTCCACCGATACCGCGTTGGCGGAGGCGGCGAACAGCATGGCGAGCCGTCGCATAAGGCATCTGCTGATCCCGGATTCCAGCCCACCGGTGGTCGTGGCACAGGCAGACATCATGCGCGGCCTGCATGCCGAATACCTGTTCCGGCTCAACGAGGAACTGGAAAGCAAGGAGCGGGAGCTGCGCAGCATCAACCAGTCGCTGGAGCAGAAGGTCCGGCAACGGGTCCAGGAACTGGAAGCTGTAAACCTGCAACTGTCCAGGGAGATCGCCGAGCGGACCCGGGCGGAGGCCAGCCTGGCCGCCAGCGAGCGGCGATACCGGCAGCTGTTCATGCGCAGCAAGGCGGTACAACTGATCATCGATCCGGGCAGCGGCGTCATCCTGTCGGCCAACGACGCTGCCGCGGCCTTCTACGGCTATGCCCGCACCACGCTCGAGGCCATGCGCATCGATGAGTTGGGCGTGCAGCCATCCGGCCAGATGCCGCATGAGTTCCAGCGCGCACGCGCCGGCAAACTGAATCATTTCTTTCTGACCCATCGCCTCGCCTCCGGTGCCATCCGCGATGTCGAGGTGCATTCGGGATCGATCGACCTGGACGGCAGGACCGTGCTGTACCTGATCATCCACGACATCAGCGAGCGCAAGGAGGCGGAGATCCGCGCCCGCATGCTCGAGCTGGCGCTGGAGAATGCCGGCGAGGCGGTGATGATCGTGGATCGGCAATGGCAGGTATGCTACGTCAACATCGCCTTTGCCCGCATCAACGGCTATGCGCCGGAGGAGGTGCTCGGTCATCATGCCGGGCTATTGCAGATCGCCGACGGCCTGTTCACCCAGAGCCCGAATGCCTGGAAGGCGCTGTTGCGCCGCAATCGCGGGGAGCATGCGCTGGAATGCCGGCGCAAGGATGGCACGCTGTTCCCGGCCCTCGTTTCGGTGGCGCCGATCCGCGACCGGCATCGGAACATCACCCATTTCGTCGGCATCCAGAAGGATATCAGCGAATTCCGCGAGTTGGAGAACCGCTACCGACAGTCCCAAAAAATGCAGTCACTGGGCACGCTGGTGGGGGGCATCGCCCATAACTTCAACAACGCCCTGGCCGGCATGCTCGGCTACCTGTACCTGGCGAAGAAGCTCGGAAACGAACACCCGAAGCTGATCGACAAGCTCGAGAAGGTGGAGACGCTGGCCCAGCGCACGACGGGTACGGTGCGCCAGCTTCTGGCCTTCGCGCGCAAGGGAAGCGTGAAGATGCAGCCGATCAATTTCACGCTTTTCGTGCGCGAGGCGATCACCCTGGCCGAGATGTCGCTCGGCCAGCACATCACCCTGGAGTCGGACCTTTGTCCCGAAACCGTCATCATCCATGGTGACATCAACCAGTTGCAGCATGTGTTCCTGAATCTGGTCAGCAATGCCGCCGATGCCCTGGAAGGCGTGGCACATCCGCGCATCGAGGTCTCGACGCATCTCGTGCGAAACACGGCCAAATTCCGCCAGAACTACCCGGATGCGGATGCCCCCAGGTATGTGGCGCTGACCGTCAGGGACAATGGCGCCGGCATCCCCGACTCGGAGCTCTCCAAGATCTTCGAGCCCTTCTACACGACCAAGCCTCCGGACCGCGGATCGGGACTGGGGCTGTCGATGGTCTATGGCACGGTCACCCAGCATCGTGGCTATGTGAATGCCAAGAGCCAACTTGGGAAGGGGACGAGCCTACACCTGAATTTCCCCGTCGAGATCGATCAGGAGCCGCCCGGCGAGGCCCAGCCAGCGCCCCCCGTGATGAAAACGGGCAGGGAGACCATCCTTATCGTCGACGACAATGACGGGGTGCTGGCCATGATCTGCGAGGTCGTGGAAAGCCTGGGCTACTGCACGCTTAGGGCAACGAATGGGGAGGATGCGCTGCAGCTGTTGTCCGCCCATGACGACCGGATCGCCTTGCTGCTGACCGATATCATGATGCCCGGCATCAACGGCCATGAGCTTGCCGAACGGGCCCGCCAATCGCGGCCGGACATGCCGGTGATCTTTTGCTCGGGTTATGACTCGCAGCATGACCGGCATGAGGAGCAGGCGGACGAGCTGTCCAGGCATATGCAGAAACCGGTGTCGATCGCCGTGCTGGGTACGGCCATCCGGGAACTGATCGACCGCGATGTCTCCGGGCCGGTCCAGGCCTAAGCGCCATCCTCTGTGATCGGTGTGAATGCCTCGCATCGGCGCGGGCTGGCCAGGTGCTGTGCCCATGCCTGATGGGCGGCGAGCGCCTCGATGCGCGCCGCCGCCGCGGCATCGACACCCGCATAGACCTCCATATAGGTCGTGCCATTCGGCTCATGGCGCCGGTACAGCATGCCGCGGTAACCCAGCCGCGTCCTGACTTCATCGAGCCAGCGGCGAAGCTCGGGCTCCAGCTCGCCTCCGGCGCGATACCAGATGAACAGGCTGAGACCAGCCTCAGCCATGGCAGGGCTCGATGATGCGCACCGGGCTGCCGTCCTCCAATTGCAAGGGGACATCGGCATCGGCGATGCTGATCGGCAGGCGGCCAATGCCGTAGATGGCGCCATCGCTGTCCTGCATGGCGCTGGTGATGGTGCCGACGGCGGCCGTGGTATGGATGGCGGCGGGCAGCATGGCCGGCACCGACGAAAGCGCCAGCCTGTATAGCCGGTACTTGATGCCGCCGCGCCAGTGCATGCGGCTGGTAACCTCCTGACCGACAAAACAGCCCTTGTCGAAGCTGACACCATCGTATTCGGACAGGTTGGCGTTCAGCGGATGCACCGATGCATCCCAGTCCACGCCGAATACGGGGTGGCCCCGGCGGATGCGGGCGCAGCGGATGACAGCCTCGTCGACCCTCAACCCCGGCTCGAGCGAAAGCGCGTCCAGGCGCTCGCCTGGAGCTGCGAGCCAATAGCCGCGCTCGGCCGCCTCCGGCATGGCCAGCACCAGCACGCCGTCACCGAACGCCGCGGCCAGGGCCCGAGGCCCGGGATCGGGAAGGCCGGCGCCCTGCAGCAATGACGCGGAGGCCGGCCCCTGGACGCTATGCACCGCCATGTCCGCGACGATACCGATGCGCAGCGTGTAGCCGATGGCAAATCGGCGCAGCCGTTTCACCAAGGCCTCGGCGTGCGCACGCCAGGTGAGCAGGATCAGCGCCTCGTCGTCGCCCTCGGCGATGAACATATCGGCGATTGCCTTGCCCTGTGGTGTCAGGGCCATGGCGTAGATCGCATGCGCGGCATCCAGCCGCCGCATGTCCTGCGTGACCTGGCCCTGCAGGTAATCGCGAAGCTTCGGCCCGGAGGCCTTCAGCACGACCATATCCCGGCGGCGTCCGTGCACGCATGCATGCAGCAGGCTATCGTGTGGTTGTGCGGCGAGGGTCGGTAACATCATGCTCCCGGCCACTGGACGATGCCGCAGCCTATATCTGACTGAATTTGTCGGGTATAGTGTCGGCCGCAGCTGGCCGGCGCAAGGCCCTGCACTCCCCAATATCCTGGAGGTGCCATGAAAGACCCGATCGCAGCGTCGCCCAGCGAGTCGTTCCCGAATTCACGCAAGGTGTATATCCAGGGCTCCCGGCCGGATATGCGCGTGCCCATGCGCGAGATCAGCCAATCGACGACGCCGACGAAGCATGGCCTGGAGGAGAATGCCCCGATCCTGGTCTACGATACCTCTGGCCCCTATGGCGATGCGGATGCCTCGGTGGATCTGAAGCAGGGGCTGCAGCCCCTGCGTGAGAAATGGATCGAGGAGCGCGGTGATACCGAGCCCTTGGGCGATCTGAGCTCGCATTACGGCCGAAAGCGCCGGGACGACGAGCGTCTGCAGCAGCTGCGCTTCGAGCACCTGCGCAAGCCGCGCCGGGCCAGGGCCGGGGGCAATGTCACGCAGATGCATTATGCCCGCGCCGGCATCGTCACACCGGAGATGGAATATGTGGCCATCCGCGAGAACCAGAGGCGCGAGCATCTGCGCGAGATCACAAAGCAGCACCCGGGACATAGCTGGGGCGCGGCCATCCCGTGCGTAATCACCCCTGAATTCGTGCGCGACGAGGTGGCGCGCGGCCGGGCCATCATCCCCGCCAATATCAACCATCCGGAACTGGAGCCGATGATCATCGGCCGCAACTTCCTGGTGAAGATCAACGGCAATATCGGCAATTCGGCCATCAGCTCCTCGATCGAGGAGGAGGTCGACAAGATGACCTGGGCTACCCGCTGGGGAGCGGATACCATCATGGACCTGTCGACCGGCAAGAACATCCACGAGACCCGGGAATGGATCATCCGCAATGCGCCGGTGCCGATCGGTACGGTGCCGATCTACCAGGCCCTGGAGAAGGTGGACGGGGTGGCCGAGGATCTGAGCTGGGAGGTCTTCCGCGACACCCTGGTCGAGCAGGCCGAGCAGGGCGTCGACTACTTCACGATCCACGCCGGCGTGCTTCTGCGCTATGTGCCCATGACCGCCAAGCGCCTGGCCGGCATCGTTTCCCGTGGCGGCTCGATCATGGCCAAATGGTGCCTGGCGCACCATCAGGAGAACTTCCTGTACACGCATTTCGACGAGATCTGCGAGATCATGAAGGCCTACGATGTCTCCTTCTCGCTCGGCGACGGCTTGAGGCCCGGCGCCATCGCCGATGCCAACGACGAGGCGCAGTTCTCCGAGCTGCATACGCTGGGCGAGCTGACGAAGGTCGCCTGGCAGCACGATGTGCAGACGATGATCGAGGGGCCCGGCCACGTGCCGATGCAAATGATCAAGGAGAACATGGACGAACAGCTGGACTGGTGCGAAGAGGCGCCGTTCTACACGCTCGGCCCGCTGGTCACCGACATCGCCCCCGGCTACGACCACATCACCAGCGCCATCGGCGCCGCCCAGATCGGATGGTACGGCTGCGCCATGCTCTGCTACGTGACGCCGAAGGAGCATCTGGGCCTGCCGAACCGCGACGACGTCAAGGCCGGCGTCATCGCCTACAAGATCGACGCCCATGCCGCGGCTCTGGCCAAGGGGCATCCCGGCGCCCAGCAACGCGACGACGCGCTGTCCAAGGCGCGCTTCGAGTTCCGCTGGGAGGACCAGTTCAACCTGAGCCTGGATCCGGATACGGCGCGAGCCTTCCACGACGAGACGCTGCCCAAGGATTCAGCGAAGGTTGCGCACTTCTGCTCGATGTGCGGGCCGAAGTTCTGCTCGATGAAGATCACGCAGGAGGTCCGGGATTACGCCGAAAGCCATCACGTGGACGAGGCCGAGGCCCTGAAGCAGGGCATGGTGGAGCAATCGACGAGCTTCAAGCAGGGCGGTTCCAGGATCTATCGCCAGACCTAGGCCGATGTCGGTGGAGATCGACATCCAGGAGCAGGGAACGGATCGGGAATCGGTCCGTTTCCTCACGGGGCTGCTTTCTTTCGGCCTGCTCGTCACCCTGCCCTTCCTGATCATCTACCTGAGCACCGGCGAATACGGTCCGGCCCGGATCGTCGCCGGCATCAGCGCCTCCTACATCATCAGCATGGGCTTGCTGCATCGGCGTCGGCATGTGCGCTTCGCACTGCATTTCGCCATCTTCTCCTCCATGGCGGGGCTGCTGCTCTCCGTGCGCATACTGCCGGTCACCGCCATCTGGCTCTCCATCACCGCCGTCGCCGCGTTCGCGCTGCTGCAAAAGCGCGGGGCCCCATGGGCGCTGCTGCAGTTCGCCGGCATATGCGCCGTGCTCGTCGCCGATGCCATGAGCCCGCATCCGCTGTATACGCTGTCCGGACGCCTGAACATCCTGTTCAGCTACATCTCGGTGGTCATCCTGTGCTATCTGTTCCTGATGCGCGTGGAGCAGAACCAGCGGAAGGTCGCCGAGTACGCCGAGCGCCTGGCCTTCGAGCAGTCGGAGCGGGAGCGTTCCGAGATGGCCCGCCGCCTGGCCGGAGGCATGGCGCACCTGATCAATAACGAGATGCAGGTCGTCATGACCCGTGGACACCTGCTCAAGCACAAGCTGCCGGAGGAGGCGAGGGCGGACATCGACGCCATCACCGACATGGCCATGCAGGCCAGCAGCCACACCCGCAAGCTGCTGAGCTATGCGGAGGGCGGCCAGCAGCTGCATCAGCGCATTGACGTGCGCCAGCTTGTGCAGCAGGTGACCGATGCCTGGCGACACAGGCTGCCGGAGGGTATTCGCCTGCGCCTGAAGATCGATGCGGGAACGCTCGTCTGCGATGGCGACACATCGGAGATGGAGCAGGTGCTCAACGGCCTGCTGGAGAACGCCGTCGAGGCCTCGGTCCATGCCGGGGAGATCGCCCTGGGCTTGGAGGCGGTGGATGTGGACCCATCCAAAGCAGACGGGCTGAAACCCGGCCGATATGCCAAGATCACGGTCAGGGATCATGGCCACGGCATGGCCAAGGCGGTAATGGGGCGCATCTTCGAGCCCTTCTTCACCACCCGCTTCGCAGGGCGGGGGCTCGGGCTTTCCGCCATCTACGGCATCATCCAGCATTACGGCGGCAGGATCGCCGTGGAAAGCGCCGAGGGTGCCGGCGCCCTGTTTACGGTCTGGTGGCCACAATCGACCGAGGACGATGCCGAGATCCATGATAGGATACCGCCATCAGACAGCGAGAACGAGGAGAGGATATGAGCTTGGTTGCCCGTGACGTGATGAATGATCAGCCCCCGTTTTGCAGCGTGGAGGCGCCGATACGCGAGATCGCTCGGCGCTTTGCCGACGAGGCATTGACCGGCCTGCTGGTCGTTGACGAAGATCAGCGCCTGATGGGCGTGATCACCGAAGATGACCTGATCGACCAGCAGCGGCAGTTGCACATGCCGACGGCGATCGCCCTGTTTGACATGGTCATCCCGCTCGGGGAAGGACGCTTCGAACGCGAGTTGCAGCGCCTGCAGGCCCTGAAGGCCAGCGATCTGATGAGCCGGGATGTGCAGACGGTGGCGCCGGACACCGAGTTTTCCGTCATCGCCAGCATGATGAGCGAGAAGGATGTGCACCATCTACCCGTGCTGGACGGCGATACTGTGATCGGCCTGATCTCCCGGCACAATCTGATCAAGGCCATGGCCAGGCCTGCCCAAAAGCATTGATCCGTCGCATTCATAATGAGACGGAAACGATAGAATTTGCGAAAGAATTTTCTCAATCACTGAAGCCAGGATCCGTCGTCGCCCTGTCCGGAGAGCTCGGTGCCGGCAAGAGCGTGTTTGCCCGGGCGCTGATGCGCGCCCTGGGCGTGGCGGATGCGGTGATGCCCAGCCCGACCTTTGCCATCGTGCAGGAGTATGCCGGCAGGGATTGCCGGATCGCGCATATGGATTGGTACCGCCTCGGATGTGCCGAGGAGCTGGAGGCGATCGGGGTGCATGAGTACATGCTGCCGCCCTGGATCTGCATCATCGAATGGCCGGAACGGGCGGACGGCCTGATTCCGGCCGCGGCCCAGCGCCTGCGCATCTCCTTGGTTCCCGGTCACGTGCAGGCGCGCGACATCGAGATTGAGGCGGCGGCGGACTAAACCTCAGTCCGGCGTATCCAGCCGCAAGGGCCTGGCCAGCACGCGCACGTAGATCCATTCGAACAGCCCCGAGACCACGATGAAGGCGAGGAATATCCACAGCGCCTTGGCGTCGTCGCGGTAGCTCTCGTCCATCAGCACCAGCAGGGCGATCGTGCAGGCGATGCAGGCCAGCGCCGGCAGCCAGCGTTTGCAGCCGATCTCGGAGGAAAGGCGGCCGGCCGCGGCATTGGTGACGGCGAAGATCAGCAGGAAGCCGGCGCTGGCCAGGATGGCGATGGCCGTCAAATCGATGAGGTTGGCGATCAGCAGGGAGAACATACCCACAACCAGCACCCCGGACACCGGCTCGTTCCATACCTTGCGCTGCAAGAGCTGTGGCAGTTCCCTGTCCCTGGCCAGCCTGTAACCCAGTCGGGCATTGCCATAGATCGTGGCATTGATGGCGGAGAAGGTCGCCAGCAGGGCGGATACGGCCACCATCGTGAAGCCGAGGTTGCCCATCGTCGGCCTGGCGGCCGCCGCCAGGGCATAGTCCTTGGCGGCGGTGATCTCGGCCTCGGACACCGTACCGACGGTGACGGCGGCTACGAGGCAGTACAGCACGATGACGAGCAACACCGATCCGTAGAAGGCGCGAGGCAATGTGTGTTCGGGTCTTTCGACGTCCTGGGCGGCATTGGCGATCAGCTCGAATCCCTCGTAGGCGACGAAGATCACCATGCCCGCCGCCACCACGGTCAGGCCGGAGCCCCAGGTCGAGGCGGCGAAATGCGAGGCATGGATATGCGGGAAGCCGGCGGTGATGACAACGGCCAGCAACAACAGCTTGAGCAGGACGATGAGGGTTTCGGCGCGGCTGATGATATCGGCATTGAACAGGTTGATGGCCAACGGCACGACGATGGCGGCGCTGACCAGGGTATGGCGCAGCCAGGACGGGTGTGCACCGTGGAAAAAGGTCAGGGCGTAGGAGCCAAAGGCCGTGGCATACAGGGCGATAGTGACCAGGTAGCTGAGCCAGAGCAGTAGGTTGATGCTGCCCGTGGCCAGGTCGGTGCCGAAGGCGGCATCGATGTAGGCCACGGTGCCGCCCGGGCTGGGGTAGTGTACGGACAGGTGCGCATACGAATAGGAGGTTGCCAGGGCGATGGCACCGGCCACCAGGAAGGCGATGACGGTGCCGCCATGCGCCAGCGACACTGCCTCGCCGAGCACGGCGAAGATGCCGCCGCCGACCATGCCGCCGATGCCGATGGCCATGGCGCCGACGAGCCCGATGGCGGGCTGGGCGTCACTGCCCGAGGGATGCTGCATGGCATGGGTTTATAACGGCTGAGGATACGACCGTCCATACGCGGATGCCGATAGGGATGACGGACGTGAGCCTATGGCCGATACTGTGCCCGTGGAAATGGAAACGGCCATCGTCGCGGACAAGGATTCCGCCCCCGGTTTCGCCGTCGACCGATGGACGGCGGAGTTTGCTTCGCCTCAGTCCGAACGCGGTTTCCTGGATTCCATCGCGGCTTTCGAGATCAATGCCTTCCGGCGCTCGATGCTGATCTGCGGGCCGTTGTATCTTTCCTTTATCATTTCCGATTACCTGCAGGTCGGACATCGTCCCTCCATCTGGATCATCCTGGCCGCCCGTATTGTCGTCTGTCTGATGGCGCTGGGCCTCGGTATCCGTATCGGCCGGGATGGAACAAGAAACGGCGCCGTGGTCGCCTCCGCCTATGCTGGCTCCCGTATCTTCTTCATTGCTGCCCTTGGCATGGCATTCGTGATCTTTCCGTTGAGCGGCAGGAACTATGTGGAGCTTTATCCCGCCCTGATCGTGATGATGATGGTCGCATTCTTCCTGATCCCGGCCCGTTTCATCGACCGCTTCGTCGCCTGCCTTTTCGCCATCGTCGGATTCAACGCCGAAGCAGCGATCTGGATCCATCCGACCATGCTGAATTTGCCATTGGCGCTGCTGCTGATGCTGGCCACGCTCGTGCTCGGCGCCATGGTTTCCCGTGCCAACGCGCTGATGCGCCGGCAGCACCATGTCGATGCCATGCAGCAGCAGCGACTGAATGCGAGCCTGGAAAGCGAGGTCAGGTCCCGGCAGCGCCTGCAACAAAGAGCCATGGCCCTGGCCCAGACCGACTCTCTGACCGGCATTGCCAACCGTCGTCATTTTATGACCGCGTCGGAGAACGAGCTGAGCCGTGCCCGCCGCTACGGCGGCCCGCTAACGGCGATGATCCTCGATGTCGACCATTTCAAGGCCGTCAACGATAGCTTCGGCCATGCCGCCGGTGATCTTGCCCTGACGGCCGTGGCCAATACCTGCAAGGCCGTCCTCAGGTCTCCCGATCTGCTCGGCCGCATCGGTGGCGAGGAGTTTGCCATGCTGTTGCCGCATACGGATATCGAGGGCGCCTCAGTGTTGGCCAAGCGATTGTGCCGGGCGATTGCCGACATCCGCATCGATCGCCCTACGGGCCCGTTAAGCCTGACCGCCACCATCGGCGTGGCGGCGTGGCGCGGCGAGGACGACAGTCTCGGCGACCTGCTGCTGCGCGCCGATCGCATGCTGTACAAAGGCAAGGCACAGGGCCGGAATCGCGTCGTCGCCTGATCGGGAACGCCTCTCGGAAAGGCCTGTCAAAGGAATAAGGAGCAGGCTTGCACCTGCTCCTTATGCATGGCCCTTGATTGCGACGCTCATTCAAGCAGCGCTATGTGACAAGTGCATGGCATAGAGATGTCACGTGCCGAAGCCGGCCGCATGCAGGCCGACGATGACCATCTGCGTGCCGATAACGGAGAGAATCAGCCCCATCAGCCGGGTCACGACATTGATGCCGCCCTTGCCGATGAAGCCGATCAGGCGTTGGCCGGTCAGAAAAAAGGCGTACGTGATCAGGCAGAGCAGAGCGAATACGGCGATGGTGATGATGATCTCCATGCTATTGCCGGTGGCGGAGAAGTTCATCGCCGTCGTCAGCGTGCCGGGGCCGGCGAGGATCGGCATGGCCAGCGGCGATACCGCGACGCTTAGCGCTGCCTCGTTGCCCTGGGCCGTGTCCTCACGCGGATGATGCACGCGCGAGGGGGCGCCATGCAGCATCTGGAAGCCGACGAGGATGACCAGGGCGCCGCCGGCGATGCGGAAGGCCGGCAACGTGATGCCGAACAGCTCGAACAGCAGCCGGCCGAACAGGCAGAACACGAGCACGATGGCAAAGGCGATGAACAGCGACTTGAAGGCGATCTGCCGCTTCATCGCCGGCGACTCACCGTCGGTCAGGCCGAGAAACACCGTCGTGTTGGCCACGGGATTCATGATGGCGAAGAACGCCAGGAACACGGTGATCGTATGGTTCAGCAAGCCGCTCATCGCGGCCCGACCATAGCAAGCCGTCCATGGCGGCGTCAAAATGTATGTCACATGGCCATAAAGGGCATGCACGCCTGCGTACAGGCGCTAGGCTGGCGTCATGACGGTGTGCAACAAGCAGGAGATTCGCGCCCTGGCCCAAGCGCACGGCTTTGAGCTATGCCATTTCACGCGCCCGCACATCGACACGATGCATGCCGAGGCCCTGGCGCGATGGGTCGATGCCGGCATGCATGGCGGCATGGATTATATGGCCGATCCCGGACGCCAGGCGCGGCGCCGTGATCCGGCATCCATGCTGGACGGTGTGCGCACGGTCATTTGCCTCGGCATGCGCCATACTCCGCCCGCATACACGTTGAGTCAGGCCGACGCCGCCAACCGGCAGGGCGTCATCGCCGCCTATGCCCAGGGCTCGGATTACCACGAGATCGTGAAGCCGCGACTGAAGGCCATGGCCAGGGAGCTGGATATCCGTCTCGGGGCTCATGCCCAGCGCGTGTATGTGGATACAGCCCCGGTGCTCGAGCATGCGCTGGCCGAAAGCGCCGGCCTGGGTTGGCAGGGTAAGCATACGTTGACGATTCATCGTGGGCTCGGCTCCTGGCTGATGCTCGGCGAGATCTACACCACCGCCGAGCTGACGCCGGATTCCCCAGCAAGCTTCCATTGCGGCAGTTGCACGGCCTGCATCGATGTCTGCCCGACCCGGGCCATCGTGGCGCCGTTCGTCGTCGATGCCCGGCGCTGCATCTCCTACCTGACCATCGAGCACCGCGGCTTCATCCCGAAGGCGCTCAGGCCGGCCATGGGCAACCGCGTCTTCGGCTGCGACGATTGCCAGGCCGCCTGCCCCTGGAACCGGCAGATGCAGGCTCCTGATCCCGATCTTCTGGGCCCCAGACCGGAGAACCATCTGCCGGCGCTACGCGAACTGCTGGCGCTGGACGAGGTGGGCTTCCGAGCCCGCTTCCGCAAATCTCCCGTCCGACGCGCGGGCAGGGCGGGGCTGCTGCGCAATGTCGCCGTCGCCATGGGAAACAGCGGCCATGCCGGCTTCGTGCCGGATCTGCTGGTTGCCCTGGGGGACGATGAACCGCTGCTGCGCGGCCATGCCGCCTGGGCGCTGGGGCGCATTTGCCCCCAGGGGGACCGGGGGGAAATCTCTTCGCGCCTGCGCTACCATGCCGAGCTAGAGGCACATGCCGAGGTCCGGATCGAGCTGGACGCGGCCATCGCCCAGCTGACAGATAGCGAGGAAACATGAACACGCCCAATGCCTTTATCTTCGATCTCGACGGCACCCTCGTGGACGCCTTGCCGGATATCCGTGCCAATGCCAACCGTGCCCTGAAGGCGCTGGGTTACGACTTCGAGCTGAGCCTGGATGAAACCCGCCCACATGTTGGCGGCGGTGCCCAGAAGCTGGCGGCCAGCGTGCTTGGCAAGGCAATGGACGATCCGGACACCCTGGCTTTGTATCAGGCCTTTGCCGATATCTATGAACAGCATCCCGCCGATTTCAGCCAGCCCTTCCCCGGCGTCATGGAAACGCTGCGCACCCTGCAGGATCGTGGCATCCCGATGGCCTGCGTCACCGCCAAGCCGGCCAAGGCGCGCGTGCGTGTGCTGGACAGCCTCGGCATCTCCCCGTATCTGGTCACGGCGCTGTCGCCGGAGGACGGCTATAGCAAGAAACCGGCCCCGGACATGCTCTACGAGTGTTGCCGCCGTATGGGCGTGGACATCGCCGAGGCGGTGATGGTCGGCGATACCACCTATGACATCGAGGCGGGCTTCAATGCCGGCTGCCTGCATGTGGCCTATTGCGAGCATGGCTACCAGCCTTTGCCGGCGCAGTTCGAGGGTCGGGTCATGCGCCTGGCGCAATTTACGGACCTGTTGCAGCTGTTGCCATGAACACCCGCCTTTCGGGTATCTACGGCATCCTGCCGGCGGATCTGGAAGACGACGATTTGTTGGCACGGGCCGAGGCGGCGATGCGGGGCGGGGTGCGCATCCTGCAACTGCGGGACAAGGGGCAGGGCTTCAAGCGGGCGCTGGCGCGGGCCAAGGCCCTGCGGGCGCTGACGCGGGATTTCGATGCCGTGTGCATCGTCAACGATTCCATCCAGCTGGCCATTGACAGCGGCGCGGACGGCGTGCACCTGGGGAGAGCCGATGCGCCGAACCTGATGCGCCTGCGCGCCGAGGTTGGGGATGGGCTGATCGTCGGCATCTCCTGTCAGGGCGATGCCGCTTTCGCCCTGCATGCTCTGGAACATGGGGCCAGCTATGTGGCCTTTGGCGCCGTATTCCCGACCACAACCAAGACGGATGCCGTGGTCATCGGCCCGGCACGGCTGGCCAAGGCACGGCAGATGTTTCCGGATCGCAACATCGTCGCCATCGGCGGCATCACACCGGACAAGCTCGGCATCGTGCGCCAGGCCGGCGCCGATTGCGCCGCCGTCATCTCCAGCCTGTTTACGCCAGCATCCGGCATCGAAAAACGGGCGGCGCAAATGGTCGAGGCCTGGGGTCATGCGTAGGCAGGTCTGCCTGACGGTCGGCGGCTCCGATTCCTGTGGCGGCGCCGGCATCCAGGCGGATCTGGCGATGTTCGCGCGCATCGGGGTTGCGGGATGTTCAGCCATCACGGCCCTGACCGCCCAGAATCCCGAGCGCATCCTGCGCATCGAACCCTCTCCGCCGGGGCAGCTGGCCGCCGAGCTGGAGGCGATCCTTTCGTATTACGCGGTAGTGGCGGTGAAAACGGGGATGCTGGTCGGCCGCGATCATATCCGCACGGTGGCAGCGGCGCTCTCGCAGCACCCCACACCTTGCCATCTCGTCGTCGATCCCGTCATGGTCTCCACATCCGGCACTCCCTTGCTGGACGAGGCCGGGCTGGAGGCGCTTGTCGCCGAGCTGTTCCCCATGGCCAGCCTGATCACCCCCAATCTGCCGGAAGGGGAAATGATGCTCGGGGCGGGCATTGATGATCCGGTGGAGGCCGCCGCCGAGCTCGTACGCCGCTTCCGCTGCCCGGTGCTGCTGAAGGGAGGGCATGGCGAGGGGGGCGAGATGCTGCTCGACGTGCTGTGCATGGGCGATGGCGGGATCCATCTGTTCGAACATCCGCGCCTGGACTGGGATCGGGAGCAGGCGCATGGCAGCGGCTGCCGGCTGGCGGCCGCCATCGCCGCCTACCTGGGCCTTGGGGTGGCCATGGACGAGGCCGTATCCCTCGGCATCGCGCAGCTGCATGACGGGCCGGCGTAACGCGCATCACATCCAGGCCCTTACGGCGCGCTAGGCTTCATCCCATCGGGAACAGGGAGAAGGCATGCATCGGTATATCCTGCAAAATCCCATCTTTCGCACGTTGCCGCTCGGACCGTTGTCCGAACTGCTGACCCAGGGGCGTGAGCAATCCTTCGCGCCCGGTCAGTCGCTGATCCGGGAAGGGGAATTCAATCACTTCCTGTACGTGTTGGAGGAGGGGGAGGCACACATCATCTCCGGCGGCAGGGTGGTGGCCGAGATTGGGGAAGGGGAGATCGTCGGGGAGATATCCGCCACAGGCATGAGTCATCCTGTGGCCGATGTCGTTGCCGCCGATGCCGTGCTGGCCATCGCCTTTCCCATCGAGCTGGTCGGTGATCTTGGCCTGCAGTATCCCGCCTTCGCCGAGCAATTGCGCGCACTCGGTGCCCGGCGCATCTACTGACCTTCTTCGTGCTGGCGTAGTGCCGCCTTGGCGCGCCGGTACAGAACCTCCTGTTCATCCAGCGATAGATCGCCGAGGGACGGGCCGGCCAGGGCCTCCATGCCGCGGAAGCGCTCGCCGAACTTGCGGTTCGTGCGCATCAGCGCCAGCTCCGCATCCAGCCCAAGCTTGCGTCCGAGGTTAACCAGGGAGAACAGCACGTCGCCGAACTCGTCCTCCATGCGCTCCGGCGAGGCTTGCTCGGCGCGCACCTCCGCCTCCAGCTCGGCCAGTTCCTCGTGCATCTTCTCGAGCACATCCGAGGCCTGCACCCAGTCAAAGCCGACCCTGGCGGCACGCTGCTGCATCTTTTGCGCGTACTTCAGTGCCGGCAGTGGCGGGATACCGTCCATGAGGCTGACGCGTTCGGTATGCTCCGCCTGCTTCAACTCCTCCCACTGGCGCGAGAGATCTCCGCCCCGATCCTCTTCGAACACATGTGGATGCCGTCGGATCATCTTCTCGACGATGGCCTCCGCCACGTCGTGCAGAGAAAACTGGCCCTGTTCCTTGGCGATGCGCGCATAGAATACGATCTGCAGCAGCAGGTCACCGAGCTCCACCTTCAGCGCCTGCCAGTCCTGCAGGTCGATGGCCTCCAGTACCTCGTAGACCTCTTCCAGGGTATAGGTGCGCAGCGATTGCAGCGTCTGCTTACGATCCCAAGGGCACTGTTCACGCAGCACATCCATCAGAACCTCTAAACGATCGATTGAATGGACGATTTCCATAATCCTATCTTTCACGATATGCCGCCTCTTGAGGTGCTGATTTGCGGCCATCGCCGCCTGCGGGACGGTAGAAACCTGCCCCGTTGCAACCCTGGCGTCCATGACGTAAGTAAAGAATCGTAAACGCTATTCCGCAGCGGCGGCATCTGTGCTAGGAACACGGGCGATGAAGCCACTCCGCCTTGTATTCATGCTGGTCAGCATCCTCGCCACCTCGCCGGCCTTTGCCGCCGGCCTTGGCGATCCGTTCTCGACCGAGGACATGGTGGCCCCATCGCCGGCCGATCGACTCATCTGCCAGCAGCCTGTGAAGGGCAGGGCGCTGACGCTGGTCGACGTCGTCGAGGTCACGCTGTGCAACAACCCGCAAACGCGGGTTAGCTGGGCGGCGGCGCGTGCCCAGGCCGCGCAGCTGGGAGCCAGCGAATCGGCATGGCTGCCGAGCCTGAGCATCCAGGGTACGGGCAGCCACGATGCATCGCGAACCGCCGGCATATCCACGGTCAGCAACGCGCGCAGTGCCTCGCTGACGGCGAGCTACCTGCTGTACAATTTCGGTGGCCGCCGCGCCGGCATCGAGAATGCACGCCAACTGCTGATCGCCGCCAATGCCTCGGCCGATGCCACGGTGCAGAGCCTGTTCCTGAGCGCCGTCAAGGCGTACTTCGGCGCCCTGTCCGCCGAGGCCAGTGTGCGGGCGAGCCTGGCCAGCCAGGCCTCGGCCAGGCAAAGCATGCTGGCCGCCGAAGCGCAGGTGAAGGCGGGGACCGCCACACCCGCCGACGAGCTGCAGGCCAAGACCGCTTATGCCCAGGCCGTGTTCAACCGCATCCAGGCCCAGGGCATTGCCCGTAGCGCCCGCGGCACGCTGGCCAATGTCATGGGACTCAGGCCGACGCATGCGCCCAGCCTGCAGCCCTTGCATGAGCAGAGCCCGAACCTGGCCATGGAGCAGAACATCGACCATCTGATCGACGTGGCGCTCGAGCGCCGCCCCGATCTGGCGGCGGCGAATGCACAGATCAAGGCGGCCGAGGCCAGCGTCACCAGCAGCCGCGCCTCGGGACTGCCCAGCCTGACCCTGAACGGCTCCGTCTCCAACTTGGGGACCATGCCGGCCGGCAGCAATTACATCAACACACAGGACGGTGTGATCACCATCAACCTGACCTTCCCGCTGTTCACGGGTTTCGACACCACCTACAAGGTGCTGGCGGCGCAGGCGCAGGTGGAAAACAGCGCTGAATCGCGCCGGCAGCTGGCCAACCAGGTGACGCTGGAGGTCTGGCAGGCCTACCAGAACCTGCGCACCCAGGGCCAGGCCCTGCGCTCGGCGCGCACGCTGCTGGACTCAGCCGAGCTGTCGAACCAGCTGAACCTCGGCCGCTACGAGGCTGGCGTCGGCACCATCCTGGAGGTGCTTTCGTCGCAAAGCGCCCTGGCCAGCGCCCGCCAACAGCATGTCAGCGCGCTGTACAACTGGAACATCGCCCGCTTCTCGCTGGCACAGGCCATCGGCATGCTGGACCTGACGGCGCTGACTCGAAACGATCTCATGGAGCCCTAACCGATGGATATGCATCGCTTTTTCAATCGAAAGCTGGGCATCGGCCTGATCATCGCCGCCCTGCTCGGGGCCGCCGGCTACTATACCCTTGTGCCGCGGCACAAGCCGCTGAACCGTCAGTTCGTCACCGAGACCATCAAGCGCGGACCGCTGACGCAGACGGTTTCCGCCAATGGCACGTTGAACCCCGTGGTGTTGGTCAATGTCGGTTCACGCGTTTCCGGCATCGTGCAGGACATTTATGCGGACTTCAACGACAAGGTCAAGAAGGGGCAGGTGCTGCTGCGCCTGAACCCCTCACTGCTACAGGCGCAGCTGAACCAGTCTCAGGCCAATGCCGCCAATGCCCGTGCCGCCCTTGACCTGGCGCGTGCCAACGAGCGCCGGTCCCAGGAGTTGTATGACAAGCGCTACGTGTCGCGCCAGGCGCTCGACACGGCAATCCAGGCTATGAAATCGGCCAAGGCCCAGCTCGATCTCGCCGAGGCGCAGGTGCGCTCGGACACCATCAACCTCAATTACACCGTCATCCGCTCGCCGGTATCCGGCGTCGTGGTCTCGCGCGAGGTCGACGTCGGGCAGACGGTGGCCGCCTCGTTCCAGACGCCAACGCTGTACAAGATTGCCCAGGATCTGACGCGTATGCAGATCGATTCCAGCTTCGCCGAGGCCGATATCGGCGGCATCCGCGTCGGGCAGACGGCGAACTTCACCGTCGATGCCTACCCGGGCCGCACATTCTCCGGCAAGGTCCGGCAGATTCGTCTGGATCCCACCGTGCAGTCCAATGTCGTGACCTACGATGTGGTCATCGACGTCAGCAACCCCAAGGGAGACCTGCTGCCGGGCATGACCGCCTATGTCAATGTCACCACCGCCGAGCTGGCCGATGTGCTCAGCGTGCCGAACACGGCGCTGCGCTTTCGTCCGGCCAAGGATGTGCCGATCCAGAAGGAGAAGGCTGGGGAGCGCCCGAAAGGGGAGGGGCTGCGCGGCACCGTCTATGTGCTCGGAGACAATGGACTGATCCCGGTATCGCTGGTGCTCGGGGCCACGGACGGTAGCCGCACGCAGGTGCTGGCCGGTGATCTGAAGCCGGGAGAGGCCGTCGTCACCGATACGGCGAGCGATGCCACTGCATCGGGACGCTCGCCGAGTATCCGGCTCCACTAAGCATCCATGACCGAGGTCGTCGCCCTGCACGCGCTGTACAAGGAGTATGAGACCGACGCCGGGCCCGTGCCGGTGCTCAGGCATATGGAACTGTCCATCGGCGAGGGGGAATTCGTGGCCATCATGGGGCCGTCAGGATCCGGAAAATCGACGCTGATGAACATCCTCGGCTGCCTGGACGTCCCCACCTCCGGCCAGTATATCCTGAATGCGCAGGACGTCAGCGCCCTGACAGAGAACGAGTTGGCCGCGGTGCGTAGCCAGGTCATCGGCTTTGTGTTCCAGGGATTCAACCTGCTGTCGCGCGCCTCGCTGGCCACCAATGTGGCCCTGCCGCTGGTCTATCAGCGCGTGGCGAGAGGCGAGCGCCACGCCCGCGCGGCCGACATCCTGAAACAAGTGGGCCTGGGCGACCGATTGGATTCACTGCCGCCGCGCATCTCCGGCGGCCAGCAGCAGCGCGTCGCCATCGCCCGGGCACTTGTCACAAACCCGCGCCTGATCCTTGCCGACGAGCCGACGGGCAATCTCGACACCGTCACCGGACGCGAGATCATGGGCCTATTCCAGCGCATCAACCGGGAAAGCGGCATCACCGTCATCGTCGTTACCCATGACATCCATGTCGCCAGCTACGCCTCCCGACTGGTTTATCTGGTGGACGGGGAGATTCGCTACGATGGGGCGGTCAGCGACTTCCAGGAAGGGCAGGTGGCGGCATGATCGGCTCCCTGCTCGGCGAGGCGTTGCAGGCCATGGCCGCGAACCGGCTGCGCACGTTCCTGACGGCGCTGGGTATCATGATCGGTGTGGCCGCAGTGGTGCTGATGGTGTCGATCGGCGAGGGCACGCAGAAGCAGGTTACGGATTCCATTCGTTCCATGGGCTCGAACCTGCTCATCGTGCGCTCGGGATCCCGGACACAGGCCGGGGTGCGCATGGGGGCAGGGCAGACGCCGACGCTGACGGAGATGGATGCCCAGGCTATCGCCCAACTGCCCGGCTGCCTGATGACGGCGCCGATGGTGACGGGCGGCGTGCAGGTCATCTACGGCGCCAACAACTGGAGCACAAGCGTTATCGGCACCAATGCCAACTACCTGCGCATCCGCGACTGGAACCTGGCGGAAGGGCGTGACTTCTCGGAATCCGAGACGCAGGGGGGCATGCGCGTGGCCATCATCGGCCAGGATGTGGCCACGCAGCTGTTCGGCGTCGACGATCCCGTCGGGCAGGTTATCCGCATCAAGCAGTCGCCGTTCCGGGTGATCGGCCTGCTCAGCGTGAAGGGGCAGTCGCTGGACGGGCGTAGCCAAGACGACACCATCATCGTGCCATTGCGCACGGCGCAGAGACAGCTGTTCGGAACCCAGTTCCAAGGCACCATCGCCTTCATCCTGGTCCAGGCCAAAAGCGACGATGTCATGACCGCCCTGCAGCACAGCATCGAACTGCTGCTCAGGCAGCGCCATCACCTGGGCGAGCATGCTGATGATGACTTTACGGTGACGAATATGGCCGAGGTGACGCAGAAGGCCTCGGAGATCACCGGCATGCTGTCCATCCTGCTGGGTGCCATCGCCTCGATATCGCTGTTCGTCGGGGGCATTGGCATCATGAACATCATGATGGTCTCGGTCACCGAGCGCACGCGCGAGATCGGCATCCGCATGGCACTTGGTGCCCGTCGTGCCGACATCATGCTGCAGTTCCTATTGGAGTCGGTGATCATCACCGTCTCCGGCGGCATCGTCGGCATCGTCGCAGGCATCAGTATTGCGCTGCTGGCCGCACGCCTGTTCAACGTCTGGACGCTGATCAGCTCCTCGCCGGTGCTGTTGGCCTTCGGCGTGTCCGTTGCCGTCGGCATCTTCTTCGGCCTGTATCCGGCGCGCAAGGCGGCCAAGATGCGCCCGATCGATGCCCTGCGCTATCAGGGCTAGGGATGTCGTCGCCTGGCAAGTGATCACCTAGCGCCCATCGCCGTACTTTACATAATATACATTATGCGACGTAGCATATTGGAGGTCGGGGGAGCGGCGGCGTCCCGGTTTCGGGCCCCTGGGCTCGCTTCCTTGTCATGAAGAAACAACTACAACGAACCCGGAACGCATTCGGCACACCCTCGATATATCAACCACTTACGCGCATGGTCTGGAGGTGTCGATATGATGCTCCCGGACAACGTGAAGGATGCCGAAATCCGGTTCCGCATCCCTGCGTGGCTGAAGGCTGACTTCCTCCGCCACTGTCAGATGCGAGACGTACCGGCTAGCCACCTGCTGCGTAGATTCATCCGGGCCGCTGTGAGCGATCAGGGGCCGTCGTCGCTGGCCGATGACGTGAGGCGTAACCCTGCCACGGCGTATGACTGCCCTCGCTGCGGGTGCAGCGAGGTCGTGACGACTGACGGGCCGTATTTCTGTCCGGCCTGCCGTCTCACATGGCAGTACGTGCCCCCTGAGGTTGCCCAGGTCTACGCTGATCGGATCGTGAAGCCGTTGGGAGGCCAGCCATGACGCGCACCACCATGACAGGCCGTCCACACGTTCCGTGCATGGGTTATCCACGGCCAGGGCGTCGCGTAGCTGCCAAGCGTAGCGAGCAGCCCGACGGCGAAGCCGGGCGGTGGGTAACCTGTGCGCGGCCTGAGTGTGGGCGGCGGGGCTCCCTACCCTCTCGCCCTTCTGTGGCTACAATGACGCGGCCATGACCACCCATCGTGCAGCAATTAATTGTGCCGCCCCCCGTCTATACATTATGCAACGTACGATTTGGGAGCGCGAAGGGCCGGGCGCGCATCGCACCGCCCCATCACTTGGCTGGCCTAGACTCAACCTTCCTGATTTTTGATCTGATCCAGATACAGATGGAATTGCCCGAAATTGAAGGGCTTGTCGAATATCATCGTGTTGAGCTTGTCGGTGGAATTGACCGTTTGGAATTCATCATAGCCCGTGGCGACGACGATGGGCAGCTTGACATCGGATTGGCGCACACTGCGGATCAGCTCGATGCCGTCCTCGGGTTCAGGCATGCAGATATCGGTGACGATGAGGTGGATCGCGTCACATTCGCGCTCATAGATCTTCAATGCATCTGTACCATTGCCCGCCGTGATGACGTGGTAGCCACGATCACAGAGGAATTCCTCTAGCGTGGCGCGAAAGACCGGGTCGTCCTCGACGAGTAAGACCTGTTGCGGCTCGCTGGCCTTTGCCCCCTGTTCCATCATCCCCCCCCTCATCACATCCCGATGCGCATACTAGTCATAGCCAATAGATATGTCTTCCCACCTATTTGGGCAATCATGGCCCGGCTTTCCTGTTTCGACCGACAACATCAATATTGACCGCTGGCATACGCAAGCACAATTTACAGCCATGCCGAGATAAAACTTTAGGCAACGTCTTTGTTATTGCACATAAACATATTGAAATATATACATTTTTTTTCATTCGGACCATGGCATATCGATTGCTGCCCATCAGTGCAGCATTAAGATACAGGGAGCATGGAATGGAATCCGTTGAATCACTACTTGAAATTGCCGGCAAGGTGGCTGGGCTGACCAACGCCAAGATCGCGCAGATCCAGAGCATCACCAATCGCTCACGCATGTTGGCGCTGAATGCAACGATTGAGGCCCATTCGGTCGGTGACGCCGGTCGCGGCTTTATCGTCGTCGCAGGGGAAATGAAGTCGATCTCCGATGAGATCACGAAGCTGGCCTCATCGCTCCAGGGCGAGCTTAAAGAAGAGCTGCAGCAGCTGAATTCGCATGCAAGCCTTACCTCCTCCGAGCTGCGCAATGTGCGCGGCGAACGCCTGGCGGATCTCGCACATAACGCCGTGGAAATTGCCGATCGCAACCTGTACGAGCGTACCTGCGACGTGCGCTGGTGGGCCACCGATCAGGCCGTCGTCGACTGTGCTGCGGATCCAGATTCGGAGGACAAACGTCGCCATGCCTCCGAGCGCCTGTCCGTGATCCTGCAGTCATACACGGTGTATCTCGACCTGTGGATTGCCGATACCTCCGGCAATATCATCGCCAACGGCAGGCCCGATCGCTATCGACGCGTGCCAGGGCTAAACGTATCCCAATCCCAGTGGTTCAAGGATGCAATGGCTACCCGGGACGGCAACTGTTTCGCTGTGGCCGACATCTCCCCGGAACCGGCTCTGAATGGGGCCATCACCGCCACCTACTCAACCGCCATTCGTAGCGGTGGCGAAAACCATGGCGAGCCGATCGGTGCGCTCGGCATCTTTTTCGACTGGAGTGAGCAGGGGCAGGCCATCGTCGACGGCGTCCGCCTGACGCCCGAGGAGCGGGCATATACGACCTGCCTGCTGATCGACTCACAGCACCGCATCATCGCATCGAGCGATCGCAAGGGCATGCTCACCGACCGTTTTCCGATCGACAGCCATCGCGGCGAACGTGGGCATTTCGAGACCAATACCGGGAATCTCGTCGGCTATGCCCTGACCCCAGGCTATGAGACCTACCGGGGCCTGGGCTGGTATGGCGTGATCGTTCAGCGCGGCTAGCTGGCCGCTGTTCAGCGCCTTTGTCCGCACCATCTTCCCCATGGCGCATGGCTGGCATCGGCGCACGCAGATCCTTAGGCGCCTGTCTCCCGTCCTGCCGTGGCAGGCGAGAAATATTCACGTGCAGTTCACATCAATGAAATACGCATGTGCAATAATTGATGGTGTCGCGGTCTGGCTCGAGCCCTATGGCATCATGAGCCGGTACATCGCATGCATCGACTCTTCGGACCAGGCGTTGTGGTATCCAAGGAGGTGTCTTATGGGAACCAAGATACGCTGGCAAGAATGGATCAATATGGCGCTGGGACTGTGGCTGTTCGTGTCGCCGTTTTTCGGATTCGGTAGTGTAAACGGAGCTGCGGCCGTGAACGGTTATGTCTTCGGCGCCATCGTCATCATGCTGTCTGGAGCAGCGCTGTTTCTCTCCCAGGTATGGGAGGAATGGATCAATATGGCGATCGGCGTCTGGTTGTTCGTGGCGCCTTTTGTTTTGAGCTTTTCGGACATGCACGAGGTGATGTTGAACCATATGGACGTGGGCATAGCCCTGTTCGGTGTCGCCCTGTGGGCAGCGGCCATGTATCCGCTGCATTCGCGGGGTCAGCACATCAGTCATGTGCATAAGGTCTAGACAGGTCCCTTACGGGTGCGGTTGGCTTGGCCATCCGCACCCGCCTGCCGGCCACCACGAATAATGAAAAATCCTTTGCAATACGCCGGTCACAAAGAAAGCCCGTAAGCACTTGGCTTACGGACTCTTATAAGCGTCGGAATTGGTCCAAAGGGGACTCGCATACCCATGCTATCTTATCGTTACATCGACATATTCTCTATTCGATATCGGAATATCCCAACAAACGAAGGTTTACCTTCTTGGTCCACTGGTTAGAGCGTGAGGGTAAGACTCCACATACGCCTCAAACCGGTTCGACTCCATGGGCTTGGCGATGTAGTATCCTTGGGCGACATCGCATCCGGCGCCTTTTAGTGCAGCCCAATCTCCCTGAGATTCGACTCCTTCGGCAACAATCTTCAGTCCCAACTGATGCGCCATCTCGATATTGGATTCAACCACAATACGTAGGGATCGATTCTCGCTAAAGCCTGTCACAAAGCTTTGATCGATCTTCAGCTCACTGAAGGCCGTGCGCATGAGCTGCTGCATATTTGAATAGCCGGTTCCATAGTCATCAATGGAAAGAGCAAAACCATTCATACATAGGCGGGCCAAGTTTTCCGATGAGTAGGCAACATTATTCATTGCGGCTGTCTCGGAGATCTCGAGCACCATATATCTTGGGTCAAGTCCTGCTTCATTGACCGTCTGCAAAATTCTATCTGCAAGAGAAGGATCATCCAGCGAGACCAGGGAAAGATTGACTGCCATTACAAGATCATGGCCTGCTTCATGCAAGCTGCGACAGGTAATGGCACTTTGCCGGATCATATGAAATGTAAGCTCATCGATGTTGCCACTTTGCTCCAGCTGGGGAATAAAGGCGCTAGGACCGACAACACCCAACTCTGGATGCATCCATCGCGCCAATGCCTCGGCTCCAATTAACCGACCAGTCTGCAATTCAACCTTGGGTTGAAAATATGGCTGGAATTGATTCGCGCGTACCCCCACCGCGATCTCATCATTGGAAAAGCTCGGCATGTTAACCGGATGATTTCGTTTGCCCTCCGCACGCTCGTACCGGGAAAGGCCTTCTTTGAGCCGGTCCAAGTGGATGGGCTTTTCGATCACATCCAGAATTTTGATCCCCAGGGCCTTGGCCATGCTGGCTGCCGAGGCAAGCAATTTGGTTCCCAGGCCACTGATAATGCTTATCGAGACTTGATGTCCCTCTTCACCGATATGCCTCAAGAATTCAAGGCCATCCATTTCGGGCATGCTCAGGTCACTGAGGATCAAATCAATGGGTGAATCAATTTCCTGACGCATAAGCTCGATCGCTTGTTTGCCATTGCTCGCATCACGTATGGAACGCACGCCCAACGTGCGCAGCATGTCCACCACTAACTGTCGTTGGAAATCATCATCCTCAACGACCAGAACGTGTAAAGCGCGCAGATCGCCCATTATTCAGCATCTCCAGTAATATGGGCCTCAAGCCGATCGATCTCTTCGTCGAGGTCAGCGTCGAATCGCGGGCGACGAAGTAGCATCGAGAGCCGTCGGCCGAGTTCGCGAAACCAGTTCATGACAACCTACCGAAAATCGAAACTCGAAATTCGAAACTCGAAATTGGAAACTCGAAATTCGAAACTGGAAATTCGAAACTCGATCTTCCAGTTTCTGCTCTTCCATTCACTCAATCACTCAATCGCCCAATCACC
>OFHG01000120.1_pt1 | contig 35022 bp, 22 predicted proteins | sample 1521931 | NCBI WGS metagenome assembly OFHG01 (sample SAMEA2468438, study PRJEB22500) | soil metagenome | biome: Glassland; feature: Farmland; material: Clay | place: Australia | collected 2013-01-31 | depth 0.55 m
GAGGAGGGGGCGGAACTCAAGACTCTCTTGAAGGCTGCGGCAGCCTTGTCACCCTGATTGTTCAGTTTGTAAAGGCGCCCCAGGATGAGGTTGGAATTGGTGTCGGAAGGATCCGTCTTCACCAAAGCTTCGAATTGCTGGATCGCTTTCGTCAGACTGTCCTGCGCCGCCTGGTCGGTCCGGCCCTGGCTCAGGTTGCGAAGATAGATGTGCCCCAGCAGGCGGTGCGCATCAGCATCGTTGGGATTGATCTTTAGAACTGCCTCGGCGAGGTTCACCGCGTCGTCCACGCGGCCGATGCGCCAATACAGTTCGGCCAGCTCGGTGCGCAAGAAGAGGGACCCGGGATCCGCCGCCATGGCCGCCTTGTATTCGGAAATGGCCTTCTCCACAAAGTCACTGCGGTTGTAGATACCCGCCAGTTCCCGGTAACGGGGGGCCAGCATGTAATGATAGTAGGCCTGCGCGTGGTCCGGCGTCGCAGCCGAGGCCTGCTGGCTTGCCTCGGGCGCCTTGGGCGCGGCATTCTGGCCGCCGAGCAGGCTCGCCGCTCCGAACAAAAAGAGGCCGATCCCGGTCGCCACCTTCACTCGATTGGATGTCATGGTTCCTTCAGCCCTTCCGAAGATCAATCAAATCATTATCCCACAGTGGGAAGGGGCAGTCAAAGCTCACACCGCCCCGCTGCCTTCACCCCCCGGTTCTTGGATGCAAGACGGACATTTGGCGTCGGGACGGCAGAACAGTTTTCTTGGGCGAGGTTTGTTCGCCTATTCGCAGGCGCCACCATCGAATCGAACTCACGCGCAGTTGATGGCTGCTTTGCCGGGAAACTCCGCCGTTTCGCCCAACTCTTCCTCGATGCGCAGCAATTGGTTGTACTTGGCAATGCGGTCCGTGCGGCTGCCGGAGCCAGTCTTGATCTGTCCAGTCGAGAGACCCACGGTGAAATCGGCGATGAAGGTGTCCTCCGTCTCGCCCGAGCGGTGCGAAACGACCGCTGTGTAAGAGCTGCGCTTGGCCAGCTCGATGGCTTCAATGGTTTCGGTGACGGTCCCGATTTGATTCAATTTGATGAGGATGGAGTTGGCCACCCCCTCTTCAATGCCGCGCTCCAGCCTGTCTGTGTTGGTCACGAAAATGTCATCCCCAACCAGTTGGATTTTGTCGCCCAACTCGTCCGTCAGCGTCTTCCAGCCTTCCCAGTCGTCCTGCGCCAAGCCGTCTTCGATGCTCAGGATGGGGTATTGGCGCACCCAGTCGGCGTAGATCTTCACCATGTCGTCGGCGGATTTTTTGGAATTGTCCGACTTGAAGAAAACGTATTGGCCGTCCTGGTAAAGCTCGCTGGAGGCGGGGTCGAGAGCCAGAGCGATATCGTGTCCCGGCGAATAACCCGCGGCCTCGATGGCTTCCAGGATCACCTCGATGGCCTCGAGGTTCGATTTCAGGCTGGGCGCGAAGCCGCCTTCGTCGCCAACCGCGGTGGAATAGCCGCGCTCCTTCAGCACCTTCTTCAGAGTGTGAAACGTCTCCACGCCCATGCGCAAGGCTTGGGCGAACGTTTCCGCCCCCACCGGCATGATCATAAATTCCTGGAAGTCCACGGTGTTGTCGGCGTGCACGCCGCCGTTCAGGATGTTCATCATCGGGACGGGCAGCCGTCGAGCGGTGACGCCTCCCAGATAACGGTAGAGCGGCTGCATCGCCGAGCGCGCCGCGGCGCGGCAAACCGCCATCGAAACCGCAAGGATGGCGTTGGCGCCCAGCCGTCCCTTGTTCGGCGTGCCGTCCAGCTCGATCATGCGGCGATCAATTTCCGACTGTTGGTTGGCGTCATGCCCGCCCAGTTCGCGGGCGATCAGCATGTTGACGTTCTCGACAGCCTGCAAGACCCCTTTGCCTAAGTAGTGCTTCTTGTCGCCGTCGCGAAGCTCGATGGCCTCATGTTCGCCGGTCGAGGCGCCCGAGGGCACCGCGGCGCGCCCGAATGCGCCGTCGCGAAGGCGCACATCCACTTCCACCGTGGGATTTCCGCGCGAGTCCAGAATTTCACGGCCCACAATCAGGTCAATCTCCGCCATAGATGATTCCTCCAGGAAATTAAAATGAACGGCGATTCTATCACAAAGGCGGGAAATTCCCCGGCGAAGCAGGCGGACACAACGTCCGCGTCCTATTCCGGCTCTTCGAACATGCGCTGCTCGGGGACGACCACCACGATCCCGCTTTCGGTGACGTGGTATTTCTTGCGGTCTTCTTCCAGGTCGTAGCCGATTTCAGTGTGCTCGGGAAAATGGATGTGGCGGTCAATAATGGCCCGACGGATGCGCGAATAGCGCCCGATGTTGACGTGAGAGAAAATGATGGAGCTTTCCACCTCCGTATAGCTGTTCACGCGCACGTCGGGAGAAATGACGGAATTGATGACCCGCCCGCCGGAGATGATGGAGCCGTTCGAGACAATTGAATCGAGCGCGATGCCCATTCGCCGCCCTTCCTGCGCGAAGACGAATTTGGCGGGCGGATACTGCCGCTGGTAGGTGCGGATGGGCCAGTGCTGATCGTAGAGATTGAAGACGGGAGATACCGAGACCAAATCCATATTGGCTTCGTAATAGGCCTCGATAGTCCCGATGTCGCGCCAGTATTTCGCGTCCTTCTGGTTTTCGTCAATGAAGTTGTAGGCGTAAATGCGCCGCCCCTTCTCCAGCATTTGCGGCACGATGTCGCGGCCGAAATCGTGGCCGGAGTTCGGTTTTTCCGCGTCCGCCATCAAGCTCTCGATGAGGGCGTCTCGGTTGAAAACATAGATGCCCATCGAGACATGGCACTTTTCCGGGTTGTGAGGCGAAGGCTTGGGGTCGGCGGGCTTTTCCTGCCAGCCGACGATGCGGTCCTGCGCGTCGAGTTCCACAATGCCGAAGCGGAACGCCTCCGAGCGGTCGAATTCGATCGTGCCGATGGTCACTTCCGCTCCCGCGTCCATGTGCTGCTTGAGCATCAACTGGTAATTCATCTTGTAAACGTGGTCGCCGGAGAGGATCAGCACGTACTTGCAGGGCTCGCTGCCGATCGAGTAGATGTTCTGGAAGATGGCATCCGCCGTCCCGCGATACCAATATTCCCCCACACGCATCATGGGCGGGAGGATCTGCACGAATTCGCCCAGCTCGCCGGGCAGCACCGACCAGCCCTCGCGGATATGCCGGTTGAGCGAGAGCGCCTTATACTGGGTAATCACAAAGATGCGACGCAGTTCGGAGTTGAGGCAGTTCGAGAGCGTCAGGTCAATAATGCGGTAGATCCCGCCGAAGGGCACGGCGGGTTTGGCGCGGTCCCGGGTCAGAGGATAGAGCCGCTCTCCCGCGCCACCGGCGAGCAGACAAACTAGTGTGTCGCCAACCACGCTTCAACGCTCCTTAACGACAGAAGTGCCGCGCGGGCTCCCTCTCATTGCCTCCTGACCCGCCCCCAAGCTCCTCATAACCTACCACCGTCCAGGTGAAATTCCAAAACTCAATTCGCGTAGGGAATCGAAAGTCCTTTTCGGGGATTTCCTGCACACGGCAGCACTCGATCTCCCTGCATCGAGCGCTTATGCTATAGTCGCTTTCGAACAGGTCAATTGCGATGCGGTACCGGAAAGCGCACCACCTCTCAGCCTACGCCATGCGGGTGGAAAAAACCCAAGGCCGGCGATTTCCCGAGCCGCCCCATCCCTACCGCAACGAATACGAGCGCGACCGCGACCGCATTCTCCATTCCCGCGCTTTCCGCCGGCTGGAAAACAAGACGCAGGTTTTCACCCGCCGCTATTCCGATCACTTTCGCGACCGCCTGACGCACACGCTGGAAGTGGCGCAAATCAGCCGCACGATGGCGGGCGCGCTCGGGCTCAACGGCGATTTGGTGGAGGCGCTGGCGCTCGCCCACGACGTCGGCCACCCGCCTTTCGGCCACACCGGCGAAGCCGTGCTCGACCGGCTGATGCGGCGCTACGGCGACCGATTCGATCACAATCTCCATGCCCTGCACATCGTGGAGCATTTCGAGCAGAAATACGCGGAGTTCCCCGGCTTGAACCTCACCTTCGAGGTCCGCGAAGGCATCATCAAGCACTCGCGCTCGTACGGTCCGGATGAATTCCCGGAACTTCGCGAATACCGCCTGGGCGAGCAGCCGCCGCTGGAAGCGCAACTGATTGACGTGGCGGATGAGATCGCCTACAACTGCGCCGACCTGGACGACGGTTACGAGTCCAAGTTGCTGACGCTCAAGCTGATTCGCGCCGGGGTTCCGCTCTTCGACCGGCTCTACCGTCCCATCGGACGCCGCTACGCCGCGATGCCTGAGAAATTGCGGTTCAACGAGGCGCTCAAGCGCTTGATGGATACGCTCGTCACCGATGTGATTGACTCCACGCGCAACCGCTTGAGGAAACTCGGCGTGCGCTCAGTGGCCAAGGTTCGTTGCCATCCGCAACGCCTGGTGGGAGCCCGGCCGCGCCTCAAGCTGGAGAATAGGAGGTTGAAGGAGTTTCTCTTCCGGCGTCTTTACTCCCACCCTGAAGTGAGGGCCGAGCGGCAAAAAATCGTCACCGCACTGGAGAAACTCTTCCAATACTTCATGAAGAATCCACGCAGCCTGCCTCCTTCCACCTTCGAGAGGGCCCTGCATGAGCCCGTCCAGCGCGTGGTCTGCGACTATCTGGCCGGGATGACGGACCATTACCTGCAAGAGCGCTACGCCAAATATCTGGGTGGGTGAGGCAGATTTCCTGCCGTCTCAAAGGCCTCCTGAGCGCGAGGTTCGACGCAAGTATGCTGTGCTAAGATGAAACGCTCGGCTGGCGCAAGCCGCTACGCACGCGCTTGACCGCTCCGGTTCATGCCGAGCCAGGCAGCATTTCTCAGGGGGTCTCGCGTTGCAAAAAGGATATCGGGGTACGGAGACGGGTCTTCGCAAGGGCCCGATCGTTCTTATCGCAATCTTGATTGTCGCGCTCGTGCTGGCAGGCTGGAAAGTGCTCAGCAGCGAAGCGCCTTCGATTCAGCTCGGCGGGAAACTGAAGGGCATCGGCCAGAGCACTTCCATGCAGTTCGAAGTCAGCGACCCTCACCACCGCATCAAAACGGTCACGGTTGAGCTCATTCAGAACGATCGCACGTTCAAGGTTCCTACTCATGAGGTGGCGTTCGGCAAGGGCCCGCCGCCCTGGTGGAAATTCTGGGCCAAGCCTGGCGAATACAGCCTAAGCGTTTCGGCCATGGTGGGCCACAAATTTCTTCCCGGGCTTCAGGAAGGCCGCGCCTCAATTCACATCACCGCCACCAATAATTCCTGGGGCCGCTTCTTCCGCGGCGGCAAGAGCGAACGGACGTATGAATTCCCCGTTCGCTTCCATCCGCCGCAGGTAGACGTGCTGACCACGCAACACTACGTCAACCAGGGCGGGTGCGACATGGTGCTCTTCACGGTTTCCCCGGGAACCACCGAGTCCGGGATCGAAGTGGGAAAATACTTCTTTCCCAGTTTTCCCGTGAACCCGTCAGCCGACGGGCTGCCCGAAACTCGCCTGTGCCTCTTTGCCTATCCTTACGACATGGATCCGAAAACCCCGGCGAGGATTGTCGCCCGCGACGATGCCGGAAACCAGACCGTTGCAGGCTTCACCTATCAGGTCTTTCCCAAGAAATTCCACACGGATACGATCAAGCTTTCCGACGATTTCATGAATCGTGTGGTTCCGGCAATCATGAGCCAGATGCCCGAACTCGAGGACCAGGGCAGCTTGCTCAAAAATTTCCTCCAGATTAACGGCCACCTGCGGCAGGTGGAGACGGAAGAGTTGGTCAAGTTTTCACATAAGACCGCCTCGCATTTCCTCTGGACCCAGCCTTTTCTCAGGCTGCCTGCCAAGACTGAGGCGCATTTCGCCGACGCGCGCACCTACGGTTACAATGGTCAGGTCGTGGACCATCAGGTTCACCTGGGCTTTGACCTGGCGGGCGTTGAGCATATGCCCGTCGAGGCGGCCAACGACGGTCGAGTCGTCTTCGCGTCCTATTTCGGCATTTACGGCAACGCCATTGTGATTGACCACGGCTGCGGCCTTCAGACCCTCTACGGCCACATGAGCGCCCTCAAGGTCAAGCCCGGCGATGCAGTGAAGCGCGGCCAAGTGATCGGCATCAGCGGCGAGACCGGCCTTGCGGGCGGCGACCACCTGCACTTCACTGTGCTGCTGGATGGAGTTCCGGTTAATCCCATCGAGTGGTGGGATCCGCATTGGATTCACGACCGCATCGAGGCGAAGCTCGCGCCTTATCGCTAACCCTGTGGGACCGTTTCGGCCAGAACAGGATGGCCTTCCTCGCGATGGTCGAGCTCTTCGATCAGACGTTTTGAACGCACAAGTTTCATTTGACCCCGGCGATTGAGATTGCGCTACACTTGGCCGCCAGGAGGAATCGCCATGTCCCGTTTCACACGCCGTCATCTTCTCAAAGCCGGTTTGGCGGCTTCGGCCGGGGTCGTAACTGCGAAGGCGGATATCTTGCCGGAAATCTCAGGGCGGCAGGAGCAGCCCGCCGACGCAGGCAGCACTGCGAAGCAAGCAACGGCGAACGCCGCCTCGGGAAGTGGGACTTCCCTGCGCGAGCGCCTGCTGCTCGATTTCGGCTGGCGCTTTCATCTGGGAAACGCCGATGACCCGCTGAAGGATTTCAGCTGGGGAGAGCTGCGGCGGTCGGGGACCTTCGCGAAGACGGACTTGTTTCTTCCCGTGGCTTCTCCAACCTTTGACGACAGCGGATGGCAGAGCGTTGATCTGCCTCACGACTGGGCCGTGGATCTTCCTTTTCGGGACGTGCCCCAACTCCCGGAGCGTGGCGCCAAGCCCCTCGGGCGCGACTTCCCCGAAACCAGCATTGGCTGGTACCGGCGCGTGTTCGACCTTCCCGCTTCCGATGCCGGGCGGCGGATCGCCGTCGAATTTGACGGCGTCTTTCGCAACGCCGTGGTGATCTTCAACGATATCTACATCGGAGAAAATCTTTCCGGATACGCTCCTTTCCGGTTCGACCTGACGGACTTCGCCAATTACGGCGGCAAGAATACGCTGGTTGTCCGCGTGGACGCGACTTTGTCAGAAGGCTGGTTCTACGAAGGCGCGGGGATCTACCGCCACGCCTGGCTGACAAAGACCAGTCCTCTGCACATCGCGCATTGGGGAACGGTGGTGCGGACGGAGGTTCGCGGAGACTCCGCGTCGGTTCAAATTCAGACGGAAGTTGAAAACAATAGTGAGAAGGAAGCGACGTGCGGCGTTCTATCGGAAGTGGTCGCGCCGGACGGGCAGGTTGTAGCCTCGGCCCGGTCGAAACCGGCTGCGGTCCCGGCCTGGGGAAAAGCCACTCTCGATTCACAGGCCGTCGTCCCCCAGCCGGCCTTGTGGTCCGTCGAGTCGCCCAACCTCTATCGCCTGCGCACAACCCTGGAAGGGAACGGCATCCCGACCGACCATGACGAAATTGTGTTCGGCATTCGCACCATTGATTTCGATGCGGAAACCGGATTCCGTCTCAATGGCAAGCCGGTAAAAATCAAAGGGACGTGTAATCATCAGGACCACGCCGGAGTTGGATCGGCGCTTCCCGACCGCCTGCAATCCTACCGGATCGAGCGGCTGAAGGACATGGAATCGAACGGCTATCGGACTTCTCACAATCCCCCAACGCCCGAATTGCTGGACGCCTGCGACCGCCTCGGCATGCTGGTGATGGACGAAACGCGGATGATGTCCTCAACTCCCGAGGGCCTGAGCCAGCTCGAACGCCTGGTGCGACGCGATCGCAACCATCCCTGCGTCGTCATCTGGTCTATCGGCAACGAGGAGCCCATCCAGGGCACGCCGCGCGGCGCCCGTGTCGCCGAGACCATGAAGCGGCTGGTGCGCGAGCTGGATCCCACCCGGCCGATTACGGAGGCGATGAATTACGGCTGGGGACAGGGCCTCTCGAGCGTCGTGGACGTGCAGGGGTTCAATTATGCCGGCGGACGCGGGCGCGATTTGGCCAAAGTCATTGACGATTTCCACCGCGAGTTTCCGGGCAAGCCGACCGTGGGCGCCGAGACCGCCAGCACCGTCTCGACCCGCGGCATTTACGAAAATGACAAAGTCAAAGGCTACGTCAGCGCCTACGACATCAATCATCCACCCTGGGCTTCGACGGCGGAGGAGTGGTGGCCCGTCTACGATGAGCGCAAGTTCCTCTCCGGCGGGTTTGCCTGGACCGGCTTCGATTATCGCGGCGAGCCGACGCCCTACGGCTGGCCCTGCATCAGCTCGCACTTCGGCATCCTGGACACCTGCGGATTTCCCAAGGACCTTTTCTTCTACTATCGCGCCTGGTGGGGCTCGAAGCCTGTCCTGCATCTCTTCCCGCACTGGAATTGGAGCGGCAAGGAAGGCCAGGGAATTGACGTGTGGTGCTTCTCCAACCTTGACAGCGTCGAGCTTTTTCTGAACGGGACCAGCCTGGGGGCACAGGAGATGAAGCGCGACTCGCACGTGGATTGGAAAGTGAAATACAACCCGGGCGTGATCGAGGCGCGCGGCTCAAAGGACGGCAAGGTCGTTCTTACTGACAAGCGTGAAACCACCGGCTCGCCCGCGCGGCTGGTGCTTCACGCCGACCGGGAGAAAATCGCCGCCGACGGTGAAGATGTCTCCGTTGTCAGTGTCGAGGTTGTGGACTCGCAGGGCCGCACGGTGCCCGTGGCCATGAATCAGGTTGACTTCAAGCTTTCGGGCCCGGGACGCCTGATCGGCGTCGGCAACGGTGATCCGAGCTGCCACGAACCGGACCGACCCTCCGCTCCCGACAAGGCTCAGCGCAGCGCCTTCAACGGGCTGTGCATGGCCATCGTCCAGGCCCTCAGGCAGCCGGGCGAGATTCACATCGTGGCTTCGTCTCCGGGAATCGAAGGCGCGTCGGTCGTGATCGAGGGCGAAAAGGCAAGCCTGCGGCCCGCCGCCGCATGATGACTCGCGGCCGCGCCTTCGGGAGTGTCGGCCAGTAGCGCCTTGACGCGACCCGTAGCGCCGGGTACTATTGTATCGCGGGGAACACAAAGGGGCACTCTTCATCACAACGGATCGTCTGAAAACCTCAGGCAAGGAAGGCGCATCACGTTCGCCTGACCTCCCTGGGTGCGAAAGGAGAACCTGCGTGCGTATCGAATCGGAAATCAGCAGAAAGCGTTGCTTCATGCGAATCGCATACAGCTTGGTCGTCACGGCGTTCGCGGTGGCGACTCTTGCCCCGGCTTCTCATAGCTTTGGCCAGGCCATGTCCACCCAGCCCAAAGAGAAAACCCTCTATCAGCGCATGGGCGGGTACGACATCATCGCCAATGTTGTGGATGGCTTTATCGGCCACTTAAAGACAGACCCGGCTTTCAAACGCTTCGGAGGGGGACGCAGTATCAGCTCATTGATTGCGACGCGGCAGTTGATTGTGGACCAACTCTGCAACCTTACCGGTGGCCCCTGCATGTATATCGGCCGACCCATGAAAATGGCGCACGCCGGGCTCGAGATCACTCAGCAAGAGTGGGAGACGAGCATGAAGTTTTGGAAGGCGTCTCTGGAAAAGTCCAAAGTGGGTGAACCGGAGCAGAAAGAATTCCTGGCCATCATTGAAAATCTCCGGAAGGACATCGTCGAAAAACCGGACGGAAACTATCCACAAGGCGGCAAATCCACGACACAGAATTAGGACGAGCGCCATTGACATGGGCGACCCGGAGGCGAGAACAACGGCCGTAGGGCGCGGCAGGAGCTCGGAGAGCGTTTGGCTCAAGGTGCTTCGCTGGTGCGCTCTGGCCGTCTTCTGTGCGCTGCCTTTCTTCGCCTGGTTAGTCCCGCACTGGGCAGGACGGGTTTTCTGGACTATCGCCCTGCCCCTGATTCCCCTCACCATCGTGCTGGCCGGATACCATCGCTGGCGGCGCATCTGTCCCCTGGCATGGTTCGCTCAGCTTCCGGGCAAGCTCGGCCGGCCGGGCGAGCGCCGCGCCTCTCCCCGCTTTCAGGCAAATTACTATTACGCGGTGTTCGCGATCTTCGTCACTTCCCTCTGGCTGCGATTAGTAGTCACCAACGGAAGTGGCGCGGCGCTGGCTATTTTTCTCTTGCTGGTTTCGCTCGCGGCGTTTGTTGTTGGCACGATATTCACCGGCAAGACGTGGTGCAACTACGTTTGCCCGGTCTCGTTTGTCGAGAAGATCTACACTGAGCCGCGCGGCCTGCGCCCCACCGCCAATTCCCAATGTGAGAAATGCACCGCGTGCAAGCCCGCGTGTCCGGATATCAACCAGGAGAACGGCTACTGGAAGGAAGTCCTCTCCGCACCCAAACGTTTCGTTTACTACGCTTTTCCTGGGGTCGTCTTCGGTTTCTATTTTTATTACTACCTGCAATCCGGGACCTGGCAATACTACTTCGGGGGAAAATGGACGTTCGAACCCGGCCTCCTGGAGACGGCTTTCCGGCGCGGCTTTGACACTGCCACCGCAGGCTTTTTTTTCTGGCCCGCCCTGCCGCGAGCCGCCGGGGCGATCCTGACGCTGGTCCTTGGCGCCACGCTGAGCTTCGGCTTGTTCACGCTTCTGGAGTCGTACCTCAGCGGGCGAATGCGACAAGGCGATGATGAGATGGACACGGCCGGAGTGCGGCACATCGTATTTACGGTCGCGGCTTTCGTCGCGTTCATCACTTTTTACGCTTTCGCCGGTGCGCCCACCTTGCGGCTGATTCCGGCGGCGCCCTGGTTGATGCAAATCCTGGTGGTGGCGACCGCCACGCTGTTCCTTGCGCGCCGGCTCACGCGCCGCCAAGCGGCTTTTGCGGAAGAGACGGTGGCTCGCCAGATCATCCGGCGCTGGGCGTGGACCGATATGAGGCCGCCCCAGGACCTGCACGAAGCGTTCCTCATCCACACCATCCGTTCGCAGACTCATGCCAGCGGTTACGCCAAACTGCTCGAAGTCTACAAGGAGTCGGTGCGCGAGGCGGTCGCCAGCGGCTTCGTCAGCCGCGCCGAGGTACAGCGCCTCGAGTCGCTGCGGAACCAACTGCAAATCAGCACGGGTGACCACGAGAAGATCATGGCGGACCTGGCGGAAGAGGAGCGCGCGCGCATCGCGGATCCAGCCCTCCAGGTTTCCGCGGAAAAGCGCCTGCAACTGGATTCTTATTCGCGGGCGCTCAAGAGCTACCTGGAACGGGTTTCGCTCGGCGCCACCATGCCGGATGACAGTTTCATCCGCCACCTACGCCAGGAGTATGCGGTCACGCCGCAGGAGCACGGCGCCATTCTGGACGAACTGATGGGAAAGGGCGGAGGCCTGGCGCCTCACGTGGCGAGAGCCTTTGAGATGATCGAGGGCGCGCAGCAAACCATCCGGGTTCTGCGCGCCGCGCCCTCGACGGCGGGCGACTTGCTCATCAAGACTCTGGTCGGGCGGATGACCCACGCCGTGGGCGGGCTGATGCGCGGTTTCGGCTTCGACCCGGAGCGGGCGAGCAACCAACCGATGCGGGACGGTCTTCTGGCGGAAAACGACGAGGCTCGCGATGAAGCGGTGAGGGTTCTAGGAGAGAAGGTGGCGCAGGGCGTCTCCACGCGCCTCCTCGAGGCGCGCCGTGCGGCGGCACAATCGGCGGCGCAGCGCGATACGCTTGAGAAATCCGCGCGCTGGCTCCTGACCAGCGCCGACCCCTACGTGCGCGTGGCCGCGCTTTGCCTGCTTGACGAAAGGACGGTCGTGGACGAGGAAACACTCGCCTCGCTGGTTCGCGACGAGCACGAAGTGGTCTGCGAAACCGCCGCCTGCCTGCTCCTGCGAGCCACCAACATGGAAAGCCGCGAACAGACCGGCCTGGTCACCTTTGAGAGAATGATCGCGCTGCACTCCTTGCCGCTGTTTGCGTCGCTGGCCCCGCCCGATCTCTTGAGCCTAGCGCAAGCGAGCCTGGAAAAAACCTACGCGCCGGGCCAGGCGCTGTGCGTGGAAGGCGAACCCGGCGACGAGGTCTTCACTCTTCTTTCGGGCGAGGTGAAGATCTTTCGCCAGTTCGGCAGCGAAAGAAGATTAGTGGCAACCGAAAAGGCGGGCGGCTTTATCGGCGAGATGGCGGTTCTCGATCCCGGGCCGCGCGCCGCGACGGTCGAAGCCGGCCCGCAGGGCGTGCGCGCGCTCTCCCTGGAAGGGAACATTTTCCGCGAAGTCCTGAATACAAATCCCTCCGTCGTTCATGGTGTGATCAGCGCGCTGGTGGCGCGGATTCGCGGCACCCCGCTGCGCCCACAAAACGCCGGAAAGACAGCGCCCCCGGGCTCGCCAAACTCCCCGCAAGAAACCCCCACGCATTCCGAAGCGGCCCGCGGATCCTCCAAATAGGTGGCGGTCTGGAAGTGTAAACGATTATGGTTCAGTCGTTGTTTTCGCCGGCGCCACGCGGTTCAAGTAAAACTGGAAAAACCTTGCAGGATCGGTGTGCAGCGCCACCGTGGCGTTCGCGGGCTTGCCGCTCGCTTCGCGGGTAAAACCTTCGTTATCCACTTCAATCGCCATGGGTTTGGTTTCACAAAGGCTGGGATCGAGAAGCAGCGCGACCGCCATGGGGTCGAACAAGGTTGGGGTTTCGTTGTTCCAGAGGTGGTAGAGCAGCGTCAGGTCGTTGGTGACGGGCGTGAGCTGGGTGAACACGCGATGGCGCGCGGCGGCGTCCAGTTGCAGCATCGCGGTCACATCCAGCGGCGCCATCACAATCGGCACCCCGGAGGCGAACACGACCTGGGCGGCTGCGGGGTCCATTTTGATGTTGTATTCCGCTTCGGGCCGGGAGCCCGGCGCATAGCCGCGCTCGACGGAGCCGCCCATCAGGACGATCTGCTTGATCTCTTTCGCTGCATCCGGATATTTCTTGAGCAGTGCGGCGACGTTCGTGAGCAGGCCGATGGCGACGATGGTGATCTGGCCGGGGCGGCGCCTGATTTCTGATTCGAGAAAATCTTCCGCTGCAATGGGCAGCAGCGACGGGCTCTTGAATCCTTCAGCCAGGCGGCATTGCTGAATGGGCAGCGGCTGGCCAGAGGCGCCCGCTGCCACCGGCACGTCGAGCCGTCCGGCGTCTACCAGCATTTTCGCCGCCAGCCTGGCCCGCGCTTCCGAGTCTCCGCTCACCGTGGTCACGCCCAGCAGGTCGAGCTCAGGACTGTTGACGATGAGCGCCAGCGCAAAGGCGTCGTCAATGTCCGAGCCGATATCGGTATCGAGAAGGACGGGGATTTTCTTCGGCGCGGTGGCGCAGATCGCCCACTGCGGCAGCGTTAGCAGAAAAATCAGCACGGCAATTCTCTTCATAATCATTCCGTCCGGCGTTTCATTGGATGACCGGCGCCAGCGCGATGGCCGTCAGACCGGCGATAAAGAGAATGAACATCAGCGCCAGATAGCGCTTGGCCTGCGGGCCCGCGCCGCGAAATTCTTTCCAGACGAAAACACCCCAGAACGCCGAAACCATCGTCGCGCCCTGCCCCAGCGCGTAAGACGCCGCCGGGCCGACGATGGGCGCGTAAGAAGCTACGAAATTGAAGTTCGTCCCTACGCCCCAGATGAGCCCGCCTAGAATTCCCCACAGGTGCAACCTTCCCGCGCCTGCCCAGTAGTCGGAAAGCGCCACGGGCGCGCCGCTGATCGGACGCCGCATCAGCGCATAGTTCACGGGAATCGTGCACAGGAGAATCCCCACCGCAAACATGAAAAACACCGTGTAAGGGCTAAGATGATTCCCGGTGGAAATGGCTTTCGCGATCAGGGGATAGAACACGCCGATCCCGATGCCCGCCAGCACGCTCAGGACGATGCCTTTGGCCGTCACCTTGGTGTCTTTGGAAATTGCTCGGTACGCGAGCGCGTCGAAAATGATCGCCAGGCACACCAACGCAATCCCGCCAAAGAGCAGCAAGGGATTGCCCCTGGGGGTGACAACATAATTCAGGACGGCGCCGATCACCAGCGCCAGGCCGATGCCGATGGGAAAAGCCACCGCCAGCCCGGCGGTTTCAATCGCCGCGACCAACAGGAGATTTCCAACATTGAAGATGATCCCGCCGGCCAGGGCGTAAACGATATTTCGGCCGTCGGCGGAGGCGAGATTGTTGAAGAAGCTGTCGGGGCTTGCGGCGTCGGTGCGCCCCAGGGTCATGCCGAGCACGACCGCAACGACCAGGATGCCCCAGACGTAATCCCAATAAAAGAGCTCGAAGCGCCAGTTTTTGGCGGCCTTTTGCGTGTTTGCCCAACTGCCCCAGCAAAACATGCTGGTGATCATCATGGCAAGCGCGATGGCGTAAATTTGCGGGACGAACATCGCGGTTCACCTCGGGCTAATCCACCACCGGCCGGTGGGTCTGCTCGAGCTTGAAGGGAGGCGCGGGATGAGGCCGAGCCGCAAGAAGACCGGCGCGGCACCTACTCTTCCTCTTCTTCCTTGCCGTGCCCGGCGGCTTTCGCGGCGCTGATGATCTTCTCGGCGATCTGCTGCGGCACGACGTCGTAGTGCGAGAATTCCATCGAATACGTTCCGCGCCCCTGGGTCATGGAAGTGAGGTCAGAGGCATAAGTCAGCATCTCCGCCAGCGGCACCTGCGCCTTGGTGATGGACGAGCCGCCTCTGGTCTCCATGCCCTGGATGCGGCCGCGCCGGCTGTTGAGGTTGCCCATGATGTCGCCGGCGTAGTTTTCCGGCACCGTGATCTCAACCTCCATAATGGGCTCGAGCAGGCAGGGCTTCGCCTGCAGCATGCACGCCTTGAAAGCTTTCGATCCCGCAAGCTTGAAGGCGATTTCCGAGGAATCCACGTCGTGGTAGGAGCCGTCGTAAAGCGTCACGCGGAAATCCACCACGGGGTAGCCCGCCAGGAAGCCTTTTGAAGCCGCCTCGATAATGCCCTTCTCCACCGCGGGAATAAAGTTCTTGGGAATGGCGCCGCCGAAGATGTCGTTGACGAACTCGAACCCCGTGCCGCGGAGGAGCGGCTCCATTTTGATGAAGCAGTCGCCATACTGGCCGTGGCCGCCGGTCTGCTTCTTGTGCCTGCCCTGCGCGTCGGCCTTGCCGCGAATCGTCTCGCGGTAGGGAATCTTCGGAGCCTTCAGCGTGACCTCGACGTTATAGCGTTTCTTCAGCTTTGAGACCGCCACTTCCACGTGCTGCTGGCCGGAGCCGGAAAGCAGAAACTCCTTGGTCTGCGCATCGCGCGCAAAGCGCAGCAGCAGGTCCTCCTCGAGCAACCTGTGTATGGCGGTCGAGAGCTTGTCCTCGTCGCCGCGCGACTTGGGCTCGATGGCGAAGGAAATGGCAGGCTCCGCCAGCTTGACCTTGGGATAGACGATGGGCGCGGACTTGTCGCCCAGCGAATCGCCGGTCAGCGTGTCCTTCAGCTTGGCCACCACGCCCAGATCGCCCGCGCGCAATTCCGCTACGGGCGTCTGCGTCTTGCCTTGCACGATTCCGATGTGCGAAAAGCGTTCCGTCCCGCCCCGGTTGAAATTGGACAGGTTCGCCTCGTTTTGCAGCACGCCCGACATTACTTTGAAATAGCTCATTCGCCCCGCAAAGACGTCGGAAACGGTCTTGAACACGAAAGTCGAGACCGGCTGGTCATTGGCCACTTGGCGCTTGACTGGCTGGCCGTCTTCGTGGTCGAGGCCCTCCACCTCACCGCGCACGAGCGGCGAGGGCAGATAATCCACGATGAAATCCAGCAGGCTCTCGGTGCCGATATTGGCCAGCCCCGCGCACGCGACCACCGGGACAATGCGCTTCTCCGCGACGGCCTGCTTCAATCCCGGCACCAAATCCTCGACCGGAATCGTTCCCTTGTCAAAGAATTCCTCCATCAGCTTGTCGTTGCCCTCGGCCACCATCTCGACCAGGGCTTCGTGCGCCTTCCCGGCGGCGTCGGCCAGCTCGGCGGGAATCTCCGCGTCCTTGGCCTTGCCCGAGCCGTTCAAATCGTAAAGTGCGGCGCGCATGCGAACCAGGTCAACCACGCCGCGGAAATTCTTTTCTTCGCCGATGGGAATCTGCACCGGAATCACGGAGCGGCCAAAGGCGTTGCGCAGAGATTCCATGACTCGCTCGAAGCTCGCCCGGTCGCGATCCATCTGGTTGACCACCAGGGCGCGCGGCAGGCCGAACTTCTCGCAGAATTTCCAGGTCTTTTCGGTCTGGACTTCAACTCCGGCCACGCCGTGCACGAACACCAGCCCCGCATCCGCGGCCGCCAGCGCGGCTTCGGTCTCGTGCAGGAAAAGGTTGAATCCGGGCGTGTCAATGAAATTGATCTTGGCGTCGCGCCACTCGGCGTAAGCAAGCGCGGTGTTGATGGAAAAGCTGCGCGCCACTTCCTCTTCGTCGTAATCCGTGACCGAGGTTCCCTCATCCACCTTGCCGAACCGGTTCACCATTCCCGCCGCGAACAACAGCGCGGAAACCAGTTGGGTTTTACCCGTGTCGGCGTGCCCTACCAGGGCGACGTTGCGTAGGTTTTCGCCATCGTAGATTTTCACCAGGATCTCCTTGGGATTCAGGACTTGAAAAGGCTGACTGCTTTGCCTCGCAGGCAAACCGTCATGCTAGCACAACCGTTCGGCGGGGTTCAACGCGACTGGAGACCGATGGTGACGCTAATCGAGGTCTATATCGCGCGTGGGCCGGGTGATGGGCCCCTGCTTGGCCTTTTCGAGGGATTCTTCGAACTTGCGCTCCAAAACCTGCGACTTGATCTTTTCGTCTTCGGTGCTTTGATGGAAGAGCGCCTCGCGCCGCGCCTTCTCTTTTTCAAGGAGTTGCCCGGCGTGGTCGAGGTCGGGAGCCTTGGTGGGCTTCGGCGGCGCCTGATGGGCGATCACCTTCCCCAGTTCGGCATCCAGCGTCAAACGCGCTCCGCAGCAGGGGCACGCGACTTCGAATTTTCTGCGCTCGCGGTCAGCCATTCGATATTCAAATGCTACGCCGGCGCGATGGTGAAGTCAATTTTCCGCCTCTGAAATCCTACCCTCGCCGGCGCTCGCGCTATGACGGCGTTCCGGCTTTGTGGCCCCATTTTGCGTGGGGTGCAAAGCCCTTTCGCGTAACCATCGCAATCGGTGGTAATCTGGAACTTCCAAAGCCATGCGTGAGATTCCGTCTTCATCCGAAATCCTGAAAGTCTTTGAAAAGCAGCCCGGCAAAGCCTTTCGGCTGCGCGAGTTGGTGCAGGAACTCGGACTGCGCTCCAGCCAGGCGCGGGAATTAAAAAGCTCCCTGCACGAGCTCACGCGCAAGCGGCGGCTGGTTTACCTGAAGAAAAACCATTACGCCCTGGAGCACAAGGACCGGCACGCGGTGGGTGAAGAGCGGCCGCGCTCCTGGCGGGACGCGGCGAAGAGTCCTGCGGCGGCGAATATCGTGTCCGGCAAACTGATCGCGCACCGCGACGGCTACGGCTTCGTGGTTCCCGACCGTCCCGTGGCCGGCACCGACCTCGACATCTTCATCCCGCCCGACGGCATGTCCTCAGCGATGCACGGCGACCGCGTGGAGGTCCGTGTGACGCGCGCCAAGCGCGATGGGCGGCTGGAAGGGCGCATTTCGCGCGTGGCGGAGCGTGCGAACAAGACGCTGGTGGGCGAATTTCATCTCGGCGCACGCTACAACTACGTCGCCCCCTTTGACCAGCGGCTCGCGCGCGAGATTGTGATTCCCGCGGGCCGGGAGTGGCCGCGTGCGGAGGAGAAGCTCGCGGGTCGCAACCGGCAGTTCGGCGGTGAATCGGAGGGCCGGCGCCTGGGTGCCCGGGCCGAGCGCACGGCGCGCGAACTCGAGGGCCTGGTAGTGGATGTGGAGCTGACCGATTTCCCGCGCCCCGGCGAACTTGGCAATGCCCGCGGGCGCGTGATCGAAATTCTCGGCCGGCGCGATGATTTCGGCGTGGACGTCGAGATCATGATCCGTAAGTTCCACCTGCCCCATCGCTTCCCCGCCGAGGTCCTGGAACAGGCGAGCGCGCAGCCGCAATACATTTCGGAACAGGAGCGCCGCGGCCGGCGCGATTTCCGTTCGCTCCCCATCGTCACGATTGACGGCGAGACCGCCAAGGACTTTGACGATGCAGTCTACGTTGAGCGTCGCAGGGACGGCGGTTACCAGCTCCAAGTTCATATCGCGGACGTGGCGCACTACGTGCGGCCCGCTACGGTGCTGGACCGCGAGGCTCGCCTGCGCGGCACCTCCGTCTACTTCCCCGACCGCGCCGTGCCCATGCTGCCGCTGGAACTTTCCAACGGCATCTGCAGCCTCAACCCGCACGTGGACCGGCTGGTGATGTCGGCGCTGATGGAAATCGACGCGAAAGGCCGCGTCGTCGAATACGAGCTCGTGCCCGGCGTCATTCACAGCGCGGAGCGGATGACCTACACGGCGGTGCGAGACATCCTGGCGGGCGAAGCCGCCGCCCTCGGCCGCTATCGTGCCCTGGCGGAAAACTTCAAACTGATGGAGGAGCTCGCCCGTCTCCTGAATCAGCAGCGTGACGCCCGCGGCTCGATTGATTTCGACCTTCCCGAGCCCGAAATCGAGTTCGACGAGCACGGCCGGATGGTCGGCGTCACGCGCTCCGAACGCAACATCGCGCATCGCATCATCGAAGAATTCATGCTCACCGCCAACGAATGCGTGGCGCGTTACTTTGAGTACCGGAGCGTTCCCGCGCTTTACCGCATCCACGAAAAGCCCGACCCGAAGAAAGTGCTCGAGTTCGAAGAGATCGCCGCCACGTTCGGATATTCGCTGGGCGTGGAGCTGCCGGCCGCGCGCCGCCTGCGCGTGCGGCGGCAGGATGAGCGCGAGCGTCATCCGCGCTTCCATGACGAGCTGGCGACGAAGGAAATCAAGATCACACCGTTCCATTACCAGCGGCTTACCCAGCGCATCGCCGGGAAGCCGGAGGAGCGCATCCTCTCTTTTCTCATGCTGCGCTCGCTCAGGCAGGCGCGATATTCGGAGGAGAACGAAGGCCACTTCGCGCTCGCCTCGCCTGCCTACACGCACTTCACGTCGCCCATCCGCCGGTACCCGGACCTGATCGTTCATCGCATTTTGAAAGCCTTGCTCGCCCAGGCGGGCGGCAGCGCGCGCGCGCCATTCGCGAGGGGCCAGGGTCCGAAGCAAGAAGCGCCGCGAAGGCCTTCCCTTGAAAAGAACAGGCCTGGGAGCGTGACGGCGGACGGTGGCGCGTCAATCTCGCTCGAAGAGTTGCACGCGCTGGGCATGGAGACTTCCGATTCCGAGCGCCGTGCCCAGGACGCCGAGCGGGAACTGATGGAGTGGAAGAAGGTTCAATTCATGGCGGGACGATTGGGCGACGAGTTTGGCGCGCTCATCATCAGCCTGATCAAGTATGGGTTTTTCGTCGAGCTGACAGACCTGTTCGTGGAAGGGTTCGTGCCGCTCGATTCGCTTGACGATGACCGCTACGTTTACCGCGAGAAGCTGCGCGCCATTGTGGGGCAATACTCGGGCGACGCGTTTCGGCTGGGTGGGCGCGTCCGCGTGCGCCTGGACCGCATCGACCGCGAAGGCAACCGCTTGCTGTTTTCGCCCCTCCGCTGAGGCAATACCTCAATTCAAGCTGCAGCGGGCGCGTCCCGATAGAGCCAGGCTCCGAAGAGGGTGGCTAGAATCGCTCCCACCCAGAGGTCGCACGCCCAGCCGAGAGCGATGACGCGGCTGAAGGTCGCCCACGTTGCGATCGAAAGGCTCATCGGAAACGCCGCGGCAAAGCCGAAGAGAAAGCCCACGCGAAACGCCGTCAGCGGCCCCGGCCCGAGCGTCAGACGCACCGAGACGTAAATCCAAATCAGAATGTACGTGAGCACGAACAGGGTAATGATCCAGTAGCCCAGGAAAAACGGATAGCGCGCCTGCTTCAGGAGGGTGCCCTCGTTCATCGCTGCGGTGTAACGCGGGCCCAGGAGAACCGTGTTGATGAAAAAGCTCCACGCCGCCCATACCACTCCGCCGACCAGGGTGCCCAGCCAAACGCGCTTCTTGTTCACGGCTGCCATAGCTCACCTCGCGGGAACAATGAGGATCCCCTTGTTGGGCGGATGCTATCGGGTGCAGCAGGGTTTGTCAAATCGTCCGTCGCAGGATGCTTTCGAGGGACTATTCAGGTTTTAGAGGATAAGAAAAAGGGACATCATAAGTTTGGTGCCGAAGAGAGGACTCGAACCTCCACTCCCTGACGGGAACTACACCCTGAATGTAGCGCGTCTGCCAATTCCGCCACTTCGGCTTGTCCGCAAGCACAACACCGCCCGACCCCCTACGGACGCCTATCAGGTTCAAGCGGCAATTTTTCATCTTGCCATCCACCCCGGCTCCTGTCAAGGCACGCTGGCCCGCTATCCGTGGGGAATTGAAGCCACCTAATGCAGCCTCACAATTTGAAAATCCAGCGCCCCAGGACGACCAATCCTGCCAGCAATTTGATGCCGTCCAAGCCGGTGAACGCGCCGTGCAGCATCCAGAATCGCTGCATGCCGGGCGGGGGCGGATTGCGCGGCAGAAAATCAATGCTTCGCCCGAGCGATATGACGAGCGGCGTGACCACCACGGCAAGGATCAGGACGATGGCGAGCATGCAGCCCACGACCACCAGGCTGAACGTATCGCGCGGCGTCTGCCGGTAGAGAAGCAAGAAGAGAATCGCCCCAAGCACGATCTGTCCCCAGCCGTAGGCGCGAAAAATCGTGCGATTGATTTCCGAGGCCACGTAACGCAAGACCTCGCGCGTCTGCTCGGCATTGGACGATTGGGTGGCCTCGGCGAACGGTGAACTCGGCTTGCGCAGGATGCGGTCTACGGTGGAAAAACTCCGGCCCGCCAGAAACCACATGAACAGCGTCCAGCCCAGCCAGACACCCAGGAGAGCGATCGCCAAGATCTGAGTTCGACCCATGATTTTCTGACCCCATCCGCCCGTTCGCGCGGGCTTTCAAGCCACCGGCGTGGCTGTCTTGCGCGGCGGGTTGAAAAAGGGCAAAGGCACGACGGTCGCGGTCACTGTATGCCGGACCGCCTCCACGGTGATTTCCATTTGCAGGTCGGTGCCTGGCGCCGAGTGCTCGCGGCCGACGCTCGCGAGCGCAATCATCTTCTTGAGCAGTGGAGACCAGGCCGTCGAGGTCGCCTTGCCCACCTGCTGGCCGCTCGAGTACACCGGCACCGCGACGCGTGATGCGATAGCCGGAGCCTGCGGCGCCAGCCCGATACCCTCGTAGAGCCGCTCAACCTCCGGCCAGTTGACCTCCAGACCCACCAAGCTGCGCTGCGGCCCACCGTGCTCCTGCTCCGCCAGCAGCGCCCGCTGGCCGATGAACGGTTCTTTCTCCAGATGCACCAGCCTGCCGAGGTTGAGTTCGTAAGGCGAATACTTCTGTGATTCGATCAGGGCCGCCTTGCTCGAAATATAATCCACATCCATCAGGAGCAAAGCGGCTTCGATGCGCGCTACGTCCATGGCGAGCATTCCCGTGGGACGCGCATCGAAAGCCCGGCCGGCTTCAATGACCGCGTCCCAAACGTGCACTGCCTGGTCCCACGGAATCCAGATCTCGTAGCCAAGGTCGCCGGTGTAGCCGGTGCGCGAAATATCCACCGGAACTCCGGCAATCTTGCCATGAGTCAACCGGAAATATTTGAGGCTTGCGATTTCTGCTTCGGCCACCTGCTGTATCAGCCGTCCGGAGGTCGGCCCTTGCACGGCCAGCGCCGCGGTCTTTTCAGAAATGTCTTCAATTTCGACGTCGAGCCCCAGAGCGTTCTGGTTAAACCAGCGGAAGTTGGGGCCGTTGGCGGTCCAGCGATAGGAGTTCGCATCCAGGCGCGAAACCGTTCCGTCATCTATCACTTTTCCCTGCTCATCGCACCAGCAGCAATAAATCACCCGCCGCGCCTGCACCTTGTGGATGTCGCGCGTGATCACGCGGTTCACGAAGCGAGTGGCGTCCCGGCCGGTGACGAGATATTTGTAGAGCGGCGTCACGTCAATCAGCGCGGCGGCGTTGCGGATGGCGTTGTACTCGTGCTCGTGGTGGACCTCGTAGACGCTGGCCGTGTAGTAGCCCGACCACTCGCGATAATTCAAGCTGTGACAGAGCGGGAACGTCCGCTCGTGAAACGCTGTCCCAACCGGCACGAATCACCTCCGCAAACGCAAATCCAGTTCGTGCGAATTATAGATGCGCGCCCGCCCGGTTTACAACAAGTTCAAGGATCGGCTAACCCGCGCCGGGCGCAACTTCGGGCCCGCAGGGGCTCTCCGCCCGGCACAACCCTCAAATCATTCTGCCTGCTGACAAACGGACTCGACAGGACTAGAATGGCGGAGCCTCCGGCGGACGGCAAGTGAGAGACCCATGCCGACCGCCTCGCGAAGAAACTCGATGGACTCTCACTACGACGCTATCGTCATCGGCGGCGGACACAACGGTCTGGTGAACGCGGCTTATCTGGCGCGGGCGGGGAAGAAAGTCCTGGTGCTCGAGCGCCGCCACGTGCTGGGCGGTGCGGCGGTGACGGAAGAAATCTTCCCCGGCTTCAAGTTTTCCGTCTGCTCCTACGTGGTCTCGCTCCTGCGGCCGGAAATCATCCGTGACCTCGACCTGCCGCGCCACGGCCTGGAGATTCTGCCTCTCGACGGCACGTTCACGCCCATGCCGAACGGCGATTACCTCTGGCGCGTCAACGACCACGGCAAAACACGCCGCGAAATCGCGCGTCATTCCAAGCTCGACGCCGAAGCCTACGAGGAATTCGGCAAGGCCATGCTGGAGCTGTGCAAATTCGTCAAACCTATCCTCAGCATGACCCCGCCCGATCCCAGGCGCCTCGCGTGGAGCGAGCTCTCCAGACTCCTGTTCCTCGGTCGCCGCTTTCAGTCGCTTCCCGCGCAGGAGAAGTACAACCAAGTCCAGTTGATGACCATGAGCGCCGCCGATTTTCTGGACCAGTGGTTTGAGACCGATGTGTTGAAAGCCACCATGTCCGCTTCGGGAATTATCGGCACGTTCCTCGGCGTGCGCTCGCCGGGCACGGCGTACGTGCTGCTCCACCATTACATGGGCGAGATTGACGGCGCTTTCCGTTCCTGGGGATTTGCGCGCGGTGGCACGGGGGCGATCTCCAACTCGATCGCCGACGCGGCTCGCGCGGCGGGCGCTGAAATTCGCACGAAGTGCCCCATCGCCCGCATTCTGGTCAAAGAGGGCCGCGCGCGCGGCGTGGTGCTGGAAAATGGCGACGAGATTATTGCGGACGTCGTCTCTTCGAGCGTTGATCCCAATCTGACTTTCCTGAAGATGATCGAGCCGGGACAATTGCCGGACGAATTCCTCGAGCAAGTGCGGCGCTACAAATTCCGCGGCTCGTCGGGCAAAGTCAACCTGGCGCTTGACGCCTTGCCGGATTTCAAGTGCCTGCCCGGCGCGGGCGCGCACCTGCGCGGCGCCATTTCCATTTCGCCCGCCGTCGAGTATATGGAGCGGGCCTACGACGACGCGAAGTACGGTAACTACTCGCGCCGCCCTTACATTGACATTGTCATTCCGTCCTTGACTGATCCATCGATCGCGCCACCGGGCAAGCACGTGATGTCGTGCTTCGTCCAATACGCGCCGTATGAATTGCGCGAGGGGACCTGGGATGAGAAGCGCGAGGCCTTTGGGGACAACGTTATTGAAACGGTCGCCGAGTACGCGCCGAATCTCAAAAACATTATCCTCGGCCGGCAGGTGGTGACGCCGCTCGATATGGAGCGCGAGTTCGGGCTGACCGAAGGAAACATTTTCCAGGGCGAGCTGTCCCTCGAGCAATTGTTTTTCCTCCGGCCGGTGCCGGGCTGGGCGCAATATCGCACGCCGATTCGCAATCTATACATGTGCGGCTCCGCCACCCATCCCGGCGGCGGCATCATGGGCGCCTCGGGCCGCCTGGCGGCGATGCAGATTCTGAAAGACCACGGCGGCAAAGCCGACTGAATCATGCCCACGAAACGCGATGCAGTGATCATTGGCGGGGGCCACAACGGCCTGGTCACGGCCTTTTATCTCGCCAAGGCCGGGCTCAAGCCTCTCGTTCTCGAACGGCGTTCGGTGGTGGGCGGCGCGGCCGTCACCGAAGAATTTCATCCTGGCTTCAAATGTCCGGCGCTCGCGCACTCGACCGGCCCGTTGCGGCCGGAAATCGTCCGCGACATGCAGCTCGAGCGCCACGGCCTGGAAATGATCCCCTCGGCGGCGAGCGTCACCGCGCTGGCCGACGAGGGGCGCGGGCTGGCGCTTTCAAGTGACATCACAAAATCCTGCTCGGCCATTGCGGCGTTCTCCAAAAGGGATGCGGAGAAATTCGCGGAATTTCATCGCGTGCTCCAACGCCTGGCGCAAGCGATCGGGCCCTTGATGAATGAGACGCCGCCTTCGATTGACGAACCGAGCAAAAGCGACCTATGGAACCTGCTCAAAACCGGGCGGCGGGTCCGCGGGCTGGGCGAGCGGGACATGTACCGCCTGATGCGCTGGGTGCCGATGCCGGTCGCGGATCTCGTGGGCGAATGGTTCGAATCCGAATTGCTCAAAGCAACCATCGCCGCTCGTGCCATCTTCGGCACACGTCTCGGCCCGGCGTCGCTCGGCTCGAGCGCCGTGCTGCTGCTCCGCGCCACAAGCGATCCTCATCCGACCGGAAGCGCGCCGGTGCCACGCGGCGGCGTAGGCGCGCTAACCCAGGCCTTGGCGGCGGCTGCGATCGCGGCGGGCGCGGAGATTCGGACCGGCACCCAGGTCGCAAGCATCGCAGTCAAAGATGGTGAGGCGAGAGGCGTCGTGCTGGCAAGCGGCGAGGAAATTTCCGCCGCCCTCGTCATTTCGAACGCCGATCCGCGGCGAACTTTTCTCGGCCTGGTCGGCCCACTGCATCTCGACCCGAGTTTCGTCGTCAAGCTACGGAACTACCGGTGCACAGGTTGCGTGGCCAAAGTCAACCTGGCTCTCTCGGGCTTGCCCGCTTTCACAGCCTTGAAACCAAGCGGAAATGGCGATGCGGCCTTGTCAGGACGCATCCACATCGGTCCCACGCTCGAATACCTGGAGCGCGCCTTCGACGACGCCAAGTACGGCGCGCCATCGCGCCAGCCGATGCTTGAGGTCTCGATTCCTTCGGTCGCGGACTCGTCGCTGGCGCCGGCCGGAAAGCACGTGATGTCGGTTTACGTGCAGTTCGCGCCTTACAAGCTGAAAAGCGGCGACTGGAACTCGCAGCGCGAAGCGCTGGGCGACACGGTCGTACAAACTCTGGCAAAGCACGCGCCGCATATTTCAAGTCTTATCCTCCACCGCCAAGTCATCACGCCGCTGGATTTGGAAGAGACTTATGGTCTGAGCGGCGGCCACATCTTTCACGGTGAACTGTCGCTTGACCAGCTTTTCACCATGCGCCCGCTGCTCGGCTGGGCGCGCTACCGCACTCCTATCACCGGGCTCTACCTTTGCGGCTCGGGCACGCACCCAGGCGACGGTCTCACCGGCGCGAGCGGGCGCAATGCCGCGCGCGAAATCCTCAAAGATTGGAAAAGTGGGAAGCGGAGCTAGGCTGGGAGCGTGGCGGGCAGGCCACACTTGAGCGCCGCGGTGTGCATGGGCGCGCCGCCGCATCTGCCGAGCACCTGCGGGCCGGGCGCTGACCGCGTGCCCATTGGTGACCCGATCGGGTTGCGGCATTCGTCAAAACCCGATATCCTTGTCCCGTCCTTCAAAACAGAAATGGCGCAACCATGGACCGTGTTCTGATCCTGCACTATCACGAAATCTGGCTGAAGGGCGGCAACAAGAACTATTTCCTAAGCCGCCTGATCTCGGCGGTGAAGCGCGCGCTCGAAGGCTTGCCGCCGGTTTCGTTGCGATTTATTTCCGACCGCGTGGTAATCGCGCCGCAGGATGAGGCTTCGATTCCCGCCATGCTCGAGCGCCTGAAGCGCGTGTTTGGCCTTGCGTATATCGCGCAAGCGCGCGCCGTTCCGGCGGACGTGGAAGCGATGGCACGCGTGGCGCGTGAGTTGATGGAGGCCGCCAATCCGCAGACGTTTGCGGTGCGCGCCAAAATCGCCGATCACGGTTTCGACTTGAATTCGATGGAGCTGGAGCGTGCGCTGGGCCAGGCGATTCTGGACCATCTGCGCGCTCAGGGGAGCAATGTCCAGGTCAAACTGAACGGCCCGCAAGTCACCTGCTGGGTGGAAGTGGTGGCGGGGCAGGCGCTGCTCTACACGCAGCGCGTAGAGGGCGCGGGAGGGCTGCCCGCGGTGACTGGCGGGCGGCTGGTGGTGCTGCTCTCGGGCGGTTTCGATTCCGGGGTTGCGGCTTTCAAAATGATGCGGCGCGGCGCGCACCTCACCTTCGTGCATTTCTTCAGCAACCCTTCGGAGTCGCGCGGCTCCTCGCGTCCCGGGGTTGAGGAGATGGTCCGCGTTCTCACGCCGTATCAGTTCACGTCACGGCTCTATCTGATTCCCTTCGAGCCGGTGCAGCGGCTTGTGGTAGCGGGAGCGCGCGAGAGTCTCCGCGTGCTGCTTTACCGCCGCCTGATGGCGCGCATGGCGCGCGAGATCGCGGGGGCGGAGCGCGCGCTGGGACTGGTCACGGGCGACAGCGTTTCGCAGGTCGCCTCGCAGACTCTGCACAATCTCGCTGCGATTGATCACGGACTGGGCGTGCCCATTTACCGGCCGCTGGCGGGCGACGACAAGACGGAGATCGTGCGCCTGGCACGGCAGATCGGAACCTACCAGATCTCCTGCGAGCCTTTCGAGGACTGTTGCCCGCGCTTCATGCCCCGCGCGCCCGCCATTTTCTCGAACCCGGAGGAACTGGCCGAGGCCGAGTCTGCATTGGACATCGAGGCATTGGTGACGCTGGGGCTTGAGAGCGCGCTCGTCCGGGACTTCAAGTTCGAGGCCGGCACTGTTTCCGAGCGCGACGTGATCCCGCACCGTTATCAGAAGTTGCTGGCGCGCCGCCGGGCGCCCGCGGAGCCCGCTCCGCCCTCCGCCGTTTCCGCCAAGCTCTGAGTTCCTTGACGATTCCCCGGCTGCCTCTCTATAATTTTCGTGAAAGGGAGAACCATGGCCATGAAGAAAGCCGCGGCCGTTTTTTCCCTGGCGGGTTTGCTTGCGCTGACTGTTCTTGCCCAAGAACCGAAACCGCAAAGCTCCCCGGCCGGGAATTCCAAAGGGGCAAACGGCCAGCAAGCCGAACCCGTCACAACGATCAAGGTTCCGGTGAATCTGGTCAACGTCCTGTTCACGGTGACGGATAAGAAGAACCGGCTGGCGCTTAACCTCACCAAGGACGATTTCAAAGTCTTCGAAGACAAGAAGCCGCAGCGCATCACCTTTTTCAGCCGCGAGACCAATCTGCCGCTTCGCATCGGCATTCTGATTGATACCAGCAACAGCATTCGCGAGCGGCTGCGCTTCGAACAGGAAGCGGCGATCGACTTCCTAAACTCCGCGATCCGTCCCGGAAAAGACCTGGCTTTCGTGGTGGGATTTGACGTGACGCCGCAGTTGGTCCAGGACTACACCGACGACATCAACAAACTGGCCGACGCCATCCGCAGCCTGCAAGCGGGCGGCGGCACGGGCCTTTACGACGCGATTTATTTTGCCAGCAAGGAAAAGATGCTCTACTTCCCGCCTCCCGAGCCTTATCTCCGCCGCGTGATGGTGGTGGTTTCCGACGGGCGAGACAACCAGAGCGAACACACGCGCGACGAAGCGCTGGCCATGGCCCAGCGAGGAGAAGTGACCATCTTCGCCATCAGCACCAACCGCACCGGCATCTCGTCGCAGGGAGACAAGATCCTGAAATACCTGGCGCAGGAAACCGGTGGCCAGGCTTTCTTTCCTTTCGCAGCCAGCGATGTGGCGGATGACTTCCGCCAGATCGCGCGCGAACTGCGCAGCCAGTACAGCCTCGCCTACACCTCCACCAACACCGCCCACGACGGGACGTTCCGCAAGATCGCCGTGGATACCACCGAGAAGGGCTTCCACGTCCGCGCCAAATCAGGCTACTGGGCCCCGGGCGGCAGCAACTAGTGCTTGGGTATTCTGAGCAGATCTTGTGACCCGCTGCGAATCGGACAGTCCGCAGAGTGGGTTCTGCTGCCGGAGTCGAACCGTGCCTAGCTTTGCGGGGCGTAATAGCCGCGGCGGGCTTGCACTTTGTATCCGCGTTCCTTGACCTTGACCTGGATTTTGCGGAACGAGCCGTCGCGTTTGGTGTGGGTGGGAGTGTAGCCGAGCAGATATTGCGTGCGTAATTCCTTTGCGATCTCCTGGAACGCATCCGCGAGATCCTTTTCCCGGCTGGCGCGGATCACCGTGCCGCCCGTGTCTTTGGACAACCGGTTGAGCACCGAATCGCCGTCCCCCGTCGGCATCGGCATCATGCCGTAGTTGAAACGCCGGTCCGCCACTTCGATGGAATAAATGATGACATCGGTGTCCTGCGCCATCCGCAAGGCCTGCTCAAGGGACTCCTTGCTGCCTTGGTCCTCGCCATCCGTCAACAGGATGATGACTTTCCTCCCGATCTCGTTTTTCAAGATGTCGTGCGCGGCGAGATAGACAGCGTCATAGAGGTGCGTTCCCCCCACCGAGACCCCCGGGAAAGTTCCCGGCATCACGCCGCCTCCGCCGGTGTTGATCTGGGTCTCGTCAATCGCCCGCTCCAACCGGGAGACATCGCTGGTCAAATCCTGGAGGAGTTCCACCTCAAGATCAAAGTGCATCACGAACGCCAAGTCCTTGGGCCGAACCACCTGGCGCACGAAAGCTTTCGCTTCCTCCTGCTCAACCCCCAGCATGCGCTGTTCGCTGCCACTCGTGTCCACCAGAATTCCCATGGTGAGGGGCGTATCGGTCTCGCGCGAAAAGTAGCGGATCTGCTGCGGCGTGCCGTCTTCCGTCAGCTCGAAATCGCTCTTGTTGAGGTTCGGAATCAGGTGCCCTTTCTTGTCCTTCACGATGGCGAGTACGTTGACCACTTCGGTCCGGACCTTCAGAACTGTGCCGGACTGGGCGGGAGCTTCCTGCTGTGCTCGCGCCGCGCCCGCAGCCAGGAGCCCCACAAGCAAGCAGGGAGTGAGCGAGCGAGCCGCCGCTCCGTGCCATTGCCTTTCTTTCCCTGCCTTGCTCCTGATCATCGAAGTGTTTGCTCCTCCACCATTATGATGCAGAACTTTCGCGCCGCGAAGATTCATTTCCTCTCTTCACGTCGGCGATTGCAGGTGCCGCAATCATTCTTCCCTCGCCCGCGCTCCTTCGGCCTGAAACGGTGTTGCGGAGGCACCGTATTCACGCGCGAGAGCGGGATTTTGCACCGCCGAATGGTTGAAGGTGAGTTCTTCCCGGCAGGAGCCCCATTTCGGGCCGAAGGATTTTCCCGCTATCACATTCACTTTCCTCTTGACAAGAAACGAGCTAGTCACTATACATGAGTTTGAATACGCGCTCCGCCAGCACCCGCTGGCGCGAAATTTGAATCGAGTGAGAGGAGAAACAGAATGGCAGCGAAGAAGAAAGCCAAGAAGAAGAAGAGATAAGGTTCAGCGAAAAAGTCGAACCAGTCGGGGATGCAGCGATGCATCCCCGATTTTTTTTGCCCGCCGTGACGCGTGATTGCACTTCACATTCAATCCGAATCATTCCCCTTCGTCACGCTCCGGCGCGCTTAGGGCGCGCGGCGTCTCATCGATCGTCCCCAGTTCGGGTAACTCATCGCCGGTCGCGGCGCCCAGTTGCCTGAATTTTCTTGCGCCGGGCAGAACCCTCGACTCGAGCGAGCCCACCGCTTTGTTGTAATTGTCCGTGGCACGCCGAAGCGAGCCGCCAACGCCTTCCAGGTGTCCCAGGAAAGTCCGGATGCGATCGTAAAGGTCTTTGCCGAGTTCGCTGATCTCTCTGGCGTTGCGCGCCACCTGTTCCTGTCGCCAGCCATAGGCCACGGCGTGCAACAGGGCGATAAGCGTGGTGGGCGTCGCCAGCACCACGTGTTTCTTCATGCCGTCTTCGATCAAGTCGCGATCCTGTTCCAGCGCGGCGCTGAAGAACGATTCGCCGGGAAGGAAGAGCACCACCAGTTCCAACTCCGGCCCGACCTGGTCCCAGTAGCGGCGCTCGGCCAACTGGTTGAGGTGCGTGCGAACCAGTTCGCTGTGTCTCTCCAGCGCCTTCTTCCGTTCCTCTTCAGACTTGTCAGGATCCACCGCTTCGATGAACGCCTGCAAGGGAACCTTGGCGTCCACGGCGATGCGCCGATTTCCCGGAAGGCTCACGATCATGTCCGGGCGCTGGCGCCCCGAATCGGTCGAGAACGATTCCTGCTCGCTGAAGTCGCAGTGCTCCGACATGCCCGCCAGTTCCGCCACGCGCCGCAGCGTGAGTTCGCCCCAGCGCCCGCGCGCCTTGAGCGGCGAGCTGAGCGCGCTGGCCAGGTGCGTGGTTTCCTCCTGAAGTTTTTGATTGGCCGTTCCGAGCGCGCGCAGTTGTTCGTCGAGCGTGCCGTACGCCTTCTGCCGCGCCTTCTCCATTTCCAGGATTTGTCGCTCATATCGTTCAACCGCGTCTCGCAGCGGGCTGACCACTCCCTCGATGGCTTTCTGTCGGGTTTCGAGATCGCCCTTCGCCTGCGCCTGGATGGTTTCAAAAGTGCTCTTGGCCAGCTCGATGAAAGCCTGGTTGTTGCTCTTCAGCGCTTCCGAAGCCAGCGCGTTGAACGCGTTACTCAATTCCTGCCGCGCTTCGTCGAGCAGTTTCTTTTCTTCCGCCAGCTTGGTTTGAGTTTCGGCAAGCCTCGCTTCCGCTCCGGAGCGGAGCTCGCCTTCCGTTTTAATTCTCGATTGCAGGTCGTCCAGGCTTTTGCGCTGCACGTCAATCTGCGCGCGCAACTCCGCAACCGCGCTCTCCGCCGCCCGCGTCCTTCCTTCCGCATCCGTGCGCAAACCGGCAGCTCTCCAGCTTGCCCAGATCCAGCCGAGCAGCCCGCCGAGAAGTATCCCTGCGGCAAATATCACCCACGTATTCATAAACGTTCTCCTTCACTCGCCGCGCAAAGCGAAATCGTGCGTTCGAGTCATCGCCCTCAGAATTCCTCTTCGTGCGCGGGACAGATGGGAACGAAATCACAAAACTTGCAGACGAACCCCGGCGTGGGAGGAAAGAGCAGGCGCCGGATCTCCGCCGCCACCTCCCTCACCTGACGCCGGACTTCTTCCAGGTCTTTCTCTGTCCTCACGCTCGAGACCGGCTGGTTGTTGGTCAGGTTGTAGAACGTCAGCCGCTCGGGCTCAAGCCCCAAGTGATGCCGCGCCGCCAGCGCGTAAACCGAAAGCTGGAGGCTCTTGTCGGCGTCCTTCTGCGAGCGCGGCTTGCCGGTTTTGTAATCCACCAGTTCGACCGGCGGCCGCCGCGCCGGTGCATGGCCACTTTCCCCTGCCAGCATTCCCAGCGGATTAATCTGGTCTATTCTTCCCTCCAGAACCACGTCGTCCAGGTCGAGCGCAAAGTGCTGTTCCATCTTGATGCCGTCGGCGGCAACCGGGCGCGCGTTCTGGTCTTCTACAAAAAGCCGCAGTTGTTCGATGCCCGCTTTCTTGTAGGTCTGTTCCTGGTAGGAATCCTCGAACCCCGCGGCTTTCCAGGAGGCCTGATAGAACGCTTCAACTTCCCCGAACTCCGGAACAGCCGTCCGGCGCAGCTTGAAGTAATGCCGCACGCAGGAATGCATGATGTTGCCGAAAGTGAGCGCCGGTTGTGGGCCGGTGGGAATCTTGAGAAAGTGACTGAATTTGAATTTGAGCGGGCAGCTCAGGTAATCCTCGATGGCGGTCGCGCTCAGGCGCAACTTGCCGTCCGGATCAAGGGCGGGCGGACGCGCCGCCCACTCGGCTAGAGGAGGATAGACGCGGCCCGAATCCACCGGCTCTTCAAACAAGCCGCGCTGCCGGGCGGCCTGCGATGCGGCGCGTGGACGCGCGGGGGAAGTCGTCTTCTGTTCCTCGGGCGGAACATCGGGCACTTCGATTCGCTCGATGTCGCGCGCGCGGATGGCAGGATCGGAAAGCAGATCGTCCACAAACACCGAAGGCTTCCGGCCGTGCTTGCCGACGCTTGAGACGTACAGCCGCTGCTCCGCGCGCGTGGCCGCCACGTAAAACAACCGGCGCTCTTCCTGAAGATGAATGTCCGGCGGCGGCTCCGGGCCCTTTCTCAATTCGTCGGGGAATTCGATCACCGGCTTCTGCTCCGAATGCGGGAAGCGGCGCGGCGAAACGCTCAAAATGAAGACCACCGGAAACTCCAGACCTTTCGCCGCGTGGACGGTCATCATTTGAATCGCGCCCGAAGCTTCGGCAGGTTCGGGAGCTTCGATCTTTCCGCCCGCCTCGACGAAGTATTGGAAGTATTCCATGAATTCCGCCAGGCGCCGCGTCTCGCTCTTCTTTTCCCATTCGGCCAGAAAATTCCGGAAGGCATTGACGTAGCCTTGGTCAGGATCGCTCGGCAAGAAGGCCAGGCCGAGCTGCGCGATCAGTTCGTCAAAGAGCGTAGTCACCGGAGCTCGCGCGCCGAAATGCTTCAGATCGCTCAACAGCTTCTTGAGTTCAGGCCAGCCAGTGGTCTTGACGTCGCTCGCGAAGAGGGCCTGCTCGCGCGTCAACAGAGCGTCGTAGAGCGAGCTGCGACTCTTGGCCGCGTCGCGGCGAATCTCGAACGCCAGTTCCTCCGGGAAACGCCAGGCGGTTGAGACCAGCACGCGCGTCAGGCTGATGTTGTCGTGAGGCGAATCCACCAGGCGCAGGTACGCCACCAGGTCGCGGATGATGACTGTGGAAAGGACGGAGAGACCGCGAATCGCGAAAGGCATCTTGCGGCGGCGGAATTCCTCGACCAGCAGATCGCGATGGGTGTGCGCGCGGTAAAGCACGGCAACGTCGCCGAGCTTGGTTCCGCGCGAGGCCAGGCGCGCGATTTCCTCCGCCACCCAAAACGCTTCGCTGCGCGGCTCGGCCGATTGCAGCAGGTAAAGCGGCAGGCCTTCTTCCTTCTCCGACTTGAGCTTCGGCTTTTGCACGTAGCGATCGTTCCTGGCAATCACCACATCGGCCGCGCGCAGGATTCTCCGGCTCGACCGGTAATTCCGGTTGAGGTAGATCGTCTGGTGGCCGGGAAAAGTCTGGCCGAACATCTTGAACGCGCCGTGTGCGGCGCCGCGGAAGCGATAGATCGCCTGATCGTCGTCGCCCACGCCGGTGACGTTGAAGGGTGGCGCGGCTAAGCGACGCAAGAGTTCGACCTGGGCAAAGTTGGTATCCTGAAACTCGTCCAGCAGAACGTAGCGGAATCGCTGGCGATAGCGGCCGAGCACATCAGGCTCGAGATCGAAGAGGCGGACCGCTTCGGGAATCACGCTGCCCAAGCTCGAACGTCCGGCCGCGTCAAGCAGTTGGCGGCTGGCGCGAAAGACGCGCGCCAGTTCTTTTTTCTTGCCGATTTCCTGCTCCAAGCGCTCGCACTCCGCGCGGTCGGCCGCGCGCGCCTCGGTTTCCAAGTGCTTCGATAATGCCTGAACATAAGAATCAAACTCGTCGGGCTCGATCAGTTCGTCCTGGCAGCGTGAGAAGAAATCGTTCAGGTCGTGCAGGAAGGCTCCGGGTTCGGCAAGCTTCTGATAGAACTCGAGGCCCAGTTGCTCCATGCGCTGGCGCAGGAAGATCCAGACGTCCACCTTGTCGAGGAGTTGCCGGTCGAAATGCCGCTCGCGCAGCACGTGATAGCAGAAGGCGTGAAAGGTCGAGATGAACGGCGCCGTTCCCAAGTCTGGCAGGCTCTCGCGCACGCGGCGCTTCATTTCCCCCGCCGCCTTATCGGTGAAGGTGAGCGCCAGGATATTTTCGGGCCGAAGCTGCGGCGTGCTTTCAAGCAGGTGGACGATGCGCTCGGTGATGACGCGCGTCTTGCCGCTTCCCGGTCCGGCGATGACCAGCAACGGCCCCTCGCCGTGCTCGACCGCCTGCCGCTGTTCGGGGTTGAGTTTGATCATCGCCTTGATGGGAACATTATTCGCGAACCTTCGTGCCCGCGCAAGCAGGACATCTTGGCCGGTGCCACCGCCGCCGCGGTAGATTTCATTTTCTATGGGCATATAATGGCCCGGGGGGGGAAACTTATGAAAGAAGTCGTGATTATCAGCGCGGTTCGAACCGCCATGGGGAAGTTTCAAGGAAGTCTTTCGCCGTTTTCGGCGGTGGATCTGGGCGCCTGCGTGGTGCGCGAAGCGGTGAAGCGCGCGGGGATCGAGCCCGAGCAGGTGGACGAGATCATCATGGGCAACGTGGTCTCGGCGGGCTTGGGACAGAATCCCGCTCGGCAAGCGGGGCTGAAGGGCGGCCTTCACCATCACGTCGCGGCGATGACCATCAACAAGGTCTGTGGCTCGGGCTTGAAAGCGGTGGCGCTTGCGGCGCAAGGCATTCAGACCGACAACTCGAACATCGTGGTCGCGGGCGGCATGGAATCCATGACCAACGCTCCGTACCTGCTGCCGCAGCTTCGCGCCGGCGCGCGGCTGGGGCACGGCAAGGTGCTCGACTCGATGATTCAGGACGGCTTGTGGGACGCCTTCGAGGACTACCACATGGGCATCACGGCGGAACTGGTGGCGGAGAAATACAATATCTCGCGAGAGCGGCAGGACGCATTCCCGGGCGAAAGCCACCGCCGCGCCATTTGCGCCATCAAGGACGGCCGCTTCAAGGAACAGAACGTTCCCGCCCCCGTG